>ERZ772900.735-NODE-735-length-33434-cov-6.698912_pt1 | contig 33434 bp, 25 predicted proteins | sample MGYA00512124_ERZ772900 | MGnify/ENA primary metagenome ERZ772900 (study PRJEB29015, sample SAMEA2737716) | human gut metagenome | biome: human gut; feature: human-associated habitat; material: faeces | place: China | collected 2012 ... | reverse complement strand
TTTTCCCGTTTGGGCAACGCATGATTCCGTCTTCCCCGATTGGAAAATTTACTGCTCGGAATGGATCTTTATGATACTTCATGTCAGTAGTCTCTTTCTTGAACATGGTGAATTTCATATACTTTTCTATTCCATGCTGCTCACAAAAAATATAATTGTTGTAAGAACCATATCCGGCATCTGCCACTGGATACTTCGGATAAAAGCCATATGTAGTATAAAACTTGTTCATCAACGGAACAAAACAATCCATATCTGAGCGATACTGATTTACATCAACAACAGCAATGTATTCATCTGCAACACCAACCTGTACATTATAAGCCGGAAGCAGCTGGTCATTTCCCATGTAATCTGTCTTGATTCGCATAAAAGTAGCCGAATGATCTGTTTTCGAGTAGCTGTTGCGATCCTCCCCACAGATTTTGATTTTTTCCACGTATTCTTCTAACTTAGCAGCATACTCCCTGAGTTTCTCATAATGCCGTTGCTGTGTAGTTTTGCGATGTCCCCTGCCATGAACAAACGCAGTTTCATCAATCTGCCAGGCTTCTGCATACTGTTCGGCAGCTTCTTTCAGATACTCTGGCGCATACTCACTATTGATACAAAGCTTTATCCCTGTACATGTCAGTTCTTCATTGATTTCCGCAAAAAGTGTAGTAATTTTATCGAAGACACGGTATCTGGATTTTTCGGTTGATTTTTTCCATACCCAGGAATATTTATTCGCATTTGCTTCAAACTTGGATCCATCGATGTATAGGTGTTGGAGATCCACATGTTCTGTCTCGAAAATTTTTTTGTTTATGTCTTGAAATATCTCTTCAATGGAATCAGCAAGTACCTCGTTAATGAAGTAACCGAAGGTACGATAAGAAGGTGTTTGATGATCCATGAGATACATGAAGCGGAGATTGACTTTACACTGATCCTCCAGTTCACGTAATGATATATAGCCATTCTCCATAAATCCAAACAAAACTGTCTTCAGCATGCTGACCGGGTCATATCTGAGTCTTCCTGTATAATGTTGCGGAATATTTTTCAGATATTTCTCCAGTTCGATTCCTCCCATAAATCTGTCAAAAGTCAGCACTGGATCACAGATGTCCAGATAATCTTGAATTAGCATTGGCAAAATTGCCTGTTTTGGGTTAGAATAGATTATGTTATTATTTTTTGTCACAAATTAATTATAACAGAAAGAAAGACCTTGAGTTCAATATAAACTCTTGGTCTTTCTTTTTTTTCGGGACTATTCTTTTTTCACAGCCCCCTTTTGCATCTGATCCGGAATGGCTGGAAGAAAACGGTATTTCTTGCAGCGTTATAAAAAAAGAGGTATAATAAAAATAGTATCAACGATATAAGATCTGGAGATGAAAATATGAAGATAGATATGCATTGTCATGTAAGAGAAGGATCAATTGACAGCAAAGTGCCGATTGAAGAATTTATTAAAAAGCTGCAGTCTAAAGGCATTGGCGGAATGCTGGTTACAGATCATGACACCTATAATGGATATCGGCACTGGAAGAATACGATCAAAGGGAGAAAATACAAAGATTTTGTCGTATTGAAAGGAATAGAGTATGATACACTGGATGCGGGGCACATTCTGATCATTATGCCACAGGGAGTAAAGATGCGCCTTCTGGAGCTGAGAGGGCTTCCGCTTTCGCTGCTGATTGATTTTGTGCATCACAATGGAGGAATCTGTGGACCGGCACATCCGTGTGGGGAAAAGTATCTGAGTTTTACGAATACGAAAAGATGGCAGAAATCTCCGGAGTTGATTGAAAAATTTGATTTTATAGAGACTTTCAATGCATGTGAGCCGCCACAGTCCAATGAAGGGGCGAAGTATCTTGCTGAAAAATATGGAAAACCGGGAACCGGAGGAAGTGATGCGCATAAGCTGGACTGCGTCGGCATGGGGTATACGGAATTTCCGGTACGGATTGAGACAGAGCTGGATCTGATCCGGCAGATCAGGGAAAAAGGAGAGATCCAGTCCGGTGGGGAGTATTACACGAAGACGACAAAAGACAAAATTGGAAAATTCAATAAACTTCTGATCTTTTCTTTCTGGTTTTATAACCGGGGTGGTGCACTTCTGAAAAAGCACACACGCAAAAAGAAGATCAATAAAGAACAGCCACTTGATGCAATCGATCCAATCGAGATTCCGTATCTGGACAAGATCAAGAGGAAACATTAGTGAGTGGTAAAATTTACTTTTGACACTCACATCATAATTTTAAAGATAAAAAATCCATCTGATTTCTTTTTTTAAAAGAAAACCAGATGGATTTTTTACAGCCTGTTATTTTTTGAGAGACATTTCCTTCAGTTTGTTTCTAAGATCTTCAAAGGATTCTTTGTAGTTGCGGCTCTGCATTTTCGGGAAAGCTTTCATGATACGCTTCTGCATATGAGAAGTTGCTTTGACATTTTCCAGGTAGCTTCTGCGAAGAAGAGTAATCCGTTCTTTTACTTCGTCAGAAACATCGACAAGGGTGTCTGAAATTGCTTCCTGTTTTTCGGAAATAGCAGATTTAAATTCTTCCTGCTTCTCAGATACAGTATCTTTGAACTCTTCCTGTTTTTCCATAGCTGTAATGGTACGCTTGTAGATTGATTCACCAAGCTTGTCGGAAATCTGATGAAGTTCGTCTGCAATGGTCTGCATTTTTTCAAGACGTTTGTTGAGCTTAAGGATACCGGATGCTGTTACATAGAGATCGGCAAGTCCGGCAATCACCAGAATACATACAAGAATGATACCGACAAGGAAAGGAATGTGTGAGAGCAGTGTGTCAATCAGTGGATGGAATACATCTACGATGAAAACACAGAACACTCCCCAGATCAGAGAAAACAAAAGGCACACATATCCATTCAGATTGAGCGGCATATTAGAATAATCCCACCATTTGTTATGGAAAACCTTTTCGAGAATGAACCCGGTCAGCCATTCGATTGCAGTAACAAGAATAGCACTTCCGAGATATAGCAGGAGCAGGTTGGAACGAAGCGGTGTCAGAAAATGAATGACTGCAACCACGCCGAAACCGTATACCGGACAGATCGGGCCATTTAAGAATCCACGGTTGACAAAACGACGTTCTTTAAAAGCGGCAAACGCAACTTCTGTACACCAGCCTAAAAAGGCATATATAAAGAAGCACTGAAATAAATAATATAGATGCTGTGCAGTCATAAAAAACCTCCTTGAGTCTGCTGCAAAAAAATATGTAATCCTTTATATTATATACAGAAAGGAAAGATGTGTAAACGGAAAAATGTGCTATACTGAAAACATGACATGGAAGGAGCTGGTAAAATGCTGGAAGAAATGATGCCAAGATGGGTTCCGACAGAAAATGTAAATGGATTTGAAATCTGTCCCGGACTGTATCGTGATGAGGGTGCGACTGCATTTCAGTCGGCAGTTAATTTTACAGTGCATTCAAAAGGGGCTGTGACATGTGAACTTCTTCTGTTTCACAGAAAGGAACCGGAACCTTATGCGGTGATCCCATTCCCGGAAAACTGCCGGATCGGGGATGTATTTTCCATGATGGTATTCGGACTGGATATTGAAGAATTTGAATATGCGTACAGGCTGGACGGACCGTGGAAACCAAAGGAAGGTCTGCTGTTTGATAAAAAGCATATTTTACTGGATCCGTATGCAAAGGCAGTTACCGGACAGAGTGTATGGGGAAAAGCACTAAATACAGGGGGATATCGTGCCAGAGTAGTCCGGAATAATTTCTTCTGGGGCAGTGAAAAGCCGGATAAGATCCCGATGGAAAAACTGATCATCTATGAGATGCATGTCAGGGGATTCACGAAGATGGACAAAAGTGTCCGTCATCCTGGAACCTTTGCCGGAATCAAAGAAAAAATTCCTTATCTGAAAACACTGGGGATTAATGCGGTGGAGCTAATGCCGATCTTTGAATTTGATGAACTGCAGGGGAGCCGTGAGGTTGATGGAAAGAAACTGATTGATTACTGGGGGTATAATACAGTCAGCTTTTTTGCGCCGAATACGAGCTATGCAGCATCAACGGAATACAACCGGGAAGGAGTAGAATTAAAAGAACTGATCCGGGAACTGCATGATAACCAGATTGAAGTAATCCTGGATGTGGTGTTTAACCATACGGCAGAAGGAAATGAATGCGGACCGTTTATTTCGTTTAAAGGATTTGACAATCAGATTTATTATATGTTGACACCCGATGGAAAATATTATAATTTCAGTGGCTGTGGAAATACTGTGAATTGTAATCATCCGGTGGTGATCAAAATGATCCAGGATTGTCTGCGATATTGGGTTGCAGAGTACCGGGTGGACGGCTTCCGGTTTGATCTTGCCTCAATCCTGGGAAGAAATGAGGATGGGTCACCGATGGAAAATCCACCACTCGTAAAGAATCTTGCCTATGATTCGCTGCTTGCAGATACAAAGCTGATCGCGGAGGCGTGGGATGCCGGCGGACTTTATCAGGTCGGAAGTTTTCCGGCATTCCGCAGATGGTCAGAATGGAACGGAAGATACCGGGATGACGTGCGGGAATATTTAAAAGGGGGACTTTGGGCAGCAGGAGCAGCGCTTCAGAGAATTGCCGGCTCTCCGGACATTTATGATACCAGAATCCGCGGAAAACATGCTTCTGTGAATTTCCTGACCTGCCATGATGGATTTACCCTGTATGATCTTTATTCGTATAACCAGAAGCATAATGAGGCTAATGGATGGGGAAATCTTGATGGAAGTGACGATAACCGGAGCTGGAACTGTGGGGCAGAGGGGGACACTGATCAGGTGATGGTTGTTGAACTGCGCCACCGGATGATGAAAAATGCTTTTGCGGTCCTGCTTTGCAGCAGAGGGACACCGATGTTCCTTGCAGGTGATGAGTTTGGCAATACTCAGTTCGGGAATAATAATGCCTACTGTCAGGATAACGAGATTTCTTGGCTGGACTGGAGAAGAAAAGAAAAGTTTCAGGATGTATTTGATTTTTGTGCTTATATGACGGCATTTCGGAAACGGCATCCGTCGATCACAGGAGATGCAGGGGCGAGTAGTCTTGGATTTCCGGAGATCAGCTTTCACGGTGAAGTGCCGTGGAAACTGGATTTTTCCAGACCGGAGATCCGGACGGCGGCAGTCATGTTTGCCGGATATGATAACAAAATGGCAAAAGAAGACTGTGTGTATCTTCTGATGAATCCATACTGGGAAGGTGTCTGGGTAGAACTTCCACAACTTCCGGGCGGATATAGTTGGCATGTGGCGGCAAATACTGGAGATAAAAAGCAGGAAATTTATCAGAATCCGGTACGGATTTCGGAGGAAAGAATTCTTGTGGGACCGAGAAGTGTGATCGTTCTGGAGGCAGATCAACAATAAAATACTATTGACAAGCGGGTACTCTTCCTTTATAGTAAGGGTACTCGTCTTTTATATTCTCTTTTCTGACCTGAAAAGGCAGAAGGAGAAACTTTTATGAAATATATGAAGAATCATTTTGCCGGAATACTAAGTGTGATTCTGGCGGTAGTATCATTGTCGGGCAGCAGTATGCCTGTCGTATCTGCAAACTCAGCAGAGAGAATCGCAAAGAAAGAAACGATTGTAAAACTTGATGAAAAATTAGGAGCAGAGCCGGGAAAAGTGCTTGAGGAGTTAAAAAACCACGAAAAGGACGGTTATTATCTGGGAACGCCTTACAGCGGATATCCTCTGACAGCAGAGAACTGCATGCGTCCGAACGGAGCCTACGGTGGAAATGGGGCAATGAACTGTACCGGGTTTGTCGCTTATGTTCTGGAAAAATGTGGAGCGGATCTGTCAGGAATTGACAAAGGAAGTCTCCGTGGCGGCAAGGTCAATGCGAGCAACTGGTTTCATTGGATGACAGACAATGCCGTGGAATCCTATCATTACAACACCATTGAGGAGCTGCTTGCGGGCGGAAAAGCGCAAAAAGGAGATGTGATCTATTTTGAGCCGGTTTCCTGGGAGGAAGAAGATGCAGACTGCCATATCGGATTTTTCTGGGGAGATAATAGCAACGATAACCGGTTCTGGCATTCGGCATCTATCCCGTCGAGTGGCAATCAGATTTCACAGCTTGTGGCAAAATCCAGATCAACGATATATCTTTTTAAGACAACCCATAACGGAAGCCTGGAGATCATGAAGAGCTCTGCAAGGTCAGAGATTACGGCTGATAATCAGCTCTACTCACTGGAAGGGGCAGAGTATACCGTCTGTAAAAGTGGGACATCCGAGGCAGTCTGCGTAATCCGGACAGACAAGAAAGGATACGGGAAGGCAGAAAATCTGCCGGAGGGTTCCTATGACATCAAAGAGACTAAAGCACCGAAAGGTTATGTACTGGACACAAAGCTGCGGCAGATCACGGTGAATGCCGGACAGACCGTGACCTATGAGTGTCAGGATGAACCGGAAAAGACAAAGGTGGAAATCCTGATCCGGAAGCAGGATGCGGAAACAGGGAAAGGGCAGGCGCAGGCAGGACTTTCTCTTGCGGGAGCAGAATTTCATGTGGCATTTTTTGATAGCATTTTTGACAATCAAAATGAGATCGGTGTGAAGGTGCCGCTCAGGAGTTGGAAGCTGAAGTCGGATGCGGATGGTGTGGTCCGGATGGATGAGGCGCACCTGATCAGCGGGGATCCGTTTTTTGAAAATAACGAGCTTCCGCTTGGAACGATTACGGTATGGGAGATGCATGCGCCGGAAGGGTATCTGGTGGACACCGTTACACATTGTATCAGGACTGGAACGGAGCAAAATGGAAGCTATAAAGCCCTGAAAATATGGAATCCAGTGGAAATAAAGGAAAAGCTCATCCGTGGGGACTTAAAGCTGGTGAAAGCGGCAGATAAAACTTTGAAAAGACTGGCGGATATCCCATTTCGGATCACATCGCAGGCAACTGGGGAGAGCCATGTGATCCTGACGGATAAAAACGGGGAGGCTTCGACCGGTGCGTACTGGAATCCACATACCGTCAACACGAATGAGGGGAAGACAAGTGAAGATGGGATCTGGTTTGGGGAAGGAACTCCGGATAATACAAGAGGAGCGCTTCCTTACGGAACGTATCTGGTGGAAGAACTGTCTTGTAAAAATAATGAAGACCGGATGCTGATTCCTGCGTTTGAGGTGGAAGTAACAAAGGAAATGCGAGTAATTGATCTGGGGACACTGACAAATGATGAACATCCCGTACCGGAGATCGGGACAAGAGCATCTGACCGGGAAACGGGAACGCATAACGGGAAACGGACAGAACAGGTAACGGTCATAGATCAGGTAAAATGGAAAAATCTGGAGATTGGAAAAGAATATGTAGTTAAAAGCACATTAATGGATAAGGAGACCAAAAAGCCGGTTCTTCAGGATGGAAAAGAAGTGACCGCAGAGAAAAAGCTGATCCCGGATACAGATTTCGGAGAAATTCAGATGGAATTTACGTTTGATGCAACGAAGCTTAAAGGAGAACAGGTTGTTGTATTTGAGGAAGTGTATCTGGAGGAAAAGCTGGTTGCAGCGCACGCAGATCTGGAGGACGAAGGACAGAGTGTAACCTATAAAAAGGAAAAGCCGGCAGAAGAGGAAAAACCGGAAAGTCCGGAAAAGCCAAAGGAAACTGAGAAAGCAAAGACGGTTGCAACCGGAGATGGATCTTATGTAAAGATTCTGATATTTCTGATCGGTGTTATTCTGACCGGGGCACTGCTCCTGTGTTTTCTTCTGAGCCGGATGTGGGGACGAAAGTGGAAACGCAGATAAGGATGGCATTGCACTTGAAAGGTTCTTATGCTATAATCGCTAAATAGGAAAATACTTTAGTAGATTGCTGAAGTGAATCAGAAAGAATAAGAAGGGTGGAGAACCATGAATTTACTTTATAAGAGTACAAGAGATGCAGAAAAGACAGTAACAGCTTCCCAGGCAATCTTAAAAGGGCTGGCAGATGACGGCGGATTATTTGTACCGGTTTCGATTCCGAAGCTTCCGGTGTCGCTTGGTGAGCTCAAAGAGATGACCTATCAGGAAATCGCATATACAGTTATGAAGGAATTCCTGACAGACTTTACAGAAGAAGAGCTGAAGAGCTGTATCGCAAAGGCTTACGACAGTAAGTTTGATACCGAAGAGATTGCACCGCTTGCGAAGGTGGAGGATGCTTATTATCTGGAACTGTTCCACGGAGCAACGATCGCATTCAAAGATATGGCACTTTCCATTCTTCCGCACCTTCTGACTACTTCTGCAAAGAAGAATCAGGTGAAGAATGAGATCGTCATTCTGACTGCAACATCCGGGGATACAGGAAAAGCTGCACTTGCAGGATTTGCAGATGTAGAAGGAACCAAGATCATCGTATTCTATCCGAAGAACGGAGTCAGCCGAGTACAGGAGCTGCAGATGGTAACACAGAAAGGAGACAATACTTCTGTTGTTGCGATCCACGGTAACTTTGACAACGCACAGAGCGGTGTGAAGGCAATGTTCGAGAACAAAGAGCTGGAAAAAGAGTTAAATGAAGCAGGCTACCAGTTTTCATCTGCCAACTCTATCAATATCGGACGTCTGGTTCCGCAGGTTGTATATTATGTATATGCTTATGCGAAGCTTCTTCAGAATGAAGAGATTGCGGAAGATGAAGAGATCAATGTAGTTGTACCGACCGGTAACTTTGGAAATATTCTGGCTGCATACTACGCAAAGAATATGGGAATCCCGATTGCAAAGCTGATCTGTGCATCCAATGAGAACAAAGTTCTCTATGACTTTTTCCAGACAGGAACTTATGACCGTAACCGTGAATTTGTTCTTACAACATCTCCGTCCATGGATATTCTGATCTCCAGCAACTTAGAGCGTCTGATCTACAAGATCTCAGGAGAAGATGCAAGAAAAGATACGGATCTTATGACTGAGCTGAAGACAAAGGGAAGTTACGCGATTACAGGTGAGATGAAAGCAAACCTGGCTGATTTTGCGGCAGGATATGCGACAGAAGAGCAGGTCGCAAAGACAATCCATGATGTATATGAAGATACCGGTTATGTAATGGATACCCATACGGCGGTAGCTGCAACGGTGTATAAAGCTTACAGAGAAGACAGTAAAGATGACAGAAAGACAGTAATCGCATCCACAGCAAGTCCATATAAATTTGCAGGAAGCGTTATGTCAGCGATTGATCCGAAGTATAAAGGACAGGATGATTTCAAACTGATCGAGGAGCTTCAGAAAGTATCCGGTACAGAGCTTCCGAATGCCATCAAAGAGATCATGAATGCCGAGATCCGTCACAATACAGAATGTGATGTTGATCAGATGGAGCAGACAGTTAAGAATATTCTTGGCGTAAAATAAACAGGAGAAGGCAAAAGAATGAACGGAATGGAAGGAATTTTCGGGATTATTGGTATTGGAGCGGGATTGTATAGCCTGTATGCATGGTTTCAGCTTAAATCCAAAGGAATCATCAATACATCAATTCTTGTACCAAAAGATACGAATATAAAGAAGTGTAAGGATAAGGAAGCATACAGGGCAGCAGCAGGACCGAAACTTCTTGTGCTTGCGGTTGTGCTGATCCTGTACGGCGCAGAAGATCTGTATAATACTTACGTGCAGAGTACAGGAAAATTATTCTGGGTGATGTTAGTGCTGGTACTTGCAGTACTGGTATGGTTTGCATGGACAGTCAAAAAGCTGAATGCAAAGTATTTTTAAAATCAGATCACAAAATAAAGGAAAAGGGAAGGTGCAGACAAAAAGAGCTGCACCTTCTTATTTCATTTGGCGGAAAAATTTGTTACAATAAAAGTATTGCATGGCAGAGAAAATGTGATGGGGATAAAAGAAAATGTCATGCGAAAGATGAAATGCCGGAAGATTCCGATCCGTTTCAGGATGGAACCGTATTAAAAGAAGCATTTGACAGACTGAATAAATATGTAGTAGGGTAGATGAGATTGGATGGAAAATGTATTTGAGATATTAAAAGATTTACCAAAGCCGGGGGATTACGTTCTTTTGACAGTGGCAAAAGGATCCGCAGCCGGAGAAAAAGCAATTTTGGCAGAGAAAAAAATAATCTGGGAAAGTAAAGAAAATGGTTTCTTTTCAGAACATTTTTCAGAATCAGGAGACTTGAAAAAATGTGGACTTTATGAAATCAGAGAGCAGCAGGTGTTTTGTGATATAATTGGAGGGCAGGAGCATCTGGTCATTTGTGGCGGTGGTCACGTATCGGTGCCGGTGATCAAAATCGGGATTATGCTTGGATGGAAAGTCACGGTTCTTGAAGATCGTCCGCAGTTTGCCGATCATGCCAGAAATGCGGGTGCAACGGAAGTGATCTGCCAGCCGTTTGAAGATGCCCTGGATCAGATCGAAGGAGACAAGGATACGTATTTTGTTGTACTGACCAGAGGTCACAGATATGATCAGGTTTGTCTGGAGAAGATCGTTGGGAAGGAACATGCTTATATCGGAATGATCGGAAGCCGGCGAAGAAGTGCGATGGTAAAGCAGAATCTGATTGAAAAAGGATGCAGCCAGGAAGTAATCGGCGAGATAAAAAGTCCGATTGGTCTGAACATCGGTGCTGAGACACCGGAGGAGATCGGTGTGGCGATCATGGCGGAAATCATCGAAGTAAAGAATCAGAACAAGAGAGTCTGCGGTTATCCGGAAGACTTGCTGGAAGCAATCCTGGATATCGTTCATCCGGGAAAGAAGATGCTTGCAACGATCATTACAAGAAAGGGTTCTGCACCAAGGAATGTGGGATCCAAGATGCTGATCCTAGAAGACGGCAGCTGTGTTGGAACCATCGGAGGCGGCTGTATGGAGGCAGAGGTTTTAAGAAAAGCGAGAGTCATGATGCATGAAAATAATACAGGACTAAAGACAGAATATGTGGATATGACCGGAGATGATGCGGAGGAAGAAGGTATGGTCTGCGGCGGTACGATCGAGGTGTTACTGGAACCACTCTGGAATTAAGAAAGGATGGAAAAGACTGTGAGAGATTCTTATGGACGAACAATTGAATATATGAGAATTTCAATCACAGACCGCTGTAATCTGCGATGCAGGTACTGCATGCCGAATGGCGCAAAGTGGATTCCTATGTCAGAAATCCTGACTTATGAGGAGATTGAACGAATCTGCAGGGAGGCTGTCCGGATCGGGATTACCAGGTTTAAGATTACCGGAGGGGAGCCTCTGGTCAGAAAAGGATGCGCAGATCTGATCCGGATGATCCGGCAGATTCCGGGCACAGAAGAAGTAACAATGACGACAAATGGGGTTCTTCTGGGTGAGAATCTGGAAGATCTTCTTGCAGCGGGGCTGGATGCGGTGAATATCAGTCTGGATACACTGATTCCGGAAAAATATCAGGAGATTACCGGGGCAGATGAACTGGAAAGAGTCAGAAAATCCATTTTCATGGCAGAAAAAAGCGGGATCCGGGTAAAGATCAACACGGTCCTGCAAAAAGGAGTCAATGATGAGGAATGGAAAAGTCTGGCAGAGTTGGCGAAAAAGAACAAGCTGGATGTCCGTTTTATTGAATTGATGCCGATTGGACAGGGAAAAGCAGAGAATGGCATTTCCGGTGCCTGGGTGCTTGGAAAACTGAAAGAAGCTTATGGGATAGAAGGAGAGTTTTATCCGTTAGAGGGACGGTTTGGGAACGGACCTGCTGTGTATTATCAACTGCCTGGTTTTCAGGGGAAAATCGGTCTGATCAGTGCATTGCATGGAAAATTCTGTGACAGATGTAACCGGATCCGGATGACATCAACCGGAAAGTTAAAAGCGTGTCTGTGCTATGCAGATACTATCTCCGTTTTTGAGGCAGCAAGACACGGATCGGAAGAAGAAATCCGGAAATGTCTCGAACAGGCGATCCGTGGAAAACCGAAGATGCATCATTTTGAGGAGCAGAATTTTATTACAGAACAGAAAAATATGTCACAGATCGGAGGATAAACATAAAAATGGGAAGACTGAAGGGAATCTGCATCAGTGAAAAGAGAGGAACCGAAAAACATGAGGTTCGTGAAGCCATGGTCAAAATGGACTGGGGGATTGAAGGAGATGCGCACGGTGGAAAATGGCATCGTCAGATCAGTCTGCTTTCCGATGAAAAGATTCAGGAATTTCGTGCAAAAGGGGCAGAAGTTGCGTATGGTGCATTTGGTGAAAATCTGATCGTGGAAGGATTTGATTTTCGCGCGCTTCCGGTTGGAACAAGATTTCATATCGGAGATGTGGTACTTGAGATGACACAGATTGGAAAAGAATGCCACAGTCATTGTCAGATTTATAAGAGAATGGGTGACTGCATTATGCCAAGAGAGGGCGTCTTTGCAGAAGTCGTCACCGGAGGTCATATCAAGGTAGGAGATGAAGTTGTCATGGAACAGGTGAAAAGTGACCGTCCATTTTCAGCGGCAGTTATTACTTTAAGTGATAAAGGCTCTGTCGGAGAACGAGAAGACAAAAGCGGACCCATGATTGTCGAAATGTTGAAAGATGCCGGATATGATATTAAAGAAACGATTTTATTACCGGATGAGCAGAAAAAACTGGAAAAAGAGCTGATCAGACTGGCTGATCAGAGACAGCTTAATGTGATCTTCACCACCGGAGGAACAGGATTCTCCGAGCGGGACCGGACACCGGAGGCGACGGTAAATGTCTGTGACCGGATGGCAAACGGAATAGCAGAGGCAATCCGGAATTATTCGATGACGATCACAAAGCGTGCTATGTTCAGCAGAGCTGTATCAGGTATCCGAAAAAAAACGCTGATCATCAATCTCCCGGGAAGTCCCAAAGCAGTACAGGAAGCACTGGAGTTTCTGCTTCCTGAACTTGGACATGGGCTTGGAATCCTCCGGGGAACAGAAGGCGAATGTGCCAGAAAATAAAGAGGTTAAAAATCATGAGTGGATTTACACATTTTAACGAAGATGGTAATGCAGTGATGGTAGATGTGGGGGAAAAGGCTGAGACAAAAAGAGAAGCACTTGCATCAGGGGTGATCCGCATGTCGGAAGAATGCTTTCAGAAAGTAAAGGAAGGCAGCATGAAAAAAGGAGATGTTCTTGGCGTAGCAAGAATTGCCGGGATCATGGGTGCAAAAAAGACAGCAGAACTGATTCCGCTGTGCCATCTGTTAAACCTTACCAAAGTCGAGATTGATTTTGAATATCTGGAAGAAGAGCATGGGATCCGGGCAATCTGCCACACGGCATGTACTGGCAGGACCGGTGTGGAAATGGAAGCACTGACTGGGGTAAATACCGCTCTTCTTACAATCTATGATATGTGCAAGGCGGTTGACCGGGGAATGGAGATCAGAGAAATCCATCTGCTTGAAAAGTCCGGTGGAAAAAGCGGGAAATGGGTACGTTAAACGTATTTTAATTTCTGGTAAAAAAAGTAAATATCTTCAACGATTAACAGTTGAAAAAACACGGCTGATGGTCTATAATAGGCTTTAGAAAACCTGGAATGTTCGAGACTTCCGTATTTTTGAACCTACAATACTTTAAACGGGATTCTTATATCTCTGTAATATGTCAGGCCCTCATTGCGCAGGGGAAGGCAGAAAAGCAGATGCGGTCGCCCACCTAGCGGAGTGCTAGGAGTCAAAAAACGGAAAACGGCATTTCGGGGGACTACAAAAGATAAAGGACAGTTGCGAGAGCAACTGTTTTTTTGGGTTTTCAAAGAAGTGAAAATGTGATAAACTATTTTGAAAAATGAAACTGCCGATAAGATAAATGGAGTTATTATATGATGAAAACGATAAATAAGATTCGGGAAATTACAGGGCAGGTGTCACAAAAGCATGTGGGAGCATACGCGGCCCAGTCTGCTTATTTTTTTGTGCTGAGTATGATCCCGATTATTTTGCTGCTTCTTGCTATCATACAATATACTCCGGTGACAAAAGCAGATGTTATGACTGCAGTGGTAAATTTGTTTCCGGAGACAAATATGCAGGATTTTATGGTTGGCATTGTAAATGAAGTATATAACCAGTCGAAGACGGTCATTCCGATCACTGCGATTGTAGCACTGTGGTCAGCAGGTAAAGGAGTACTTGCGGTCAGTACAGGACTGAACTGTGCATATGAGCTTCGTGAGACACGAAATTATGTATTTTTAAGAATCCGGGCATCCATCTATACGATCCTGTTCATTGCAGCAATTGTGATGGCTCTGGTACTTTCTGTGTTTGGTAATAATATCAGTATTTTTATATATCACAAAATTCCGTTTCTTGCGGAGACGACGGATATGATCATGCGTTTGAGAACGGTGATTTCATTTGCTGTTATGACTGGAATTTCGCTTCTGGTATATCACTTTTTGCCGAACCGGAAGCTTCCGTTCCGGGATTTGATTCTGGGATCTATTTTCTGTTCTCTGGGATGGCTGGTGATCTCGTTTGTTTTTTCAATGTATCTGACAATCTTCAAAGGATTTTCCGGTCTGTACGGAAGTATGACGGCGATCATTCTTGTGATGCTGTGGCTGTATTTCTGTATGTATGTGATGCTGCTGGGAGGGCTTATTAACTGTATCTGGGTAGATGCAAAGCGAGATATCCTGGAAAAGGATTAGTTCTGCAAAAAGCAGCATCCAGGTTCCGGAATATGATTTTGCGTAGATAAACGGTGAATCTATCAGATAAAACCGCTTGACATAAAAAAATCATATGTTACAATAATTAAGTATATGACATATCATAAAAGCAATGACCGTGTAAGTAGTGAACTGTTTTCCGACAGAGAAGGAGAATCCCCGGCTGTAAGTTCTCCCCGGTTCAGGCAGGAAACGAATTTCCCACGTGAGCTGCGTTTTTGAAAATAAAGTAGAAAACGACGTCCCTGCACGTTACGCAGTCCGAGTGCCTGTTATTCAAATAGCAGGAAACAGGGTGGTACCGCGATTTATCTCGTCCCTTTTTAGGGGCGATTTTTTTATATATTAGGAAAGTGTTCTTTCCTAATATATAAAAACGCTCCGCGAGGATGTGCACTGCGGCGTATAAGGAAGATGTCACAAGCGATCGCCGCAGGTGCCAGAATGTGCCAAGGCACATTCTTTTTTCTTCCACAGGAAATTTTATTTCCTGTTATAGTCGCAAATGAATAGCCAAAACAAGTTTTAAGGAGGATATCATGAAAGAAAGACTTGAGAGCATCAAACAGGAAGCCATTAAGCAGATCCAGGCTTCTGATGTACCGGAGAAATTAAATGATGTACGTGTCAAATTCCTTGGTAAAAAAGGAGAACTGACAGCCGTATTAAAAGGAATGAAAGATGTAGCTCCGGAAGAACGTCCGAAGGTAGGACAGCTTGTGAATGAGACAAGAGCTGCTATCGAAGAACTTCTTGATGAGACAAAGAAGAAAATGGATGCTGCAATCCGTGAAGAAAAATTAAAACAGGAAGTTATTGACGTAACACTTCCTTCCAAGAAAAATACAGTAGGTCATCGTCATCCGAATACGATCGCTCTGGAAGAAGTAGAGCGTATCTTCATCGGTATGGGATACGAAGTTGTGGAAGGACCGGAAGTAGAATATGACCTTTACAACTTTGAAAAACTAAATATTCCTGCAGATCATCCGGCAAAAGATGAACAGGATACATTCTATATCAACAAAGACATCGTGCTTCGTACCCAGACATCACCGGTTCAGGCACGTGTGATGGAACAGGGCAAGCTCCCGATCCGTATGATCGCACCGGGACGAGTATTCCGTTCTGACGAAGTGGATGCAACCCATTCACCATCCTTCCATCAGATCGAAGGACTGGTAATCGATAAAAATATTTCCTTTGCTGACTTAAAGGGAACTCTGGAAGTATTTGCAAAAGAACTTTTCGGACCGGATACCAAGACAAAATTCCGTCCGCATCATTTCCCATTCACAGAGCCAAGTGCAGAAGTAGACGTATCATGCTTCAAGTGTGGCGGAAAAGGCTGCCGTTTCTGTAAAGGATCAGGATGGATTGAAATCCTCGGCTGTGGTATGGTTCACCCACACGTACTCGAAATGTGCGGAATCGATCCGGAAGAATACACTGGATTTGCATTCGGAGTAGGACTTGAAAGGATCGCCCTTCTCAAATACGAGATCGACGACATGCGCCTCCTCTACGAGAACGATATCAGATTCTTAAAGCAATTCTAGTGAGCACACAATGAAAGGAAGCACGAGCGAAGCGAGTATTTACTTTCATGTGCGAACGGTATGACAAAATCAAAGAGCAGCGCGGAGAGCTGCTGGATTTTGGAGTCTGAATAAGGGAAATTTATAAACAAATCAGAAGGAGATATAAAATGGATACTTCATTATCATGGATTAAAGCGTATGTTCCGGAACTTGACGTAACAGCGCAGGAATATACAGATGCAATGACTCTTTCCGGAACAAAGGTAGAAGGTTTTACAAAGCTGGATGCTGATCTGGATAAGATCGTAGTAGGACAGATTGAGAAAATTGAGAAACATCCGGACGCAGATAAACTGATCATCTGTCAGGTAAATGTAGGAACAGAGACCGTACAGATTGTTACAGGTGCTCCGAACGTAAAAGAAGGAGACAAGGTACCGGTTGTTCTGGATGGCGGACGCGTTGCGGGTGGACATGAGCCTGGACAGAGAGTAGAAGGCGGAATCAAGATCAAAAAAGGAAAACTCCGTGGAGTCGACAGCTACGGAATGATGTGTTCCATCGAAGAACTTGGTTCAGACAGAAATATGTACCCGGAAGCACCGGAATATGGAATCTACATTTTTGATGATGACGCAGTTGTTGGAGAAAGTGCAGTAAAGGCACTCGGACTGGATGATGTCGTATTTGAATACGAGATCACCTCCAACCGTGTAGACTGCTTCAGCGTGGTTGGTATCGCAAGAGAAGTTGCAGCTACATTCCACAAAGAATTCAAGCCACCGGTTGTAACATCAACCGGAAATGATGAAGATGTCAATGATTACATCAAAGTAAAAGTAGAAAATACAGACCTTTGCCCACGTTACTGTGCAAGAGTCGTAAAAAATATCAAGATCGGACCTTCACCGAAATGGATGCAGAGAAGACTTTCTTCCGTAGGAATCCGTCCGATCAACAACCTTGTTGATATCACAAACTATGTAATGGAAGAATACGGACAGCCAATGCATGCTTATGATCTGGATACCATCGCAGGTCATCAGATCATCGTCCGCAATGCCCATAAAGGAGAAAAATTCGTAACACTGGATGGTCAGGAAAGAGAAATGGATGATTCTGTTCTGATGATCTGTGATGGCGAAAAAGCGGTAGGTATTGCCGGAATCATGGGTGGCGAAAATTCCATGATCACTGACAATGTACAAACCATGTTATTTGAAGCTGCATGCTTCGATGGAACCAACATCCGTAAATCCAGCAAGAAAGTCGGACTTCGTACCGATGCATCCGGTAAATTTGAAAAGGGACTGGATCCGAATAATGCAGAGGATGCAATCAACCGTGCCTGCCAGCTGATCGAAGAAATGGGAGCCGGTGAAGTTGTCGGAGGAATGGTTGATGTATACAGCAAGAAAAAAGAACCTGTACGTGTACCATTTGATGCCGACAAGATCAATGCACTTCTCGGAACAAACATCCCGGAAGAAGATATGATCAAATATTTTGAAAAGATCGACCTGGAATATGATGCAGAAGCAAAAGAAGTGATCGCACCAACCTTCCGTCATGACTTATTCCGTATCGCCGATCTCGCGGAAGAAGTAGCAAGATTCTACGGATATGATAATATCCCGACTACACTGCCTACAGGTGAAGCTACAACTGGTAAGCTTTCTTTCAAGCTTCGTGTGGAAGAAGTAGCAAGAAATATTGCAGAATTCTGTGGATTCAGCCAGGGAATGACTTATTCATTTGAAAGCCCGAAGGTATTTGACAAGCTCCTCCTCGACAAGGATGATCCGATGCGTCAGGCAATCCAGATCATGAACCCGCTTGGAGAAGATTACAGTGTCATGCGTACAACATCTCTGAATGGTATGCTGACATCTCTTGCAACAAACTACAACAGAAGAAATAAAAATGTCCGTCTGTACGAGCTTGGAAATATTTATCTTCCAAAGGCACTTCCACTGACAGAACTGCCGGACGAAAGAATGCAGTTTACACTTGGAATGTACGGAGATGGAGACTTCTTCAGTATGAAAGGTGTTGTAGAAGAGTTCTTTGAAAAAGTCGGACTTCATAAGAAAGAAACTTATGATCCAAATGCAGGAAAGAACTTCCTTCATCCGGGACGTCAGGCAAACATCGTTTACGATGGAAAGGTTGTCGGATACATGGGTGAGGTTCATCCGGAAGTTGCTGATATCTATGGAATCGGTGAAAGAGCATACGTTGCTGTCATCGATATGCCACAGATCACAGAGCTTGCAACATTTGAAAGAAAATACGAAGGAATTGCAAAATACCCGGCAGTCAGCCGTGATATCAGTATGGTAATGCCAAAATCCATCCTGGTAGGACAGGTTGAAGAAGTGATCGAGAACAAGGGTGGCGCTTATCTGGAAAGCTATAAGCTGTTCGATATCTATGAAGGCGCTCAGATCAAGGCAGGCTTCAAGTCTGTTGCTTACTCTATCACATTCCGTGCAAAAGATAAGACTCTGGAAGAAGCTGACATTTCAGCTGCTATGAACCGTATCTTAAAGGCACTGGAGGAAATGGGTATCGAGCTTCGTAAGTAGGCGAAAAGAGGTCAAAAGAATGAAACGACAGGATTTTTATTTTGATTTACCGGAAGAGCTGATCGCGCAGGATCCGCTTGAAGACAGATCCAGTTCCAGACTGCTTGTTCTTGATAAAAAAACCGGTGCAACCAGTCATCACATTTTCCGTGAGATCAAAGATTATCTCAAACCAGGAGACTGCCTTGTGATCAATGATACCAAGGTTATCCCGGCAAGACTGATCGGTGAAAAAGAAGGAACCGGCGGAAAAGTCGAAGTTCTTCTTTTAAAACGAAAAGGAAATGATGTCTGGGAAACACTTGTAAAACCAGGAAAGAAGATGAAACCCGGAGCAAGAGTCAGCTTCGGGGACGGTCTTCTGAAAGGGGAAGTTCTGGAGGTTGTAGAGGAAGGAAACCGTCTGATCCATTTTGAATATGAAGGAATTTTTGAAGAGATTCTGGATCAGCTTGGACAGATGCCGCTTCCGCCTTACATCACCCACCAGCTGGAGGACAAGAATCGTTACCAGACCGTGTATGCAAAGCATTCCGGATCTGCGGCTGCTCCGACGGCAGGACTGCATTTTACACCGGAGCTTCTGGAAGAAATCAAAGCAGAAGGTGTGGAGATTGCGCATGTAACGCTTCATGTCGGACTTGGAACTTTCCGTCCGGTAAAAGCGGATGATATTCTGGATCACCATATGCATTCGGAATTTTACCGGATCGAGGCATCTGAGGCAGAAAAGATCAACCGTGCAAAAGAGAGCGGACACCGGGTGATCTGCGTCGGAACGACAAGCTGCCGGACCGTAGAATCTGCGGCTGATGAAAACGGAAAGTTAAAAGAGTGCAGTGGATGGACAGAGATTTTCATCTATCCGGGCTATAAATTCAAGGTACTGGACTGCCTGATCACGAACTTCCATTTACCGGAGTCAACGCTGATCATGCTGGTAAGTGCGCTTGCCGGAAGAGAGCATGTGCTTGCGGCATATGAAGAAGCAGTTAAAGAGAGATATCGATTCTTCAGCTTTGGGGATGCGATGTTTATAGAATAGACGCAGAATCTGACAAATGTGAGGTTATGTCAGGGAACAGGAAATCATAAGATATTAACCGGAGAACGGGATTGTTCAAGTCATGTACAACTTTGAAAAATCTTGTTCTCCGGTTTTTGTATAGACTGGAAACGATTGAGTTTAAAAATCTTATTGAATAAATGTTTATAGAGAATGCTGTTTTATCCGGCAGAGATAAACAGAACAGATTTGCCGATTCTGCAAAAATATAGTAAGATGGTGTAAGTGCCAAAAGCATGAATGGTATAGTAATGGAGCAATCCGGGCACATACTAAGACAAAAAGGCTATAAAAACAAGATTGCAAAAGGAGACAGAAGATGGACTAAGCAGAATATATCAGAGAAAGAAACGAAAAAAATAACTTTTGGAAATAAAGTCAGGTGGATATTCGTAATTTGTTTTGCTGTTTGATTTGGTTAAAAAGCGGACAGAAATGCATTGAGAATTGAGGAGTAGCAGAAAATGGGCATATTTGAGGAGGCAGCAATTTTCCGGGGCGTCACGAAGGAGGACGCCAGACAGATGCTGAACTGTCTGAATCCGGTAGAAAAGACTTATAAAAAAGATGAAATCATTTACCATGCCGGGGATGAGGTTACTTCGATGGGCGTGGTTCTTTCCGGCAGCGTGTTCATTGAGAATGATGATATCTGGGGGAATCACAGCATTCTGGACCGGGCTGGAAGAGGTGAGATTTTTGCAGAAACATATGCAGCGATTCCGGGGCAGAAGCTGATGGTCAATGTAGTTGCGGCAGAAGAGGCAAGAATTTTGTTTCTTGATGTGGGAAGGATACTGAAAGTCTGTTCCAATTCGTGTGTGTTTCATCATACGTTAATTGAAAATCTGCTGAAGCTTTCCGCAGAGAAGAATCTCCGTCTGTCGAAACGGATTTTTCATATTTCATCAAAATCGATCCGGGGAAGACTGCTGTCGTATCTGTCTTATCAGGCTATGGAAAACGGGAAGAAAGAATTTGATATCCCGTTCAACCGGCAGCAGCTTGCAGATTATCTGAATGTAGACAGGTCCGCGATGTCAAATGAGCTTGGGAAGATGCAGAAAGATAGGCTGATCGAAGTAGACAGGAAACATTTCCGCATTCTTGACGAAACGGAAATATAAATGGATAAATAATGGAAATAAAACGGATACAGCAGTGAGAAACTGTATGTGGGTTAGGATAAAAGAAAACCATTGCAGGAGAGATGTGATTTCATCAGATCCTGTAATGGTTTTTGTATACGATGAGTCAAGTATGAATTTGTGGAATTTATCTTTCCAGTCCGTGTATCCAGTCTGACTTTAGGAAATAAATCAGAAAAGCAATGGAACTGAGCGCCCAGGTCATCGGGTAAGCCCAGAAGATCATCTGAATGGACGGGATGAATTTTAAAATGATCACGATATAGGAAACGCGGATCAGACACCAGCATACCAGCATAACATACATCGGGACTGTGGATTTACCGGCTCCGCGCATGATTCCTGCCATACAGTGTGAAAAAGCAAGCAGGAAGTAGAAAAAGGTATCCGTATGAGCCTGCATGGCTCCGTAGCGGATAACCTCTGCGGTGGAACTGAAAGCAGATAGAAGCTGTGGAGCGGTAAAATGCACGCAGATACCGATCAGCTCAGAGATCGTAAGGGAACAGATCACACCGAATACAGCGCCCTTTTTAGCACGCTCATATTCTTTTGCTCCCAGATTCTGACTGATAAAAGTAGTAAGTGCCAGTGCAAAACAGGTGATCGGAAGGAACCCAAATCCCTGGATTTTCATATAAGAACCACATCCGGCAACCGCCATTTCCCCAAACTGGTTGATATTTGCCTGGACGAATACATTTGCCAGGGAAATAATCGAGTTCTGGAGTCCTGCTGGCAGACCATAAGAAATAATCTGGCGGAGCATATAGGAATCCAGATTGATCCGGTTCAGATGAAGCCGAAACTCCTCCGGACTGCGAAGCAGCTGTACCATACAGAGAATAGCACTTAAAAACTGTGAAATGACAGTTGCAAAAGCGGCAGCACCTACACCAAATCCAAGACCTGCGATCAGTACAAGGTCAAGAATGATATTCGTTACCGAAGAAACGATTAAGTAGATCAGAGGATGGGTACTGTCACCGACGGACTGCAGAATGCCGACAAAGAAGTTGTACATGACAAAGGCAAGTGAGCCGGTAAAGTAGATCCGGAAATAAGTAATCGAGTTTGGAAGTACCGCCTCCGGTGTTCCCATAAGTACCAGGATCTGTGGTGCGGCAATGATACCGACAATGGTAAGGATCACGCCGCAGATCAGTCCGAAACCAACGGTTGTATGGATGGATTTCTGTAGATTCGCAATGTCTCTGGCACCGTAATATTTGGCAACGATGACACCGGATCCGATGGCGATTCCATTAAAAAGACCGACCATAAGAAAGATCAGATTACCGGAAGAGCTGACAGCGGCAAGCGCAGAGCTTCCAAGAAAATTTCCAACGATCAGAGAGTCGGCGGTGTTATATAGCTGCTGAAAAAGGTTTCCCCAGAAAAGCGGAATCGCAAAAGCAACGATACGCTTCCAGATGGAGCCTTCGGTCATCAGTTTGGCTGAAGATTTTGACATAGAATATTTCCCTCGTTTCTTAAGTCATTACTTTTAAGTATAAGGTGCGGCAGAGGGAAAGTCAATGAAAATGGGAAAGCAGGTGAAGTTAGGAAAAGGACAAAAAGACAATAAACAGATGTAGTGAATGCGATCTTTATAAGACACCTCAAAAACCATGCTATTGAGATAACAAAAAGTTTGCGAAAGAATGCTATCCACAAATGGAAAAATGTAATAGATAAAATTTCAAGAGGACTTGTAAGACTAAAACCTTACAAGTCCTCTTCTTCATCTAACAGCTTATCCTTCATGAAACCGCGAAAGAAACTGTTTTGTTCTCTCTTCACTTGGATTTTCAAACACCTGGCGCGGATCACCCTGTTCAACGATGCGTCCATCGTCCATAAAGATCACATGATCGGCAACGTCACGGGCAAATGCCATTTCATGTGTTACAATGATCATGGTTGTATTCTGATCGGCCAGCTCGCGGATGACCTTCAGTACCTCACCGGTGAGCTCCGGATCCAGTGCAGAGGTCGGTTCGTCAAAGCACAGGATGTCCGGCTGCAGGGCAAGAGCTCTTGCGATGGCAACGCGCTGACACTGTCCGCCGGAAAGCTGATGCGGATAATTGTCCATCCGGTTATCCAGTCCCATCTGTGTCAGAAGAACCTTTGCCTGTACCTCGATGGCGGTCAGGATTTCACGTTTTCTTTCTTTAAAATCCGGCTGCTCTGCGGCGAGAAGCTTTTTGGCAAGCATTACATTTTCCAGAGCGGTATACTGCGGAAACAGATTAAAGTTCTGGAACACCAGACCAAAATGCAGTCGTTTTTTACGAATCACGGATTCCTGAGTGGTTGCCGGGACAGAGGCATTAAAAAGTGTTTCGCCATTTACCCGGATAATTCCGTTATCCGGATGTTCCAGAAAGTTCAGGCAACGGAGAAGCGTTGTCTTTCCACTTCCGGAAGATCCGATGATGGAAACAGCCTGTCCTTTTTCCAGGTTAAATCCAACGTCTTTTAAGACAGGAGTTTTATTAAAAGATTTACTGATATGTTCTACTTCTAAGATTGGCATAAATATGAATTCTCCTTATCTGAAATATTCCAGTTTCTTTTCAAGGCGTCCGAGAAGAACGGTCAGGATACCATTGAAAATAAGATAATAAACAGCGGTAAAGAACAGCGGCCAGATAGCACCGGAGATGCCATGTGAGCCTTTCATAAATGCCTGTCCTGCCCAGATGATCTCCTGCAGCGCGATAATACGTGCAAGAGAAGTATCTTTTACCAGGGTGATGATCTCATTTGACATCGGTGGTACAATGCGTTTGATCATCTGAAGGAGTGTGATCTTGAAAAAGATCTGATGCTTTGTCATGCCAAGTACAAGACCGGCTTCTTTCTGCCCTTCCGGAACACCCTGGATTCCACCGCGGTAGATTTCTGAAAAATAGCAGGCGTAATTGATGATAAAAGATACGGCTGCTGCAAGGAAACGCCCTGCTTCACCACCACCCCAGATCGGGTTATGTAAGACCAGCCCGGGGAAATAGTAGATGATCAGAAGCTGGATCATCAGCGGGGTACCACGGATCACCCAGACGGTCAGTCTCGCAAGCCAGCTAAGAGGCTTGAAATGAGACATGGAACCAAAGGCAATGACCAGTCCGAGAGGAAGGGCACCGACCAGCGTCACAATAAATAATTTTAAAGTTTGTAAAAAGCCGACATTCAGTGCGGACACTACGACCGGCATTTGTTTCATAATCAGATCCATAAAAAGTTCCTGCCTTAAATATTATTTCTGCTCAATAATGGCATCCTGAACCCCATAGGTTTCAGCGCATTTCTTCATAGAACCATCATTGTAGCTTGTCTTGAAGAATTCGTTCAGTTTGTCTGCAAGGTCGGAACCTTTGCGGAATCCAACTCCATATTTTTCGGTAGTAAGCTCAACTGTATGAGTCAGATTTTCGTATCCGGTACCTTTTCCGACCATGGCACCGGCCATCAGAAGGTCGATGACTGCAGCATCAGAGGTCCCGGCTGCAACTTCCATCAGGGCATCTGCCTGTGAAGAAACGGCAGTGTAGTCATATCCTTCTCCGCTTACAGCTTCTTCTCCGGCACTTCCGGATTCAACTGCAAAAGAAAGATCCTTAAGACTGTCTTTGTCCTGATATTTGTCTGCTTTATCAGAAGGAACGACCACTACCTGCGCATTGTTACAGTAAGCGGATGTGCATGCCATTGCGCTGGTTACTTCATCAGTAAGTGTCATACCGTTCCATACACAGTCGATTGTTTTTCCGTCAAGTTCCATAACTTTATTGTCCCAGTCAATTTCTACAAATTCGGCATCTACGCCAAGACTTTTTGCAAATGCTTTTGCCATGTCGGCGTCAAAACCAATCCATTCATCCTTATCGTTTTTGTAATCCATTGGCTCAAAATCTGTGATTCCGACTACAAGAGTTCCTTTATCCTGAATATATTCTATATCACTTTCGGATGAGCTTTTTGAGTTGTCGGATTTTTTTGTGTCAGAGGAAGAACCTCCGCATGCTGCAAGGGATAATACCATTGCTGAAGTAAGTGCAAGTGCTGTCATTTTTTTCATAATAATCTCTCCTCATATACTTTCAAAAAATGTCACGTCACTATATTATCAATCTACCATACTAAAGTCAACCAAAACTTGCTATTTACTTTCTTTTTTGATAAAGATACAATAAGAAATACAGAAATTACTGTAGAAAGAGTAAAACAGAGGAATATAAATATATGGAAGCAAATGAGATTATTGTTCACCATGCGACGGAGAATAACCTGAAAAATGTATCCATCCGGATACCAAAGCATCAGATCACCGTATTTACCGGAGTATCAGGTTCCGGGAAATCTTCGCTGGTTCTGGATACTCTTGCGGCGCAGTCGCGCAGGGAGTTAAACGATACTTTTCCAAGCTTTGTACAGCAGTATCTTCCAAAATACGGAAGACCGCATGTGGAACGGATCGAGAATCTTCCGGCAGCAATTGTGATCAATCAGAAAAAGCCGGCTCCGAATCAGCGATCAACAGTTGGGACCTATACGGATACCTACGCACTTCTCAGACTTTTATTTTCAAGAGTGGGACAGCCTTTTGTCGGTTATTCGGACAGTTTTTCTTTCAATCATCCACAGGGGTGCTGTCCAAGATGTAACGGACTTGGGGAAGTGACAGATCTGGATGTACACAAGCTGGTAGATTTTGATAAATGTCTGAATGATGCCGGAGTGATCCATTATGTGGCATTTGAGCCGGGGCAGTGGAGATGGATCCGTTATGCAAACAGCGGATTGTTTGATCTGGATAAGAAGATTAAAGACTATTCCGAAGAAGAACTGGAACAGTTTTTATATTCACCGCAGATACGTCTTAAAAACCCGCCAGAAGGCTGGCCGAAAACTGCGAAATATGAAGGTCTTGTGCATCGGATGTACCGCAGTGTCCTAAATTCGGAAGAAGGAAAACTTCACAGGGAGTTATTGGATCCGATCACCAGTCATGGAGTTTGTCCGGAGTGTAATGGGGCAAGATTGAATCAGAAGGTGTTGTCCTGCAAAATTGACGGGAAAAATATTGCAGATGTAATAAAACTTCCATTATCCGAGCTGCGTGCGTGGATTGACCAAATAGAAGATCCGCTTGCAAAAGATATTCAGGATACACTGCATACCAAACTGTCTGCACTTATAGATATCGGACTGGGATATCTGTCTCTGGACAGAGGGTTATCTACTTTATCTGGTGGAGAAATCCAGAGATGCAAGATTGCAAAATGTCTGAATTCCTCGCTTTCTGATTTGTTGTATATTCTGGATGAACCGAGTGCAGGGCTTCATAATCATGATATTGAGCGGATGCGCCGTGCACTGGAAAAATTGAGAGATGGTGGAAATACGGTTGTTCTGGTGGAGCATCACCGGAAAATGATCGAGATGGCCGATCACATTGTGGAAATGGGTCCGGAACCGGGAATGGCCGGTGGAAGAGTTTTATTTGAAGGCAGTTATAAGGAACTTTTAAAGAGTGATACGCCGACCGGAGAAGAGATGCGGCTTACTACTTCTCTAAAAGCAAAGGCAAGGGAAGCGAAAGGAATATGGCGGATGGAGCATATCCATCTTCACAATCTGAAGGACATTACCATCGAATTTCCAATAGGAAATCTGGTTGTGATCGCTGGTGTTGCCGGATCCGGAAAAAGTTCTCTGATGGAAAGCTTTTACCGCAGTATGGGAGAGGATGTGGTGTTTGTAAGCCAGCGCGCTGCAGGTGCAAGTCTCAGATCCACTCCGGCGACCTATCTGGGAGTCGCAGATGAAATCCGGAAAATATTTGCAAAGCGGTGCGGTCAGAAGGCATCTTTGTTTTCTTTTAACGGCGCAGGAAAGTGTCCGGCATGTAAGGGAAAAGGAGTGATCGTATCGGATATGGCATTTATGGATGACATCGAGACGACCTGTGATGTGTGTAAAGGACTTCGGTATTCAAAAGAAGTTTTGCAATACGAAGTAGATGGAAAGAATATTGCGGAAGTGATGGATTTGACTGTTGCACAGGCAGGGGAATTCTTCAGGGGAACAAAGATCAGCGAAGCGCTGGAGCCTCTGGAAAAAGTAGGACTTTCTTATCTGCACCTGAATCAGGCACTTTCTACTTTATCCGGCGGAGAGTTGCAGCGAATGAAGTTTGCTTCCTATCTCGGAAGTAAAGACCGTATTTTCATTCTTGATGAGCCGACAAACGGATTGCATATCAAGAATGTCCGGAGTCTGTTAAAGCTTCTGAACCAGATGGTGGATGAAGGGAATTCCATTTTTGTTATTGAACATAACATAGAATTTATCAAATCCGCTGATTATGTGGTAGAATTAGGACCAGAAGGAGGAGATGCCGGAGGAAGACTGCTGTTTGCCGGTACACCGTCTGAGATGAAAAAGAGTGAGAAATCTGTCACGGCAGAATATTTATGATGATACCAGATTGCTCCATTTCCATTGCTACGCAATCCCCCTATTTATAATTATGAAAGATTTACAGAAACAGAAATATTTACCAAAAAGATAGAAGAAAAGGAGACGAACGTTATGAAACTAATGATTGCATCAGATATTCACGGATCCGCATATTATTGTCTGGAAATGCTGGATGCGATGAAAAAAGAATGTCCGGACAGACTGTTACTTCTGGGCGACATCCTGTATCATGGACCAAGAAATGATCTTCCGCTGGAATACGAACCCAAAAAGGTAATTAAAATGTTAAATGAAGTCAAAGAAAAATTATTCTGTGTACGCGGAAACTGTGACACAGAGGTAGACCAGATGGTACTGGATTTTCCGATCATGGCAGATTATGCAGTGATCCCGTGCGGCAACAGGATTATTTACGCCACTCACGGACACCATCATAACGTCATGACCCCAATCCCAATGCAGCCAGGAGATATTCTCCTCCACGGTCACACCCACGTACCGGCCTGGGAACCATTCGGAAATGAGAACCTCTACCTCAACCCAGGTTCCGTTTCCATCCCAAAAGAAAACAGCGCCCACAGTTACATGATCCTGGAAGACGGTATCGCGAAATGGAAAAACCTATACGGCGAAGTTTACCACGAACTGATGCTGTAGTTATTTTACTAAAGAACAAGAAAATATTGAACAAAATAAAACCCCATAAATTGTCGACATTCGCCAATGTACATCCGACAATTTATGTAATAAAATGAAACTAAGAAAAGCAAAGGAGAACCTAACAACATGAGAGCTTACGAAAGATTTTTAAACTACGTTCCGGTATGGACAACCAGTGATGAGACAAGCGATACTGTCCCGTCAGCAGACAGAGAGCTGGTACTGGCAAGAATGCTTGTAGAAGAGATGAAAGGTCTTGGAATCGCAGATGCAAGAGTGGACGACAAAGGATATGTATATGGACACATCCCTGCAACTCCTGGATGCGAAGACAAGCCGTCGCTTGGTCTGGTTGCGCATATGGACACTGTGGCAGATGCATCAGGGGAAAATATAAAGCCACAGATCATTGAGAATTATGACGGGAAGGACGTTGTCCTGAAAGGTTCCGGAGATATTCTGAAAGTAGATGAGTTCCCGTACCTTGCAGAATTAAAGGGCAGAACTCTGATTACAACTGATGGAACCACACTTCTTGGGGCAGATGACAAGGCGGGAATCGCAGAGATTCTTACCGTGGCAGAAGAGATCATCAAAGAAGGACTTCCGCATGGAAAGATCTGCATCGGATTTACACCGGATGAAGAGATTGCAAGAGGAGCAAAGCATTTTGATGTGGAAGGTTTTGGTGCTGACTATGCTTACACTTTGGACGGTGATGAGGAAGGCGAGATTCAGTTCGAGAATTTCAATGCATCGACTGCATTTATCACCATTCACGGTGTCAGCGTACATACGGGATCAGCAAAAGACGTGATGGTTAATTCACAGACCATTGCAACCGAGATCCACCAGATGCTTCCGGTAAATGAAAGACCGGAGACAACCGAAGGATATGAAGGATTCTATCATCTGGTCAGCGTGCAGGGAAATGTGACAACGACTGAGATGAAATACTTTATCCGTGATTTTGATCGCAAATCTTTTGACGCAAGAGCACAGAAACTTCGTGATATCGCAGAAGAGATGAATAAAAAGTACGGCGAAGGAAAAGTGGAAGTTGAGATTGTAGAATCCTATTACAACATGCGCGAAAAGATTGAACCGTGCATGCAGCTGATCGATTACGCAAAAGCAGCGATTGAGCATGCAGGTATTACACCAATCGTGTCACCGGTCCGTGGGGGAACAGACGGTGCAAGACTCAGCTTCAAAGGACTTCCGTGTCCGAATCTTGGAACGGGCGGACATGCATTCCATGGCGTATTTGAGCATATCACGGTAGAAGGAATGGATAAAGCAGTCCTTATTGTAAAAGACATCATTAGACAGTTTGCAGAATAAAGGGGAATTTAATAGAATTAAAGGAAATGTATGAAAATACGAGAGAGGTAAAATTATGTCTGATAATAAGAAAATCACGGTGATGACGCTGGCATTTATGGCATTTTCAACAGTATGGGGATTTGGAAATGTATTGAACGGATTCATTTATTTTAACGGAATTCAGGTAATACTAAGCTGGGTTATGATGTTTGTGCTGTATTTTATTCCGTATTCACTGATGGTTGGGGAACTGGGATCGGCTTTTAAAAACAGCGGTGGCGGTGTAAACTCATGGGTTTACGATACAATAGGTCCGAAGGTAGCCTATTATGCAGGCTGGACCTACTGGGCATGCCATATTACGTACATTGCCAGCAAAGGAAGCGGAAGCCTGAAAGCCCTCAGCTGGGCAGTATTCCGTAACGCAGAGACTTATGATACATTCCCGACGATTGGCGTACAGATGGCAACACTGGGGGTATTCCTGATCGGATGTTTTATTGCGAGTAAAGGAATGAATCCGCTGAAAAAGCTGCTTTCTCTTGCCGGGACCAGTATGTTTGTAATGTCGATTTTATATATTATCATGATGCTTGCAGCACCGGCGATCAATCCGGGCGCAGACTATGTAACGATTGATTTCAGCCTGAAGAATCTGATTCCGAACTTTAATATCGGATATTTTTCATCGCTTTCAATCCTTGTATTTGCAGTCGGAGGATGTGAAAAAATTTCGCCTTATGTAAATAAAGTAGAAAATCCAAGCAAAGGCTTCCCGAAAGGAATCATTGCAATGACTGCTATGGTACTGGTATGCGCAATGCTGGGAACGATCGCGATGGGAAGAATGTTTGACCCGGTGGTAATTAACGCCAGTGAAGAATCTTTTAACTCTTATGCGGCAAATGGTTCTTATTGGGCATTCCAGAAACTGGGTGAGTACTATCACATTGGAGATACTTTCCTGATCATCTATGCACTCTGTAACCTGATCGGACAGTTTTCAATTCTGATCCTGAGTATCGATGCACCGCTGCGTATGCTTCTGGATAACGAAAAAACGGCACAGTATATTCCTTCGGGGCTTCGTAAAAAGAATAAATATGGTGCGTATTCCAATGGTATTAAACTGATTTTGGTGCTTGCAGGGGCAATCATCGTAGTGCAGACCTTCCTTCCGGGAGCAGCAGCGGTTCTCCAGCAGCTTACCAGGCTGAATTCCGTATGTATGCCGCTTCGTTATATCTGGGTATTTGTGGCGTACATTGCGCTTCGTAAGGCATATGACCGGATTCCGGCAGAATACCGTTTTGTGAAAAATCAGAAGATCGCATACTTTTTCGGAGGATGGTGTTTTTTTGTGACACTGATCTGTTGTATAATGGGAATGTATAACAAAGATCCATTTACCTTTGCAATGAATGTGATCACACCGGTAGTGCTGACTGCACTTGGAATTATCATGCCGAAGCTTGCCGAACGTGAACGTGCAAAAGAATCTGGAAAATAAAGGGCTGAAATGCTAGGAGGAACATTATGGATAACCAGACAATTAAAGAACTTACATCATTTATAAAGAACTCGCCGACTGCTTTCCATGCAGTAAAATCAATCCGGGATATTCTTACAAAAGAAGGATTTCAGGAGCTGAAAGAGTCGGAAAAATGGAAAATAGAAAAAGGCGGAAAATATTATGTAACTCGTAACCATTCCAGCATTCTTGCATTTAAAGTCGGAAACCAACTGGATGAGTACAGCTTTCATGTAACTGCGTCCCACAGTGACTCACCGACCTTTAAGATCAAAGAGAATGCAGAGATAGAGGTGAAGAAAAAATACACCGTTCTGAATACAGAAGGCTATGGCGGAATGATCTGCTCTACCTGGTTTGACCGTCCGTTATCGGTAGCAGGGCGCGTAATTGTAAAGACGGACAGTGGAATGGAGACCAGATTGGTCAAGGTAGAAAGAGATCTTCTGATGATTCCAAGCCTTGCAATCCATATGGACCGCGCAGTCAATGAAGGCCGTGCGATCAACAAACAGGTAGACATGCTTCCGGTTTTTGCCGGATCGGCAAAAGAACCAGGTGAGATGAAAAAACTGATCGCAGAAGAGCTTGGCGTAGAAGAAGAGAAGATTTATGGTATGGATCTGTTCCTGTATAACCGGATGGAGCCATCTGTATGGGGAAGAGAGAAGGAATTCTTATCCTGCCCACAGCTGGATGATCTGCAGTGTGCGTTTGCGTCACTGAATGGTTTCCTTGCAGGAGAAAATGCAAAAAATATCAATGTATTTGCCTGCTTTGACAATGAAGAGGTTGGATCAGGAACCAAGCAGGGAGCAGCATCGACACTGTTGTCGGATGTGCTTTGTCGGATCAACAAGGCACTGGGAAAAGATGAGGAAGATTTCTATCGTGCAGTTGCCGGAAGTTTTATGCTGAGCTGTGATAATGCACATGCAGTACACCCGAATTATCAGCAGAAGACGGATGTAAATAACTGTAACTATATGAACGAAGGAATCGTGATCAAATCTCATGCCGGTCAGAAATATACCAGTGATGCAGTAAGTATTGCGATTTTCAAGGCAATCTGTGAAAAGGCAGGTGTACCGGTGCAGTTTTTTGCCAACCGTTCGGATGCGGCAGGTGGAAGTACACTGGGAAATATTGCAATGGCGCAGGTATCCATGAATACCGTGGATATCGGACTTCCGCAGCTCGCAATGCATTCGGCTTATGAGACTTCCGGTGTAAAGGATACCGGTTATCTGATCGAGGCATCCAAAGAATTTTACAGCTGTCATATCAAGGCAGCAGGCGATGGTGTGTTTGAAATTGCATAAAGAAATATTTGCAGGGAGTTCCGGAAGAACTCTCTGCAAGTTTTTCCGAATCTTGAAGAAGGTGTATTTCGAGGAACGATAGAAAAATAAAATTCAGAGTGCATTCTAATTTTTTTATAGACAGGAAAGAAACTGTCCTGTTATAATAATTATGGTGTCAGATCACCGAAATGGCAGAGAATGAGTAACAAGGTTGGGTAAAAGGAATGGCAGAATTAATATATCGAACACTAAGAGAAAATATTGCAGATATTATCCGGAAGAGGATTATTTACCAGGAGCTGGAGCCGGGACAGAAGATTGTGGAACAGGATCTGGCAAAGGAATTTAAGACAAGCAGGGCTCCGATTCGTGAGGCACTTAGACAGCTGGAAAATGAAGGACTTATAGAATATGTAAGAAATGCAGGATGTTCTGTAAAAGAAATTACACTGGAAGAATCATTTGAAATTTACCTTATGCGGGCGAATTACGAAACCATGGCAGTGAAGCTGATGGGCGGAAACGTTCCGGAGGATACCATTTGCCGGATGGAAGAAGTGCTGGAAAAAATGAAAAAACTGGATGAAGAGCAGTTTGACCAGGTTTTTGTCTATGATAACCAGATGCATGGACTGCTTGTAGAGATGACTGGTATGATAAGGCTCTATAAAGCATGGAAAGAGCTGAATTATGGAAATATTGTTACGGGCTTCAGCCTGAGCACGGATAAAAAGCGTGTGGTAGAAAGACAGTATCCGATTCATAAAGAACTGGTGGATGCCTGCAGGGAAAAGAACAAGGAGAAAATCTGTCACGTTCTTTCCGATCATTACATGAGAACGATCCGAAGGCTTTTGAAAGAGCAGGGATTGTCGGAAGAGGATTCCGGATTTTCATTTGATTTTCTTGTCTAGGATACAGAGAGAGGTTACAGTCTTTAGATAGTAGTAAATGGATAAATATTAATAATGAAGAGGGCGTGTGAAAAAACGAAAGTTTTTTCATGCGTCCTTTTTCTTATAAATACAA
>ERZ772900.729-NODE-729-length-33586-cov-11.360174_pt1 | contig 33586 bp, 29 predicted proteins | sample MGYA00512124_ERZ772900 | MGnify/ENA primary metagenome ERZ772900 (study PRJEB29015, sample SAMEA2737716) | human gut metagenome | biome: human gut; feature: human-associated habitat; material: faeces | place: China | collected 2012 ... | reverse complement strand
ATATGTATTGCCTCGCAGACTCAAAGTTTTTCCCGGCGATCCGGGCGTTTCCCTTTTATTTTAGCGGAACCCAGGTGAAAATGCAATCGTTCCAGCGCCCCTGCTTGTTCAGGGGAGGGCCGCGTCAAATACTGAGCCAAATCGTTCAGACCCGGTCCTCCCCTGAGGAAACAGCGCGTTTCCCCAGCATCCCGGCAAAAAGAGAAGAGAAGAAGAAAGAAAGGATCAATGAAAAATGGAACTACTAAGAAAATGGACCCGCATCAGCCTGATCAAACGAATTCTGGCGGGCATGCTCCTGGGTATTCTCCTGGGTGTTGCCGTACCTAAGTTCACCGTCATCGGCATCTTAGGCACCCTGTTCGTGGGCGCTTTGAAAGCCCTGGCCCCCCTGCTGGTGTTCTTCATCGTGATCCACGCCCTGGCGCAGCGTCAGAAGGGCGGCAGCACCAACATGGGCTCCGTCATCGTACTCTATCTGGTGGGCACCTTCCTGGCCGCCCTGAGCTCTGTCGTCGCCAGCTTCCTGTTCCCCTCCACCCTGCTGCTGCCCGAGGCCGACGGTGCCACCGCTGCCCCCGGCGGTATCGGCGAGGTGCTGGCCTCCCTGCTGAACAACGCCGTCAGCAACCCCATCGCCTCCCTGTCCAATGCCAACTTCATCGGCATCCTGCTGTGGGCCGTCATCTTCGGTCTGGCCATGAGCCACGCCAGCGAGCCCACCAAAAAGGTCCTGTCTGACCTGGCCGAATGCCTGTCCACCTCCATTCGCTGGGTCATCAACTGCGCCCCCTTCGGCATTATGGGCCTGGTGTACACCACCGTGTCCGCCACCGGCTTCAAGGCCTTCGCCTCCTACGCCCATCTGATCCTGGTACTGGTGGGCTGCATGTTCTTCATCGCCCTCATCGTCAACCCCATCATCGTATTCCTGTGCGTGCGGAGAAATCCCTATCCCCTGGTGCTGCACTGTCTGCGTGAGAGCGGCGTGATGGCCTTCTTCACCCGCAGCTCCGCCGCCAACATCCCTGTGAACATGGCCCTGTGCGAGAAGCTGCACCTGGACGAGAGCAAATACTCCGTCTCCATCCCCCTGGGTGCCACCATCAACATGGCCGGCGCCGCCATCACCATCTCCGTGCTCACCCTGGCCGCCACCAACACCCTGGGCATCCCTGTGGACTTCCCCACCGCCTTCCTGCTCAGCCTGGTGTCCTCCCTGTCCGCCTGCGGCGCTTCCGGCGTGGCCGGCGGCTCCCTGCTGCTGATCCCCCTGGCCTGCAGCCTGTTCGGCATCCCCAACGACATCGCCATGCAGGTGGTGGGCGTGGGCTTCATCATCGGCGTGATCCAGGACTCCTGCGAGACCGCCCTGAACTCCTCCTCCGACGTGCTGTTCACCGCCGCCGCCGAGTATCGCGCCCGCCGCAAGGCCGGGGTGGACATGCAGTATGACCTGAAGGGCTAAGCGTTAAAACCCGCCCGCTGGTGTTAAGAAAGCGTCAATCAAACTCTTTGATTTTCCACCGGTTTGATTGGCTTTGTGGAACTTTTCCCCGGTATTTTGCGGGAAGAGGCTGAATGAACGGCCTCTTCCCGCTTTTTTGTCCACTTTTCCACCTGAGATTTCTTAACACTCCCCAAACTTTCGCTTTGACCGGCGGCTTTTTCTCCCGTATAATAGATAACAAGAATCGAACTATTTAAGGGGAGGTCCGCTTTGCATTTCAATCATCAGCTTATGGAAAAGATCCAGGAGTCTATGGCCTCGGTGCTGCCCATCACCGCCATTGTCCTGCTGCTGTCTATCACCGTGGCTCCGCTGGACAGCGCCGTTTTGGTGCTGTTTCTCTTCGGCGCAGTGCTGCTGGTCGGCGGGATGGGGCTGTTCACCATGGGGGTGGACATGTCCATGATCCCCATGGGCGAGGTCGTGGGCGTGACCATGAGCCGCAGCAAATTCTTTCTGCTGCCCGTGGTGGGCTATTTCCTCCTGGGCGTGCTTTCCACCGTGGCCGAGCCTGACCTCCAGGTGCTGGCCGAGCAGGTGCCCGCCATTGACAACCTGGTGCTCATCCTCACCGTGGCGGTGGGCGTTGGCTTCTTCCTGGTGGTGGCCGCCCTGCGCATCCGCCTGGCCATCCCCCTACGGCGGCTGCTGCTGATGTTCTACTGCGTGGTCTTTTTGCTGGCCGCCCTGGCTCCGGGGGACTTTATCCCCGTGTCCTTCGATTCCGGCGGCGTGACCACCGGGCCCATCACCGTGCCCTTTATCATGGCCCTTGGCCTGGGCATCGCTTCCACCCGAAGCGATGCTAACTCCGCCAGCGACAGCTTCGGCCTCATCTCCCTGTGCTCCATCGGCCCCATTCTGGCGGTGCTGCTGCTGGGCATCTGCTATCGCCCTGAGTCGGCGGGCTACTCCATGACCCAGCTGCCCGAGCTTGCCACCACGGCGGATGCCGCCCGGTGCTTCCGGGATGCCTTCCCCGGCTATTTCAAAGAGGTGGCCGCCGCCCTGGCCCCCATCGCCGGGGTGTTCGTCCTGTTCCAGGCCGTCACCCGGCACTTTCAGTCCAACCAGCTGCTGCGTATCGGCGCGGGCCTGCTGTATACTTATCTCGGCCTGGTGCTGTTCCTGTGCGGCGTGAACGTGGGCTTTATGCCAGCCGGTTCCCTGCTGGGGGCCACAGTCGCCCAGGAGAGCACCTCCTGGCTGCTGATCCCCATCGGCATGCTCATCGGCTTTTACATCGTCAAGGCCGAGCCAGCCGTGGCCGTGCTCACCAAGCAGGTGGAGGAGGTCTCCAACGGCTCCATCTCCCAAAAGGCCATGGGTCGGGCTCTGTCCATCGGCGTGTGCCTGTCTGTGGGCCTTGCCATGGTGCGGGTGCTCACCGGGCTGAACATCCTGTGGCTGCTGGTACCCGGCTATGCCGTCTCCCTGGGGCTTTCTTTCTTCGTGCCCGCCATCTTCACCGGCATCGCCTTCGACTCCGGCGGCGTGGCCAGCGGCCCCATGACAGCCACCTTCCTGCTGCCCTTCGCCATGGGGGCCTGTTCCGCCCTGGGGGGCAACATGATGACCGACGCCTTTGGCATCGTGGCCATGGTGGCCATGACGCCCCTGGTGACCATCCAGACCATGGGCCTGTACAGTCAGATCCAGCACGCCCTGGCCCGCCGCCGTCTGCGCTATCGCGTGGACCGGGTGGAGGATGCCGTGGTCTACTTCGATTAAAGGGGGACGACAGATATGGACCAGATGAAGCTCCTCGTCTCCATCGTAGAGCGGGGCCACGGGGTGGCCATGCAGCGGCTCTATGGCAAATATCAGCTTTTTCTCCACCTGCAGTGCGCCGGGCGCGGCACCGCCACCTCAGAGATCATGGACATTCTGGGTCTGGGCTCCACGGAGAAGGACGTGGTGCTCTCTTTCGCCTCTCAGGCCCCCGCCGCCGCCCTGCTCCATGACCTGGACAACGACCTGCGGGGCGGGGTGGACACCTCGGGCATCGTATTCTCCCTGCCTCTGAGCGCCCTGAACGGAATGTCCGCCGCCCTCATCGACTTTAAGGCGGAGGAATGGAAACACGGAAACGGAGGAACCACTATGGAACCCACCACGGAAAACACCCTGATCCTGGCGGTCTGCCGCCGGGGACACACCGATGCCGTGATGGCCACTGCCAAGGCCCACGGGGCCCGGGGCGGCACGGTCATCAAGGGCCGCCTGTCCGGGTCAGAGGACTTAGAACAGGCCTATGGTCTGAATCTGACCCCCGAGCGTGAGGTGGTGGCCATTGTGGTCCCCCGGGACAAGCGCGGCCCCATTATGGACGCGGTGAACACCGCCCACGGCCTGCGGCAGGAGGCCCAGACCATTCTCTGTGCCCTGCCCATCGACCACATTGTCAGACTGGGGTAACCCCCCAGTGTCCTTTCTTCCCTCTTCCACCCGCGGTCCGTGCCGTCCCAACCAGGCGGCGCAGGCCGCGGGCTCTTTTTCGGCTTTCTTCCGCCCCCCGGCTCTACATCAGGCTCACCTCCACGGTGCCCTCCCGGGCGATGACGTGGAGGGTGTCCCCCTTCTTCATCCGGCCGGACAACAGCAGGTCGGCGGCGGGGTCCTCCACCAGGCGGGCCACCGCCCGGCGGAGGGGGCGGGCCCCATACTCCCGGCTGCTGCCCTCCCGGGCCAGGAGGGACAGGGCTTCCTCGGCCACATCCAGCTTTACCCCGTGGGCGGCCAGGCGTGCTCCCGTCTCGTCCAGCAGGCGGCGGGCGATACGGCAAAGCTCGCTCTGCTCCAGGGGTGGAAAGACCAAGGCGGCATCCAGGCGATTGAAAAATTCCGGGGCAAAGGTCCGCCGGGCATCGGCGATGACCTCCCGCTCCAGCTGCTCCCGCTTCGCCAACGGGCCGCTGGCAAAGCCCAGCCGCTGGCCCTGCTCAAACCGCCGGGCCCCCAGGTTGCTGGTCATCACCAAAACGGTGTTGCGAAAGTCGGTGCGGCGGCCCATTCCATCGGTGAGCACCCCCTCCTCCATCACTTGGAGGAGGACGGACCACACGTCGTGGTGGGCCTTCTCCAGCTCGTCCAGCAGCACCACCGACCAGGGGTTCCGGCGCACCCGCTCGGTGAGCTGCCCCCCCTCCTCATGGCCCACATAGCCCGGGGGCGAACCCACCAGGCGGGAGACGGTGTGGGCCTCCCGATATTCAGACATGTCAAAGCGCAGCAGGGCCTCCTCCCGGCCAAACAGGGCCGATGCCAGACTGCGGCACAGCTGGGTCTTGCCCACACCGCTTGGCCCCAGCAGCAGAAAACACCCCACCGGACGGCGGGGGTCCCCCAGCCCCAGGCGGCTGCGGCGGATGGCCCGGGCCACCGTCTCCACCGCCCGATCCTGGCCGATCAAGGTACGGCGCAGGCTGTCCTCCAGCCCAGCCAGGGCCTTTTTATCCGCCTGGTCCGGGGCGGACACGGGCACCCCCGTCCACTGCTCCAGTACCGCCCGGATGTCCCCCTCCCCCACTTTCCTGGCCTGCTGGCCCGCCAGAAAGCGGCGGCGGCCCTCCTCCAGCGCTCGGCGGAAGTCCCCCTCCGCGTCCCGCAGCATGGCCGCCTTTTCAAAGTTCTGCTCCCGAATGGCCAGGGCCATCTGCCGTCCCGCCTGGGCCGCCCGCTCCTCCAGGTTCTTTAGCTCCGGGGGCAGGGTCCGCCCCGAAAGCCGCGCCCGGGCGCAGCCCTCGTCCAGCAGGTCAATGGCCTTGTCCGGCAAAAAGCGCCCCGGCAGATAGCGGATAGACAGGTCCACCGCCGCCGACAGCGCCCCGTCGGTGACGGTGAGATGGTGATAGCTCTCATACCGGCTGCGCAGCCCGCGCAAGATGGCCAGGGCTCCGTCCCGGTCCGGCTCGGCCACGGTGACGGGCTGAAAGCGCCGCTCCAGGGCCGCGTCCTTTTCCACGTGCCGCCGGTACTCGTCCAGGGTGGTGGCCCCGATGACCCGCAGCTCCCCCCGGGCCAGGGCGGGCTTTAGGATGTTGGCCGCGTCGATGGCCCCCTCGGCGCTGCCCGCCCCCACGATGGTGTGCAGCTCGTCGATGAACAGGATGATGTTCCCCGCCCGGCGCACCTCCGCCAACACATGGCGGAGCTTTTCCTCAAACTCCCCCCGGTATTTGGTCCCCGCCACCATGGCCGCCAGGTCCAATGCGCACACCCGCCGCCCCAGCAGATGGGCGGGCACCGTCCCGTCGGCGATGGCCAGGGCCAGCCCCTCCGCCACGGCGGTCTTGCCCACCCCCGGCTCCCCCAGCAGGACGGGGTTATTTTTGCTCCGCCGGGACAGGATCTGGATGACCCGCTCCAGCTCCGCCTCCCGGCCGATCACCGGGTCCAGCTGTCCCTGGGCGGCCATGGCCGTCAGGTCCCGGGAGCACTGGTCCAGCTGCCGGGTATCACCCCCCGGGCGGGTCTCCGGCTCCCGGGGGCGGAATCTTGGGGCGGTCTCCTCACCGCCTAAGGCCGCTGTCACCCGGCGGTATAGGGCGGGGATATCCACGCCGCAGCTGTCCAGCACCCGAAAGGCCCCGCTGTCCGTCTCCCCCAACAGACCCAACAGCAGATGTTCGGCGCTCACCGCCCGCTGACCCAGGCGGCGGCTCTCCTCCGCCGCCCCCCGGATGGCCTGACAGCAGTGGGGCGTCAGCCCCTGGCGGGGACACCGGGCTGGCACGCCCACCCCCACCCGCCGGACCACTCCCGCCCGCAGGGTCTTTCGGTCCGCCCCCGCCCGGCGCAGGGCCTGGGCCGCCGGGCTGTATTCCAGACTGGCCAGCCCCAGCAGCAGATGCTCGCTGCCCACATAGCTGTGGCCCAGCCGGGCCGCGTTCTCCTGGGCCGAACGGATGGCCCCCAGGGCCGTGGACGTAAAACGACTGTCCGTCATACAACATCACCTCGTCGTAACCTCTGATTTCATCATGCCCTCTTTTCAAAAATTTAATATTTTTGCCATTGCAATTTCTTTGAGATATGGTAGAATACATTTAGATTCTTAGGGAGGTGTATTTCCAATGGCTTATGTTATCAGCGATGCCTGCATCAGCTGCGGTTCCTGCGCGGATGCCTGCCCCGTGGGTGCCATTTCTCAGGGTGACGATCACTATGTGATCAACGCCGACGCTTGTCTGGACTGCGGTTCCTGCGCGGATACCTGCCCCATGAGCGCCATTTCTCAGGGCTAATTACTTAAAAAACAGCGCCCGGTATGCAGGGCGCTGTTTTTTATATCTGTTAATATAATATTAAATATTAGATTTCATCGTTTTTGATATTGATTTTTTTCAAAGAAACGGTTATACTATGGTCACAATAAAAGCTGACATCATATCCGGCATGTTGAAAGGAGCGTTTTTTATGCGCAGCAACGCCGTTTCTCTCCCCTCTTCCTCCCTTCAGAACCTCCCAGACTTCACCCTCCCCTCCCGACCCCGCCGCAAAAAGGAGGTCCGGGACCCCTATGACGGGCTGCGGCCCTGGTCGGCCATCACCCACGGCATTGGAGCCGTCCTCTCCGCTGTGGGCACTGTGGCCCTGCTGCTGCGCTCCGTTGCTTTGGGCAGCGCCCTGGACTTCTGGGTCTTTCTCATCTATGGCCTGTCCATGACGGGGCTGTACACCGCCAGCACGCTCTATCACTGCGTGAGCACCTCGGTGGCCGGGCGCATCGCCCTGCGAAAGTATGACCACTGCTCCATCTATCTGCTCATCGCCGGCAGCTATACCCCCGTGTGTCTGCTGGGCCTGAGAGACAGCGGCGGAGCCATCCTGCTGGCGGTTGTGTGGGCAGTGGGTCTGCTGGGCATGATTTTGACCATCGCCAAGCTGTCCATCCCCCGGTGGCTCACCAGCGCCATCTATCTGTTCATGGGCTGGCTGGCCATCTTCGCCATCGCCCCCCTGCACCGCTCACTGCCCGCCGCCGGTTTCGCCTGGCTGCTGGCCGGGGGACTTCTGTACACCGTGGGCGGCGTGCTCTATGCCGCCAAGTGGCCTGGCCGGAACAACCCCCGCTTCGGCTGCCACGAAATTTTCCACCTGTTCATCCTGCTGGGCAGCATCGCCCATTTTGTGATGATGTACACGGTGATTGCCTTTCTGTAACGCTATAACGGCATAAAAACAGCGCTCTGATCTGCTCAGAGCGCTGTTTTTTGTATTCAAAGCGCCGTCAGCTTCTTCAGCGGCTCCACCTCCCGGCGGAACACCCGACGGAGGAACAGGGCGCTGAGGGTAACAGCAAACAGCTCCGCGATGGGAAAGGCCCACCACACCGCGTCCAGCCCCCGGACCCTGGAGAGGACAAAGGCCACCGGCAGCAGCACCACCAGCTGACGGATGACAGACACCGCCAGACTGAGCACCCCGTGGCCCAGGGCCTGGAACACAGAGGAGCAGACCACGCTGAACCCGGCCAACAGGAAGCTGATGGAGATGATACGCAGGGCGGGGACACCGATGGTCAGCATGTCGCTGCCTGAATCTTCCGCCATGAACATCTTCAGAAATACATCGGGGATCAGCTGGAAGGCCAGCAGCCCCAGCAGCATGATGCCCACGGCATACATCACACTGAGCTTGATGGTCTTCACGATGCGCTCCGGCTTCCGGGCCCCATAGTTATAGGCGATGATGGGCACCATGCCATTGTTCAGGCCGAACACGGGCATGAAGATGAAGGACTGCAGCTTAAAATATACACCGAACACCGCCGTTGCTGTGGCGGTGAAGGCGATGAGGATCTGGTTCATGCCGAACACCATCACCGAGCCGATGGACTGCATGGCGATGGATGGCACGCCCACGCTGTAGATACCGCCGATGATGGGGGCGCTGGGCCGCAGATTTTTCAGCTGGAAGTGGACATCGGTGTTTTTCCGCAGGTTAAACATCAGGGCCAGCAGCGCGCCGCAAATCTGACCGATGACAGTGGCCAGGGCCGCACCCGCCACCTCCATCCGGGGGAAACCGAACAGGCCAAAGATCAGGATGGGGTCCAGGATGATGTTGATGAGAGCACCGGTGGCCTGGGTGATCATGGTGTAAAAAGTCCGCCCGGTGGCCTGGAGGATACGCTCCAGGGTGATCTGGGCAAACATACCAGAGCACATACCGCAGCAGATGGTGAGATAGTCCCCGCCATAGCTTATGATCGTCTGGATGTCCGTCTGGATGGCGTAGAACCGCTGCCCGCAGGTCAGTCCGAAGAGCATAAACACCAGACAGCTGATGGCGGCCAGCAGAAGGCCGTTCATGGCCGTCCGGTCCACCTTGTCCTGCTCCTTCTGGCCCAGACTGCGGGAGAGCAGGGCGTTGATGCCCACGCCGGTGCCCACGCCCACCGAGATCATCAGATTCTGCACCGGAAATGCCAGGGACACGGCGTTCAGGGCATCCTCGCTGAGCTTGGCCACGAACACGCTGTCCACCACGTTATAAAGGGCCTGGACCAGCATCGATACGATCATGGGCACAGCCATGTTCAGCAGCAGCCGATTCACCGGCATGATACCCATTTTATTTTCTCTCACGTTTTGCTCCAAATTTTCTTCCTCCTTTTCTCTTGAACCGCCCCCGGTCTTGGCCGGACAGGCCGCAAAAGGAAGGCAACCTTGTACCGGATCGACTTCGCGATCGGCAAGATTGCCTTCCAACGCATTCAGCTTTCCAATTTACGGGCCATTACATCATCTTCACAGTGTAATAGACCACCAGGGCAAACAGCCAGGCCACCATGGCGAACATCAGGTAATAGGCCACGTTGCTGCCCAGGGAGGCGGCGGCAACCACCACCAGAACGCCCAGCACGCAGCTGGCCAGCACCAGGGCGTAGGAGATGCCCTGAGGCGCCCACTGGACCTTTTCGCCCCCGGCGCGCATCAGCGCCCCATCGCTCTTCTTCAGCCCCAGGGTGACCAGGGCCACCAGCACCGCGCCCACCAGGCACAGGGCCACGTCCACTGTCATGCCGCCAAACCGGACAAACCACAGCCCAACGGCCCCAAAGCCTCCGGCGGTAACGGCCAGGAAGCACTCGGGCTGATAGAGATAGTACACAAGGGCCAGGGCCGCCCAGGCGGGCACCAGCATAAACAACATCCGCACGCCGTTCTTCTCATAGCTTAGGGTGACGTGGGAACACACGGCCAGGGCCAGCAGCACCAGACCTACCACTGCGGGCCAACCGGCTTTGCCCCCCCTGTGGAAGCACAGGGCCGCCCACACCAGGGCCAGGATGCCCACAATGCCGCCGCCCAGGCGCAGAACGCGCATCACGTTCAAAATGGCCTCGGCCACGCCGATCTCCGCCGGGTAAAAGTTGATATACCAGCGGTTGACCACCATCAGCAGGCACTCTAACAGAACCGCTCCCACGACCCACAGCAGGCCGCGGTTGAGGTCTGCGTCCTCCTGACGCAGGCGGACCTCTCTTTGATTTTTATCCATTCGCGTTCAATCTCCTCAAATCGGGGCGACGGGTTCGCTCCGGCTAAATTCGTCTTGTTTTCTTTCCGGTATCATTGCCCATATGTCTTTATATTTTATCAGATAGTCCCTATTTTTGCAAGACCTAAAAATTTTATCCCATACAAGTCAAAAGAAAGGGCCCCGTCCAACCAGACGGGGCCAGACGGGGCAAAAACATTTACTTTTTCTTTCTCAGATAGCAGAACCACATCAGCCAGGACAGGATCACGCCGCCCAGGATGTTGCCGATGGTCACGGGGATCAGGTTCTTCACCACGAAGTTAGACACCGTCAGAGCGGACAGGTCCAGCCCGCTCTCCGCCGCCAGCTGGGCATAGGCGGGGACGGCCTTGGCCATCAGACCGGCGGGGATATAGTACATGTTGGCCACGCAGTGCTCAAAGCCGCACAGCACGAAGTAACACACCGGGAGGAAGGCCGAGAGGATACGCCCGGCGCTGTCCTTGGCGGACATGGCCATCAGCACGCCCAGGCACACCAGGAAATTACACAGGATACCCAGCACTACTGCGTTCTGGAAGGGCAGGGCGCACTTGCCTGCGGCCACCTTCATGGTGTAAACCGCCAGGGCCCCGCCGGAATAATTCATCTGGCCGAACCAGGCGCAGCCGGCGGCCACCAGCAGAGAGCCGACTAAATTGGCCAGATAGACGATGACCCAGCTGCGCAGCATCTGGCCCAGGGTACAGCGGCGGTCCAGCACAGAGATGGTGATCAGACAGTTGCCCGTGAACAGCTCTGCGCCCATGATGACCACCATGCCCAGCCCGAAGGGGAAGAGCAGGCCGCAGATGGTGCGGGCGGTCCAGACTTCTTCGATTCCATAGACAGCGGTGTTGGTGGCGGCGCTGCCCAGAGCGATAAGCGCTCCGGCCAGAATGCCCAGGACCACCAAAAGCGAGGTGGCACGCTTGGCCTTTCCTTCACCGGCTGCAGCGTATTTGGCTGCGATCTCCGCAGGGGTCAAACTTTCCATATTGTGGGTCATCCTTTCCTATTTATCCTCTTTTTCTTTTGGCCTGTTACAGGCAGACCATTTTTTGTATTATATCCGATGGGGAAGCAAAGTCAATTCTCTTCCTTATTTTCCGACAAAAACCATGGTAAAAAAGAAGTTGGGCGGCGGTTTTTTAAGCCGTCCGCCCAACTGTTCCCATATACTCTTTTTCCCAAAATGGGAGAACTTACATCACTTTGCCGGCCTTGATCACGGTCTTGGCCAGGTTGCTGCCCACACGGTAGCAGATGTAATCCAGGTCGGGGGCATCCCAGATGACCAGGTCGCCCTTCTTGCCGGCCTCCACAGAGCCCACCTGGTCGGCCATGTCGATGGCGGCAGCGCCGTTCAGGGTGACAGCGGTGAGGACCTCCTCGGGGGTCAGCTTATACTTCAGGCAGCCCAAGTTGATGACAAACTGCAGATTCAGGCAGGGGCAGGAACCGGGGTTGAAGTCGGTGGCCATGGCCACGGCCACACCGGCGTTCACCATGTCCCGGGCGGGGGCGAAGGTGGAGCCCAGGTTGAAGCTGGTGGCAGGCAGCAGACAGGCGATGGTGCCGCCCTTGGCCATGCTGGCAATGCCCTCAGGGGGACAGACGATCAGGTGCTCGGCGGAGATGGCGCCGATCTCACCGGCCAGGACGGAGCCGCCGATGGCCTCGATCTCGTCGGCGTGGATCTTGGGCCGCAGGCCGTACTTCAGGCCGGCCTCCAGCACCTGGCGGGACTCCTCTACAGAGAAGGTGTCGGCCTCGCAGAACACGTCGCAGAACTTGGCGATGCCCTGTTCCTTCACCTTGGGCATCATCTCCTCGCACACCAGGCGGATGTACTCGGCACGGTTGCTCTTATACTCGGCGGGGACCAGATGGGCGCCCATAAAGGTGGCGACCACGTCCATGGGGTGGTGGTCGTTCAGGTCCTTGATGACCTGCAGGGCCTTCAGCTCGTGGTCGGTGGCCAGACCGTAGCCGCTCTTGGCCTCCACGGTGGTCACACCAAAGCCCATCATCTCGTTCAGGGCCTTGGTGGCCTTCTCGGCCAGCTCCTGCTCGGTGGCCTTGCGGGTGGCGTTGGTGGTGGACTGGATGCCGCCGCCGGCGTTCTGGATCTCCAGATAGGTCTTGCCGTGGAGCTTCATGCCCAGCTCGTTCTGACGCCAGCCGCCGAAAATCAGGTGGGTGTGGGCATCTACCAGACCGGGGGTGACCAGGTTGCCCTGGGCGTCGATGACCTCAGCGCCGGGGGCGGCGGGGGCCGCGCCGGTGCCCACAGAGTCGATGACCCCGTCCTTCACCAGGACCCAGGCATCCTTCAGGATCTGGATCTGGCCCTGCTCCGCGCCCTTCTTGGCGGCCTTGCCCTGGGGGGTGGCCAGCATACCGATGTTTTTAACCAGAATGTTTCCCATAATGAAACCTCCTTGCGCTTCAGCAAGCGCAGCCTGGGCGGCCAAACGCCGCCCGGATATTTGTTTTGATAAGAAAAAGGGGCCCGAAAACGGGCCCCTTTTTGGAGTTTTGCCGTATGACAGCGACAATTACATGTTCAGGGCCTTCATAGCCTCGGCGATGTACTCGTCGTCCTTCTCATTGATGTAAGGCAGGGTGATGTGATCCTTGCCCTCGTACATCTTGTTGTACTCGGCAACGACAGGCATAGCGTTCTCGTTGCGAGCCCAGGCGCGGCGGGAAACACCGACCATAACGTCCCAAGGCATAGACATCTTCAGGATGGTATCCACGCGCTCGGAGCCGTCCAGCACCATGCCGAAGCCGCCGTTGATGGACTTGCTGACACCAACGCCGCCGCCGTTGTGCAGGGCGATCAGGCTCATGCCGCGGGCAGCGTTGCCGGCGTAGCACTGAGTAGCCATATCAGCCATGACATTGGAGCCGTCCTTGATGTTGGAGGTCTCACGGAAGGGGGAGTCGGTTCCGCCGGTATCGTGGTGGTCACGGCCCAGCATGACGGGGCCGATCTCGCCGTTGCGGACCATCTCGTTGAACTTCAGAGCGATGTTCATGCGGCCCATAGCATCGGCATACAGGATGCGGCACTGGGTACCGACGACCATCTTGTTCTTCTTAGCATCACGCAGCCAGACATAGTTGTCGTGATCCTGATAGCGGCGGTTGTGAGCCTTGATGTAATCGGCAGCGGCCGCGTCGGTCTTGTCCAGGTCCTCGGGCTTCCGGGACAGGCAGCACCAACGGAAGGGGCCATAGCCGAAGTCGAACAGGAAGGGCCCGAGGATGTCTTCCACGTAGGAGGGGAAGACGAAGCCGTCCAGGTCGTTCTCGCCGTTCTTGCAGATGCTCTGCACGCCGGCATCGTACACGGACTTCAGGAAGGCGTTGCCGTAATCGAAGAAGTAGGTGCCCTTCTCGTGGAACTTGCAGATCATCTCATAGTGGTGACGCAGAGTGGCGTCAACGCGGTTAGCAAACTCCTCGGGGTCCTTGTCCAGCATCTCGGTGCGCTCCTCGAAGGTCAGACCCTGGGGGCAGTAGCCGCCGTCGTGAGCCATGTGGCAGGAGGTCTGGTCGGACATCAGGTCCACGTGGACATCCTTCTCATACAGGTACTCCAGCAGGTCCACCACGTTGCCGTGATAGGCGATGGCGCAGGGAGTCTTGTCGGCCAGGTGCTTCTTGGCCATCTCCAGCACCTCGTCCAGGTTGCCGGACTTCTCGCTGACCCAGCCCTGGTTGTAACGGGTCATGATGCGGGACAGGTCGACCTCGGCGATGATGGAGACAGCGCCGGCGATCTCAGCGGCCTTGCCCTGAGCGCCAGACATGCCGCCCAGACCGGCGGAGACGAACAGCTTGCCAGCCAGGTTGCCATCCTCGGGGATGCCCAGCTTCTGGCGGCCAGCACCCAGCAGGGTGTTGAAGGTGCCGTGCACGATGCCCTGGGGCCCGATGTACATCCAGCCGCCGGCGGTCATCTGACCGTAGTTGGCAACGCCGAGCGCGGCAGCGCGGTTGAAGTTCTCCTGGTCATCGAAGGTACCGACCATCAGGCCGTTGGAGATGATGACGCGCGGAGCCATCTTGTGGGAGTGGAAGAGGCCCAGAGGATGACCGGACATGACGACGAGGGTCTGCTCATCGGTCAGCTGCTCGAGGTACTTCTTGATCAGACGGTACTGCATCCAGTTCTGGCAGACCTGGCCGGTCTCACCGTAGGTGACGAGCTCATAGGGATAGAGAGCGATGTCGAAGTCGAGGTTGTTGTCGATCATGACCTGAATGGCCTTGCCCTCGATGCACTTGCCCTTGTATTCGTCGATGGGCTTGCCGTAGAGCTTGCCCTCGGGACGGAAGCGGTAGCCATAGATACGGCCGTGCTCTTCGAGCTCCTGCGCAAACTCCTTGGCCATCTGCTCATGATGGTCGGGGTGGATGTAACGCAGGGCGTTCTTGATGGCGAGCGCCTTATCGGCCTCGGTCAGGTGGGATTCGCGGCGGGGTGCGCGACGGTAGCCCTCTTCGAACTTCGGGTACTCGGGAAGCTCGTAGTCCAGCTTGATCGTCATCGCATCGTCTGCAAGATTGATCATGGTGGGTTCCTCACTTTCATAAAAATATTTCTGTAAAAACCGATAAAAATGAAAACAGAATTCTCGCTTTTCTTTACAACTTGCATTATAACAAAGATGTGCTATAATGAAAAGTACTTAATTTATCTGCATACCATACCGCAAAAGTATGACATGGAGGACGAGCGATGAAGATTAGACAGCTGGAATACTTCTGTGCGGTGGCGGAGGAGAAAAGCATCTCCGCCGCGGCGCGCGAGCTGCACGTGGCGCAGCCGCCGATCTCGCGCCAGATCGCGCAGCTCGAGGAAGAGCTCGGCGTGCAGCTCTTCCTGCGCGGCAGCAAGGGCATGTCCCTCACCGACGCGGGACAAAGCCTGTATCAGCAGACGCAGCAGATCTTTCAGGACATCCGCCGCGTGGAGGACAGCGTGCGCAGCGTGGGGACGGGCATGAGCGGGCGCATCAAGCTCGGCGTCATCTACTCGGCGATGTCGTACGCGTTACATTATATAGATGAATATCACAGCAATTATCCCCAGGTGGAGCTCTTCATCCGTGTGGGCTCGCCGCAGGAGCTCATTGAATCGCTCAACCGCGGCGAGCTGCATGCGCTGTTCCTGCGCACCGCCGCGCGCGAGCCGAGCGGATTGCAGGAGCGCATTCTGGGCGAGGATAAGCTCGAGCTCATCATGCGCGAGGATCTGGACCCCGCGCCAGAGCTGAACGAGGTGCCCATCGAGCGGCTCGAGGGTGTGCCGATGTGCCTTCTGCGCTCGGACGACCTGTGGAGCTACAACGACTTTTTGGTGCAGGAGTGCCAGCGCAGCGGCTTTACGCCGAATGTGACCTGCCACTGCTACGATACGCCCATGGCGATGCAGATGGTGCTCTCGGGCTTTGGCATCAGCTTTCTGCCAAAGTCCATCCTCAGCACGCATCCGGGCGCACCTTTAAAGGCAAAGCCTGTGCGCGGTCTGCCGATCCGCTCGTATGCCGTTTTGGCATGGAACAGCGCGGTGCTCAGCGCCCCGTGTGTGCAGCGCTTCGTCGAGGAGAAGATGACTTAAAAAAATTAAGCCGCCGTTGAAAAAAGAGAAAGAAAACCTGTTTACTCCCCCGTTGGGCCGCGATATAATGGCGACGCTGAACAAAAATGGACGGGCGCAGCGCGCCTGTCTGAGCAAAATGACGATACAAAATAAATTGACGGAGGAAAACAACCATGGCAAAGTTGATCGAATGCATCCCCAATTTCAGCTGCTCCAAGGAAAAGGACGAGGCCACCTATAACGCCCTCGTCGAGACCGCCAAGAGCGTTCCCGGCTGCACCCTGTTTGACGCCCAGACCGACGGCAACCACAACCGCTGCGTCTTCACCCTCATCGGCTCTCCCGAGGCCATCGAGGAGGTCGCCTTCCAGCTGACGAAGGTCGCCACCGAGCGCATCGACATGAACAAGCATCACGGCGAGCACAAGCGCATGGGCGCTACCGACGTTATCCCCTTCGTTCCCCAGATGGACGTGACCGTTGAGGAAGCTGTCGAGATGTCCAAGCGCGTTGCCCAGCGTATCTGGGACGAGCTGAAGGTCCCCTCCTTCCTGTATGAGGACAGCGCCACCCGTCCCGAGCGCCGCAACCTCGCCACCTGCCGCAAGGGCGAGTTCGAGGGCATGCCTGAGAAGCTCCTGCAGCCCGACTGGGCTCCCGACTACGGCGAGCGCAAGATCCATCCCACCGCCGGTATCACCGCCATCGGCGCCCGTATGCCGCTGGTCGCGTTCAACTGCAACCTCGAGACCTCTGATGTTGAGATCGCCAAGAAGATCGCCAAGGTCATCCGCGGCTCTTCGGGCGGCTTCCGCAGCTGCAAGGCCATGGGCTTCATGCTCGAGGACCGCGGCATCGCTCAGGTCTCCATGAACATGGTCAACTACGAGGATACCCCGCTGTATGTCACCTATGAGATGATCAAGGCCCTCGCCGAGCGCTACGGCACCCGCGTCATCGAGAGCGAGATCGTCGGCCTGACCCCGGCCAAGGCTCTGATCGACTGCGCCGAGTTCTACCTCAAGGCCAAGGACTTCGACTGCAAGAAGCAGGTCATGGAGTATCACCTGATCGACATGGAATAAATACTTCAAAAATGCGCTGAAAGCGCATTTTTGAGTGCAACCAGGAAAAGCGGCAAGCCGCTTTTCCTGGTTGGTTTACAGTCCGCTGCGTCGCACTCGCTTTCGCTCGCACGCTGGCGGACTGCAAAGTGTTTTTCTGACGCACATGTCGTCAGAAAAAACGATCAAAGCTATTTGCCGCCGGGAGGCGGCAAAGTCTGCGACGCTTTTGGCTCGTGCGGGCGTTGGCTGCTCCAAGAGGGGCGGCTGACCGTAAAGGTGCGGCGATGCCCGCGCGGGACGAAAACGGCGCGAAATGATGAAAGGAAATATTCAACATGATGAAGTTAGCTGATATGACCGTTACCGGCTTTGCCGATACCGTTGCCTCCGATGCTCCCGCGCCGGGCGGCGGCTCCTGCGCCGCACTCTATGGCTCCATCGGCGCCGCGCTGACCGCGATGGTCGGCGGCCTGACCCAGGGCCGCAAGAAGTATGCCGAGTATGCCGAGCATGCTGCCGAGGTCGAGAAGAAGGGCAACGAGCTCAAGACCCGCCTGCTCGACGTTATGGACCGCGACACCGTGGCGTTCAACGTCGTCTCCGCCGCGTTCGGTATGCCCAAGGCGACCGACGAGGAGAAGGCTGCCCGCTCCGCCGCCATCCAGGAGGGCCTGAAGGGCTGCACCAAGACCCCGATGGAGATGATGGAGCTCATCGACGAGACCCTGACGCTTGCACAGTCCCTGCTGGGCCGCTTCAACGACACCTCCGCGAGCGACCTGGGCGTTGCGTTCCTGTCCCTCAAGGCCGGTATCCAGGGCGCATGGCTCAACGTGCTCATCAACGTCGGCTCCCTGAAGGATCAGGAGTTCGCCGCTGAGTACCGCGCCAAGGGCGAGGCCCTGCTCGCGCACGCTCTGCCCCTTGCCGACGAGTGCTACGCTGAGATCGTCAAGCTCATCGAGGGCTAAACGAAAAGATCCATCAAAAAATGGCTTCGGTGCGCGCACACCGAAGCCATTTGCAGTTTGCAAAGGAGTTGTATTTCCATGACCATCCAGCATTTAACGCCGAGTGACTACATTACGACCAAGTGGTCCGGCGGCCTGACGACCCAGCTCGGCATCGCGCCCGCGAGCGCGGTGTACGCAGACCGCGACTTTTTGTGGAGACTCAGCTCTGCGACCGTTGAGGACGCAGAGTCCGACTTCACGGCCCTGCCCGACTATGAGCGCCTCATTTCGACGCTTGAGGGCACGATCGAGCTCAATCACAACGGCGGCGAAAAGCTGACGCTGAATCCCTACGAGGTCCACCGCTTCGACGGCGGGGACAACACCCATTCCTGGGGCCGCTGCCGCGACTTCAACCTCATGCTCCGCAAGGGCAAGTGCGAGGGCAAGATGCGCGGCGAGCACCTTGCGGCGCTCGAGGACAAGACCGTCCACGGCTGCGAGGGTATGACGCTCATCTACTGCGGCGTGGGTGAGGTTCACGTCATCGTCGGCGAGGAGAGCGTCGAACTCAAGGCTGACGAGGCCGCGCGCCTCGACGGTTTTGCGGGCGAAGTGAAGCTCTGCTCCAAAGCGGGCGCAAAGCTGATGCTCGCCAAGGCGAAGGCTATTTAAAAAGAAACGAAAAAGGAGAGGCAAAAGCCTCTCCTTTTTCAGTCTTCAAAGTCGTTCGGGTCTTCGTCGGTCTGCTTGCGGAAGCGGTCGAGCGCGACGAGGACGGCGGCTGCCGCGGCGATGACGGCAAGGACGCCGATGAGAATGGATACGCATTTTTTCATAGTGATTCCTCCTGTTGTGATAAAGTGTGGAATGGGTTACGGTTCGAGTGAGACGATATCATAGACCTGCTGCAAAAACGCCTCCTGCTCGCTTGTGGTGCAGCGGAGCGTTTTGCCGTCTATGGTGGTGAAAACGCGCAGGGTGTCGTAAAAATCCCTGCACTGGATGAGCGTGCCTTTGCCGGTGCTGCCGTCGGGAAAATCGGTCGGGCCAAAGTTGAAGCTCAAGTCCCAGATGAAGTCGCCGTCTTTCGGCCGGTGGGTGCTGCCGCCGTCCGGCGACAGCAAATTGATGAGCGAGCGGCGGTACTTCTGCTGTGCAAAAAGATCGATGAGCTGCGAGCAGCGTTCATCCTCTGCGGAAAGCTCAAACGAGGTGAACTCCGAATCGGGGGCACGGCGGTGATAGCCGGAAACGGATTCGCATTGTGCGATATCCACCTTGCCGATCTCTTGCAGCGTCATCGGCCGCGTGTAGATCAAAGCTGCGAGGACGAGAACAGCCAGAATGCCGAGGGGGAGAAGCCGCTTTTTCTTCATGGGGAAACCTCCTCAAAAGTACTTCTACTCTATTAGACGCAGAAAATGCAAAAAAGTGTCACAATTTTGCAGATTTTTTCAATGAAGTATGGAACAGGCTGCTACCATCAACATAACATGAAAGGCTGTGCTTTGCAAGTTTGCAGGCGCAGCCTTTCAGAAAATTTAAGAAGTGGGTCATCCCCGTCTGCGGCCGATCAGGCAGCAGAGGAGGAACGCCGCAAGGTCGCAGACAACGACCGTCGCGCCGACGGGGGTGGAGAGGAGATACGACCCCGTGAGGCCGAGGCAGAAGCACATGACCGAGAGCCCCGCGGCAAAGCACACGACCGAGCGGAAGCTCTTGAACACCCGCATCGCGGACAGCGCCGGGAAGATGATGAGGCTCGAGAGCAGCATCGCGCCCATCATGCGCATACCGAGCACGACGGTGAGCGCCGTTAGAACGGACAGGATCGTCTTGTACGTGCCGACGCGCACGCCCGTCGCGCGGGCAAAGGACTCGTCGAACGTGACGGAAAAGAGCTTGTGGTAGAAGAGAATGTAGAGCGCGAGCACGCAGAGCGCGAGCGTGACGCTCAGGATGACGTCCGAGCGCGACATCGCGAGGATGCTGCCGAACATATAGCTGTCGACATCCGTGGTCATGCCGGTCGTGAGCGAGGTGACGATGACGCCGATGGCGAGCGCCGAGGCGGAGAACACCGCGATCATCGCGTCTGCGCTGACGCGGCTCTTTTCCGCGACGTGCATCAGCACGAACGCCGCGATGACCACAACGGGGATGGAGAACCACAGCGGCGCGAAGCCGCACGCCACCGCGACCGACAGCGCGCCGAACGACACGTGGCTCAGCCCGTCGCCGATCATGGAGTAGCGCTTCAAAACGAGCGGCACGCCGAGCAGCGACGCGCACAGCGAGACCAGAATGCCGACGACGAACGCGCGCACGATGAAGGGGTAGGCGAACATCGAAAGAAGTAGCTTCATGCTCTGTCACCTCCAAACCGTTTTCCGGCGGGCGAAGACAAAAACTCGCTTACCGTGCCATAAAAGCAGCCCGCGCGGTCGATGCAGAGGATGTGCTTGGCCTCGCGCAGGGCGTTTTCAATGTCGTGCGTGACCATGATGATGGCCATGCCCTCGCGCTCGTTCAAATAGCGCAGCGTTTTGTAAAGGTCCTGCATGCTCGCGGGGTCAAGGCCTGTGACAGGCTCGTCGAGGATGAGCAGGTCATTTGCCGCGCACAGGGCGCGCGCAAGCAGCACGCGCTGCTGCTGCCCGCCCGAGAGCTCGCGGTAACACTTGTCCTTGAGTTCCAGCACGCCGAGCTTGCCGAGGTTCATCAAGGCCGCCGACTTCTCTTCCGCCGTGTAGAAAAAGCGCGCGCGGCGGTTTGAAAAGCCCGAGAGCACGACCTCCGTGACCGTTGCGGGAAAGTCGCGCTGCGTGGGCGTTTGCTGGGGCAGATACCCGAGCCGCCCCTCGCGCTGGGCAGGGCAGTCGATCTTGCCCGCGAGGGGCGAGAGAAGGCCGAGGAGCGAGCGCAGCAGCGTCGATTTGCCGCTGCCGTTCTCGCCGACGATGCAGAGGTAGTCCCCCGCGCGGACGGTGAGGGTCAGGTGCTCCAGGAGCGGTTTGTGCTCGTAGCCGAGCGTGACGTCCTCGCACGCGAGGACGATGGGCGATTCATTCATTCGTTGAGCCCCTTTCTGAGTGCTTCGTAGTTGCGCTCCATGAGCGTGAGGTAGGTCTCGCCCGCGTCAAAATCCGCGCGCGAGACGGTCTGCATCGAATACAGGGTGTCGACCGCTGCGCCGGTGCACTCGCTCACCACGGCGGCGACCTTTTTCGTGCCGAAGTCGATGGTGTAGACCACGGGGATGCCCTCGTCCTCCACCTTGTCGATGAGGTACTTGATGGTGGCGAGCGACGGCTCGGTGTCGCCCGAGCAGCCGTGGAACGCTGCGCGGTAGTCCAAGCCGAATTCGCGGCAGAAGTAGAGCATCGGGAAGCGGTCGGCGAAGACGAGAAGTTTACGCGGCGCGGACGCGCAGAGGTCGGCAAAGCGCGCGTCGAGTGCTTCGATCTGCGCGCAGTAGCCATCACAGTTCGCGCGGTAGAAATCCTCGTTTGCGGGATCGGCCTTGCAGATCGCGTCGCAGACGGCACGGCAGAGGACAACGGCGTTTTTCGGCGACGTCCAGATGTGCTCGTCGTATTCGACCTCGTCGCTGTCGTGCTCATCTTCTTCATGATCGTGGTCATGGTCATCATGGTCATCGTGGCTGCCATGCTCATGGTCGTGGTCATGGCCGTCCGCGCCCTGCATGCCCTCGACATATTCCTCGTCGAGCGCGTCGACGTAGTCCATCATGCGGGCGATGACGGCGATATTTTCGCCCGCGGCGCCCAGCATACTGTCGACCCAGTATTCCCCCTCGCCGCCGTTGTAGAGGAAAACATCGGATTCGGAGATCGTGACGGCGTCGAGCGGCGTGGGCTCGAAACTGTGCGCCTCGCGCCCCGGTGAGAGCAGAAGCGTGACGTCCGCGCGGTCGCCGACGATGGCGCGGGCGAAGTCATAATAGGGGAAAAGCGTCGCGACGATCTGGATTTTGCCGTCGTCCGCCTTTTCCACAGGCACGGTGCAGGCGGTGAGGGAAAATGCCAGCGCGAGCGCCAAAAAAAAGGAAGCAATGCGTTTCATGCGCCCTCCTGACACTCGCGGCACAGGCCGTAGAACATCGTCTTGCGGGGATTGATGGAAAAGCCGTGCTCATGCTCCAAATGCTCGTAGAGCGGCGCGAGCTGGTGGCAGTCGAGGTGCACGATGCGCCCGCAGCGCTCGCACTTAAAGAGGCAGCAGTCCGATGCGCAGCCGTGGGTGCAGAACTGATAGTACGCGCCCTCGTCCGTCGTGACCTTGTGGACGCTGCCCTGCCGCTCGAGCTTTTCAAGCTGCCGGTACACCGTCGCGATGCCGATGTGCTCGCCCTGCTCGCGCAGCGCGTCGACGATCGCCGCCGCGCTGACCGGCGAGTCAGCGCGCTCAGAAAGGCAGTCGAGCACTGCCTTTTGCTGTTTGGTCGTATAGGTCGCCATAGTGGCCTCCTGAATTTGAAAATGAAAATCAATTTCAAATTATAGCCGAAAATTTTTGTCTGTCAAGTATTTTGTGCAGGCAAATCTTGCCAATTTCCGGTAAAAATGGTAAATTTAAGGCGAAAGCATAAGAAGTGAGAGACTGCGTACAAGAAGAACATCCTGTGGAAAAAGAAAGGAGATTCCGTATGAACTGCCCCTACTGTGCAAAAGAAATGGAGACCGGCTACCTGCGCGGCGGCAGCGGCTACGAGCTTCTGTGGACGGAAGAGCCGTTCAAGATGACCTCTCTCCCGACCGGAAACGATTTCTTCGTCTGCAAAGCATCCGACGTCTACCGCCCCATCGCCCACCTCTGCCGCGCCTGCGGCAAGATCGTTCTGGACATCAAAAAATAAGAAAAGCGCCGTGGCCCAAAGCCCGCGGCGCTTTCCGCAAAAATCTATCACACAGCATTCGCCGCACCGCGGCGAACAGGCCTGCGCACCCCGCCGCATTTGCCGCCTACGGCGGCAAACAGGCTCCGGCACTTCGCGCCGCATTTTCTGCCCCACAGGCAGAAAACAGACCCTCCGCACTACAATTGACGCAAAGACTTACATCATAGTTAAGCCTCGCAGAGTTTCGCGCCGCGCACGGCGCGAAAAAATTTTAATCATAAATCGCCGCGACATGCGCGTGGCGATTTATTCTTCTCGCTCCGCAAACGTGCGCGCCTACGGTGCGTGCGCTGCAGCGGAGCGCACCCCCCCCTTCAAAAAAGAAAGGCTGTCCTTTCGGACAGCCTTTCTTTTTTGAAGCAAAATTATTCGTAGATGGGGTACTTCTTCGTCAGGGCGACGACGGCCTCCTGAGCCTTCTCCTTGCTGCCCTCGAAGTCGCGGGCGACCATACCCATGATGCGGGCGATCTCCTTCATGTCCTCTTCCTTCAGGCCGCGGGTGGTGGCAGCGGGAGTGCCGACGCGGATGCCGGAAGTGACGAACGGCTTCTCGGGGTCGTTGGGGATGGCGTTCTTGTTGACGGTGATGAAGCACTCGTCCAAGCGACGCTCGATCTCCTTACCGGTGATGTTGAAGTTGCGGACGTCGACGAGCATGAGGTGGTTGTCGGTGCCGCCGGAGACCAGACGGAAGCCTTCAGCCTTCAGACCCTCGGCAAGAACGGCAGCGTTCTTGACGACCTGCTCACCGTAGGCCTTGAACTCGGGCTTGAGCGCCTCGCCGAAGCAGATGGCCTTGGCAGCGATGATGTGCTCGAGCGGGCCGCCCTGGGTGCCGGGGAACACGGCGGAGTCGATCTTCTTGGCCAGGTTGATGGTCTCCATCTCGCCGGTCTCGATGTTCTTCTTGGTGATCTCGTTCTTGCACAGGATCATGCCGCCGCGGGGGCCGCGCAGGGTCTTGTGGGTGGTGGTGGTGACAACGTCGGCATAGGGCACGGGGCTCTCGTGAACGCCAGCGGCGACGAGACCGGCGATGTGGGCCATATCGACCATGAAGAAAGCGCCGACGGAATCAGCGATCTCACGGAACTTGGCGAAGTCGATCTTGCGGGGATAGGCGGAAGCGCCGGCAAGGATCATCTTGGGCTTGCACTCCTGCGCGATGCGGTAGACCTCGTCGTAGTCGATCATTTCGGTCTCATCGTTGAGGGAGTAGGGGACCTGATGGAAGTACTGGCCGGAGATGTTGACCGGGCTGCCGTGGGACAGGTGGCCGCCGTGGGCAAGGTTCATGCCCATGAAGGTGTCGCCGGGCTGGAGCATAGCCTTGAACGCGGCCAGGTTGGCGGAAGCGCCGGAGTGGGGCTGGACGTTGGCATGCTCAGCGCCGAACAGCTTGCAGGCGCGCTGACGGGCGATCTCTTCGGTCTCGTCGACGCAGTAGCAGCCGCCGTAGTAGCGCTTGCCGGGATAGCCCTCGGCGTACTTGTTGGTCAGGCACGTGCCCATAGCCATCATGACAGCCGGGGAGACGATGTTTTCGGAGGCGATCAGCTCGATGTTGCGCTGCTCGCGGTGATACTCCTTCTCAATAGTGGCGCCGACTTCGGGGTCATACTGGGACAGGAATTCCATGGTTTCTTTGATCATGGTGCGTGTTCCTCCTCTGATTTTTCAGTCGATTGATATATTACCGGCGGCTAAGCTGAAAAGTGCGAACTTATGCCGGTTCTCTCACACCTTAGAATAGCAAAAAAAGTAAGGCCCTGTCAAGGAAAACCGGGCCTTGGAGGGACTGAATTTATTAGGGAAAAGCGAGAAATCACCTTAAAAACGTAAAAGTGTGCCAAAAGGGTCGAAAAAGGATTGACGAAGGTTGTACAGTCTGCTATGCTGTGCCTGCATAAAGTTCAAATTTTTAAGAGCCTTATGCGTCGGCAGAGTAGGAAGCCATGTGTTTACGCGAAGAGCGAATAGTGCCGTTGGGATGGGAAGTTGCCCGCGGACGAAAAACCCATGGTTTGCAGTATGGTTTCCGCATCCGCTTGCCACTCAGAAGAGAGTTTAAGTGAGGCCTCTCCTCCGCGTGGTTCCTGCCATCCGGAGGGAGAGGTGTTTTCTTTTTTCACCGGATCAAGCCGTTCCGCGCGGCACCGCAGCCGCGGGAAGATCTTTTTATGAAAAAAGGAGGTCCTCACAATGTCCCTTCAGATCGAAGCGCTTTCCCCTATCATGTGGACGATCATCATCGCGGTCGCCCTCGTGCTCATCGCCGCAGTGGTCTTCACGTGGAAGTCCTCGGCCATGTCCACGCGCAAAATGGTCACCATCGCCATGCTGACCGCAGTTTACGTTGTGCTGAACTTTGCCGGCACGGTGCGCCTTGGCTGGATCAACATCTCCGTTGCGTCGCTGCCCGTCATCGTGGGCGCGATGCTCTACGGTCCGGTCGGCGGCCTGCTCGTCGGTCTTCTCGGCGCATTCATGGGTCAGCTTCTCACCTATGGCGTGACCGCGACCACGATCCTGTGGATCCTGCCGCAGGCAGCGCGCGGCCTGCTCGTCGGCGTGTATGCCAAGCACTGCGGCTACAAGTTCTCCAGCGGTCAGCTCACGCTTGCGCTGATCGGCACGGCGCTGGTCGTGACGGCGCTCAACACGGGAGCGATGTATATCGACAGTGTGATCTACAACTACTACAGCTACGCCTATGTTTTCGGCGGCCTGGTGGTGCGTATCATCTCCGGTGCGGCTACGGCGGTGCTGATGGTGTTCGTGGCTCCGCCGGTCGTGAACCTGCTGAACCGCTCGCTCGACACGGTGCGCACGGCGCAATAAAAAAATATTCAAAAAAGAGGGACGCAGTTTTCAACTGCGTCCCTCTTTTTTGAGAAAGATTGCACTCCGCGGCAGCGCACGCGCCATAGGCGCGCACGTTTGCGGAGTGAGAAGAGTTTTTCTGACGCGCACGCCCCAGGGCGGCTTCTCTTGCCGCTTTGCGACAATTCACCTTCTGTCGTCAGAAAAACGATTTTAATTTATTTCGCGTCTGCGGACGCCTGGGCAGCCGTTAGCAGCTTTGCTGCTTTACGGATGCCGCGTACCCCTTGCGGGTAAAAACTCTGCGACGCGTTTTATTGCCGCTCATTTTCGACGAGCGACAGGAGAGTCTGCTCAAAGCCGTATTGGTCGCGGAGACGGCGGGACTCGGTGAGTTTTTTGGTGCCGCGGTGGCCGGTACGGTGACAGCGGAGCATCAGATTTTTGGGCGAGTGGGCGAAGTCGATGAACTCGATGACGTCGACGTCGTAGCCCTCGTCCTCCAGAACGGCGGCGCGGATGGCGTCGGTCAGCAGCGCCGAGAAACGCTCCTGAAACAGCCCGTGGGAGAGCAGAATGTCGAAATCGCCGCCCTTTTGGATGGTCTTATTGACCTCGTGCTGGCAGCAGGGGACGGAGAAGATGTGCTCGACGCCGCGGGAGATGGCGTAGTGCAGGGCGTAGTAGGTCGCGACGTCGCAGGCATGGAGCGTGACAAGCATGTCAATGTGCTCGCTGTAGAGCACATCGCGCGTAACATCAGCCACGACGAAGTGAAGATCTGAATAGCCGTAGCGCGCGGCGACCTCATTGCAGTGCTCGACGACATCCTCTTTTAAGTCATAGCCGATGATCTTGGCGCGCACGCCGCGCTTGACGGCGAAATAGTAGTACAGCACGAACGTGAGGTACGATTTGCCGCAGCCAAAATCGAGAATCGTGATCTCGTCGCGCCCGTAGGCGCGGAACGCGTCGTCCACGAGCTCGATGAAGCGGTTGATCTGCTTATATTTGTCGTATTTCGCCTTGACGATCTTGAAGTCCGGCGTGAAGACGCCGAGGTCGACGAGGGCGGGGATGTTCTCGCCCTCCTGCAAAATGTACTCTTTTTTGCGGTTGTGCGAGGCGGTCACGGCGGCGCGGGCCGCGCCGGACTTGGCGGTGCACTTGTACGCGCCGTTCGTCTTGCGGACGTACTGGCGCGTCTCCGTTTCGGTGCAGAGTGTGACAGAGCGGAACAGACCGTCAAGCTCCTGCTCGAACGTTTCGAGCAGCGCGCCGCGCGCGACGTTGCGGTGCGCGACCTTCTGCCCCTGCTGGTATTCGAGCTGGAAAAAAGCTTTTCCGCGCAGCTTCAGGGGCCGCACGGTGACACGCGAGTGACCGATGCGCGCGACCGGCTCGGCGAGGACGAGCTTGGTGAGCGTGTCGAGGCGCTCGGCAAGGTCGCTTAGAACGATGCTCATGCGCCGAACCTCTCTTTGAGCGCAAGGTGCGCAGCGTACAGCTCGTTTTTGCTGTAGGTGTTGTTCTCGTCCTTGAGGAGCATTTTGATGGCGTCCTTGGCGGTGCAGTCGTTCTGCACCATGCAGTCCACAAGCAGCGCCTCGGGGGAGGTGATGTGCTCGACCTCGCGCAGGCGGTAGTCATCGCAGACCTCGACAATGAGGGCATATTCGCCCTTTTCGTAGGTCTCCTTCGCAATGAGCTGGTCCTTGACCTCCTGCGGCGTGCCGCGGAAGGTCATCTCGTGGAGCTTCGTCATGTCGTTGCAGAGGCACAGGCGCAGCTGCGCGTTTTCCTCGATGAAGAAGTCGATGACGCTCATGATGCGCTTGGGAGATTCGTAAAAGGCGTAGGTCGCGGTGTCGCCCTTGCGCATCATCATGAGAACGCGGCGGCGGTCGGCCGTCTCGCGCGGGAAAAAGCCATAGAAGAGGAAGCTCGAGAGGTCAAAGCCCGAGATCGATAGCGCGTTGACCGCGGCGCAGCAGCCGGGCACGCCGACGACGCGAATGCCGTTTTCGACCGCGGCGCGGATGAGCTCGTTGCCGGGGTCGGAGATGCAGGGCGTGCCCGCGTCGGTGATGACGGCGATGTCCTTGCCGGAGGCGAGCTGTTCGATGAACCACTTCGCCTTGCCGTATTCGTTGAACTTGTGGTTGGCGCTCAGACTGTTGCCGCGGATGCCGAGCTTGTTGAGCAGCACCACGCTGCGGCGGGTGTCCTCGGCGGCGATGATGTCGGCGGTGGACAGGATTTCGCGTCCGCGCTCGGACATGTCGCGCGAGTTGCCGATGGGCGTTGCGACGATATAAAGGGTGCCGGTGGTCTTCTGCTCGTCCATAAGATCCTCCAAAAAGCAAAAATTTCTCATTATGCTGACAGTATAGCCTATTTTCGCCCGCTTGGCAAGGCGGGAGAAGCGGCGGGATTTGCGATTGCTTTTTGCCGCGGGCACGGTATAATGGAGAAAACTGCAGAACAAAGGAGAATCGGGCATGAAAAAGAGACTGTTCCGCCTGGGCGCGCTCTGCTGCGTTGCGGCGATGACGATAACGACCAGCGCGCAGGCGCTCAGCGTGGAGGAGGCCTACGATATTTTGCAGCGCAGCTATGTTGATAAGCTGCCGCGCGCCGCGCAGGACGCGAAGTCGCTCGACGAGCTCTTTTCCTACACGGACGACTACACGTACTACATGACGGCGGAGGAGTATCAGGCGTTTTTGCAGGGCGTTGAGGGTGATGTGAGCTTCGCCGGCATCGGCGCGGAGATCACCTATGTGCCCGAGGGCATCCGCATCGTCTCCGTCCTCAAGGGCGGCGGCGCGGAGAAGGCGGGCCTTGCCGCGGGCGACATTATCATCGCCATTGAGAGCGAGTCCTGCGCGCCGGGCGGCGCGGAGCACCGCGCCAAGCTCCTCGGCGAAGCGGGGACGAGCGTGACCGTCACCGTCCGCCACGCGGACGGCACGCAGGCGGATTATACCGTTACGCGCGCGCTCGTCACGCAGACGAATACGACCGTCTCGGTCACGGGCGGCGTGGGCTACATCGACTGCGACAGCTTCGGCACGCAGACGGGGACGTATTTTCAAGAGGGCGTGCGCGGGAATGACAGCGCTGTGCACGCGTGGATCGTGGACCTTCGCGGCAACGGCGGAGGGCTGACCTCCGCGGCGGTGTCGGCGCTCGGCGCGTTTTCGGGCGAGGGAGACCTCATCTACTTTGTCGATCAGGATGGCGAGAGTACCGCACAGAGCTATTCGGGCAAGGACCTGACGGACAAGCCCGCCATCGTGCTGATGGACAGCGGCAGTGCCAGCGCGTCGGAGATCTTTGCGGGCGGCGTGCTCGGCACGGGCAGCGGCATCGTCATCGGCACGCGCAGCTATGGCAAGGGCGTGGCGCAGGTCCTATACGATGAGTCGAACTGCCCGTATCTGCACGGCGATGCCGTGAAGGTGACGGCGTACCGCTTCTACTGCGCGGGCGGCAACACGACCGACCGCATCGGCGTGGTGCCGACGCTCTACATCCCGCAGGATCAGGCCGTTGCGGCGGCGCGCCTGCTGAGCGGCGAGAAGACGAAAGACAGCGCGTATCTCCGCCTGGTGCTGAACGGCTGCGACTTTTACATCGACATTCCCGCGGGGAAGGAGAGCTCTTCCGCCGCGCTTGAGGCCATTTTGGCGGCGCTGACGCCGGACGCTGTGCTTTACTGGGGCGAAAACGGCGGCGAAAGGAAGCTCACGCTCGCGCAGGTGCGCGAAAAGTGCGGCTTTGCCGCATCGTCCGCGCTCGACTTTTCCGACGTGGCGGACAGCGAGTACGCGCAGGAGATCGATTCGCTTGCGGCGAGCCGCATCGTCTTTGGCGATGGCGGCAAGTTCCGCCCCGACGCGACGATGACGCGCGCAGAGGTCTGTGCGCTGCTCGCGCAGGCGCTTGACCTCTACTCCACGGCGAACGGGTACTTTACCGACGTTGCCAAGGGGAGCTGGTACGCGCCCTCTGTGAACGCGATGGCGGCCATCGGTCTTGTCTCCGGCGTGGGCGGGGGAAAATTCGACCCGAACGCGACGATGACACAGGAGGAATTCATTACGGTGCTGGGCAGGCTCGTGGAATTCGTGAATCTGGATGCGCGTGAATTTTTGGACAAGAACCCGCTGGCCATTTTGCAGCCGCTGCCGAAGTATAAGAGCTTTTCACACTGGGCCATCCGCAGCGCGGAGCTTTTGACGAATTCCGTGTTCGATGAAAACGGCGATGCTGTGAATATGTACTGCATGAGCCTTGAAGATATCGAGCCCCAGGTCCCCATCCTGCGCGAGCAGGCTGCGGCGGCGCTCTATAACGCGCTGCGCACGACGGACGTGCTCAAGTATTGAGATGGACTGGTACGTCTACATGCTGCGCTGCGAGGATGGCTCGCTCTACACCGGCATTGCCTCAGACGTGGAAAAGCGCTTTGCCATGCACAAGAGCGGGCACGGGGCGAAGTACACTCGCTCGCACCCGCCTGTCGCGGTCGTGTACTGCGAGCAATGCAGCGACAAGGGCGCGGCGCTGCGGCGCGAGGCCGCCATCAAGAAGCTGCCGCGCGCGAAAAAACTCGAACTGACGGAGGAAAACTGCGATGCGTGAAACGATCGTCGACCGCGCGTATGCCAAGACGCTCCTGCCGCCGCGCAAAGAAGATGGGCACAAGGGCGACTTCGGCAAGCTCTTAGTCCTCGGCGGCAGCGTGGGCTATACGGGCGCGCCGTATCTGGCGGCGAGCGCGGCGGTGCATTCGGGCTGCGGGCTCGTGTATCTCGGCGTGCCGGAGAGCATCTGGGCGGTTGAGGCGCAAAAGTGCGTGAGCGCAATGCCGTTCCCGCTGCCGGAGACAGACGGAAGGCTCTGTCTCGCCGCGCTCGACAAGATGCAGGACAAGCTCAAAGGCTGTGATGTTTTAGCGCTCGGTCCCGGCCTTGGCCGCGGAAAAGAGACAGAGCAGCTTGTCCACGCGCTTTTGTGGCAGGTGAAAGAGCCGCTGGTGCTGGACGCCGACGGTCTGAACGCCTTACAGGGCTGCACGGAAAAGCTGGACGTCCGCCGCGGACGCGTGACGATTTTGACGCCGCACGACGGCGAATTTGCGCGCCTGACGGACCGGACGCTCCGGGAGATCGCGTCGAGCGAACGGGCAGAGCTTGCGAACCGCTTTGCCTGCGAGCACGGCTGTATCTTGGTGCTCAAGGGGCACCGGACGCGCATTGCGCTGCCGGACGGGCGGATGCTCGTCAACACGAGCGGCTGCTCGGCGCTCTCAAAGGGCGGGAGCGGGGACGTGCTGACAGGCTTGATCGCGTCGCTTCTGTGCCAGGGCATGGGCGCGGCAGAGGCCGCGGCGCTCGGCGTGTGGCTCCACGGCCGCGCGGGAGAGCTTCTGGCGCAGGAAATGACCGCGTATTGTGCGAGCCCGCGGGAGCTCATGACGTGGGGACTGGGCCTCGCGTTTCGAGAGTTGCTGGAAGCATAAAAAGGCAAAGAGGAACAAGGCCGCCGCATCGAATGATTCGGCGGCCTGTTTGATAGAAGTGAAGACAGGAAAAGCGCCCCCGAACGAATCGGGGGCGCTTTTGCCTATTCTAACAGAGGATGGAAAGGTTCACTTTTTGCCGGGGATGCGGTTCGGGTCATCGGCGTGCTTGACAACAAGGCTGGTGAGAGCGAACAGCGCAACGGCGTTGGGGATGACCATGAGGTTATTGAACATGTCGCTCAGCTCCCAGACGAGGTCGTTGGACATCATCGTGCCGAGGAAGATGAACACGAGCGCGAGGACGGTGTAGACCACGGTGCTCTTCTTGCCGAAGAGGTAGGAGACGTTGATCTTGCCGAAGAGGTTCCAGCTCAGGATCGTGGAGAAGGCGAAGAAGAACAGGCAGACGGCGACGAACATGTTGCCCGCACTCTCGCCGAAGACGACGCCGAACGCGGTCTGGGCGAGGTTGGCCTTGCCGAGCACGCCGGTGACATCGCCGACATAGCCGCTCGCGAGAGGGCCGTCCGCCGTGTAAAGGGTGGAGATGATGACGAGCGCGTTGAGCGTCAGGACGACGAAGGTGTCGATGAACACGCCAATCATGGCGACGACGCCCTGGTCGTGCGGGCAGTCAACATTCGCGAGGGCGTGGGCGTGCGGGGTGGAGCCCATACCGGCCTCGTTGGAGAACAGGCCGCGCTTGGCGCCCTGAGAAATCGCGGTCTTGATGGCGTAGCCAAAGCCGCCGCCGATGATGGCCTGGGGCTGGAAGGCATACTTGAAGATCATGCCGATGGTGGCGGGGACGTACTTGATGCGGACGATCAGGACGATCAGGCCGCCGAGCAGGAAGATAGCCGCCATGATGGGGACGACCTTCTCCGTGACGGAGGCGAGGCGCTGTACGCCGCCAAGGAAGATGAACGCGCAGATCGCGACGAGGACGATACCGACGATCCAGGAGGGAATGCCGAAGGCGGTCTGCATCGTGGAGCCGATGGAGTTGGACTGCACCATGCAGCCGAAGAAGCCGAGTGCCAGCGTGATGGCGACGGCGAAGAAGCCGGCGAGGAACTTGCCGAAGCCGCCCTTAAAGGCCGTCGTGATGTAGTAGACAGGACCGCCCTTGACGTTGCCGTCCTTTTCGACGATGCGGGTCTCCTGGGCGAGCGTCGCTTCCGCGTAGATCGTGGCCATGCCGAGGAAGGCGATGATCCACATCCAGAAGATGGCGCCGGGGCCGCCGGTCAGGATCGCGCCGGACGCGCCGACGATGTTGCCCGTACCGACCTGAGCGGCGATGGCGGTGGCGAGCGCCTGGAACGAGCTCATGCCGCTGTCATGCTTCTTGCCGCGCAGCGACAGGTTGCCGAACACGCTGTTCCAGCCCTCTTTGAAGCAGCGCAGCTGTACGAAGCGGGTCTTGATGGAGTACCAAAGGCCCACGCCGAGCAGCAGGAACACGAGAATGTAGTTGCTCAGGTAGGTGTTGATGTCGCATACAATGGGATACAGGGTGCTTTCGATGGATTCAAACATGGTTATCTCTCTCCTCTAAAAACAAAAGAAGTTGCCGATACGAAAATCAGCAACTCCGGAAGTAGCATTCAGTTGAGCGGGGAGGAGAAACGGTGCGACGACGTAAAAACGTCCTGCTTCTCTGTCCCTTTGCCTGAGAGATTCGACCACCATGGCCTTGCACCTTCGGCACTCAATTCAATGAGTTCTCCAGAGTTTCCTCGGCTTCCGGTTTGCGAGATCCCGAAAGCGTCATCGGTAGATATTCGTTTGTTTCAGCAGTAAAAGCGTAACATGCCGTAAAGAAGAAGTCAAGAGAAGCGGCGGCTTCAAAACCGCCAAAGATTCATCAAAAATATTATGCAAATTGATGATGAACTTTTATATTTTTAATAAATGGAAAATGGAATACCATTCCGAAAAGGAATTACGCCGCAAAACCTTAAAAAATGCGGGTGGAGCATGAAAAAAGAGCGCGGCTTTTATCAAAAGCCGCGCTCTTTTGCGCTTTTTTGGGGAATATCAGCCGTTTTCTCGGCCGGACAGGCGGTCGGGCGTGTGGGAATGCTTGACGACGTGGCTCGTCAGGGCGAGCAGGGCGATGGCGTTGGGGATGACCATGAGCTGGTTGAGCATGTCGCTCAGCTCCCAGACGAGGTCGTTGGACATCGTGGTGCCGAGGAAGATGAAAATCAGCGCGAGCAGCGTGTAGACGTTGGCGCTCTTTTTGCCGAAGAGGTAGACCATGTTGATCTTGCCGAACAGGTTCCAGCTCAGGATCGTGGAGAACGCGAAGAAGAGCAGGCAGATCGCGACGAACATACTGCCCGCCTTGTAGCCAAACACCGTGCCGAACGCGCACTGGGCAAGGTTCGTCTTATTGAAGGTGCTGCTCAGCGCCGCTGCGCCGCAGCCGGCGAGCGGGCCGTCGCCTGCGTAAAGTGTGGAGATGATGACGAGGGCGTTGAGCGTCAGGATGACGAACATGTCAATGAACACGCCGATGATGGCGACGGTGCCCTGCTCGTGCGGATTTTTGACGTTGGCGAGCGCGTGGGCGTGGGGCGTGGAGCCCATACCGGCCTCGTTGGAGAACAGGCCGCG
>ERZ772900.726-NODE-726-length-33653-cov-18.169355_pt1 | contig 33653 bp, 32 predicted proteins | sample MGYA00512124_ERZ772900 | MGnify/ENA primary metagenome ERZ772900 (study PRJEB29015, sample SAMEA2737716) | human gut metagenome | biome: human gut; feature: human-associated habitat; material: faeces | place: China | collected 2012 ... | reverse complement strand
GATCATCCAGATATTTTTCAATGATTTTCAGGGATGTGCCATCCTGACGCATTTCCTCCAGAATCTGATCCATCCGTTCACAGATTCCCCGCTCATCCTCTTTTGCAAAAGCAACCCCTATTCCGGTGATCATCAGCGGTTCTTCCAGGATACGAAAGCTTATGCCATCATCCTTCATATACTGGACAATCGATTCCTCATGTGCGGCAACTGCATCTACATATCCTTTCCCCAGAAATGTATAGATCAGTTCCCGGTGTCCCAGGCTGATCAGATTTCCCAGTTTTGGGATTCTCTCATCCGTCCGGTTCAGAAAGATGCCCTCCGGTTTGGTTGTGGACTGGACAGCCAGATTCTTTCCCTCCAGGTCACTCAGTTTATAGATGTCACTGCTCTCATTTACAGCAACCACCTGACGGCTTGCTATGTACGGTCCGGCCCAGCGGTAATCATCCAGGCGCCCTTCCATGGAAAAACAGCCCATGATGCAATCTATCTCTCCACTCTCCACCAGCTCTTTCTTCTTCTCCCAGTTAATCTGGACAACATTCACCTGATAGCCCATTCTTCTGAAAGCTTCTGTAGCCAGTTCTACATCGATTCCCGTCGGCACACCATCTTCATTCAGATAATTGTATGGTGGATAGTTGTCGCTTCCGAGTGTGATGACGGGTTTTCCCGTTTCTTTTTTATTCTCATCTGTATTTTTGCACCCTGCCAGGGTGACTGCTAAGATTCCAACAAGCAGAATACCTGCGATCACTCTTTTTCCTTTCATTTTCCTTCCATCCCTGTTATTCTTTTCTACTTTTTTCACATCTGATTTCCGGCTATTTATTACGATTCAGTGGCCTGCGCTTCGGTGCCCCCGCACATAAGACTTAATTTTCTAATATGATCAAAAAAAGCTCCATGTAAAAAATTTACAGGAACTTTATCTATAATACCCACTTAACTCTTACCTTATATTCTTACACTTTTGATTATAGCATTCAAAATATACCATGTCCATAAAAATTGCCATCATCCATGTTTTTTTTCATAAACAGCCGCCGGTTATTTATATAAAAGAACCCCCTTACTTTCGTAAGGGAGTCCTCATTTACTCATCTATTCAAGGATATTTCCTTAAAATTATTTCTCAGCGATTGCAGCCTGTGCAGCAGCCAGACGAGCGATCGGCACACGGAACGGTGAGCAGGATACATAGTCAAGACCAATCTTGTGGCAGAACTCTACGGAAGACGGGTCGCCGCCGTGCTCGCCGCAGATACCTACATGAAGGGTCGGGCGCTCTGCTTTACCTAACTTGATCGCCATCTCCATGAGCTTACCTACGCCAGTCTGATCCAGTTTTGCAAATGGATCGCTCTCGAAGATCTTCTTGTCATAGTAAGCATTCAGGAACTTGCCTGCATCATCACGGGAGAAGCCGTAGGTCATCTGAGTTAAGTCGTTTGTACCGAAGCAGAAGAATTCAGCCTCTTTTGCGATGTCGTCAGCGGTCAGAGCTGCACGCGGGATCTCGATCATGGTACCTACTTCGTACTTCAGATCAACGCCTGCTGCTGCGATCTCCTCGTCAGCGGTCTTCACAACGATATCTTTTACATATTTTAACTCTTTCGCATCGCAAGCGAGCGGAATCATGATCTCCGGTTTTACGGACCAGTCAGCGTGAGCTTTCTGTACGTTGATAGCTGCACGGATAACTGCCTTGGTCTGCATAACTGCGATCTCCGGATAGGTAACTGCCAGACGAAGTCCACGGTGACCCATCATCGGGTTGAACTCATGCAGGGAAGCAATGATGTTCTTGATAGTCTCAACCGGTTTGCCCTGAGCGTCAGCCAGTTTCTTGATGTCATCTTCCTCAGTCGGAACAAACTCATGCAGCGGCGGATCCAGGAAACGGATCGTAACCGGGTTGCCCTCCAGAGCCTCAAACAGACCTTCGAAGTCGCCCTGCTGATACGGAAGGATCTTATCCAGAGCTGCTTCTCTCTCTTCTACAGTGTCAGCACAGATCATCTCACGGAAAGCAGCGATTCTGTCTTCCTCGAAGAACATATGCTCAGTACGGCAAAGACCGATACCTTCTGCGCCAAGCTCTCTAGCTTTCTTCGCATCTGCCGGTGTATCAGCGTTGGTACGAACTTTCAGTCTTCTGAACTTGTCAGCCCATGCCATAACGCGGCCGAATGTACCAGCGATGGTAGCGTCTACGGTCTTGATCTCGCCCTCGTAAATATTACCGGTTGTACCATCAATGGAGATGAAGTCTCCCTCATTGAACTCTTTACCAGCTAATGTGAATTTCTTATTTTCTTCATCCATAGCGATGTCGCCGCATCCGGATACACAGCAGGTACCCATACCACGGGCAACTACGGCTGCGTGAGAGGTCATACCACCACGAACGGTTAAGATACCCTGAGCAACCTTCATACCGGTAATGTCTTCCGGAGAGGTCTCAAGACGAACTAAGACAACCTTCTCGCCCTTTTCAGCCCATTTCTCAGCATCCTCTGCAGTGAATACAACTTTACCGCAAGCAGCACCCGGAGAAGCACCTAAGCCTTTTCCAAGCGGAGTAGCTGCCTTTAATGCAGCAGCGTCAAACTGCGGATGCAGCAGTGTATCGAGGTTACGCGGGTCGATCATAGCGACTGCTTCTTCCTCTGTCTTATGTCCTTCATCTACCAGGTCGCAAGCGATCTGCAGAGCTGCCTGAGCAGTTCTCTTACCGTTACGGCACTGTAACATATAAAGTTTACGGTTCTCTACAGTAAACTCCATATCCTGCATATCATGGTAGTGGTTCTCAAGCACATCGCAAACCTTGATGAAATCTGCATATGCTTCCGGGAACTCCTGCTCCATCTGAGCGATCGGCATCGGAGTACGAACACCTGCAACTACGTCCTCGCCCTGTGCGTTCTTTAAGAACTCGCCCATCAGCTTCTTCTCGCCGGTTGCCGGGTCACGGGTAAATGCAACACCTGTACCGGACTCATCGTTTAAGTTACCGAATACCATCGGCATTACGTTTACTGCAGTACCCCAGGAATACGGAATATCATTATCTCTTCTGTATACGTTCGCACGTGGGTTGTCCCAGGAACGGAATACAGCTTCGATTGCTAATTTTAACTGAACAACCGGGTCAGACGGGAAGTCCTCACCTAACTGTTTTTTGTACTCAGCCTTGAACTGCTCAGCCAGAGTCTTTAAGTCAGCAGCAGTCAGTTCGATATCGTACTGAACACCCTTCTCTTCTTTCATCTTGTCGATGAGCTGCTCGAAGTATTTCTTACCAACTTCCATAACGACATCCGAGAACATCTGGATGAAACGTCTGTAGGAGTCATATACAAATCGCTCAAATTTCGGGTCCGGGTTGCCTGCGATCATCGCTGCAACTACCTCGTCATTTAAACCAAGGTTTAAGATGGTATCCATCATACCTGGCATGGATGCTCTCGCACCGGAACGAACCGATACTAACAGTGGGTTCTTCAGATCGCCAAATTTCTTTCCATTGAGCTCTTCCATCTTCTTAACGCCTTCCATGGTCTGTGCCATGATCTCGTCGTTAATCTTGCGACCATCTTCGTAATACTGGGTACAAGCCTCAGTTGTGATTGTAAATCCCTGTGGAACCGGCAGACCGATGCTTGTCATCTCCGCCAGGTTCGCTCCCTTTCCTCCCAGCAGGTTACGCATGGTCATGTCGCCCTCGCTAAACATATAAACCCATTTTGCCATAAGTATTTTCCTCCTATACTCGTTTATGTTTTACATTCACATATTTGTATTTATGTGAAAGATAAAAGCCATCGTGAATATTATAACATAAACTGCGGTCTAGTAAAGAGTTTTTTTGAATTCTTTCCAACTTTTTTTCGATCAATATATATTTTTTTGTAATTTTCATGAATATTTACGTTTTAAAACCTGATTGCCAAATCAAAGTTGTATTTAAAATCGACAAAATTTGGTTAAAAAAAGCAGAAACCAACCAAAACCTTGGCTTAACAGTGATAAGGAACTAATTCAAACTTGCCACTGTCAGCTGACGGTTTCAGGTGTGCAACGCAGACGGTTGATTCTGGGTAGCATCCATAATCGCAGCGATTATGGATATTCGGTATCAGGAAATGGCGACTTGACCGGTAAATGTCATGATACCGAACCAGAGCAGGAACGCGGCAAAAACGAAGAAACCGATTCCAGCCAAAACAGGCCTTCGCGGTCTGTTTTCCGTAATGCGTTCCGGCTTAGACGGGTCATAGTATCCCATCACCTGCCGTCCCAGATCCCGCTTGCTGGAAAGGGCCTGACGGCTTGCGTACTGATAGGTCCTGCCACTTACCGCGTACTCATAGGTTGGAAGATAAACCGTCTCCCGGCGCAGCTGATCGCTACCGTCCTCCTGATGCTCCCACCTTTCATCGACCGATTCCTCAATCCATACCACCTTCATCATTGTGGTGCCTGTGTACCGCCGCACATCATCCTCGTATTCCTTCCGTGCACCTTTCCGCTGACGGACCCCGAGCCATGCCACCAGCACAGCCCCGAGAATAAAGCCGATTCCCGCTGTGATATTCCGCGTATATTCTACGGGCCATGCCACAAGCGCTACCGCAAGGATGAAACCGATCACGATAACTCTGATACTCTTCATACGTCCTCCTTCCTGCCGCCATGGGCGGAGATCTCCTCTTACGATACCGGCGGTTGGTTCTGCACGGCATCTACAAACAAAATGGTCAGCCCGATATATGCGGCGCTTGCCAATGCCAGCAGGACGCAGAGGATGACGCAGACTATTTGAACCGGTTTCTGCAAGTAACGGTGGGAGAGAACTATCCCCAGCAACGACAGCACCAGCAGCACCATAGCAAGCCAAAGAGGCATATTGCCCACCTCCCTTACACGCCGCGGAATGCGTCGATCATATCCGTGAACCAGCTCAGTTCACGGGCAAAGCGCTGGCGCAGCTGCTCCAGCGTCTCCCGACCCTTTCCGATATCGAAAAAGCCGCGTCCGCTGTGGACGGCAAGATACAGCCTGCCGTCTGGATTGAGATTCACAGAAAACTTACCAAAGGAGGAATCCGCCAGCGTCAGAATCCGCTCTATGCGGCCGGGGGTTAGGATACGGAGGGCTGCTGCTTCATCGTCACTGCTCAGATTGAAGCGCTTGTCAAAGACCTCATTTCCTGTTTTGATGGTTTTGGCGCTGAACAGCTTATCCAGCCCTTCTCTCGGCCAGATGGTCAGCCATGTGGGAAATTCCCGGTTCAGCTCACAAAGCAGCCACTGACCAGTATAGACCTCCCGCTCGTTTTTCTCCCACATGCCGGTCTCCTCACGCTGGAACTCGTCCACGTCCGTCAGCTTGACGATACACAGCTCCGTAGTCAGGTTACGATACATTCCCCGGACATACCCACTGCTGCTGCAATGGGTGTGGCTGGGCAGGGGAATGTTCGTGTCCTCTGCGTCCAGAAGATGCGGCGTGGGGTTCATCTGCACGTTTTCAAAGGCAGCGCTTACGATGTCCGGCGCGATGGCCTCGAAGGTCTGCTGGCTTGCTTTGTCCTTGGACTTGCCCTGCACCATCTGCCCCAAGCCGAGGATCACGCCGCCGATGATGATCAGCACAATGTTACCGCCCAGTATGATACCTGCGATGGCGACCACACCGCCCAGCAGCGAGAGAATTTTGCCGCCCAGCTTGCCGCCCTTGCTCTTACGCAGTTCCTGCGCCAGATGTTCATCCGTCATGTTCATGTCCCTTTCTTCCATATTCTTCTCCTTATTCTGCCGCGCCGGTTAGGGCGGGGCTTTCCGTTATCAGATCCAGCAGATTGTCCATACCGGTCAGCGAGGCGGTGAACCACTTGCGGATGCCGTCGATGTCCCGCAGATCCAGCCACTCCGGAACGCCCGCAAACACATACTGGGTGTTCAGTGCCAGCGCCAGATCGCCGTCACGGAGGATAAGACCGCACAGCTTGGAGGTGCGGGAAGTAGTTTCCAGTTTCTTTACCAGCTCACGGAGCTGCGGCGTGACCTGATCGTCCACCTCCTGACCGCTCGCCGTGTGAGCGGCAAAGTGCTTCTGGAAGGCGGCGGGGTCGGTGATGTCGTCCTTCTTCCGCTCCTGGAACATATCGTTCAGTGTGATGTCCAGCGCCGGGTCACAGATGTCCTTGCACCGAACCACGATGCCGCGGAACAGCGTCTCGGTCCGGGTCATCCAGTTGTCGTTGTCGGGGCCGGACTTTTCCTCCACGGTGCGGCACAGCTCTACATTGGCCGCAGAGAATCGCAGCCCCTTGTGCTCACCCTCGTGGAAGTCCGTCACGGTACACTCCGTAAAGGAGACCGTCGACAGCTTTGCCACCGCCAAGTACCCCCAGTCGATGGGCAGCGTGGCCGGCTCCGGCTCCGGTCCGAAGGCTTTTGTCAGCTCCGTGCGGAAGAAGCCGCCCAGCTGCTGCTGCATCAGGGCTTTTTTCTTCGTTTGGGCGGGCTTTGCCACCAGCAGGAACAGCGCCACACCGGGGAACACCAACGCGCAGACCAGAAGGGGGTCACGCCGTATAAACATTGAAATACACCCGGCGATCACCAGAATAACGCCCAGCGATATGCTGATGTCCTCCGTTCTCTGATAGCTTCCCAGCTTTTTCGACAGCTCGGCGTCGGTCATGCGCTCCGCGCCCACTATGTCAAAGTCGTTACGTTTCTTTCCCATTGCTATCCCTCCTCCTTAGTAGCAAAGGCTGAAATACAGGCTGCTGTAGGGGTCAAGGGTGTCGATGTCCAGGATGGACGCTTCGGGAGAAATGCTGTCCAGCTGCATGCGCTTAGCACTGTCTTTATAGTTGTCCGGCTGCGCCTCGGCGGCAAAGACCAGACCGTCATAGTCCTCCGGGAGATAGACGGCATAGCTCTTGGTCAAAACCTGCGCCCAGTCGCCCACGTTGTACTGCCAGTCGGTGGAGTAAGCGAATTCAATAAGGTAGCTGTTCCCCTGCCAGCTGACGGTGTGGAGATAATAGTTGTCCCCGCGCTGGCTGTTGCCGTAGGCCGTTGAGGTGGTGAGCCACACACCGGTGTAGAAGTCATAGAGCTCACTGCTGATGACAGTCGTATACTGCTGGTCAAAGTAGGGGATGGCGTCCTCCGGGATGTAGCAGATGGCGTCAAAGTGCAGCTCGCGGATGCCGTCGTGGGTGTAGTCACCGGTCTTCGTGATCTCCCAATAGCAGTCGTCGGTGTTGTAGCCATCTCCGAGGCCCGAATAGCTGCAAACCCCGTCTTCCAGCGGGAATGTCCCCATCTCCACGGCGGCATTGATCTCAAGGCCGTTTTTTGTAAAGTAGGGCTCGCCGGACTCTATGCCCTCCACCGGAAGGAGCGTGCCGTCGTTCGCGCTGTCGATGAGGTCGCCGCTGATGGTGCGGTCCAGCTGCAGGGTGTCGCCGCTGCCGTCAAAGTGGAGTGTCACGCCGTTTTCGTCCACCCACAGCGTACCGTATTCGATGACATCGTCCTGGTCGTTCACAAATTCCCATGTGGCATCCTCGCGGATGCGCAGCCATAGGTTTTCCCCCTGATACTCCCAAAGTCCCACATAGGGGGCAATCAGCTCCTCCGGCCCGGCCACCCCGGGCACATGGAAGCTGGAGTAATCCGGCTGATAGACATAGCGCTCCTGGGGGTCCCACAGCCAGAGCATGGTGGTATTGCTCATGTCCTCATGGCCGATCTCCACCAGTACGTCGCTCTCCTCGTCCCCGTTCTGATCGTCGAAGGAGATTTGGAAGGCGCTGCTGCTGATGTCCTCGATAGTCTCGGGAAAAGCCACGCTGTCAAACAGCACCTGCTCCTCCTGATCCCGGTAGAAGGCCGCGCTGCTCTCGCTCACCGTGACCAGCACGTCCACGCTCTCGCCGTTATGGGTGATGGTGCCGCTGCCGACTACCACGCCGGTGGTGCGCCAGTCATCTCCCACGACATCGCCGGAATCGCCACAGGCGGCAAGATTCAGGCAGATCGCCATGGCCAGCACAGGGATAAAAATATGTTTCCATCGATTCTTCATGCGTCTCCTTCCTTTTTATCACTCCATCAGGTAGTAAACACCCTCATCGCCCCAGACCAGAGCGTCCTCGTCAAACTCAAAAACCCGATACGACACACCGTCATACAGGGTGGAATCGGCGTAATAGGTGCTCACCTCATCCGTGGAGTAGGAGAATGTGCCGTAGTCCATTTCCGCGGCCTCAGCGCCGGGAGCGCGCTGGTAATAGCTCCAGTTCCCATTACCGTCGATGACGATATAGGTCTCAGCCGAGAGATCACCGTCATAGTACCAAATGCCCTTGAATTCCGAGACATTCCGCTGGCAGAGGTCGGAATCCCAGCTCCAATAGGAGTCCGGGTTTCCGTCTAAACGGCCGTTCCAGTCGGGCACCTCGTCCCCCGAGGGATCAGGCTCGTCATCCTCGGTGAGCTGGCCGCTGTCCTCATGCCAGAGGTACTCCATCCCTTCGCCGTAGTTGAAGTAGCCGTAAGCGGCGCTGTAGAGCTGGCCGTCCTCCATGTTGATGCGGCTGCCGGAATCATCCAGGTTGCTGTAGGCATAGATAGCCTCCCACTCCGGCTCATAGCGGAGGTAGCCCTCATCCATCACTTCGCCGCTGAGGTAGAGGGTCCAGTTGCCCTCGGCATCGAACTCAATAGAGTCGTAGTCGTTGTTTGCTTCGCCCAGCCAGATACCCTCAAAGCCGCTGAAGTCGTTGACGGTGTCCTCGCTGACTCCGCCGCCCAGCCCCTCGTTGGGGTCGTCCTGTGGGGCAATCTGTTCTTCCGTATTGCCGCAGGCTGTACACAGCAGGAAAAGCAGCAATACCAGTCCCGCCAGAAGATATGGCTTTTTTCTCTTCATGTGATATTCCTCCTCTTATTCTTCATCGCTCAAATACAGCTGCGAAAAAAGATTTTGATAGATCTCACCCATATCCGCCGCAGTATCGGGGAGCGCGCAGAAGCCGTAAAGATAGGTGCAAACGTCGGTGTCCATGGCAAATACGGTCCATTCCCGGGTGTCCTCGTTCTCGCCGGCAGTATAGGTTACGATGTAAACCGGATAGCTTAAATTTTTGCTGTATTCCTCATTTTCTTCGGCGGACAACAGCTCATAGGTATCCGTATCACTTAAAGACAGAGCGCAGGCCGTCAGATAATCGTCCAGTTCCTGCACATCCGGAACAAAACAGCTTTGCTCCGCTGCGTTGACCACAAGGAGCTGCCCGTCTTCGGTGATGTCCTCATAGCGGTAGGTGCCGTTGTCATGATTCTCAGAGAGCAGGTTTTGCATATTGGTAAAGGGTAGTGCGCCGCCCATCAAAACCGGAATGCCGTTCTGTGAGATCACATCCCCCCGGCCGTCGCCATCCGCAGCGTAGAGCTCCACGATCTTCTGGTCGTAGGTCTCCGGGTCGTAAGCGGTGTCCAGGAAGAGGGCGATGCTTAGATCCGGCGGCGAGAAAATGAGGAAATCGCCGTTTTCAAAAAAGGTAGGGGAACTGGGATCGTAGTCCGGGTTGACGGGCTGGCCGTCCTCCCCGTAGAACTGAAGGTGGAAGCCTGCGTTCAGCTGTTCTTCCGTGTACTCGCCCAGGTCGATCCCAACGCTTTCGCCTTCCTCCAGCGTGGTCTCCAGGCAGTTTTCGCCCCAGTTCTCCTCCGAGGTAAGGCTGATGCGGAGATCCGCGATGGGGTATGTGCTGCGGTTCACCACGGTGATCTGCATGGGATACTGCTTCGCACTGCAGGCGGAAAAGCTCAGACAGAGCAGCGCCAGGGCGAACATCAAAAGGTGTCTTCGTTGTCTCATTTCATTTTCCTCTTTCTTCTGCGGGGCCTCAGATGTCCCAACTGTCCATCCAGTTTGCACCCCAGTCAACAGCGGGATCATAGGGTTCTTCAGGAATCCAGCCTGCGGGATAGATGAGGCCGTCATTATCGTGGTAGGCAAGGCCATCGTCGCCGATGATGTAATCGTTGCCCAAAAGATAGCGGTTCACGCCATCGTAGTACCAGACGTAGAAGGCGGAGTATTCGTCTTCGTAGAACTCCGCATTTTCCATGTCGGTGTAGGCGTAAAAGTCGGCATTTCGGTAAAAGACACCGTCAAAATGCTGATCGTCCCCATAGCGCCCAAAGCGGGCAGCGGAGAGAGTGAAGCTGTTGCCGTCGTCGCTGGGGCAGAGATAGGCGCGTGTCCCGTTATCATAGAGGTAGAGGCCCATACCCTCACCCTCGTCGTTTATGGTGCCGCTCATGGAATAGTCCGGTGAACAGGCGATGTACTGCATGAGCGACGAGTCAATGACGATGGTCTCGCCCAGCGCGTTCTGCCACATGCCGTCCCAGTTGCTTTTATCCCATTCGACGATCTCCGCCTCATCGTCGCGGAGAAAGGTGTGGCGGTGGATGGCGAATCCGCTGCCTTCGCCGTTCTGGTTCGGCAGCAGCACGCCATCGTCGCGCAGTAGAAAATTGTAGAGAAAGCCGTTGAAGTAGATCATCGGTCGTCTGCTTGCTTCGGACAATTCGAATTCTCCGCGCCCGCCGAGTCCCCAGCGGGTGCGGTAGGCATAAAAGCCCTCCTTACTATTAAAGTACAACTTTGCAGTGCCGTCGATGCTCCACATCCCGTCGAGAAATTCCATATCCATGACGGTTTCATAGCCGCTTTGCGTATCGTCAGATTCGGTGTTGCCGCAAGCGGCAAGGCTCAGACACATAAAAAGCGTCCATACAAGAGAAAAAAGCTTCTTCATTTATATTGCTCTCCTTTTTTGCAGAGCTTACTCTATCTTCTGATAGTAGTCATATTCGCCGCCCCAGTAGATCACGTCGCCGCCGACAAGTATGAAGTCGTAGACCACATCCGTATGTATGGTGGAAATGGCAAAATACTGTCCTGCACCGTCTTGATCCACCTCTATGGTGCCGCAGTCTACCATGGTGGGGTCCCCGTCATCGCCGGGCCGCTCCAGCAGCTCCCAGCTTCCGGATGCGTCGAATTCAATTATGCTGGCCGCGCCTGGGTCACCGTCCTGATACCATACGCCGGCGAGGAAACCGTAATCGCCATCGCCGATGTTCTCGCCCGGCGCATCGCCAGTCACCTGCGTAAAGGTGCCAAGCTCGGCTACATGCAGGGCGCCATCCTCATCAAACCAGCTGCGGTAGGCCATGCCGTCGTGCTCGTTATAGAAATAGTCGTAGTCATAGTCCGGTACGAACTGGATGAAGCCGCTGGCGGTCATGTCTTCGTCAGCATCGTACAGCGCAAAGCGCACCTCGTCGCCCTCATCGTTGTTGGCAGCGACCAGCGTGCCGCCGTCCTCACCCGTCCACGCGCCGCCGTAGAGGTAGAGGTTCGCCATCTGCTCGGAGTCCTTGACCAGTCCCTCGAAGGAATCCGGAACACCGTATAAATTGTAGTCGCTGCCGTCATCGCCGTAGTCTTCGTTACTCTCATCGTAGTCTTCGCTACTCTTGCCGCAGGCGGCAAGGCTCAGGCACAGCACCAGCGCCAATGCAAGAGACAGATATTTTTTTAAATGTTTCATCATCATCTTCTCCTTTTTTAGATAAACAGTGTCAATGTTCCTGTTCCGCCATGGCCAATATCTCATCGTGGCTCAACTCCACATCGCCGAAGCGGACAAAGATACCGTTGGTCACAGCGCTGTTCCACACCCGCGCATCTGACAGCGGGCGAAACCGGATCTTGTCCAGATATGGCTTCATGTCCAGCAAAAGTCTACTTCCCGATACAAAATCCACCTGCAAAACATGGTTGGGCAGCGGCGTGACTGCTGTAAGATACCTTCGGTTCAAGTGTGCGACCTCCTTTCTGCAAAAATAAAAATCCACCGTACAAACATTGTACGGTGGATTCTATGGGATAACCATTAACCAAAGGTTAGGTCTTTTATCTGAGCAGCTCGGCAAGCTGCTTTCGTTTGATTCGGGTGTCGCCTTCGATATGGAGCTTGGAATAAATCTGATTGACATACTGCTTGACGCTCCCCTCGGAGAGATAGAGCTGTTCCGCAATCTCGCGGTTACTGAGGCGCTGCGCCATCAGCTCCACGATCTCAAATTCCCGCGGTGTCAGCACGTCGAAGGCTGCCGGGCGAGTGCCGGCTGCGTTTTGCGCCGTTGCCGCCTCGCCAAGCTCAATGATTTTTGAGATCAGGTCATTTTTTACCTCCCGTTCCAACAGAGGCTTCAGAATATCATAGTTTTCTACAAACGGCATCACAAGACCGTCCGGCTCGGCATCGGAAAGTGCCTTTCTCAGCCATGCGTGGGCTTCCTTGGGCTTGCCCAACTGCTCATAGGCTGCCGCCGTCTGGATGCGTAGGTGCAGCGCCACCAGCGCATAGTGCATGGCTTCGCAGACCGGCAGCAGTTCTGCGCTGTACCCCACCACCCGGGCATAAGCGCCTTGGGCAAGATACACCTGATTTTCGATCATTTCCATCATAGGCTTACCCGGCGCAAGCATATTGATATCAGAGAGCCGGTGCTGCGAGAAAATCTCCGGGATTTTATCCGTTTCGCCGCATAGTGCATGGTAGTAAGCGCTGGTGGCACACCAAATGTTGATCCACACGGCATCATGATAGCGCAGCAGCGCCTCATATCGCTCGTTAAAAGTGTACTGCTGCTCCACATCAGTATACCGCGAGAGTCGCCGTGACAGAAAGTCGCAGCAGAGTGCCATGTTGATCTGCCCGTTGTCTTTGACCTGCGCATAGGCGCGCTCCAGTTCGATGTGCGCATCAGTGAAACGTCCTTGACAGAATAGGGCCTCCGCGCGCATGATGGTCTCTGCACCCTGCCCGTGGTGGTTGGTGACCTTATAGTAATGGGGCATACACTCGTCCATCTCGGTAAGCTCGCTTTCGAGTTCTCCCGGTGCGCGGTAGAACATCATCAGAACGGACGGCGAACCAAAGGTCCAGCCGCCGCTATTCTGGATGCTGATGGCAGGGCGGGACATCTGCACGCTGGCGCTGCGGTGCAGACGGCTCATGGCACTGATGTCATTGTAGCAGAGAAAACTCAAAATGAGGTCGCATTCACCCAGCAAGTTGCCGCGTTCTTCTTCGGAAAGCTCCGGGTGCTCCTCAATGGCCGTCAGCAGCAGCGCCTTCAGCTCCAGCATTTTCGGGATCTGCCGCCATGTGAACATCCGGCGCATCAGCACCAAAATGGCGAAGGGATAGGACTTGAGCGTTTCGGCGGGGCATTTGTCCAGCGCGTCGAGCACGTCCTCGGGCTTGAGCGAGGCGAGCAAAATGCCCGCATCGCTGCGGATGACACGCAGCAGCGCATCGTAATTTTCGCTCTTGTGGTAGGCTGCAATGGCATGGAGATACTGCCGATGCTGCTCATACCACAGTCCGAAGCGCTCCCAATAGAGCCACTGCGTCTTCTTCTCCATTGTAAGAAATCTGCGCTCGGCGCACTCCTTCATCATGTGGTGGAAGCGATAGGTCACGCCGTCCGGCAGGTGCGTGACAAAGGCGTTCTGCTCGGTCAGCAGGGAGAGAATTTGCCCCGCGTCCGCATCGCCTGTGATATACTGCGCCATTTCGACGGTAAATTCGTCGGCAAGCCCCATGACCGCCAGAAACTCCCGCTGCTGTTCCGGCAGCGGGTCGATCATGGCGGCGGTAAAAGTGGCGTAGATGTCGGAATGGCGGCTGGGCAGCACGCCGCGCTCGGAGAGCGTTCGCAGATTCAGGTACACGGCGGAGAACCAACCTTCGCTGGAATAGAGGAGACTTTCAACCTGCGCTTCGGAAAGCTCCGTGCCGCAGCGGTGGGCATAGATGGCAAGCTCCGTATGGTTCAGGCGCAGCTGCTCCGTGCCGATCTGATAGACCTTTGCTCCCAGCCGCACCGTCTCCGCAGCGGGCAGAAAACGGTCGCGGCTGGCGACGATCAAATGCACATTGATGGGCAGACGGTTTGCCAGCATACAAAGAAACAGCGAGGCGCACTTGTCCGTCAGCAGGTGGAAATCGTCGATAAAGAGATAGCAGGGGGTCTCTCCCGTCAGCGCATGGCAGAGATCATCCACCAGCAGCCCACCGCCCGCTGCGTCCGTGGGGCAGGGATATTCCCGCAGGAAACCAAAGCCAGCACGGGCAAACGCCTCCTGCACGCTTTTCCAGAAGATCGCGAGGTTATTGGAATACGCGCTGATGCGGATGATATGCAGCGCCTCCGCCTTGGCGCGTTCGCCCAGATACCAGTTCACTGCCGTGGTCTTCCCGTAGCCCATGGGCGCCACCACGGTGGTCATGGCGCAGCGGGAGATGGGCCGCAGGCTCTCCTGCAGCCGCTCGGATATGTAGATGGTGTTCAAATTCCATTTCGGTTTTGGCATGATGTACACCTCCGACGATTTATTTTCCCAAAGTCTCCGACTCAAACGACACGACCACGGATTTCAACAATCTCGCCTCCGGCAATCTCTGAACAAACCGTATCGCCGTTTTTGCAAAGATGTTGGATTTTTCCGTATTCCAATCCGCCAGCTTTACGATCTCCGCCGTACCGTTTTCAAAATCAAACCGAAGCTCGCCCCATTCGCCGTCGTTGTTCGCCTGATACAGGTAGACAGCGGCGGCTATTTTTTTGTTCTTCTTTTGTGTCTCGGTCTGTTTCAGCGTCACGGTATGGATCACACCGCTTTCGGAAGAAGCTGCATATCCACGTTCTTTGCACCAATGCCGGTCAGCAGTTGATTCAGGATCATGCACGGCGCGTCCAATCGTGTGATCGTTTCGTCGGGGATGTTCAATACCACGCAGCCAATCGTGCCGGTCGGCATGACGCTGCCCGCGTAGGTTACGGTATCCTGCCAGAAATCCAGAGATAAAACCTTGTGACTGATAAGCTCCTGTGCCATGCTGCATCCTCCTGTCACGTTTTTCTATTTTCATTATACCATGCAGACGGGAATATGGAAAGCCATGTCATGTTTTTTGAAATGAACTTGTCATGCCATTCGCCTGTGTTTTTCTAATCTGAACATAAAACAGACAGAGGGGTATGAAAGGTGCCTCTCCAATCTATTTTACGGAGGATAACGCATGAATTGTTTTCAGAACGTCAAATATGGCGTAAGCTGCCGGGAGGCAACAGAGCGGTACGGCGTAGAGGTCAATCATTACGGCATGGCCCTCTGCCCGTTTCACAATGACCGGCATCCATGATTGCAGAATCTACCCTTGGACGCAGAAAAACGGCGTGACCTTCATGGTCACACCGTTCTCTGCCCCGCCGCAAGACTTATAGTTCCTTACGACTGTTAAGCCTTTCTTTTAAGAAGCTTTAACTTCTCAAAAAAAGCATCTGGTATGATTTCTGCTTGATTATTTTATCATCTGAATCGCTGATAAATTCTAACTAATTTCAAGATCCGACCTTAATTAGAAACGGAACTTATCCTCGAAGTAGTTCTTAAGCTCTGCGATCGGCACACGTACCTGCTCCATAGTATCACGGTCACGTACAGTTACAGCCTGATCAGTCTCGGATTCGAAGTCATAGGTGATGCAGAACGGAGTACCGATCTCATCCTGACGACGATAACGTTTACCGATATTGCCTCTGTCATCGAACTCGCAGTTGTAGTACTTGGAAAGCTCTGCGTAGATCTTCTCTGCTCCCTCGTTAAGCTTCTTGGACAGCGGAAGCACACCGATCTTAACCGGTGCAATCGCCGGATGGAAGTGAAGAACGGTTCTCACATCGCCCTCGCCGATCTCCTCCTCATCGTAAGCTGCACACAGGAATGCCAGCGTCACACGATCAGCACCCAGGGACGGTTCAATCACGTACGGGATGTATTTCTCCTTCTTCTCATCGTCAAAGTAGGTCATATCCTGACCGGAGGTGTTCTGATGCTGGGTCAGATCGTAATCGGTACGGTCTGCGATACCCCACAGCTCGCCCCATCCGAACGGGAACAGAAATTCCAGATCGGTCGTCGCCTTGCTGTAGAAGCAAAGCTCTTCCGGAGAATGGTCGCGCGCGCGCATCTCATCCGGCTTGATGCCAAGTGTCTGCAGCCAGTCGATGCAGTGCTGTTTCCAGTATGCAAACCACTCAAGGTCGGTTCCCGGTTCACAGAAGAACTCCAGCTCCATCTGCTCGAACTCTCTGGTACGGAAAGTAAAGTTACCCGGTGTGATCTCGTTACGGAAAGATTTACCGATCTGACCGATACCAAACGGGATCTTCTTGCGGGAGGTTCTCTGTACGTTCTTGAAGTTTACAAAGATACCCTGTGCAGTCTCCGGACGCAGATATACGGTGTTTTTTGCATCCTCGGTAACTCCCTGGAAAGTCTTGAACATCAGGTTAAACTGACGAATGTCGGTGAAATCATGCTTGCCGCAGCTCGGACAGCAAATGTTATTGTCATCAATGTACTGTTTCATCTGCTCCTGGGACCAGCCGTCTACGGAACCCTCGATCTCGATGTTGTGCTCTGCCATATAGTCCTCGATGAGCTTATCTGCACGGAAACGCTCTTTACAGCTCTTGCAGTCCATCAGCGGGTCAGAGAAGCCGCCCAGATGTCCAGATGCCACCCATGTCTGGGAGTTCATGAGAATCGCACAGTCTACACCTACGTTGTACGGGCTTTCCTGAATAAATTTCTGCCACCATGCACGTTTTACATTGTTTTTCAATTCTACGCCCAGATTGCCGTAGTCCCATGTATTGGCAAGGCCGCCGTAAATCTCAGAACCCGGATATACAAATCCTCTTGATTTTGCGAGCGCCACGATTTTGTCCATCGTCTTTTCCATTTGTCTTGTCCTCCTGATTCATTTATCATTGTACCCGTCCCCACCTTTTCTTTCGATATCTGGCAGATGGACGAATTTAACAATCATTCTGTTTTTTATCTTTTAAAAATCACATAAGCCGTGCCTGTTTCCGGCAGACTGACGGTTGAATCGTCTTTTAACTCGGTATTCGAACTGCGGTAAAGCACTTTTCCGCCGACCATCAGCGTCGCACCGCCCTCGCTCCGGACTGCCATGCCGCTTTTTTCATTCTGAACCGCATCCGTTCCGGCTTCACTTCCATCTGCCTTTACCAGCTCACCCTCGGAAAACCATCCATCGGCAATCGCCTCCGAAAGCGGCTTTGCCTCCAGCGCCGTCAGGGAGTTGCTGGTGTCCTCGTTGTCATTCGTCTCTCCGAATGCTTTCAGATCTTCAAAGGAAGCATAATCAAAGATCGCAGTCACCGTGTCTTTTCCCGCCTTCACACTTTTCAATGCTGCCGGCAGTCTCTCGGCATTTTTCTGGTTCTGTGCCAGCGCCCCGGCGCCTTTTTCTTCATTAAAATGAATCACTGCCGTCTCTAAATACTGCTTTAATTCATTCTCATCGACCGAAATACCGCCGGTCTGCTCCACCAGAGCACTCGACAGCGCTCCGTCTTTTGCCACATATACGCAGCTCTCCGAAGGGGAAAAGGCTGTTTCCCGTGAGCCACAGCCGGACAGCATCACACCCACGGTACACGCTGCCAGAAGAAATCCTCTTTTTTTCATTGCTCTTCCTCCCAAGCGCAAAAATGCTCCTACAACCAAGTTTTTATAGTATACCTGCTTTTCTATGTATTTTCAAGACTTGGACCTGAAAAAACGCATACTCGCACTTCCGTTTCCAGAGATACCTGCCTTTCAACCGTAAATCCTGCTTTTTGTCAGCGTCCCCCATTCAGGGTCTTCCAGATGTCCGGACGGTACCTCCGCAACACGCGCGCCGCCTGATAACAGAGTGTCACTGCAAGCAGCGGCATGCACACATACATAAACATCGAAACCAGCTGGCTGCCCGGAAATAGCAGCGCCGCCGCCTTATTGAGGAAACGGACCACCACAAAGTGCGTCGCATAGATAAAAAAGGTGCAGGTCATAAACGGTCTGACTTCTCCCAGCCAGCGCTCGTTTACCATCATCCAGATACCGATGACTGCCAGAAGCTGGTAGAGAACGATTCCCGGCACAAAATAGTGGGTATAATAGCTCCTGCTGAGCACGATTCCCACTGCCAGCAGGCACACCCCCAGTGCCGCCCGCTTCCACGACCATACCGCCTCCGCCCATTTTCTCCCGTGCAGCGCCGCATAGGCGGCAAAGGAATAATAAATCAGGGCGTCCAGATTCAGCTCCGGCAGCGCCACCCCCTTGAAAAGTGCCACAAGCAGCACCAGCAGAAATGCCGCTCCGGTCCAGATATTTTTCAGAAACAGATACAGCACCGGTGCCAGCAGCACCAGCAGAATGATCTGATACATGAACCAGAACACCGGATTGAAGGTATACTTGGTGATCGCCTGCCATGCCCCGGACGTCGTGATCACCAGATCCGTCCGGTTGGCGATCGTCTGCAGTCCCGGAATCCGGCTCGCCGCCACATACGCCACGTAATAGATAGTATTCCAGAGCAGGTACGGAACCAGAAGCGAATGCAGACGTTTATTTAATTTTTCTCCCAGCCGCTTCATCGTGAAGTTCCGGTAGAACAGGTAGGCAGACAACATGATAAAGCATGGGATGTCCACCCGCAGAATTTCCTGCATGACCGGGTACTGGAAATGCCACCACGGTGCGTCCTGCCCCAGTTCCGGGAAAAACAGATCCGCGTTGCCGGAATGCGTCCAGATGACCATGAGACAGCAGATGAAATTGAACCAGGCGATTTTCTGGTGGAATTTGGGTTCTGGCATATAAATGGTTCCTCCCTGGATAGTTGTTTGTTATGTAATCGTCTGCAATATCTCCAATGAGTGAAAACTTTTATCTACATACGCCCTCTTATTCCGCTCCACATTCGCCGCAAATTGTGCAAATGTATCTTCTTTCAGAAGAAATGTATACAACTTCTCGATCGGCGCGTAGATGACGTACTGCCAGGCGTAGCGTGCGGAGTCTCCGGCGCGCAGGGGTGGATCTTCGGTGTATTCGCCGTTGATGACCATGATTTTTAACTCGAAGATACGCTGTACAAGTTTGTTGGGGAGTGCGGGTTTTAGGAGGGCGCGGAAGGACTGGTAGAGTAATCGCAGCATTTCTCTTGCCTCCAGACCTTCTCTTCCAAAGTATTCGGCGAATTCAGCAAAATAGGAGGCGTAGCAGGCGCACTCAACGTCCTGTTCAAGTCCTTCGAAATAGTTTTCGATCTCCGCGCCATAGAGATTGTAGGCATCCCGCGTCTCAGAAAGTGTGAAGATTCCAAATGCGAAAGGCCGGCTTGCCGCACGCAGCAAACTTCCAGTGCGCTTCGCCCCGCGGGCAAATGCCGTGATTTTTCCGCGGTCTCCCGTCAGGAGAATCAGACGTTTATCAAATTCACCGACCGGGGCTGCATAAAGCACCATTCCGGTTGTCTGTATCAAATCTCGCATGCAGCCCTTCCTTCCCTCACTTAAATTTCTTTCGGGTTATATCCGTAATTCTTCATATACATATCGCTGTCTCTCCACTCCCGGCGCACTTTAACCCAGAGTTTCAGGTTGACCTTCGTGTCCATCAGATTTTCAATTTCCATCCGGGCAGCGGTTCCGATACGTTTTAACATCGATCCGCCTTTTCCGATGATGATGCCCTTGTGGGAATCGCGCTCGCACACGATCGTTGCGTCCACGTCGATGATGCCGTTTGGGCGCTCTTTCATCTGGTCGATAACAACTGCAATGCCGTGCGGGATCTCGTCGTCCAGCATCCGAAGCGCTTTCTCGCGGATCAGCTCCGCTGCGATCTGGCGCATCGGCTGGTCGGTGACGGTATCCTCATCGTAAAACTGCGGACCTGCCGGGAGATATTTAAAAATACTGCTCTTGACATCCTCGATATTCATCTCTTTGAGAGCCGAAACCGGGATAATCTCCGCAAAATTCAAAATATCCTTATATGCCGCGATAAAGGTCAGGATCTCTTCCTTCGATTTGACCGTATCAATTTTATTAATAACCAGAATGACCGGCGTCTTGATCTTCGAAAGCTGCTCTGCAATGTGACGCTCGCCTGCCCCGATGAAGGTGGTCGGCTCTACCAGCCAGAGAATCACGTCAACCTCTTTTAACGTATTCTCTGCGACATTGACCATGTACTCGCCCAGCTTGTTTTTCGCCTTGTGGATACCCGGTGTGTCCAGAAAAATGATCTGTCCGCGCTCGTCTGTGTAAACCGTCTGGATACGGTTCCGGGTCGTCTGCGGCTTCTCAGATGTGATCGCGATCTTCTGTCCGATCAGGTGGTTCATCAGCGTGGATTTGCCGACATTCGGACGCCCGATCAGGGTCACAAAGCCAGATTTAAACTCTTTTGTATCTGTATTTGCCATCTTGTTTCCTTTCACTTACATTTTATTTAGTTAAACAGATTTTTCACCGTCTTAAACAGATCCTGATTTGCCTTGACTTTTTCTGCATTTCCAATCGCACAGATGCTCTGCTCACTGAGCACTGCCCTGATAATCGGCGCCAGCTCCCGGATATCCTCCGGGGTAACTGCCAGGATCTCGTCTCTCTCTTTCTGGATCATCGCATCCGTCACGCCGGTAAACCAGGCCGCGTCGGCGCGAATGCCTTTGTACGGCGGCAGAAGCGGTGCATCAAGGTCGCTGATGGTTCCAATCACGAATTTCGTCATATCACGCTCATCTGCCTCAAACTGCTCCAGATACGGCACGATGCCCTCGTAAACCTCATTCGTCTCGCGCAGGTTCGGATCGCGGTAGGAAACGAAATAGCTGTCGCCAAACCGTCCGGCTCCATTCATGACGCCGTAAGCACCGCCCTTGACACGGACATTGATCCACAGATAATCATATCCGAGAATGACTTTCAGCGTCCGCAGCGTGCCCTTGTATGCCAGCCCTTTCTCCACGAAATTGCCGCAGCGCGCCAGATAATTGACCTGGGAGGAGGTCATGAAGCCCTCGTTTAAGTTCTCTTTTTTCCACTCAAACGGATAAACGGTTCCGTCGCCCTGTGGAAGACGTTCTTTTAAAAGCGGAAGCGCTGCTTCAAGCCCTGCCTGATCGTCGGCTGCTGCCGTGTAGCTTATCAGCATATTTTCTTTTGTAAACAGGCGTGCCGCCGTCTCTTTTAATTTCGCGATCACCTCGCCCTTTTTCTCCTCAAAGTGCTTTGCCGTCTCTTCAAGGAACTGGTAGAAGCCGATTCCGCCCGTGCAGTCGTCAAATGCCGATTCTGCTGAAAAATAGGAGCTGGCTCTCATCACTGCCGCTAAATGTGCCGCCTGATTTAAACGCATCTGGCTCTTCGACTTCGTCTCCGCCACAATCTCGCCGAGACGTTTCTCATCATCAAGGATTGAATCAAGCAGAATCTCCGCGATCGCTGAAAATCCAAAGTCCAGCTTCTCGCACAGCACCCGGGCACTCGCGGTAAAAATACCGGTAAACGCGCCCTGTTTCCGGCTGTCCGCATAGGAGCTGACGCTGAGCGTGATACCGCCGGTATTTAAGTTGATCTCATCCGACAAATCGCTGTATGTGTGTTTCGTCGTATCGACAAATCCAAGCACTGCTTTCAAAAGTCCCACATACGGCAGATCCCTGGATGGTACATGGTCGGTACAAAACATCACGCGCAGATAACCGATGCCTGAGGTAAAGAGCTCATGTGCCAGCACCTTGGTTCCGCCAATCTCGCGCTCGGTCAGGATAAATTTCTCCGCCTCTTTGCGGATATCTGAGCGTTTCAACAGCGGAATCTTCTCTAAATCTTCCTTCGGGGACGGGGTGTCCTGATACTCTTTCAGCTCTTTCGTGCCATCCACGATCGCCTGAATCTCCTCCGCGCCCAGGCTCTTCTTATATGCTTCCAGCTTTTCACGCAGCTTCTCATCCTCGATCGCCGTCAGTCCCCGCTTCGGGCTGACCGTGATCACCGCCTCAAACGGGTTATCTAAGAGATATTTGCGGATCAGTTCTTCAAAATATCCTTCCTTTGCTGCTTTTTTGAGGAATGCAAATGTCTCCTCATATTCCAGGTGCATCAGCGGATCGCCGCCGTACAGCCAGCTATCTAAACACTGCAAGCCGTACATCAATCCTTTTGGCGCGTTGCCGAAATCTGCCTCGCGGCTGCGGAATTCATAGTAGTTGATGCCCGCCAGCAGGCTCTTCTGGTTGATGCCATCATCTGCCAGCTTCTTAAGCGTTGCCTTGACAGTCTTTAAAAATGCCTCTTTCTGGCTGCTATCCGCATTTTTCGCAATGACAGAAAAATATGGCTGTAAAATACCATTTTCATAGCTTCCCAGGATATCCTGGCCAATCCCGGCGCTGATGAGTTCTTTCTTTAAAACGGCGCCCGGCGCATCCAAAAGCACATACTCCAGGATCTGAAATGCCATGTAGAGAATCGGGTCGAGATCGTCGCCCACCACCGTATTAACCGACAGGTAGGTTGCGTGATCCTCCGGCTCATCCTCAGTGATCGGATAGAAGATCTCACGTTCTTTCGGCGCGTCAAACGGCTTCTGGTAGTGAATTTCAGAATCCACCGGCTGACGGTCATAGTGGCTTAAATACTCACGATCCAGCCAGTCCAGCTTCTCTGCCATATCCATATTTCCGTACAGATAGATAAAGCTGTTGGACGGATGGTAGAATTTGCGGTGGAAATTCAGGAAATCCTCATAGGTCAGCTCCGGGATAACCTCCGGGGCGCCGCCAGACTCATGCGTATAGCAGGTATCCGGGTAAAGCGTGTTCTGCGTGTAGCGATCAAGCACGCCCTCCGGGGAGGAAAATGCACCCTTCATCTCATTGTAAACGACACCGTTTACCGTGATCGGGCTGTCCGCCGACTCCATCTCGTAATGCCAGCCCTCCTGGCGGAAAATCTTCTCTTCTTTATAGATATTCGGATGCAGAACCGCGTCCATATAGACGTCCATCAGGTTCTGGAAATCCTTGTCGTTGCAGCTTGCAACCGGGTATACCGTCTTATCCGGGTAGGTCATCGCGTTTAAGAAGGTATTTAATGAGCCCTTTACCAGCTCTACAAACGGATCCTTGACTGGAAATTTCGCCGAACCGCACAAAACGCTGTGCTCCATGATATGCGGCACACCCGTGCTGTCAGATGGCGGGGTACGGAATCCGATGCAGAATACCTTATTCTCATCGTCATTCGAGAGCAGGAACACTCTCGCTCCCGTCTTCTTATGTTCCAGAAGAATCCCATCAGAATTCAGCTCTTTTACGTGTTTTTCATTCAGGATCTGATAGCTCTTCAAATCTTTTACTGTCATGCTGTCTTTCCTTTCTCTGAAACGATTCCACAGTGCATACAGACATCTGTTGAATCGTTACTGTTCACGCATACGTGAACAGTAACGTTGAATCGCACCTTTTTTTCTTTTTTTTTACAGTCTTCCCATAAATTTGTCTTTTAGTACGGCAAATGCCTCCCGCAGCCACAGGTGCACCGCCAGCACCGGGTCGCACGCAGCTGCCACGCCGACCGGCTCGATCTCCTGTCTGCGCGCGATCGCCTCCGCCCGGAACACATGGTAATTGCTCGTCAGAATCCCGATCCGGATGGTATCGCCGTCCGGGCGCTCACGGTAAAACTCCATCAGGTGTGCCCGCGCCGCCTGCGCCTTGTTGTATTCCTGCCGGTCGATCACCGTCCGGCTGAACTCGATGTTCTGCACCGTGTCGGAGGACTGGTCTTCAATCAGCAGCTTATCCTCCGGAATCCCGTTGTACTGTAAATATTCGTACATCGCCCGCGCCTCGCTGATCTCCTCGCCCGGACCTTTTCCGCCGGAAAGCACCAGAACCGTGTTCGGATATTCCTCCGAATACTCGATCGCCCGATCCAGACGCTGCTTTAGGGAATTGCTGATCTTGGTGCCGCGCACACGTGCTCCCAGCACGATCACATAGTCCGCCGGCTGTCCCGTCGCCGTAATGGCGCTCCAGCCGATCAAAACCTCCGTGATCACCAGAATCAGAAATCCCGCCGCACATACTGTCCCGACGGAAACGCCGATCCACACGGGGATTCTGCCCTCATGCTGGCTGCCAAACCACCATCCAGCCGCCAGAAGTCCCAAAAAGATCGCCAAGCAGGGCCAGATCAAGGCAAACGAAGTCGAAACACCTGAATAAATAACAATTATGATATAATATAACAGGCACAGGACCGCCGTTCCTCCTAAAAACCAAACCATCTGTCATCCTCCTGATGTCCATCCAGCCGCACCTTTACAAATCCAGCGCTTCGTCCTCACGCCGCAGGATATCCTGCGGCTTTGCCATGCCGCCTAAGTCTACCCAGAGCTGCTGCTTCGGGTGCGGTGCGCTCTCCTGCGCGGTTCCATCCTCAGTAAAGATGCCTTTCACTTCCACACGCAGGTTACGTCCGTCCGGCTTCATGATCTCGATCGTCTCTCCCACGCTGAATTTATTCTTCTGCTCCAGATGAACCAGGCCATCCCCGCGCACAGCGCCGACCGTTCCCAGATAGGTGTACGGTTTTACATAAGTATTGCTTCCGTATACCTGCGACTCGGTACCCGGTTTATGGAAATAAAATCCGGTGATGTATTCCCGGTGGGTACATTTGCGGATCTCACTCTTATACCACTCCATCTTGGACTGGTATTTTTCCGGGCTTTCCAGATAATCGTCGATTGCGATTCGGTAGGTTCTCGCCACGGTTGCCACATAGAGTGCTGTCTTCATGCGTCCCTCGATCTTGAAGCTGTCGATTCCTGCTTCGACCATCTCCGGAATGTGCTCAATCATGCACAGGTCGCGGGAGTTGAAAATATAGCTGCCGCGCTCATTTTCATAGACCGGCATCCACTCGCCCGGTCTTGTCTCCTCCGCCACCGCATATTTCCAGCGGCACGGATGAGTACAGGCGCCCTGGTTCGCGTCGCGCCCCGTCAGAAAATTGCTGAGAAGACATCGTCCTGAATAGGAAATGCACATCGCTCCGTGGATGAAGCTCTCGATCTCCATATCCTCCGGAATATGTTCGCGGATCTCGCGAATCTCCTTCAAGGACAGCTCCCGCGCCGTTACCACGCGCTTCGCGCCCTGTTTATACCAGAAAAGGAACGTCCCGTAGTTTGTATTATTTGCCTGTGTGCTGATATGGATCTCCATCTCCGGGAGAATGCGTCTGGCAATCTCAAAGACACCCGGATCGGAAATAATCAGCGCATCCGGCTTGATTTCTTTCAGTTCTGTGAAATATTCTTCCACACCGGCTAAATCATCATTATGTGCAAAAATATTTGCTGTAATATATACTTTGACGCCGCGCTCATGGGCGAACGCAATGCCCTCTTTGATCTCTTCGTTCGTAAAATTCTTCGCCTTTGCCCGCAGACCAAACGCCTCGCCGCCCAGATAGACCGCATCGGCTCCGTAAAGGACCGCCGTCTTGAGGACGTCCAGGCTGCCCGCCGGGATTAAAAGTTCCAGTTTTCTCATGTTTTTCCTTTCTTTTATCGCTTTACACTTAACGCCACGCCATCCCCGATCGGAATGACAGACGTCTCAAATTCTTTCATGTGTGTCAGTTCATATAAATAATCGCGCATCCGCGTGTGGATCGTCCGGTTGCGGCGCTCGACCGCATAGCGGGATTCCACGATATCGCCGTCCTGTAAGACATTGTCCGACAGAAGAACGCCGCCGGACGGCAGCAGACGCAAAATCTGAGGCAGCCAGTGCATATACTGCCCCTTAGCCGCATCCATAAATATAAAATCATAAGGGCCGGAAAGCGTCCCCAGTATCTCTTCCGCATCGCCTTCCAGTAAAGTAATGCACGGCTCTTTTCCTGCCCTTTCAAAATTGCGCTTGGCAATCGGTATTCTTTTTTCGTACTTCTCAATCGTCGTGATCCGGCAGTTTTCCGGCATCACACGGCTCATCAGTAAAGCCGAATAGCCCACAGCCGTTCCTACCTCCAGAATCGACTGCGGGCGCTTGAGAGCAATCAGTGTTTTCAGAAATGCGGAGGTCTCCCTGCGGATGATCGGCACGCAGTCAGCCAGCGCTTCTTCCTCTATCGAGTCGAGCAGCGGTCCGTTGCCCGCGTCCAACGACTGGATATAGGCGGTAATTCTGTCATTTACTATCACTTTTATCCTCCTCCGGGCTGGCGGCAGAAGCTGCCGCCTCATCCATCTCCTTCAGCATCTCCAGAGAAGTCTGGGCGGTGCTGAACTGATAGGTCCCCGGATATATCTTGTATTCATAAATCTTTGCCTGCAGCACAAAGACCACGCGGCTTTGAATCAAACCGACGCGTTCCAGCGCTTCGCCTGCCTCGGAGGTGCTTTCGCTTTCCTCGATGGTAACCGTTCTCATTCTTCCCGGCTCTGCCTCAACTGCGGTCGGGTTAAATATCTCATGCCCCAGCCAGTAACCCTTCGTTGCGCCCTCATAGAGCAGAAACAGTGTCAGTACCAGAAAAACGATCCGGAACACACTGTCCAGAATTGATACTGCGATATGGGGTTCCCCAGATGTCCGGCTCATATTCCACCTCCGTGCTGCTTTTGCAGTCTTCTACACTTCCATGATGATCGGAAGAATCATCGGATTTCTCTTCATCTTCTTCCATAGGAAATCACTCAGGCTGTCGCGGATAATGTTCTTGATCTTGCCCCAGTCGCTCACGTGCTTCTCAAGACAGCCTTGTACGGCTTCATCCACGATTCTCTGTGCCTCTTCCATCAGATCCTCGGACTCACGCACATAGACGAAACCTCGGGACACGATATCCGGTCCCGCTAAGAGCTGGTTGCTGTATTTCTCCAACGTCAGTACCACAATAATGATACCATTCTGTGCCAGGTTCTGGCGGTCGCGCAGAACGATATTTCCGACATCACCGATGCCCAGACCATCGACCAGGATGCCGCCCGCCTGTACATGGTCGGCAACACGGTAGCCTTCGTCCCCGATCTCGATCACATCACCTGAGCGCATCAGGATGACGTTTTCCTTCGGAATGCCCATTGAAATTGCCAGGTTGCGCTGCGCCATCAGGTGGCGGTACTCACCGTGTACCGGAATCGAGAATTTCGGACGAACTAAGGAGTACATCAGCTTGATCTCCTCCTGGCAGGCATGTCCGGATACGTGGGTATCCTGGTTGATAACCTCTGCGCCCTTCATCGACAGCTCGTTGATAACTCTTGCAACGGCTTTCTCATTGCCCGGAATCGGGGTGGAACTTAAAATAACCACGTCACCCGGCATGATCGAAACCTTCTTGTGCAGGTCTGCCGCCATACGGGACAGGGCCGCCAGAGACTCGCCCTGGCTGCCGGTCGTGATAAGGACGGTATCCTCTTTCTTATAATTTTTCAGATGTTCAATGTCGATCAGTGTATTTTCCGGAATATTAATGTATCCAAGTTCGCTCGCCGTGCCGATGACATTGACCATGCTTCGGCCCTCGACCACTACCTTACGTCCATAGTGGTATGCCGTATTGATGATCTGCTGGACACGGTCTACGTTGGAAGCAAACGTCGCAACGATGATCCGGTTGTTCTTGTGCTCTGCAAAAATCGAATCAAAGGTCTTGCCGACGGTGCGCTCCGACATCGTAAATCCCGGACGGATCGCGTTGGTACTGTCACACATCAGCGCCAGCACGCCTTTCTTTCCAAGCTCGGCAAAACGCTGCAGATCCGCCGGTTCACCGAATACCGGTGTGTAATCGATCTTGAAGTCGCCGGTGTGGACGATAATGCCAGCCGGGGAGAAGATCGCAAGCGCCGATGCATCTGCGATACTGTGGTTCGTCTTGATAAACTCAATCCGAAAACATCCGAGATTGATGGACTGTCCGTGCTTTACGACCTTGCGGCGGACGGTCTTCATCATATTATGCTCTTTTAATTTATTCTCAATCAGTCCGATCGTCAGTTTGGTGCCGTATACCGGTGCCGGAACATCGCGGAGTACATACGGCAGCGCGCCGATATGGTCCTCATGTCCGTGCGTGATCACAAAGCCCTTGACTTTGTCAATGTTGTTCTTTAAATAGGATACATCCGGGATAACCAGATCGATTCCCAGCATATCGTCGCTCGGGAATGCCATACCGCAGTCTACTACAATAATGCTGTCTTCATATTCGAAGGCAGTCATATTCATACCGATCTGTTCCAGACCACCGAGCGGTATGATCTTTACCTTATTATGATTTGTTTCCTTTTTCAATCAATGCACCTCCAAAAATTTGATTTTTAGATTTTTATTCGATATCAACGCCCAGATCGCTCATCAGCTCCGCAAACACCTTGGACATATACTCCAGTTCTCCGTCATCGTCCACAAATTCGTAAGCTGCTTCTGCATCCTCCGGCTTTGATGTATCTCTCAACAGATAGCACTCTCCATCGCCGTCCTTCGTATCACTTGCCAGCAGATAGGACTCGCCATTTAACTTTGTCTCTTCCAGGACATACAGCTTCACTTCCTCGCCGTTCTCATCCCTCAGCGTGATGCTGTTTTCCATATTATTCAGTTCATCTAACATTGAATCCAGGTTTCCCATTCTATGATTCTCCTTCTATTCTTTATTTTCAATCATTGATTTTTATCACTGATAATTTATTCTTCCGCTTTTCCTTGTGCCTGTAAATCCAAATATCCCTGCAAAATCAATACTGCCGCAATCTTATCAATCACGCTCTTCCGGTTTTCCCGGCGCACTCCACTCTCGATCAGGATCTGCTCCGCCGCATTCGTCGTCAGACGCTCGTCCCACATAACGACCGGAAGGTTCGTCCGCCGTTCCAGCATCTCTTTAAATGCCAGCGTCTTTTCAACGCGCTCTCCCAGCGTATTATTCATATTTTTAGGATACCCCAAAACAATCGTCCCAACCTCGTATTCCCGGATCAGCTCTTCAATCCGGGCGCAGGTCTGGCGAAGTTTGTTCTCATCCTTCCGTGTGATCGTCTCAATCCCCTGTGCTGTAATGCCTAACGGATCGCTGACTGCCACTCCCGTGGTCTTCGATCCAAAATCAAGCCCCATAATTCTCATATTCTATTTTCTCCATAACAAAACAAGCTGGCAGCCCGTCAGATATTGGACTGTTGTCGCCAGCTGTTTACTCTTCCGCTTTTTAATTGCCGTGCTGCATCCACTCTTTACTGAAGCTTCGTCTCAATATATACCTTCACAAGCTCTTCCAGAATTTCGTCACGCTCTACCTTCATAATCAGGCTTCTGGCACTCTTGTGGCTGGTAATATAGGTCGGATCTCCAGACATAATATATCCTACAATCTGATTGATCGGGTTGTAACCCTTCTCCGTCAGCGCTGTATATACCTGTTCCAGAACCTGGCTTGCCTCCAGCTTCTTCTCTTCCTGTACTGCTCTAAAAAACTGTGTATTGCTGATATCACCCATTTTGTCTTCACGTCCTTTTAAATACCCGCCGCGCTCTGTCACTCTGCGGATCCATGCGTGCAGGTAAACTACTTTTTTTTATTTTACTCTACTTTACCCCATTCGGCAAGTTATTTTTTATCATTATAATCATCCAGGAAATTGTACGTCCAATCGTCCTTGTGGTAACCGATCACAGTCTTTAAGTTGATATTGTGGACACTCTTAAAGATATTTTTCTCGATCACATCGCTCTCCTTGCGGAAATGGGCGATCAATTCCTTCATCTCATCGCGCTTGGAACCACGTCCGCCTCCGCAGCTAACGCAATTTTCAGTAAAACGGCACGCGCACTGTATAAACTGCAGTCCGTTGTAATCACGCCACGCCTTGACCGCATCTTCCTTGATAAGGTACATCGGGCGGATCAGCTCCATGCCCTCGAAATTCTGGCTGTGCAGCTTCGGCATCATCGTCTCAATCTTGCCGCTGTACAGCATTCCCATGAGGATCGTCTCGATCACATCATCAAAATGATGCCCAAGCGCAATTTTATTGCAGCCCAGCGCTTTCGCCTGTGCATAGAGGTGACCGCGTCGCATTCTGGCACAAAGGTAGCACGGATTCTGTTCGATCGTCGCCACCGTGTCGAAAATATCGCTCTCAAATACCGTCAGCGGAATGCCGAGAAGTTTCGCATTGTCCTGGATGATCTTCCAGTTATCCGCATTGTAGCCCGGATTCATCACTAGAAAAACGGTTTCAAACTGGAATTTTCCATGTTTTTTCAATTCCTGGAAAAGTTTCGCCATCAGCATGGAATCCTTGCCGCCGGAGATACAGACTGCGATCTTGTCGCCCTCCTGAATCAGGTCGTAGGTGTTGAGCGCCCGCGTAAACGCCCGCCAGATCGGCTTGCGGAATTTTTTTATAATACTCTGCTCAATTCTCGCCCGTTTTTCCTCTCGATCCGCCTCGGATTCTCCGCCTACGAAGCGGGACAGGGAGAGGCGCAGCCACGCACGGTAACCACCCTCCACATTGACCGCGTCAAATCCGTCTCCGGTCAGACGACGCACCCACTCCTGGCTCTTCTCACCGGTATGGCACATCACGTACACTGGATGCATTTTGTCTAACCTGGCTGTTTCTTCCTCATATTGCTCTTCCAGCCGGGACGCCGGGAGGCTTACCGCCCCCGGAAAAGTTCCGCGCATATACTGGTCCTGCGGGCGGATGTCCACGATCGTCTTCTCCGCATCCTTTAACGCTTCCAGCTCCTCAATCGTAATCGTTTTCATTGTATATTCTCCTGTATCCGTTATCTGCAAAATCCTCTTTAAGAAAAAGAATGTAAAAAATGTGCCTACCCGTGTGCAGTAACCACAATTCTCATGAAATGAAACAAAAGCACAGGATCCGTGCTGACAGTGTTCTGCCAAACAAACGGGTCCTGTGTTTTTCTGCTGTTTTGTTACCGTTCACGCGCACGTAACCAGTAACTCATTTTCTGTTAATTATAACACTCTCCCTGCATTCTGGGAAGTCCTATTTCTATAATTAGTCTCTTATAATTAGTCTCTTAGTCCTCTGTAAAGAGTGGTGTGGAATAATAGCGGTCACCACTGTCCGGAAGAATCGCTACGATGGTTTTCCCCTTATTTTCCGGGCGTTTTGCCAGCTCAATCGCACCATGCAAGGCTGCGCCGGAGGAAATACCGACTAAAATGCCCTCTTTGTGTGCCAGAAGTTTTGCTGCCGCAAATGCATCCTCATTCTCCGCCTCGAAAATCTCATCATAAATCTTAGTGTTCAGTACATCCGGTACAAATCCGGCGCCGATACCCTGAATCTTGTGTGCGCCGCCCTTGCCCGTCTTTAATACCGGGGATGAAGCTGGCTCCAGCGCTACGACTTTCACATTCGGGTTCTGGGATTTTAAGTATTCGCCGGTACCCGTCAGAGTTCCGCCGGTACCAACACCTGCGATCAGGATATCAACCTTTCCGTCGGTATCATTCCAGATCTCCGGACCAGTGGTTGCTCTGTGAACCGCCGGATTGACCGGATTGACAAACTGACCGGCTAAGAAGCTGCCCGGTGTCTCTTTTGCCAGCTCTTCTGCCTTCTCGATCGCGCCCTTCATGCCCTTTGCGCCCTCAGTCAGGACAATCTCTGCACCGTACGCTTTCAGAATGTTGCGGCGCTCCACGCTCATCGTCTCCGGCATCGTCAGGATGATGCGATATCCCTTCGCTGCTGCGATGGACGCCAGACCGATACCGGTATTGCCGGAAGTCGGCTCGATGATGACAGAACCCTCTTTCAGGACACCTCTCTTCTCTGCATCCTCAATCATGCCTTTTGCAATACGATCCTTCACGCTTCCAGCCGGGTTTAAATACTCCAGTTTTACCAGAACCGTTGCTTCCAGTCCCAGCGCTTTCTCAACATTCACAACCTCAACTAACGGTGTGTTTCCTACCAGTCCCAGTGTTCCCTTATAAATGTTTGCCATGATGATTTCCTCCTATATCTGTGATGATTTTTATATTTTTTAATTTTTATAGATTTCTATAGATTCTTCTTTTTTCCAGAACTCATTTCCAATTTGAAAAACTCGCTCCAAAAGAAGTTTAAAATGCGAAAAGAGCCCATCCTCTATACACATTTCCCGCCCGTCCAATCCAGCTTTTCTGCCGCCTGTCCTGCTTGTTTTTCTGTGTACGCGGATGCGCTCTTTCTATATCCTTAACCCTTATGAATAAAAAGGTTCACGAAACCCGTTTTTCCCGGAAACCTCGCTTACCGAAGTCCAGCCTTCTGGTTTTCGCGTACACAAATGCGACAACAACATCGATCCATACAAATACAACCATTGCTGCAACACATCATATTCATCCCAAAACCATTGACTGCTTTCATGATCTTCACTCCTTTTCTTTTTCCTATCAGCTTAGTAGGCATATTATCACTTTATGCAATATCTGTCAACCTTTTTTTGATTATTTGTTACTGTTCACGCATACGTGCCCAGTAACGATTATTTGCACACTTTGTTACGTTTCTTCATGTCTTTCTTGACAAACGCAGACCGCACCTTTACAATAAAATACCGAACTGATGGGTAAAAAACGTTCAGAAACAGAGCCTGCTATTATTTAGTATAGCACAGTTGTGACTGTGAAGCTACTGACAGAATATATTACAAGGGAGTATCATATGTTAAATTCATTTTCCAGAACTGAACTTCTCCTCGGCAGGGATGCCATGGAGCGTTTATCGAAAGCCCGCGTTGCCATCTTCGGCATCGGCGGTGTCGGCGGCTATGCGGTGGAGGCGCTCGCGCGCAGCGGCGTCGGCACGCTTGATCTCATCGACGATGACAAGGTCTGCTTAACCAACATCAACCGTCAGATCATCGCAACCACCTCCACCATCGGAAAGTACAAGGTCGATGTCGCTGAGGAACGCATCAAATCCATCAACCCGCATGCGGTTGTCCACACCTACAAGACATTCTACATGCCGGATACCGCGAAGGAATTTGATTTTTCCCAGTATGACTACGTGATCGACGCAATCGACACCGTAACGGGAAAACTGATGCTGGTAGAACAGGCAGAGGCAAGCCACACGCCGATCATCAGCTCGATGGGTGCCGGAAACAAGCTGGATCCGGCTGCCTTTGAGGTAACTGACATTTATAAGACTTCCGTCTGCCCCCTCGCGAAGGTCATGCGGCGTGAGCTAAAAAAACGCGGAATCAAGAAACTGAAAGTGGTTTATTCGAAAGAGAAACCCTTGACTCCGGGCGATGATATGGCAATCTCCTGCCGTTCCCACTGTGTCTGCCCGCCGGGAACCGCCCGTAAATGTACCGACAGACGGCAGATTCCGGGTAGTATCTCGTTTGTACCATCAGTAGTGGGACTGATTATTGCCGGGGAGGTTATTAAGGATCTCGTCGGGGTTCATTGATTGCTTACTGGTTAATTTATTAAGTCGATATATTCTATTTATGTCATTTTTTGAAATTTTATATGTATGTAAAAAACCAATGAATCCCATCTTGGGGG
>ERZ772900.721-NODE-721-length-33824-cov-14.084841_pt1 | contig 33824 bp, 27 predicted proteins | sample MGYA00512124_ERZ772900 | MGnify/ENA primary metagenome ERZ772900 (study PRJEB29015, sample SAMEA2737716) | human gut metagenome | biome: human gut; feature: human-associated habitat; material: faeces | place: China | collected 2012 ... | reverse complement strand
CTGGTGACTCTCATGCTGATACGAATATGCTTTTTATAGATTTTTGGTATTCTCTGAATACCAATGTTCCTATTAATGTCGGAACATTAAATACGAATAACGGCATGTTTGTTCGTTGTGTGAGGAGTGAAAAATAAATTGATATATCTAGTTGTAGAGACGCAGCATGCTGCGTCTCTCTCTATTTAACAGAAATCAATCTGACACTTTGTATTCTTAACTCCCGGAGAATCCCTTTTTCCGTCCCGACCTACGACTTGCCTCCAAATACGCAAGAAAAAAACAGTAATTGCTTAGCATATACGTAGATGTTGAAAAATGCCCTTTCATTCTAGCTAAATTAATTCATCGTAATTCATATCAAGTAGGGTGAAAAGGGGAAAAACAGGCTTACGACTGGGGTGTAACGGTACAAGAATGCCCATTCACGACCGCTTATAACCCTATTAGCGACCGCTTACGATGCCCAACGCCACCGTATGTGTAGGCTTTTGCCTCCTAATGTGCGTTGAAAACCGTCCTTTTTTATCCTAAAACATGAATAAAGCGGCGCTCCATGTCTTTATTGTGTGGCTTTCGTTAAAAGGGAATGCCACGATATGCGTCTTATATTGATCACAACGTTCAGTTCCACTACGGCGTGCAGGTCGCAAACGTCGAGTTCGACTGCTCTGACCCCAAGCACAAGCTGGCTAAGCGCATCGACGTCATCCGCGACGGCAAGAAGGAGGCCATCGACCTCACGGAAAACGACCTCGTCTTCATCACGAACGGCGGCTGCGTCGAAAACTCCTCCATGGGCAGCCAGAACGAGCCCGCCGCGTACAACACCGAGCTCAAAGAGGGCGGCGGCTGGGATATGTGGCGCAAGATCGCCGCGCAGGATCCGTCCTTCGGTCATCCCGACAAGTTCTGCCACGACCCCGAGCAGACCAACTGGATGAGCGCCACCGTCGAGACCCTCGACCAGAAGATCATCCCCTATATCAAAAACATCTGCAAGCGCGACCCGTTCACCGGCCATGTCGTCACCGGCGGCATCGTCACCGTGAAGGATTCCTCCTGGCTCATGAGCTGGACCATCAACCGCCAGCCGCAGTTCCGCACGCAGCCCAAGGACCACTGCCTCGTCTGGGTCTACTCCCTCTTCACCGACAAGCCGGGCGATTATATCAAAAAGCCCATGCGCGAGTGCACCGGCAAGGAGATCTGCATGGAGTGGCTCTACCACATCGGCGTGCCCGAGGACCAGATCGAAGAGCTCGCGACGAACAGCGCCAACACCGTGCCCGTCATGATGCCGTATATCGACGCGTTCTTCATGCCGCGCGCCTATGGCGACCGCCCGAACGTCGTGCCCGAGGGCAGCGTCAACTTCGCCTTCCTCGGCCAGTTCGCCGAGACCCCGCGCGACACGATCTTCACCACCGAGTATTCCATGCGCACCGGCATGGAGGCCGTCTATACGCTGCTGAACGTCGACCGCGGCGTGCCCGAGGTCTGGGGCAGCGTGTATGATGTGCGTGACCTGCTCAACGCAACTGTCAAGCTGCGCGACGGCAAGAAGGCCACCGACATGGACATGGGCTTCATGGAAAAGATGGCCGTCAAGAAAGCTCTCGGCAAGATCGAAGGCACCGACATCGAAAAGCTCCTCAAGGAGTATGGCGTCATCTAAGGATAAAAGCAAGCAGGATAGCAGGAAAATAATGAGTAAGGGCGGGAGCTGTGCTCCCGCCCTTACCCTATTCCGAAAAGATTCAGTTCTTTGTCAGCACGCATTTGTCGCAGGGAGTGAGGCCTCTGCCCATCGCCTCAGCGAGCGTTGCTTCGTAATAAGTACCGCCGTTGCAGGTACCGGAATAGTGATAACGCTTGCCCGTCTTTGTCACATAGATGTGCTCGCCCTTCGTCTTATTCGCAACTGCCGCCGTCTGCGTCTCATTATACCATGTGACGACGCAGCCAAGCGATTCCGAAACGAAGCGTGCCGGAACCATTGTCCGGTTTCCGATGATTTGCGCAGGCACATCCAGCGTGTACGGCACATCGTTGACGTAAGCTGTTGTATTATCGATCTGGATGATCACGACTGTGTCATCCAGCGTACCAGTCGCCGTTCGAGTGTCATTGTCCCACGTGACCTCCGCGCCCAGATACTCAAAAATCGCCCGCATGGGCACAAGCGTGCGGCCGCCCACCAACTGCGGCGGCACATCGGTCTGCACCAACTCTGTGTCGACATACAGCTCGACTGCGTTGACAGACAGGCAGAGCAGTAGTGTGCAGGACAGCAGGCCAAGCATCAATGCAAATAGCTTTTTCATCGTTTCTCTCCTCTCTCGTTATACAAATAATTTAATCAGGGGATTCCTGTTATTTTCATTATATCCGTCGTTGCATATAAGTCAACAAAGAAAGGGCGGGAGCATAGCTCCCGCCCTTTCTTTGCGCTCTCGCGTCTATTTCACCGGTGCATTAAGTCGCTCAGCGCGCCGTCCACGGCGGTACCCATCTGCTGCATGGTGCGGCCCACGCAGGTCTTCATGGCTTTGCGCTTTTCTGCGACGGTCATGCCGATGATCGCGCCGGCGGCCATGCCGGCAGCCATACCGCGCCAGAATGCGGTATCACACATATCGATCACTCCTTTGCTCACGCGCTTAGTCTGTCCACACAAGATCGCGTCATACGCGGCAATTTTTGCCGCAAATCGCCCTTGCTGAATGCCTCTTTTCGGCCTATAATGAAAATGAGAAAAAGTAAGCATGAAGGAGAACCATATGACCACGATTTATCTCATCCGCCACGCCGAGGCCGAGGGCAACCTCTATCGCCGCGCGCATGGCTGGTACAACAGCACCATCACCGACCGCGGCTACCGCCAGATCGCCGCGCTCACCAAGCGCTTTACCGACACGAAATTTGACGCCGTTTATTCAAGCGACCGTTTCCGCACGATGATCACGGCGCTTTCCATCTATAAAACGCACGGTCTGCCGCTGCGCACCGTCCGCGCGCTGCGCGAGATCGACGTGGGCTATTGGGAGGATACCCCGTGGGCGGAGCTTGAGCGCATCGACCCTGAACAGCTCGCAAATTTCAGCAACGACTCGCAGAACTGGCACGTCCCCGGCTGTGAAAGCTTTGCCGAGGTGCGCGAGCGGATGCGCAAGGCGCTCACAGAGATCGCCGAGGCGCACCCGAACGGCACGATCGCCGTCTTTTCCCACGGCATGGCCATGCGCATCATCGTCGGCACGCTTCAGGGCATGACGCTGCACGAAATCGACAAGACCGGCCACGCGGAAAACACCGCCGTTGCAAAGCTCGAGTACGAAAATGGCACGTTCAATGTCATCTTCCGCGACGACGCCTCCCACCTCGGCGACAACATTGCCACCGTGCGCAAGCAGCCTTGGGTCAACGACCCGAAAGGCTTCGAGGGCGGCATCTACTACCGCGCTTTGGGCGAAGCGGGGCATTTCGACGTGATGCACGGCGGCGATGTCATCGGTGCGGTCAGCGTTGTCTCCTGCCGCGGCGGTGTGGGCACGATCGGCGAATTCTGGCTCGAGGAGGACGTGCAGAAGCGCAACCTCGGCGAAAAGCTCGTCGGTCAGGCTCTCTCCTATGCGCGCTCGCGCGGCTGCTCCATTCTCTCGACCGGCCGCATCCCGAAGAGCAATGCAGTCGGCCTCCACTGCGCGGAAAAGTGGGGCTTCCACCCCGTTCATGAGGACGCGGAAAGCGTCACATTTGAGAAGAATTTCGAATACGATGAGGAATCCTGCTGGAAGAGATTGCAGGAAGTGATCGAAAAATGAAGAAAAAGAAGATCGAAAAGGCCTTTCTGCCGGTCTCGAAGGACGAGATGGTCGAGCGCGGCTGGTACTACTATGACTTCCTCGTCGTCACGGCGGATGCGTATATCGACCACCCGAGCTTCGGCACGGCGATCATCGCACGCGTGCTGGAGCACGAGGGCTACCGCGTGGCCGTGCTCGCCCAGCCGGACTGGCACAGCGCGGACGCCTTCCGCGCGATGGGCCGTCCGCGCTACGGCGTGATGATCGGCGGCGGCAACATCGACTCGATGGTCGCGCACTACACGGCGGCAAAAAAGCGCCGCACGCAGGACCTCTACTCCCCCGGCAACCGGATGGGCCTGCGGCCTGACCGCCCGACCATCGTGTACGCCAACCGCTGCCGCGAGGCCTTCGGCAATATCCCCATCGTCGTCGGCGGACTGGAGGCAAGCCTGCGCCGCTTTGCGCACTACGACTACTGGGACGATAAGGTCCGCCGCGCGCTCATTTTCGACGCGCAGGCCGACCTGCTCGTTTACGGCATGGGCGAATATGCCACGCGCGAGATCGCGCGCCGGCTCTCCAAGGGCGAAAAGGCGGATACCTTGACAGATATTCGCGGCACGGCGTTTGTGACACGCACGCCCGAAGTCTGCGCCTTCGACCATGTCGAGTGCCCGTCATATGAAGAGGTGTGCGGGGATAAGCACGCCTACGCGCTCGCGACAAAGCTCGAATACGAGGAGCACGACCCCATCCGCGGCAAAGCGCTCTGGCAGGCGCACGGGCGTGACACGCTCGTCGTCAATCCGCCCGCGATGCCGCTTTCGCGTGAGGAGCTCGACGAGGTCGCCGAGCTCCCCTACATGCGCGAGGTGCACCCGATGTACGACGCCCTCGGCGGCGTCGCCGCCATCGAGGAGGTGCGCTTTTCCGTAGCGCACAACCGCGGGTGCTTCGGCGGGTGCAACTTCTGCTCGCTGGCGTTCCATCAGGGGCGCATGATCACCTCGCGCTCCATCGAGTCCTGCGTGCGCGAGGTCGAGGGCTTTACCCGCGACCCGAAGTTCAAGGGCTACGTCCACGACGTCGGCGGTCCGAGCGCCAACTTCCGCCATCCGTCGTGCAAGGATCAGTTGAAGCGCGGCATGTGCCGCAATAAAAACTGCCTCGCTCCCTACCCCTGCAAAAATCTCGATCCCGACCACTCGGAATATGTCGAGCTGCTGCGTCGTCTTCGCGCGATCCCCGGCGTGAAGAAGGTCTTCGTCCGCTCGGGCATCCGGTATGACTATCTGCTCGAGGACAAGGGAAGTCCCTTTTTGTCCGAACTCGTCAAGTACCACATCTCCGGCCAGCTCAAGGTCGCGCCCGAGCACTGCGTGGCGGGCGTGCTCGACTACATGGGAAAGCCGCACTTCGACGTGTTTGAAAAATTCTGGGACAAATACCGCTCCGTGAACGAGAAGAACGGGCGCGAGCAGTATCTCGTTCCCTACCTCATGTCGTCCCACCCCGGCTGCACACTCGAGGACGCCGTGCAGCTCGCGGAATTTCTGCACTCCACGGGTCACAAACCCGAGCAGGTGCAGGACTTCTACCCCACGCCCGGTACGCTCTCGACCTGCATGTACTACACCGGCATCGACCCGCGCGATATGACACCTGTCTTCGCCGAGACGACGCCGCACGGCAAGGAATTGCAGCGCGCGCTGCTCCAGTGGTTCCGTCCCGACAAGAAAAAGCTCGTCATCGAGGCGCTCAAAAAGGCCGGACGCGAGGACCTCATCGGCTACGGGCCGAAGTGCCTTGTCCGCCCGTACGGCGATGACCGCGCGATGCCGCACGGCGGCAAAAACACCGCGCCGAAGAGCAGCCGCACTGCCGCAACCCCTGCCGGACGCAGCGAAGCGCGCAGCAAAGCCGCCGAAACGCCTAAGAATTATAAGCGCAAGGCGGGCTGGGCCAAGCCAAAGGCAGCCGCCAAGGGCAGAAAGCGTTAGGCAGCCTGCGTTTTCTGCCCATTTTTGGAAAAACGGGCGCTGCGGGGGCTTGCTTTTCCGCAGAGGACGTGCTATGATGCCGTTGACCGGATGAGCGGGGCGTTCCCCCCTGTCCGGAACAAGTGAATACTGCTGGCAAACCTGCCGAAAGGCAGGGACGCAAAGCCAAATGGGTCTAATGCCCGTCTCCTGCGGGAGCGTGTTATGACAGCCGGTTGCCCGTTTTTCGCGCGTGGGCGCGCCTGTCTCCCGTTTTGCTGTGCGGGGGGCTTTTTTCATGTAGACCAACCACGGGGAGCCGCGGAAAACGATAGAAATAAGAGGAGGAATTCAAATGAAGAGAAAATTGTGTTCCGTATTATTGGCGCTGTGCATGGTGCTGACGCTTCTGCCGGTGTCGGCAATGGCAGATGAGGCGGACACACAGTCGGCAACGTCTCTGCCCGCTGCCGACGAAAACGGTGTTATTACGCTGACGGAGAACGTAGAACTTACAAATGGATTAAACTATACAAAAGATGTAACTATCGTTCTCAATGGCCACACCATTACTCGCACCAACGGCCAGAAAACAGCATTAATGATTACCAATGGTGCAACTATGACCATTGATGGCTCTGTAGCCGGTTCCGCAATCAATGGTACGATTGTTGTAGGCTATTCCACTCCGTCTGTTACCAACGGCAAGCTGATTATTAATGGTGGTACTTATACCGCAACTGTTACCGACGACTGTGTTGTCCAAACAAATGGTCTCTGTGATAATTGCGAAATCACTGCAACAAACGCAACATTCAATAGCACTGATGATACTTTCTACTTGGCTGGCAATGGTACTTATCGACTCGAAAACTGTGAAATCAATGGCTATACCGGCATTTATATGAAGTCTGGCTCTTTGACTCTGAATAATACCACCATTAAAGCAACTGGTACATATGCTGATCCTGTTGCAAACGGAAACGGTGCGTCCTCCACAGGCGACGGTATTATTCTTGATGCAAAAACTGGTTACAAGGGAAATATCAACCTTAATATCAACGGTGGCAGTATTTCCAGCAATAACGCCTATGCTATTCGCGAAACTTACACGGACAGCACCGCAACTGCTACGCATAGCATCACGGTAAACGGTGGAACATATACATCCTCTAAAGATGCCATTAATGTTTCCGAGTACTTCAAGAAGGCAGTGGCAAGTGGGGTCTCGTCTATTTCCATCTCCGGCGGTACCTTCTCTGACCTCAGCGCTCTTGATTATCTCGCCGAAGGTGCCAACGTCACCGTCAAGCTGGCGGCTAACACCACGAAGGACGTCACCATCCCTGCAAACACCACCGTTACCCTCGACCTCGCCGGTCACAAAATCGTCAACTCTGCAACAGCCCAAGATAAGGAAGTTGCAGAAGCTTCCCGCAAGCACACTATCACCAACAATGGCACTCTGACCATTCTTGATAGCGTCGGTGGCGGCGTTGTTGATAATGTGAGCCACGGTCGTGCCGCGCTTTATAACGCGGGAACGATTGTCGAGATCAAGGGTGGCAAGTTCACACGCAGCGTAGATAACAGCACCGATGCAACAAGTGCGAAGGGAAACAGTTGGTACGTCATCTATAACGCCGAGGGTGCTAACATTACCAAGATTTCTTCCGGTGAGTTTTTAGCGCTCGGTCATTTCTCGTCTCTGTTCTGCAACAGCGGTACGATCAATGAAATCAGCGGTGGTACCTTCACGCAGGATGGTTTTATCGCATTCAAGAACCAGGGTACTGTCAATAAAATCAGCGGCGGCACGTTCTCTTCTGAAAGTGAATCCTGCATTCAGAACTGGGGTACGATTGGCGAAATCAGCGATGGCACCATTACTGCTGGACGCATCGGTATTTGGAACTTTAGTTCTGATACATATAAGTCTGCCGGAACAATTTCCCGCATCACTGGCGGTAATATTTCCGGTACTACTGCTGCAATTCGTCTGAATGATTATGATACCGACTACAAAGATAGCGATAAAAACGTAACTGGTCCATCTACAGTTAATAAGGCAAATGCTTCTATCTCTGCCGGTAATTTCTCCGGCGCGCTTGAAGTCAATGCCCACACGGTCCTTACTATCACCGGTGGTACCTACTCTGTTGACCCCTCTGCCTATGTTGTCCCCGGTTACGTTGCTTCCTACAACGGCAGCACCTACACCGTCTATTACCCCGTTCCCGTGACGCCGGGCAACACCTCCTCCAGCACGACCAAGAACCCCGACGGCTCGACCACGACCACCACGACCGATAAGACCACCGGCACCGTGACCGAGACCACGAAGAACCCCGACGGCTCCACCACCACGGTCGAGACTAAGAAGGACGGCTCCGTGACCGAGACGAACAAGACCGCGAACGGCTCCGTCGGCACAGTCAAGTCCGACGCGAACGGCAACACCGAGATCAGCGCGAGCATCTCCGCCGCCGACGTCAACGCCGCCGCGAAGAAGAACGAGCCTGTCGCCGCGCCCGTGAGCGTCGCGCCCGCCGCGTCCCCCGCCGCCGCGCCCGTCATCAAGCTCAGCGTTCCCGCGAGCGCCGGCGAGGTCTCCGTCGTCATCCCCGTGACCAACGCCCAGCAGGGCACCGTGGCCATCAAGGTCAACCCCGACGGCACGGAGGAGATCATCAAGACCTCCGTCGTCACCAAGGACGGCGTGGTCCTCGGCGTTAAGGGCAGCACCCAGATCAAGATCGTGAACAACGACAAGGCCTTCTCCGATACCGTCGGCCACTGGGCCGAGTCCGACGTGGACTTTGTCTCCGCCCGTGAGCTGTTCACCGGCACCGCCCCGCAGACCTTCTCCCCCGAGGCCGCCACAACGCGCGGCATGGTCGTCACGGTCCTCGCCCGTCTTGCCGGTGAGAGCACCGACGGCGGCGCGAACTGGTACGACAAGGGCTGTGCGTGGGCTGTCACCAACGGCGTGTCCGACGGCACCGACCCGAACGGCACCGTGACCCGCGAGCAGCTCGCCGCGATGCTGTACCGCTACTTCGGCTCCCCGGCCGTGAGCGGCAGCCTGAGCTTCGCGGATGCGTCCTCCGTGAGCGAGTACGCCCACGACGCGATGCAGTGGTGCGTGAACAACGGCATCATCAACGGCATGGACGGCCTGCTGAACCCGCAGGGTCAGGCCACCCGCGCCCAGGTGTCCGCGATGTTCGCCCGCTACATCCGCCTGATGGCCACCAAGTAAATCTATAAAGTAGGAACGCCCCCTGTGCGCAGCACAGGGGGCGTTCTTCTTTTTCCATGCTCTGCGGCCTGTTTTGTAGATCACAGCACGGTTTTCTTTTTATCATCGTCACTCGCACCGGAGCTGTCCAAGCGGCGCAAGGCATGCTCCCGCGTACGGCGCAGCGGCGTGCCGCAGCGCGCCGATCATTCAGACAGCAAAAAAAGCCCGCCGTGCGCGGCTCTCGGCATGGCAAAAAAAGTCCGCAGCTTTCAAAAGCTGCGGACTTTTTTTAAATTGAACCATCAGCGTGATCACTGATAATCGCTCAGCAGGAACATCGACTTGATCGCGACGACCTCGTCGTATTCCTCCTGCGAGACCTGCACGTCGGCGTTGAGCGCCTTGAGGTCGGTCTTGAGCACCTCGAGCGCTTCGTCCGCGCTCTGGGCGCGGCCCTCGCGCAGGATGCGGATCATGCGCGTGAGCACGACAGGGTGCGCATAGCGCGCCGGCAGCGGAAAATCGTCCGGCAGGACGTGGGCAAGGTTGGCCTGTGCCTCTTCCCAGGCGCGGGCGACGGCCTTTTTGTTGTTCTTCGCCGTGGGCAGCACGTGCGCGCCGGAAAAGAAGAAGATCGCCGCAAAGCCGAAGAGGGCGAAATACATGCCGAAATCTCCGCCGTTACGCCACGAGATGATGCCGTACACCAGCGCCGCTGCGCCCGCCAGCACAATGGCCAGCGCCACCCAGCGGTAAGCGGGGTTTGTATGCTGGTTCACGCGCTTGGCTCTGGCCGCCTTGGAGAGCCGGTCTGTCAGCTCGGGGTAACCGGAGAGGAACTTCTGCGCCTTTTCCAGCTCTTCTTTCGCGCTCTGCGCGTCGCTCGTCAGCTCGGAAAGATAGCGCGCAGCCTCTTCCTTTGCCTTCTGCTCCAAGCGCTGCTCGCCGCCGACGCTCAGCGTCGGGATCTCGGGATGCACTTCCCCGATATAGGCGAGCATCGCGTCCACGTCTTCCTCGCGCTTGAAGGTGCACTGCTTTTCCTTCCCGCCGTCATACTGCACCACGAGATAGGGGATCGCGCCGAACACGCCCTTGCCCGAAAAGCCGCCCTGGCTCATCGCCACGCGCTTGAAGACGCGGCGCACCGACGAAAAGGCGACATAGTAGCGCCGGTCGATAAAATAGCTATTCAAAAACAGCGCCTCTTTCCCCACGCCGCAGGGGCCGAAACGCTTGCAGGACTTCTTGTCCGCGGCGACAGCTTCGGCGTTGAGACTCGTTTCGCCAAGGCGCACAGGTGCAAAAATCATAAAGCTCCTCCAAAATTTGAAAAAAGCGGTGGGAGAGCATTCTCCCACCGCTCTACGAATAGTTTACTTGTGCAGCGTCTCGTAGTGAGGCTGGGTGTGGCGCTTCTTGATGGTGTACAGGAAGATGCCAAGGAACACGATAGCGGCGATGATACCGACGGGGTAAGCAACAGCAGTGTTGTAAACGGTAGCGCCATCAGCAGTCTTGGTATTCAGGAACTGGCCGAGGCACTCGTTGCCCAGCAGGAAGTACGTCACGGACACAGCGCTCATGAAGGTAGCGGGAACAGCGGTGATCCAGTAGTTCTTCTTATCATAGAAGAGGTACATGGAAGCGGCCCACAGAACGATCATGGCGAGGGTCTGGTTCGTCCAGCTGAAGTAACGCCAAATGATGGTGTAGTCGATCTTGCCGAGGGCGTTGCCGATGCCGAGGATCGCGCCGATGCCGAGGACGGGCACGCAGAGGATCAGACGGTTCTTCCAGCTCTTCTGCTCCATGTGGAACCAGTCGGCCAGAACAAGACGGGCAGAACGGAACGCCGTATCACCGGAGGTGATGGGGCAGGCGATAACGCCGAGCATGGCGAGCGCGATGCCCACGCCGCCCATGGTCTTGGAGCAGACATCGTAAACAGCGGTGGAACCGCCGCCGCCGAGAGCGAGGAGCTCTTCGCCGGTGTAGAGAGCGCAGCCGGCAGCAGCCCAGATCAGAGCGATGATACCCTCAGAGACCATTGCGCCGTAGAAGACGAAGTGGCCCTGCTTCTCGCTCTTCATGCAGCGAGCCATCAGGGGGCTCTGCGTGGCATGGAAGCCGGAGATCGCGCCGCAGGCGACGGTGATGAACATGAAGCTCCAGATCGGAGTACCCTGCGGGTGGAGGTTGGCGAAGTTGTTCCAGATCTCGGGGATCTCATAGCCCTTGGTGAAGATACCCAGAGCCACGCCGAGCGCCATAATGATCAGGCAGATACCGAACAGGGGGTAAATCTTACCGATGATCTTGTCGATGGACAGGAACGTTGCGATGAAGTAGTAGATCAGGATCAGGACCAGCCAGAACAGCTTGCTGGCCACAATGCCGGTGCTGCCGCCGTTGGTGAACAGCAGCTGGATCAGACCGGCAGGGCCGACCGCAAAGACCGTACCGACCATGACGAGCAGCACCACGCTGAACACACGCATGACGTTCTTCATTGCGCCGCCGAGGTAGATACCGGAGATCTCGGAGATGGAAGCGCCTTCGTTACGCTCGCTCATCATACCGGAGAAGTAGTCGTGGACCGCACCGGCAAAAATCGTACCGAAGGTGATCCACAGGAAAACCACAGGGCCCCACAGAGCGCCGCTCAAAGCGCCGAAGATAGGGCCGAGACCCGCGATGTTCAGAAGCTGGATCATAAACAGCTTCCACTGCGGCAGAACCATGTAGTCCACGCCATCGTTGATCTTGACAGCCGGCGTTTCACGGTCGTCAGGGCCGAAGGTCTTTTCGACGATGCCACCGTAAACGAAGTAGCCGCCGATCAGCAATGCGAGGCAGATCAGAAAGCTAAACATTTTTCTCCTCCTATTTTTTCACAAATGTTTGCCTTGCAGGGGAATTTCCCCTGCGTTTCGCCTGATTATAATAATTTTTTGGAGAAAAAAGTCAATCGTCAAAATGAACAAATTTTGAATGAATATTATTTCATTCAAGCTGGATATTTGTTTTTCCCTTATGCGCGGATGACCTGCTTGATGGCCGCTAAAAGCTCGTCGTAGCCCTCAAAAGCGGGCAGATGCGGGTAGTCGTGCTTGATCTTTTCCGTCGTGCGGAACAGGAAGCCCGCCTTGGACGCTTCGATCATTTCGAGGTCGTTGTAGCTGTCGCCGCTGGCGATGGTCTCAAAGCCGATGGACTGAAGGCCGCGCACGGTCGTAAGCTTGGAATGCTCGCATCTCATCTTGATGCCGCTGATGAATCCGTCGGCGTCCACCTCGAGAGAGTTGCAGAAAATGGTCGGCCAGCCGAGTTTTTTCATCAGCGGTTGTGCAAATTCCTCAAAGGTGTCGCTCAAAATGATGGCCTGCGTCTCAGATCTCAGCTTGTCGAGGAATTCTTTCGCCCCCGGCAGCGGGTCGATGCGCGCGATCGTCTCCTGAATTTCCTTGAGTCCCAGGCCGTGCTCGCGGAGCACGCCCAGGCGCCATTTCATCAGCTTGTCGTAGTCCGGCTCGTCGCGCGTGGTGCGCGTCAGCTCGGGAATGCCGCTCTCGCGGGCAAATTCGATCCAAATTTCGGGGACGAGCACGCCCTCCATATCAAGGCAGGTAATATACATGTTTATTCTCCTTTATCACTTTTCCGCCGCGGCCTTGCCGAGCACGTAGTCGAGCATCTCGCCGCGGTCGATCACGTCGCGGTGACGCACCGCGCGGGAGCGTAGGTCGGCAAGATTCTTCGGCACGGGCACGCCCGTGACCTTGTGGAGCTGCTCCATCACGTCGAACTCGTCGCCCTCGGCCTTTTCGCCGATGCCCTCGAGCACGGCGGCGGGGAATTTATAAGGAGAGGCAGTGGAGAGCACGACGACGGCATTGTGCTCGGGGTTTGCCTGCTTGTACTGCTGCGCCACGTCCCAGGCGACCGCCGTGTGCGTGTCGCAGAGGTAATGGTCGTCCTTCCAGACCTTGCCGATGGCGGTTTTCGCACCCTCGTCGTCGCAGAAGCCTGCCCAGAAGAGCTCGTGCAGCTTTTCAAGCATGTCCGCGGGCACCTCGTACTCACCGTTTTCGCTGAGCTGCTTCATTAAATCCGCGATGAGCTTGTCGTCGCCGGAGAGGAGATAGAGCAGGCGCTCCAAGTTGCTGGAGACGAGAATGTCCATCGAGGGGGACACTGTCTTGTAGAAGGGGCGGCGGCGGTCATAGCGGCCCGTGCGCAGGAAGTCGGTCAGCACATTGTTGGCGTTGGACGCGCACACGAGCTTGCCGACGGGAAGGCCCATCTCCTTGGCAAAGTAGCCCGCGAGGATATCGCCGAAGTTGCCGGTCGGCACGACGTAGTCGACCTTGTCGCCCGGCTGGATGCGGCCCGCCTGCACGAGGTCGGCGTACGCTCTATAATAATAGACGACCTGCGGGGCGAGGCGGCCGATGTTGATGGAGTTGGCCGAGGACAGGCGAACGCCCTTGCCCTCGAGCAGCTGATCCTTGCTGACGGCGGAGAAGATTTTCTTCACGCCGGTCTGCGCATCGTCGAAGTTGCCGCGCACCGCGCACACGCAGACGTTTTCGCCCGCCTGCGTCGCCATCTGCGCCTGCTGCACGGCACTCACGCCGCCGTGGGGGTAGAAGACGATGATCTTCGTGCCCGGCACATCGCAGAAGCCCTCCATCGCCGCCTTGCCGGTGTCGCCGGACGTGGCGGTCAGGATCATGATCTCGTCGTCCACACCGAGCTTTTCTTTCGACGCGGCCATCAGGCGCGGCAGCATCGAGAGCGCCACATCCTTAAAAGCGCTCGTCGGCCCGCGGAAAAGCTCGAGGATGAAGTCCTCACCGACGGGGACGGTCGGGGTCAGGTGGTCGGTCTCAAACTTGCCGGTATAGCCGTCGTGGACGAGTTTTGCCATCTCCGCTTCTGAAAAGTCGGGCAGGAGCTTGGATAAGATCTTCGTCGACATGGACATCGTGTCCATATTTAATACAGTAGTATAGTCGAACTTGACCTCGTCAAACGACGGCATCGTGTAAAGGCCGCCGTCGGGGGCAAGGCCGTTTAAGATGGCCTGCGCGCTGCTGGCCTTTAAATTTTTGTCACGGGTGCTCTGATACTGCATGGATGTTTCCTCCTGTATCTCACGGGAAAAGTTTTTTTGTTTTCCCTATTGTATTTTCACAAACGCTATGTTATATTGTTTCCATCAAAAAGTCAAGTGTTTTTCTTCCGCGGACAGTTTCGGCGTAAGTCACAAATTCGTCCGCACTTGACGGAGTATCCAAAAAAGAAAGAAGGTCATTCCCCGTGAATATTGCGCTGCTGGGCTTCGGCACCGTCGGGTCCCATTTTTATAAGCTGTGCGAGGGGCGAACCGATCTGCATGTTGCAGCTGTTCTCTCCCGCCGTCCCCGCCCGGAGCTCACATGCACCGTGACCGCCGATTACGACGAGATCGTGCGCGATCCCTCGATTGATATTGTGGTGGAAGTCATGGGCGGCATCGAGCCGGCGTACAGCTACCTCTGCGCGGCCATGCGTGCGGGCAAGCACGTCGTCACCGCGAACAAGCAGCTCATGTGCGCCCACTTTGAAGAGCTCACCTCCCTTGCAAAAGAAAAAGGCGTGGCGCTGCGCTGCACTGCCGCCGCGGGCGGCGGCATTCCCTGGCTCACCTCTCTCTCCCGCGCGTCTGAGCTTGATGAGATCAAGGCTGTCGAGGGCATTCTGAACGGCACAACGAATTACATGCTTTCCGCCATGACGAATTCCGGCGCGGATTACGCGCCCGCGCTCCGCAAGGCGCAGGAGCTCGGCTACGCCGAGGCCGACCCCACCGCAGATGTCGAGGGTCTGGACGCGCGCCGCAAGATCGTCCTCTCCGCCGACCTTGCCTTCGGCGTGAACATCAGGGAAGAGGACATCCCCTGTGTCGGTATCTCGTCCATCACCGCGGGCGATATCGCCAAGGCGAAGGACGAGGGCCTGACCTACAAGCTCATTGCCCGAGCGGAGAAAAACGGCCGTGCCGTGGCCGCGTTCGTCTGCCCGACGCTTTTCCCCTCCTCCGCGCCCGAGGCGCACACCGACGGCACCGGCAACCTCGTCACGCTGTTCGCATCGCGTTTTGGCAAGCAGAGCTTTTCCGGCGCGGGCGCAGGCGGCTACCCAACCGGCTCGAACGTGCTGCGCGACTGTCTCGACGTCGCCGACGGCTGCCGCAGCTTCTATGCTGACTCCTTCACCCCCTGCTCGGTGAACCTCTCCGGCACGCAGTGCAAGTGGCTGTTCCGCTGCATGGGCGAATACTTTACCCGCGAGTGCAGCGCCCGCGAGGCGTTCGACGCCTATGAATCTTACCGAAAGGACGACCCGCACGCGCTGCTTGCGCGCTACGCGGCCGAAGAGGAATAAACTCCATGCTCAAAGTTTTGAAATTCGGCGGTTCGTCGCTCGCCGACGCCCGCCAGTTCGCCAAGGTCAAGTCCATCGTGGAAGCCGACCCCGCCCGCCGCGTGGTCATCGTCTCCGCGCCGGGCAAGCGCTTCTCCGGCGACCATAAGATCACCGATCTTCTCTATCTCTGCGCCGCGCACATCAAATACGGCGTTTCGTGCGAGGACATCTTCGCCATGATCCGCGACCGCTACAACGAGATCATCGCCGAATGTGGCCTGCACATCAGCCTCGACAAAGAGTTCGACGCGCTGTGGGACAAGATGAAAAATGGCATCAGCCAGGATGAGCTCGCCTCGCGCGGCGAATACTTCTCCGCACGGCTGATGGCCGAATACCTCGGCTATGAGTTCGTCGACGCGGCCCGCTGGATCAAGTTCAAGTTCGACGGCACCGTCGATCAGGACGCGTCCTACGCGGCGCTGCGCTCCATCGCCGAGGACCGCAAGGTCGTCATCCCCGGTTTCTATGGCGTGATGCCCGACGGGCACATCCGCACGTTCTCCCGCGGCGGCAGCGACATCACCGGCGCGCTCGCGGCAGCGGCGCTCGGCGCGGACGTGTATGAGAACTGGACGGACGTCTCCGGCATCCTGATGGCCGACCCGCGCATCGTCGACGATCCCGAGCCCATCCGCCGCGTGACCTACAGCGAGCTGCGCGAGCTGAGCTACATCGGCGCGCAGGTCCTGCACGAGGGCACGATCTTCCCCGTGCGCGAGAAAAACATCCCGCTCAACATCCGCAATACCAACGCGCCCGACCATCCCGGTACGATGATCTTGGAGTCCATCGGCGATGAGATGGAAGAGGGCGGCTTCATCACCGGCATCGCCGGCAAGAAGGGCTTTTCCATCATCACCATCGCCAAGACCGGCATGTCGAGCGAACCGGGCTCTCTCCTGAAAATTCTCAACGTGCTCGCCAAGCACGAGGTCAACGTCGAGTACCTCCCGTCCGGCATCGACAACGTCTCGCTCGTCGTCTCGTCCGACAAGGTGTCCCGCTCGCTCTACGAAATGCTGGGCGAGCTGCAAAAAGAGGTGCAGCCGAATAAGATAACCGTAACGGAGCATATCGCCATCGTCGCCGCCGTCGGCCGCAAGATGGCATACCGTCCCGGCGTTTCCGGTAAAATTTTCGCCAAGCTCGGCGAAAACGGCGTGAACATCCGCATGATCACGCAGGGTCCCGAAGAGCTCAACATCATCGTGGGCGTGGAAGAAAAAGATTTCGAACAGGCCATCCGTGTCCTGTACAATAGTTTTGTGAAGGAGAATGTAGTATGAAACAGGTCAATGTCGGTATTCTCGGCGCCACCGGCGCCGTCGGTCAGGAAATGATCAAAATTCTCGAAGAGCGCAACTTCCCCGTTGCGTCCCTTCGTCCCATCGCAAGCGCCAGAAGCGCGGGCAGCAAAATCATGTTCCGCGGTCAGGAGTGCACCATCGTCGAGGCGTCTGACGACGCGTTTGAGGGCCTTGATATCGTCCTCGGCGCGGCCGAGAACGACATCGCCGAGCGTTTTGCCCCCTCGATCGTCAAGGCGGGCGCGGTGTTCGTCGACAATTCGAGCGCGTTCCGCCTCGACCCGAACGTCCCCCTTGTCATCCCCGAGATCAACCCCGAGGACGTGAAGTGGCACAAGGGCATCATCTCGAACCCCAACTGCACCACCATCGTGACCCTCGTGGCCATTAACGCCCTCGCCAAGGAAAGCCCCATCGAGACGATCATCGCCTCTTCCTACCAGGCCGTCAGCGGCGCGGGCAAGGGCGGCATCGACGAACTCAACAATGAGGTCAAGGCCCTTTCCGAGGGCAAGCACCTTGAGCCCAAGGTCTTCCAGTATCAGATCGCGTACAACATCATCCCCCAGATCGGCGGCGAGGCCTTTGAGGGCTACACCAGCGAGGAGATGAAGATGCAGAACGAGGGCCGCAAGATCCTCCACCTGCCCGAGATGAAGGTCAGCTGCACCTGCGCGCGCGTGCCCGTCATCCGCAGCCACAGCGTATCCGTCGTGCTGCGCACGAAGGAGAAGATCAGCGTCGAGCGTGCCAAGGAGCTCATCGCAAACGCCCCGGGCTGCAAGCTCGTCGACGACCTCAAGAACAAGGTCTACCCCATGCCGCTCGACACGTCCGATCAGGACATCGTCTATGTCGGCCGCATTCGTGAGGACCTGACCGACGAGCGCGGTCTGAACCTCTGGTGCTGCGGCGACCAGGTCCGCAAGGGCGCTGCCACCAACACCATCCAGATCGCGGAGCTGCTGCTCAAGTAAGGCTTTTTTAGCCACAGATCGTTCCCCGTTTTCTGCCGCATAGCGGCGGAAAACGGGGAATTTTTTCGTTTCTGCACAGAAACGCCGATTTTGGCCCGCATTTTGCTATAAGCCGCTCATAAAGCGGTACAGGCACGTCATAAGCTGAACGTTAAGAGAGCTATTCTCTGATCCTTTGGCTGTTTTGTCAATGATCGGTGCACATTTCTTGTGTGTTTTCCCCATTTTTACCACAAACGGCAAGTTTCATTTGACTTTGCCCGCTGTGGGGGCTATGCTGTAAGCAAGGATTGGAAACGTTACCGGTAAGGTTTCCGGAATCATCGCAGGGGGCGCGTCGGCATGACCATCAAGGATATTGCAAAGCTCGCAGACGTGAGCGTCAGCACCGTCTCCCGCGTGCTCAACGACCGTCCGGACGTGAGTGAGGATTCCCGCAGACGGGTCCGCGCCGTCATCGAGGCGCACCGGTATGTGCCGAACAACAGCGCGCGCGACCTCGTCAAAATTCGTTCTGACGCGGTCGGCCTTGTGGTGCGCGGTGTGCAGAACCCCTTCTACACCGACATCATTCACGCCATCGAGCAAAAGCTCGACGCTTCGGGCTACACGATGGTCATGCGCCAGATCCCGTCCGGCGACGACGAGATTCAGTGCGGTGCGGTGATGGAAAAGGAAAAGCGCCTGCGCGGCATTATCTTCCTCGGCGGGCGCAGCGATTATTCGCCCGAAGAGGTTTCGCTTCTCGGCGTGCCCTATGTCTGCTGCTCCTACACCAACTCCTACGGTACGCTTCCGTCGGAGTCGTACTCCTCCGTCTCCATCGCCGACGAGCAGGAGGCCTACCGCGCGGTCAGCGAGCTTTACCAAAACGGTCACCGCCGCATCGCCGTGCTGACCGCCGCCCCCGACGACAGTTCGATCTCCCAGCTCCGTTACCTTGGCTATCAGCGCGCGCTGCGCGACTTCGGCTTAACAGAGCATCCGGAAGACCTGATCTGCGCCGAAGATTTCACCATTGCCAACGCCTATGCCGCCATGCAAAAGCGTCTGCGCTCCCCCGCCGATTTTACGGCTGTCTTCGCCATTGCGGACGACATGGCCATCGGCGCGATGCGCGCCCTGCGCGAAAGCGGCCGCTCCATCCCCGAGGACTGCTCCGTCATCGCCATCGACGGCATCAGCGTCTCGGAATACATTCATCCCATGCTCACCACCCTCTGCCAGCCCATGACCGCCATGGGAGAGGCGAGCGTCGAGATCCTGCTCGACATCATCGAGGGACGCGGCGTTCATCGCCACGTCACTCTGCCGACCGCGCTGCGCGAGGGTGCGTCCGTGCGGCAGCTCAAGCACTGATTTTCCCGCGGGAACCGCGTGAAAATAAATTTGAAAAGGAGTATTGATGAAATGAAAAAGTATCTTGCAATGATCCTTGCTCTTGTCATGGCGCTTTCTCTCGTCGCCTGCGGCGATAAGAAGGATGACTCCGCTGACAACAGCGACGGCGATACTGCCTCCGGCCGCGTCTACTGGCTGAACTTCAAGCCCGAAGCCGACGAGGCCCTGCAGAAGGTCGCCGCCATGTACACCGAGAAGACCGGCGTGCCCGTCACCGTCGTGACCGCCGCTTCCGGCACCTACAACGAGACCCTGACCGCCGAGATGGACAAGTCCGCTCCCCCGACGCTGTTCGTCGTGGGCAACCAGGCCGCTGTCGACACCTGGGGCGACTACTGCTATGACCTGAGCGGCACCGCCGTTGCCAACGAGCTCAACACCGACGCCTACAACCTCTATGACGCCGACGGCAAGCTCTGCTCCATCGGCTACTGCTATGAGTGCTACGGCATCATCGTCAACGAAGATCTGCTCGAAAAGGCCGGCTACACGCTTGGCGACATCACGAACTTTGAGACTCTCAAGGCCGTCGCTGAGGACATCCACGCTCGTGCTTCCGAGCTCGGCTTCGACGCCTTCACCTCCTCTTCCATGAGCGACGATTCCAGCTGGCGCTTCACCGGCCACCTCGCGAACCTCGAGTATTACTACGAGTCCGTGGACGATCCCGACGCCTGGAAGGAATGCCCGTCTTCCATCAAGGGTACCTACATGCAGAACTACAAGAACCTGTGGGATCTGTACATCAACAACAGCGCCGTGAATCCTGCTGATCTCGCTGCCGGCGGCTTTGACGCGGCGGACGAGTTCGGCAAGGAGCAGGCCGTGTTCTATCAGAACGGCTCCTGGGAGTGGGCCAAGCTCACCGGTACCGGCGACGGTCAGTACGGTCTTGACAACCTGTCCATGATCCCGTTCTACTGCGGTGTTGCGGGCGAAGAGAACGCGGGTCTCAACTGCGGCACCGAGAACTGCTGGGCTGTCAACGCCAAGGCTTCCGAGGAAGACATTCAGGCCACGCTCGAATTCATGAACTGGATGGTCACCGATCCCGAGGTCTCCCGTATGCTGGTCGATGAATTCGCCGCCATGCCCTATAAGCAGGCTGCCGAATCCACCAACGGCTTCCTCGCCGACGCCAACGACTACACCACCAACGGCAACTACATCATGCCCTGGGTCACCAACTTCCAGCCGAACGTTGATGCTTACCGCGCTGCGCTCGTCTCCGCGATGAACCAGTACGACGCCGACCAGAGCGATGCCAACTGGGAGCTCGTCAAGACCGCGTTTGTCGACGGCTGGGCCACGCAGTACGCTGCCGCCAACGGCTAAGCCGCTTTTAAAAAAGCAAGCGCATCTGAAAAGCACAAATGAGAGGGGCGGGCGATTTCGCCCGTCCCTCCCTGCATATCACGGCGAGCGCCGCATGAAGCGCCCGCCGTGCAGAAACAAAAGCAATATTCTATCTTTGGCTGGGAGTTGATCGAATTGAAACATAAGCACAGCAACGCTGCGGTCAACAGCTCGATGATCCGCCGCCCGATCCGCCGCTGGTTCCCGCTCTTTATGGGGCCGATGGTCTGCGCGTTCATCATCGGCTTTGTCTATCCGTTCTGCAAGGGCATCTATCTCTCCTTCTGCAAATTCAAGGTCACGAGCGACGCGCATTTTGTCGGCCTTGAAAACTACCGCCGCGCGTTCCAGGATGCGAGCTTTGTGCATTCGTTCTGGTTCACGGCGCTGTTCGCCGTCATATCGCTCGTGCTCATCAACGCGCTGGCCTTTGCGGTGGCCTACGCGCTCACGCAGGGCATCAAGGGCAGCAACCTGTACCGCACGGTGTTCTTCATGCCGAACCTCATCGGCGGCATCGTGCTCGGCTACATCTGGTCGATGATCTTCGACGGCATTCTCTCGCGCTACGGCACGTCGATCCTGCTCAACACGAAGCTCGGCTTCTGGGGTCTCATCATCCTGATGTGCTGGCAGCAGATCGGCTACATGATGATCATTTACATCGCGGGCCTGCAAGCCGTGCCCGAGGACATGCTCGAGGCCGCGAAGATCGACGGCGCGAGCCGCTGGCAGACGCTTTGGAAAGTCACGATCCCGAATGTGATGCCCTCCATCACCATCTGCACGTTCCTCTCTCTTACGAATGGCTTCAAGCTCTTCGACCAGAACCTCGCCCTCACGGGCGGCCAGCCCTATACCATCCTGTCCGACGGCAGCTCGATCAAGACGACCGAAATGCTCGCGCTGAACATCCTCAACACGTTCTACGGGCAGAATGCCAACTCGCGCGGCACCGCGCAGGCCAAGGCCGTGCTGTTCTTCATCCTCGTCGCGACCATCGGTCTTCTCCAGCTCAGTGCCAACCGCAAAAAGGAGGTGCAGCAGTAATGAACAAGCACTCTCTTTCCGCAGAAGCCCGCCGCAAGACGATCCTCTCCATCGTGCTCGGCGTCATCTGCGTCATCTATGTGCTGCCGGTCCTCACGGTGGTCATCAACTCCTTCAAGCTCAACACCTATGTCAAGACCGACACGTTCGCCCTCCCGAACGCGGAGAGCTTTGCCGGCTGGGCGAACTTCATCAAGGGCCTGACGTTCGGCAACTACCCGTTCTTAAAATCCGCCGGCTACAGCTTATTTATCACCATCGTCTCGACCGCGCTGATTTTGCTCTGCACGTCGATGGCCGCGTGGTACATCGCGCGTGTGGACAGCAAATTCTGCCGCATGGTCTATTATCTCTGCGTCTTTTCGATGGTCGTGCCGTTCCAGATGGTGATGTTCACACTGTCGAAGACGGCCGATACCCTCAAGCTCAATACCCCCTGGACCATCCCCATCATCTACCTCGGCTTTGGCGCGGGGCTTGCAATTTTCATGTTCGTCGGCTTTGTCAAATCCATCCCGCTTGAAATTGAGGAGGCGGCCGCCATCGACGGCTGCGGCCCGCTGCGCACGTACTTCTCCGTCGTGCTGCCGATGCTGCGGCCCACGATGATCTCTGTCGGCATTCTCGAGATCATGTGGGTGTGGAACGACTATCTGCTGCCCTATCTCGTGCTCGACCGCACGAAGTACTTGACCATCCCCATCCACATCCAGTACCTCAAGGGCAGCTACGGCACCGTCGACCTCGGCGCGACGATGGCGCTGATCCTGCTGAGCATCATCCCTGTCATCGTGTTCTACCTGCTGTGCCAGAAGTACATCATCAAGGGCGTGGCCGCAGGCGCGGTAAAGGGTTAACGCCTTTCATCCTTCATTTTCCAGAAAGAAATGGTTCCATTGATCGAACGTTCCTCCGGCATTCTGATGCCGATCTCGTCCCTTCCCTCGCCCCACGGCATCGGCACGATGGGCAAGGCCGCCTATGACTTTGCCGACTTTCTCGCCGCCGCGGGGCAGAAATACTGGCAGCTCTTGCCGCTCGGCCCGACGAGCTACGGCGACTCGCCATATCAGAGCTTTTCGTCCTTTGCGGGTAACCCGTATTTCATCGACTTGGACTTGCTTGTCAAAGATAAGCTCCTGACGCGCGCGGAGGTCAACGCCTGCGACTGGGGCGACGATCCCCGCTATGTCGACTACGGCAAAATCTACGCGAGCCGCTTCACGCTGCTCGAAAAGGCCAAGACGCGCGGCTTTACGCGCGACCGCGAGGCCGTCGCGGCATTTGAGCGGGAAAATGAGCGCTGGCTGCCGAACTACGCCCTCTTCATGGCGCTCAAGCGCCACTTCGGCATGAAGTCTTGGACGGAATGGGACGACGAGGACATCCGCTGCCGCACAAGCAGCGAGGTCATCGAGCGCTACCGCGCCGAGCTGCGCGAGGATGTGGAGCTTTTCACTTACATTCAGTTTCTCTTCTTCCGCCAGTGGGAGGCACTCAAGGCGTACATCCACTCGCTCGGCATCCGCATCATCGGCGACCTGCCCATCTATGTAGCGATGGACTCCGCCGACGTGTGGGCAGAACCCGAAATGTTCCAGCTCGACGAGCACAACGTGCCCACCGAGGTCTCCGGCGTCCCGCCTGACTGCTTCAGCGAGGACGGGCAGCTCTGGGGCAACCCGCTCTACAACTACGAGGCCATGGCGAAGGACGGCTTCGGCTGGTGGATCCGCCGCATCGGCGGCGCGCAGAAGCTCTACGACGTCATCCGCATCGACCATTTCCGCGGCTTCGAGAGCTACTGGGCCATTCCCTACGGCGAGACGACCGCCAAAAACGGCCGCTGGGTCAAGGGCCCCGGCATGTCGCTCGTCGGCGTGCTGACCGGCTGGTTCCGCGACCTCGATTTCATCGCCGAGGACCTCGGCTATCCCTCGCCCGAGGTCGTGCAGCTGCTCTCCGATTCCGGTCTTCCCGGCATGAAGGTCCTCGAGTTTGCGTTCGACTCGCGCGACCCGAGCGACTACCTGCCGCATAGCTGCAACTTCAACAGCATTTGCTACACCGGCACGCACGACAACGCGCCCCTCGCCCTCTGGCGCACGGAGGCGGATAAGGCGGACATCGCGTTCGCGAAGAAGTATCTCGGTCTCAATGACGAGGAGGGCTTCAACGCCGGCATCATCCGCGGCGGCATGAGCTGCCAGAGCAGGTTGTTTGTCGCACAGATGCAGGACTATCTGGGCCTTGGCAAGGGCTGCCGCATGAACACCCCCGGCACGAGCAGCGGCAACTGGCAGTGGCGCATGCTGAGCGGCGAGGCGAGCAAAAAGCTCGCAAAGTCCATCCACGAGACGACCCGCATCTACGGGCGCCTGTAAGGAAAATATGGCACGGCGGTTTTGGGCATACGCCCAAAACCGCCGTGTTTCATTATATTTCGGCAGAATATTACGAATTGTATTTATATTCTGACGGAAAAAGAGAGCTGGGTATTGCCCTGCTCTCACTTTTTCAATTCACAGGAGTAACAGTTTGCTGTAGTCCAGTGCAACGCGGACGGCTGTCCCCGCTTGCAGATCACTTTCATGTCCAACAGTGATACGCAGCATCGGCGCGCCTTCGGCGCTGCCCTCCGAACGCAGCAGGAGAATGTTCTCCTCCACGCCGAGGATCATACGGCAGACGGTGCAGCTCATGGCGCCGTTCTCGCTCATGGTGACGGCATTGTCTGGAATGCCAATCGTCGTAAAGGTATTTTCCATGCCAGCAAGCGGCAGCGCCACGTTCCACTCGGGCAGGTAGACTTTGCCGTCTCTCGCCTCGGCGGCGAAGAAGTTCTTGCAGCCCGCGAGGCGCGCCGCGCTGACGCTGCCCGGATGGCGGATCATCTCGTCCATCGGCGTGACCTCGCCGGTCCGGCCGTCTTCCATCACGCAGACGCTGCGGCAGTTGCGGTAACACTCATCGCGGTCGTGGCTGACCCAGAGGATGGGGCCGTTGAACGTCGCGAGCAGGTCGGCAAGCTCGATCTCAAGATTCCACTTTAAGTAGCTGTCCAGCGCGGAGAACGGCTCGTCGAGCAAAATCGCCTCCGGCTCGGAACACAAAATGCGCGCGAGCGCCACTCGCTGCTGCTGACCGCCGGAGAGCTGCGCGGGGTGCTTTTTCTCAAGGCCCTCAAGGCGGAACATGCGAATTTTTTCCGCCAGAACACGGCGCTTTTCCGCCTTATCTCCGCTGCGGATGCCGCAGAGGATATTCTGCTCCACGCTCATGTTCGGGAACAGCGCGTACTGCTGGAAAAGATACCCGACCCTGCGCTGCTGCGGCGGCAGATCGATCTTCTTTTCGCTGTCAAACAGCACGCGGCCGCCGAGCACGATGCGCCCGCGGTCGGGCGTCACGATGCCTGCGATGCACTTTAGCGTCATGCTCTTGCCGCAGCCCGAGGCGCCGAGCAGCGCCATCGTCTCGTCCGGCGCTTCAAACTGTGAGCGCAGATGAAACGCGCCAAGCTTTTTTTCAATATCGACAGACAAACTCATCTTCTCGCCCTCCTCGCCTTGCTCGCATCCGTGAGGAAGTCACGCCGCTCGAGCATGTTGACCGCCAGCAGCACGACGGCGGAGATCGCAATATTGACCAAGACCCACTTCGTCGCCAGCACATCGTTGTTCGTCTGCCAGAGCTGATAGACCGTGGTGGAGATCGTCGCGGTCTTGCCGGGTGTGTAGCCCGCGATCATGCTCGTCGCGCCGTATTCGCCAAGTGCTCTGGCAAAGGCCAGCACTGTGCCGGCCAGCACGCCCTGACGGCAGTACGGCATGCGGATACGCCAGAAAATGTAGGTATTCGACAGGCCCAGCGTCTGCCCCGAATAGGCCAGCGTCTCGTCAAAAGACTCGAACGCGCCGCGCACCGTGCGGTACATCAGCGGGAAGATGACGACCACCGTGGCAAAGATGGCCGACCACCAGGTCATGACCATCTTGACGCCGAACGTTTCGAGCGCCCACGCGCCGATGACGCGCTTGGGGCCGAACACGCGCAGCAGCAGATAGCCCACGACCGTCGGCGGCAGCACGAGCGGCAGCGTCAGAAGCACATCGAGCACACCTTTGACCAAACGCGGGAGCTTTGCGATATAATAGGCGGCAAAAATGCCGGCAAAGAAAATAACGACCGTGGAGATCGCCGCAATGCGCAGCGAGTTCCAGAGGGGATACCAATCCATCGTGACCTCCCTTGTAGAGCGGAAAGTTTGCGCCGCGCACGGCGCAAATAATCTTGAAATTTTTTGCCGCGACATGTGCGTGGCAAAAAATACCTCTCACGCAGCGAGCGTCGAAGGCCGCTCACCGAAGTGAGCGGCCAAGGCGCAGAGCGTAGTGCAGCTCTTTAAAATGAAAGTCTTTTAGGCTTTTATTTTAGTTAGCAGGGCAGAAGCCGACGCTCTCGAACACGGACATGGCGTCAGCGGTCTGGAGGTAGTCGAGGAAGGCCTGGGCGGCTTCTTCCTTCTCGCCCTTCAGGACGGCGGCGGGATAGATGACCTGGCCGCACATCTCGGTGGTGGCGCTGTCGACGACTGTGAGGCCGGCGGAGTAAGCGTCGGTGGCGTAGATGATGCCGCAGTCAGCGCTGGCCTCGCTCACCTGAGTGGTAACTTCCTTGACGTTGTTGCCGTAGGTCAAAGAGTCGGCGAGAGCCGCTTCGTCAAGGCCATAGTAGGCGAAGATCTTCTGGGTGTACTGGCCGACGGGCACGTCGCTGTTGCCGATGGCGAGCATGACGTCGCCGCTCTTGAGGAGTTCAGCAAGCTGGTCGAAGCTCTCGATGCCCTTGGGGTTGCCCTCGGGAACGGCGAGCGTGACCTTGTTCTCAAGCAGGTCGATGCGGCTGTCGGTCACGATGAGGTCAAGACCGTCGGGGTTCTTGTCCTTGTCGTCAATGAGGCTGCCGTCCATGGCGTTCATCTGCTTGGGGGCGGCGGAGATGAACAGGTCGCAGTCCGCACCCTCGCTGATCTGGGTGAGGAGCTTGCCGGAGGAATCGAAGTTGTAGGTGATGTTGACGTTGGGGGCAACTTCCTTGTACATCTCGGCGATCTGAGTCAGGGTCTCGGTCATGGAGGCGGCGGCGAAGACGACGAGATCAACACTCTCGGCGTTCGCATCGCCCTGGGTGTCGTCGGCGGTTATGTCGTCAGTCTTGCTGCCGCAGGCGGCCAGAGAGAACACGAGCGCAAGCGCAAGGAGCAGAGACAAAAGCTTTTTCATGTTCGGATACTTCCTTTCAAATTTTTTCTTTTTCGCGCGTTCATTGAAAAGCGCGGCGATACAGAAACGCGCAAGAACACGCCGCACGCAATTTATTTTCAATTCCCATCGGGAAACTTGGACAAAATCATTTCGCTATCCTCAAAATAGATAACGCACCCCCAACATTTCGCGCCCGCAGGCGCGAAGCGTTAAAGTTGTCAAACAGCACCGACTCATTCGGTTCAAAAATCCACCAGTCCTGCTCCCCTAACCCCGCGCCCCTGGGGCGCGAAACAGCGTCGCAGACTTTTCCCCGCAAGGGGGATGCGGCATCCGTAAAGCGGCAAAGCCGCTAACGGCTGCCCAAGCCGCCGCGCACGGCGGCAAATAATCTTGATCCGTTTTTTGCCGCAGTCACCGTCGCGGCATTACGATTCCCGCGCCCGTTGGGCGTGCCAATCGTGCCGCTTCCTCGAAACTGGCTCGCTTCATCCGCCGCTGGCGGCGCTTCGCCAATTTCCATGCGCGTGGCAAAAAACACCTCTCAGCCTGCAAGTGTGCGAGCGCAAGCGAGTGCGCGCAGCAGGCTGTACCCCCCCTCAAAACGATGGCTCCGCCATCGTTTTGAAGTTTTATTTTCCAAACGGGCAGATCGGATAGTGGCACGGCTTGCACCCAAGGCATAGCCCGCCTTCACCGAGCGCCGCGAGATCCGCGCGTGTGACGGGCACATCCGCCGCGATCTTCGGCAGCACCAGATCAAAGACCGTCGCGCCCGCATACATCACGCAGCCGGGCAGGCCCATAACGGGCATACCGTCGTCAAAATAGCCGAGCAGGAACATAGCCCCCGGCAGGACCGGCGCGCCGTAGGCGATGATATTCGCGCCCGCGGCCTTGATGCCGCCCGGCGTGTTGTCGTCGGGGTCGACGCTCATGCCGCCGGTACAGAGGATCATGTCGGGCTTCTTTTCGCGCATCGTGAGCACCGCGTCGCGCACATTCTCCACCCCGTCGCCGGAGTAGACGACCTCGAGCGTTTCGATGCCGTAGGTCTTGAGCTTGTCGATGACGACCGGCGTGAACGTATCCTTGATGAGGCCCTTTTTGACCTCACCGCCGGTGGCGACGATGCAGGCGGTCTTGCGCACATAGGGCTTGAGAGACAGCAGCGGCTTATCGCCCGCGGCCTGCTCGGCCTTTCGGAGCTTTTCTTCCTCGATGATGAGTGGGATGACGCGCATGCCCGCGAGCTTGTCGCCCTCGCGTACAGCCATGCCGCCCTTGCGCGTGGCGATCATCACCTCGTCCTGGCTATTCACGGCGACAAGGCGCGCGGAATCGACCAGAAACACGCCGTCACAGGCGGCCTTGAGCTCGATCTTGCCCTCTTTCACGCCGCTGCGGATCATATTCTCCTGCCCGCAGAGGGCCAGAAGCCGCTCCGCCGCGTCGTTTTCGTGCACCATGCCGGACGTCATTTCCCAGACATAGAGGTGCTCCTTACCCATGCTGAGCAGCACGGGGATGTCCTCTTCCGTCACGACGTGGCCCTTGCGGAAGCGCGCGTCCTTATACTGGTCCTTGATGATCTGCGTCATGTCGTGGCAGAGCACATGGCCCACCGCGTCCTCGGTTTTGATAAGTCTCATTTCTTCAGCACCTCGATCTCGTCTCCGGCCTGAATGCGGCCCTCTTTGATCACAATGGCAAAGATGCCTTCGGTCGGCATCACGCATTTGCCCGTCGTGCGCTTGATCTCGCAGTCGTTGTGGCACTGCTTGCCGATCTGCGTGACCTCAAGCTCCGTCTCGCCCACGCGCAGGCGCGTGCCGACGGGGAGCGTCTTGAGCTCGATGCCTCGGGTGTTGATGTTTTCGGCAAAGATACCCGCATCCAGCTCAAGCTGGCAGATAGCGCGCATCGTGTCCACGCTCTCGTCGGCCAGCAGGCTGATCTGGCGGTGCCAGTCACCCGCGTGGGCGTCGCCCACAATGCCGTGGCGGTATTTTACGTCGATATAGGGCACCTCGTGCTTGCGCACGCCCTTTTTTTCGCTGATGTTCACAGCGGTCACCTGTGCCATTTCTTCATTCCTCCGCTTCATAAACGCCGCTCTTGCCGCCCTCTTTATAGAGAAGGTGGATACCGTCGATGCGCATATCGCGCTGCACGGCCTTGCACATGTCGTACACCGTGAGCGCGGCGACGCTGACGGCTGTCAGCGCTTCCATTTCAACGCCCGTTTCGCCGTGGCAGCGGACCTCGCTGCGGATGTGCAGGGCGGTTTCTTCGATTTCAAATGAGATGTCCACCTTCGTGAGCAGCAGCGGGTGGCACATCGGGATCAGTTCACTGTTTTTCTTCGCGGCCATGATGCCCGCGACCTGCGCGACCGCCAGCACATCGCCCTTGCCGATGGAGCCCTCTTTGATCTTGTCCATCGTCGCTTTTGCCATGCGGACCGTCGCGGCGGCGCGCGCCACGCGATAGGTCTGCACCTTTTCGCTCACGTCCACCATGCGGGCGCGGCCCTGTTCGTTAAAATGCGTCAGTTCCATTCTCAGCCTCCGATCGCAAACATGCCGCGGTGCGTCTCCGTGACGCCGGTCTCGTCCATGTGGTGGCGCTCCGGCTTCATCAGAATGCCGCGGCGGATGGCCTGCTCCAATTCCTCGCCGGATAAGCCCCGCAGCGTGATCTCTGCGTCCGAATGCAGGCACGGCTTTAATTTCCCGTCCGCCGTGATGCGGATGCGGCTGCACTCTGCGCAGAACGCATGACTCATCGGCGCGATGAGGCCGACGGTCCCCTTTGCATCCGGCAGACGGTAGCACGCGGCCACGCCGTCGTGCGAAATGGGCTCCAACTCCGGACAGCGGTTCAGAACCGCCTGCGAGGAAAGATACGTGCCAAAATCCTTTCCGCAGCCCATCGGCATGCGCTCAATGAAGCGCACCTGCCACGGATGTTCGCGCGTTAAGTCCACAAAATCGGCGATCTCGTCGTCGTTGATGCCGCCGAGCAGCACGCAGTTGAGCTTGATCTTTGCAAAGCCCGCGCGCTCCGCCGCGTCGATGCCGTCCAAGGTATCCTGCAGCGTACCAAGGCGCGTGATGGCGCGAAAGCGCTCCTCGTTCAGCGTGTCGAGGCTGATGTTGAGGCGCGTGACGCCCGCGTCGCGCAGCGGCTGGGCAAACTCCTTGAGCAGGCTGCCGTTTGTCGTGACGCAGAGCTCTTCAACACCCGCAATGCTTGATAGCATGCGGCAGAAGTCCACCGCACCGCGGCGCACGAGCGGCTCGCCACCGGTGACGCGGATCTTTTTGACGCCGCACCTGACCGCCGCGGCGGCCATGTCGCGCAGCCCTTCCAAAGAACAGATGCCCTCGTGCGTGCACTTTTCAATGCCGCCGTCCGGCATGCAGTAGCGGCAGCGGTAATTGCAGCGGTCCGTGATGCTGATGCGCAGGTATGTAATTGATCTTGCAAAGCCGTCCAGCATCCGAAACGCCTCTTTCTTCCATGGTACAACATGATATTTTAGCAAATATCACGCTCTTACGCAACACAGTTGTCCGATAATGTCGAACTGTATTTTTATATTATCGTAATCTTGACTTTTTCCGCAGTATTTTTTAGAATACAAGCAACGATTTTTGACCGGGAGGGCCGATTTATGACTGACGGCAACACCATCCGCTCCGTGGCGAAGGCGATGGAGCTTTTGCAGCTCCTCAGCGACGCGGGCGAGGCGATGACGCTCACGGCCATCAGCGAGCGCGCAGGGCTGCCCAAGAGCACAGTGTTCGGCCTTTTGACCACCATGCGCGACTATGACGTCATCACACAGCACGCAGACGGCAAATACGCCCTCGGCCTGCGCCTTTTTGAATACGGCTGCCGCGCCAGCGCGTTCTGGAACATCTCGTCCCTCGCGCGGCCTTACCTCGAGCATCTGGCAGAAGCGACCGGTGCCTCCGCCATGCTCTCCACCTATGAAAACGGGCACATCGTCGCCCTCGACCAGGCCGAGGGGCGCGACTCCCTTCGCATCGTCACCGCGCCGGGGGCGCGGCTGCCGCTGCACTGCACCTCGCAGGGCAAGATCGTCCTCGCCTGCATGAGTGAGAGCGAGGCGGCGACTCTCCTTGCCCGTGTGCCGCTCACGCCCTACACCCCGCACACGGAGACGGACGCAAACGCGCTGCTCGCATCGCTCCCCGCCTGCCGCGAAGCGGGCTTCGCCGTGGAAAACGGTGAGTATAAGATCGGTCTTCGCTCCATCTCCGCGCCGGTGTTCACCGGCGGCGGCGCGCTCAAGTACGTCGTCAGCGTACTGGGGATGTTCCGCTCCGTGCACTCGGACGAGTTCGCGCACGCCGAGCGCGCGGTCGTCGCCGCAGGGCAGATGCTTTCCGCCGCACTGGGCTATCCGGGAAAGTGAGACTTTTTTCCGCGCGGAAAAATCTACGCTTGACTCTACCATTGTTATAGAGTTTATGATGACTCCATGCTATACTGATAAGGAGTCCTTTCCGATGCAAAACGATCTCACCACCGGCAGCGTCTTTCGCAACGTTTTGTCCTTTTCGCTGCCGTATCTGCTCTCTTACTTTTTGCAGACGCTCTACGGCATGGCCGACCTCTTCATCATCGGCCAGTTTGAGGGCGTCGCCAGCACGACCGCCGGCTCCATCGGCTCGCAGGTGATGCACATGCTCACAGTCATGCTCGTCGGCCTTGCGATGGGCGCGACGGTCAGCATCGCGCAGGCCGCCGGCGGCGGCGACAAAAAGCGCACCGCCTCTGCCATCGGCAACACGGTCACGCTCTTCATGCTGCTGTCTCTTGCGCTGACGGTACTGCTGCTCGCGCTGCGCGGGGGTACCGTCTCCATCATGTCCACACCGGAGGAGGCCGCGCAGGGCACGCTCGCCTATCTCACGGTCTGCTTTATCGGTATTCCGTTCATCACGGCGTACAACATCATCGCCTCGATCTTTCGCGGCCTTGGCGACAGCAAGAGTCCATTGTACTTCATCGCCGTGGCCTGCGTCGTCAACATCGCGCTCGACTACTACTTCATGGGTACGCTGCACCTCGGCCCCGCGGGCGCGGCGCTCGGCACCACGCTCTCGCAGGCGGTGAGCGTCCTCGTCTCGCTCGCGGTCATCTTGAAGCGCAGGCTCATCTCCGTCCGCCGCGCGGACTTTCGCCCGCAGCGCGCCGTCATGGGTAAGCTCCTTCAGATCGGCGTGCCCGTCGCTCTGCAGGACGGCTTTATTCAGGTCTCGTTCGTCATCATCACGATCATCGCCAACCGCCGCGGCCTGACGGACGCGGCCGCCGTCGGCATCGTCGAAAAGATCATCGGCTTTCTCTTCCTCATCCCGTCGTCGATGCTCTCGACCGTCTCGGCGCTCGGCGCGCAGAATATCGGCGCGGGCAAGCCCGAGCGCGCGCGTCTCACGCTGCGCTACGCCGCGATGATCGCCTGCTCGTTCGGCATCGCGATCGTCATCCTCACCCTGTTTATCGCCGAGCCGCTCGTCGGCCTCTTCACGCCTGATGCCGCCGTCGCCGCCGCGGGCGGGCAATATCTGCGCGGCTACATCTGGGACAGCTTCTTTGCCGGCGTGCAGTTCAGCTTCAGCGGCTATTTCTGCGCCTGCGGCAAGTCGGGCATCTCGTTTCTGCACAATTCGCTCTCGATCCTGCTCGTGCGCGTGCCGGGGGCGTACCTTGCGTCCAAATACTTCCCGCAGACGCTGCTGCCCATGGGCCTTGCCAACGCCGCGGGGTCGCTTTTCTCCATCCTTGTCTGCGTGATCGCCTACGCCATCCTCACGCGGCGGGAAAAACGTGCGCAGGAGGCAACGTAAATGGCTCTTCCCCAGCTTTTCTCCATCGGCGAAATGGCAAAAATTTTCCATCTCAGCGTGAGCAGCCTGCGCCACTACGAGGCGCTCGGTCTCGTCACGCCGGAATATGTCGACCCGTCGACGAACTACCGCTACTACAGCGTCCGCCAGTTCGAGCCGCTCAACACCATCCGGTATCTGCGCGCGATGGACATGCCGCTCACCGAGATTGCTGATTTTCTGCAAAACCGCGACGTGGAGACGATCGAAGAAAAGCTGCGCGCGCAGAAGGCCGCCGTTGTACAGAAGCAAAAGGAGCTCAAGCGCATCGAGCGCAAGCTCGACGCGCGCCTTAGCCAGCTCCAAGATGTGCGGCATGCGCCGCTCGGCGAGATCACGCTCATCCATTCGCCCGCGCTTCGCCTTTTCTGGATCGACACGGCGCTGACCGCGCTGGACTACTCCGCGCTCGAGCTCTCCACGAGCCGTCTTGCCGCTGCGCAGGCCGAAGCGCTGGTCTTCCTCGGCAAGGTCGGCGTCGGCATTGACAAGGAATCGTTGGAACAGGGCGGATATGCCGATTACGGGTTGGTGTTCCTATTGCTTGACGACGAGGACGAATATGAGGGCGACACCGTGGCATTGCCGGAGACCGATTGCGTGCGCATCCGGTTCCGGGGGAGTCATGGCGATGCCCCCGACCGGTATCGCGAGCTGATATGGTACACCGCAGAGCAGGGTCTCGACATCACCGGGTTCTCACGTGAGATCGCGTTGATCGATGAAGGGTTGACATCGGATCCCGCCCAGTTCGTGACCGAGATCTGCATCCCGGTGCGCTAGCCACTTTCCGGCGACGTGTGGCGCTACTTGGCTTTCTCCTTCAGAGTCGGCGCAAGGGTGCCGGCCAGCGCGCGCTCGCCCGGCCTGGCCAATGGGCCGACCAGTTCATGCGCCGTGTACGGCTCCTCAAGATAGGCGATGTCGGATTCGCTGAGTTTTACTCCAAGTGCTTCGATGACATCATCCACGCGCTCCGTCTTCGAGCAGCCGACGATCGGTGCCGTGACGTCCTTGGCCCAATGCCAGG
>ERZ772900.700-NODE-700-length-34416-cov-10.991880_pt1 | contig 34416 bp, 39 predicted proteins | sample MGYA00512124_ERZ772900 | MGnify/ENA primary metagenome ERZ772900 (study PRJEB29015, sample SAMEA2737716) | human gut metagenome | biome: human gut; feature: human-associated habitat; material: faeces | place: China | collected 2012 ... | reverse complement strand
CCGTAACCGGTGCCGCTACCGTAATTCTCGCCATGGAGGCAGGAAAAGCAGGAGCACGCGGAATCCATGAGTATCTGAGCGGTAAGAAAGCAGAATAATAAAAAGCAGGCCGTATACCGGGTCCGCTGACGTGGTCCGGCTGCGGGTGCGTAAATCATAATTATATAGAGAGCTGCCGTTGGAAGGGGATTCTTCCGCTGGCGGCTCTTTATGCTTATACGTGGGAGCACGTAGTGCGGAGCAATTCGGTATAGGAAATAGAGGAAACGGAGGAAAAAATATGAGCAGTCCCATGACCCAGGAGCAGCGCTACATAAAAATGACAGAGACACCGATTTCACGGCTGATCCCGAGCCTTGCGGTACCAACGATCATCAGCATGCTGGTGACATCCATCTACAACATGGCGGACACCTTTTTTGTGAGCCAGATCAGCACCAGCGCATCGGCCGCTGTGGGTGTCAGCTATTCCCTTATGGCCATGATCCAGGCCCTGGGATTTACCCTCGGAATGGGAAGCGGAAACTATCTATCGAGAGTCCTCGGAAGCCGGGATACGGAAAAAGCGGAGCGGATTGCCTCCACGGGATTTTACTCCGCAATTTTTGTGGGACTTCTGTTTGCGCTGATCTGCCTGCCGAATCTTGACCGGGTGGTGCGGCTTTTAGGAGCTACCGATACCATCGCGCCATATGCGAAGGATTATGCCAGATACATTTTGATCGCGGCTCCGGTGATGACGGGAGCATTATCCATGAATAACCTTTTAAGATTTCAGGGACTGGCGGTTTACTCCATGATCGGGATCACCACCGGAGGAATCTTAAATATGATTTTAGACCCGATCTTTATTTTCGGTCTGGACCTCGGAATTTCCGGCGCGGCGCTGGCAACAGCGATAAGCCAGTGCATCAGCTTCGGGATCCTGTTTTTCCAGAGCTTATTAAGAAAAGATTGTGTCCATTTAAAGCCGGGAAAGATCACACTCTCCCTTTCACTCTACGGAGAGATCCTCCACGGAGGAATCCCATCCCTCTGCCGTCAGGGCGTTGCAAGTATTGCCACTGCGGCATTAAACCTTGCGGCAAACCCCTTCGGGGACGCGGCAATCGCGGCACTTTCGATCGTGAGCCGCTACATGATGTTTATCGGCTCCGCCATGATCGGATTCGGGCAGGGCTTCCAGCCGGTGTGCGGATTCAACTTCGGAGCGAAGCGGTATGACCGTGTGCTGGAGTCCTTCTGGTTCTGTGTGAAGGTTTCAGCGGTATTTCTGATGACACTGGCGGTTGTAAGCTTTATCGGCGCGCCGCAGATCATGCGGGTGTTCCGGAAGGAGGATCTTGACGTGATCGAGATTGGAACCTGGGCGATGCGGTTCCAGTGCCTTACCCTGCCGCTTTCCGCCTGGATCATCATGTCCAACATGCTGACCCAGACCATCGGATACGGATTCCGGGCGTCCTTTGTCGCTGCAGGCCGTCAGGGACTGTTCCTGATCCCGGCCCTGTTCGTTCTTCCGGTCCGGTTTGGAATCCGGGGGCTGCAGTGGTGCCAGCCGGTGGCGGATGCTCTGACGTTTGTGCTGGGAGCGGTGATCATACTTGGGATTTTGAAGGAGCTGAAAGGAAAAGCAGCGGAAGCGGATAAAGAACCGCGGAATGTGGCCTGAATATAGATTTTTGAGTGAAAATATGTATGAAGAAAGGGAGAGCAGCGATGCTCTCCCTAAATATTATATTTAAGCTAAAAGTCCCATAAAATAAGGATTTTTTAGAACTTACCTTCATCAGCAGCCTGCTGTACGGAAACAGCAACAGCAACTGTCGCACCAACCATCGGGTTGTTGCCCATACCGATCAGACCCATCATCTCAACGTGAGCCGGAACGGAGGAGGAACCTGCGAACTGGGCGTCAGAGTGCATACGGCCCATGGTATCTGTCATACCGTAGGAAGCCGGACCTGCTGCCATGTTATCCGGGTGAAGAGTACGGCCTGTGCCGCCGCCGGATGCTACGGAGAAGTACTTCTTGCCTTTCTCTACGCATTCCTTCTTGTATGTACCTGCAACCGGATGCTGGAAACGTGTCGGGTTTGTGGAGTTACCGGTGATGGAAACGTCTACGCCCTCTTTCCACATGATCGCAACACCCTCTGTTACGTCGTTAGCACCGTAGCAGTTTACCTTTGCGCGCGGGCTCTCCGGATCTGTGGAGTAGCATTTGCGGAATACTTCCTCAACCTCGCCGGTATAGTAGTTCATTTTTGTCTCAACATATGTGAAGCCGTTGATACGGGAGATGATCTGTGCCGCGTCTTTTCCAAGACCGTTTAAGATAACGCGGAGCGGTTTTTTACGAACCTTGTTTGCTTTCTCTGCGATACCGATCGCGCCCTCAGCAGCAGCGAAGGATTCGTGTCCTGCGAGGAAGCAGAAGCAGTCGGTCTCTTCCTCAAGGAGCATCTTACCGAGGTTACCATGTCCCAGACCTACTTTTCGCTGGTCAGCAACGGAACCCGGGATACAGAAAGCCTGAAGACCTTCACCGATCGCAGCAGCAGCGTCTGCGGCACGGCGGCAGCCTTTCTTGATCGCGATCGCAGCGCCTACTGTGTAAGCCCAGCATGCGTTCTCAAAGCAGATCGGCTGGATCTTCTTTACCTGATCATATACGTTAAGGCCAGCATCCTTTGTGATCTTCTCAGCTTCTTCGATGGATGCGATGCCATAGCTGTTTAATACGGAATTGATCTTGTCAATTCTTCTCTCATAGGATTCAAATAATGCCATTTTATTCTCCTTCTTCCATTAAACCTCACGGAAATGTCACGTCAGTTATTCTTTGTGAAAACGGGAAACGCGAACTCCGCGCTGCTCCGTTTGCGTAGCGTAAAATTTCCCACAAGGCGTGAAATTTTACTTTACTCCTGACGCGGATCAATGATCTTCACTGCATCTGCTACGCGGCCGTACTGTCCTTTTGCCTTCTCGTAAGCAGTTGTCGGATCGTCGCCTTTTTTGATGAAGTCAGTCATCTTGCCAAGGTTTACGAACTGGTAACCGATGATCTGGTCCTCAGCGTCAAGAGCGATACCGGTTACATAGCCTTCAGCCATCTCAAGGTAACGCGGTCCTTTCTTTAAAGTACCGTACATGGTACCAACCTGGGAACGGAGACCTTTACCGAGGTCCTCAAGACCTGCGCCGATCGGAAGTCCTTCTTCGGAGAATGCGCTCTGAGTTCTTCCGTAAACGATCTGGAGGAAGAGCTCTCTCATTGCTGTATTGATCGCATCACAGACAAGGTCTGTGTTTAATGCTTCGAGGATCGTTCTGCCCGGAAGGATCTCTGCTGCCATAGCTGCGGAGTGGGTCATACCGGAACATCCGATGGTTTCTACAAGTGCTTCCTGAATGATACCCTCTTTTACATTCAGGGTCAGCTTACAGGCACCCTGCTGCGGAGCACACCAGCCAATACCGTGTGTCAGACCGGAAATATCTTTGATTTCCTTAGACTGTACCCATTTCGCTTCCTCCGGGATCGGAGCTGCGCCATGGTTCACGCCCTGCGCAACCGTGCACATCTGTTCTACTTCATGTGAATAAATCATGTTGAGACTCCTTTCAATATATGGTTCTTAATGCTCGTTAAAAAAATCACATCATACCCGTTTCATTTTCTCACAAAAATCATGTTTCGTCCATACCTTTTTCCAAAATATTCAAATTTTGAGAAGTAATTTTAACAGAAATCGGAGCTATGACAGGACAGCAGAACCCGGGATTTCTTATAGTGGAACGAGTTCTATATCTCGGAAAATCATGTTCTAAATATGTCTTGGCACATCCATATGCCTGGCATAGATGTTCGCGGCGGCAAGCAATTTCATACTGGTGTGCATTGCAGATTACTGTACACGGGTAGGAATTTTCTGAACTGAAAATTCCGTACAGGACAGTAGTGGTAGTGGATTTTGCCGATTTGGCATGCGGCATCTTTTTGAAAGGAAAATCATTGTAAACCAGACATTTCAGCGTTATACTAAAAGGAACGTAACTTCGTCTTCCTGGATCTTCAGATCCTGGGAGCACATAAACGGAGGTGGATAAATGGATCCTCAAAAAAATGATCTGACAGAACAGGAAGAACTGAAAATTCTCGGAGAGATCCTGGAAGCGTACATCGACACACCGATCGAAAAAGACGCATTTCTGATCAGTGATCTCGGGCTTGATTCCTTCCTGATCGTATACTTTATATCGGAAGTGGATGACCGGTTCGGCGTGACGATTGAGATGCCGGAACATGTGGAATATATGACGGTCCAGGACGTGCTGGATCAGCTGAATCAGAAAAACTGACTGCCTGAAAATTGCGGACAGCATCAAATTCTAGAACAACTGCCGAAGAAAATTTTGGCTGGTGTCTATGAAAAACATAAACGGCAGCTGATTTTGGACATGCGGGGAAAACAGGCAGGAAATATACAGGAGCATACATATGGAAAAAACACTTGAAGAAAAGAAGGAACTTGCGGCAAAAGTGATTGCGGCATTAAAAAAAGAATACCCGGATGCCGACTGCACCCTGGATTACAACGAGGCGTGGAAACTTTTAGTCAGTGTCCGTCTTGCGGCTCAGTGTACCGACGCCAGAGTCAATGTGGTAGTCCAGGATCTCTACAAAAAGTTTCCGGATGTGAAGGCATTGGCGGAAGCAGATGTGGACGAGATCGAGGAGATCGTCCGCCCCTGCGGCCTTGGAAGAAGCAAGGCCCGGGACATCAGCGCCTGCATGAAGATTCTTTACGAGCAGTATCACGGAAACGTACCGGACGATTTCGATGCCCTCTTAAAGCTTCCGGGCGTTGGAAGAAAGAGTGCAAACCTTATTATGGGGGATGTATTCGGGAAACCGGCGATCGTCACTGATACCCACTGTATCCGCCTGACGAACCGGATCGGTCTTGTGGACGGGATCAAGGAGCCGAAAAAAGTGGAGATGGCTCTCTGGAAGATCATCCCGCCGGAAGAGGGCAATGATTTCTGCCACAGACTTGTAGAACATGGCCGGGCTGTCTGTACAGCGCGGACGAAACCGTACTGTGACAAATGCTGTCTGGCAGAATTTTGTGAGAAGAACGGAGTGGAGTAAAGAGACATGGAGATAAAGACAGGAATTTCATTGCAGACAAAGCAGCAGCTTTCGCAGCTTCAGGTAGAGTCTCTGAATATTCTGGCAATGTCCATGACGGAGTTAAAGGATTTTCTGCAGAATGAGGAGATCGAAAATCCGCTGGTGGAATATACATCGGGAAAAGAAGAAGCAGCGCCGATTACCTATAAAGAGACGGAACGGTTTTACAATGGTACAGACCGGGATGAGAGAAGGGAAAATGAGCTGTACGAGATTGAGGACAGCGAGAAATCATTGGAAGACCTTGTGAATACGCAGCTCCAGTGGGAGCAGATCGGGGAGACGGAACGAAAGATCGTGGACTTCTGTATCCAGTCCCTGGAACAGAGTGGATATCTGATGATTCCGCCTAAAGATATTGCGAAAGATCTTGGAGTTGCGGAAGAACAGGTGGAGGAAGTTCTCTCTATGTTGAAGGAGCTGGAGCCGCAGGGACTCTTTGCGTCAGGACTTGAAGAATGTCTTCTGATGCAGGTTCGTGGGATGGACGAGGAAGAACTCCTGTCCGACATAATAAGGAACCATCTCCAAGACATCGCGGAAGGAAAGATCAGCACGATCTCGCGAGGCTTGAAAATCTCTTCAGCAGAGGTGAGAAAACTGATCCATGTGATCAAGAACTTAAATCCGCGCCCATTAAATGGGATCGGCGGTGAGAAAGCCCAATATATTCTCCCGGATGTGATCCTGGAGTTTCAGGATGGGCAGTGGAACATCGAACTGAATGATAAATGGACTGGAAATCTCCAGGTCAGCGATTTCTACATTCATATGATGGAGACCGCCCAGGATGAGGAATTAAAATCATATTTTGAGAATAAACTGCGCAGAGCCCGCTTTATTATGAACGCGGTGGAGCAGCGCAGAACAACAATTTTGGGAATCACACGGGAAATCCTGAAACGACAAGAAGATTATTTCCTCGGAAAAGGTCAGCTGAAACCGATGACACTGGAGGATATCGGCGATGTACTGGAGATCCACAAATCCACGGTCAGCCGCGCGATCCGTGACAAATATCTGAGAGTGCCGTCGGGATGTGTCCTGTTCCGCAGCTTATTTACGACTGGAATCGTCTCATCGGACGGAAACGGCGATGTGAGCAGAAATACAGTAAAGACAAAGCTGAAAGAACTGGTTGCGGCGGAGGATAAGAAAAAGCCCTGGAGCGATGAACAGCTCGCGGGTCTCTTACAGGATGCAGGAATGCCGATATCGAGAAGAACCGTTGCCAAGTACCGGATGGAGCTTGGAATTGGAGGCGTGTTCCAGAGAAAAGATGGATAAGGGTAACTGTTCAGTAGGTCTGCGCACTTGCTGCGCTGACCGTAAGAAAACTTGGGCTGGAAGGTAAAAATCCCATCGGCGCAGCCGATCTGGAATGGATTTTTGTATGTAACTGTGAGGGTACTGAACAGTTACGGATAAAAATGGGGCTGCCGTCTCAGTGATATGTGAATATCGCTGAGCGGCAGCCCCTGATCATTTACATGGTCTCATTTTCAAATTTTTCCGTATACTTCTTCTGGATCAGATCCACTAACTCCGGTGCCTTTCCTCCGATCGGAGTGCCATTCATCTCGCAGGCCGGGGAGCAGAATTTTGTGGAGCTGGAGACAATGATCTCGTCGGCATCCATGAGTTCTGCCATGGTAAATGGTGTCTCGTCGACGATGATTCCGTTATCCTTGCAGATCTGGATGATGTGCATTCTTGTGATTCCCGGTAAAATATAGTGGTCTGTCGGGTGGGTCTTAAATACGCCGTCCTTGATGATGGAGACGTTGCTGTGGGCGCACTCAGTGACGATATCGCCGCGGTGGAAGACACATTCGCCGCATCCGAGGGACTCCGCTTTCTCTGCAGCCATGACGTTGACAAGAAGGTTCAGAGTCTTGATATTGCAGTGCAGGAAACGCGTATCCTCCATATCAGTGAGCTTTAAGCGTTTGCCGGAGTCGGCCGGTTTTCCAGGTTTCATGAAGATCCAGAGATTCGGCTTTGTTCCTTTTTCCGGGAACTGGTGCTGACGGATACCGGTTCCCCGGGTCATCTGCCAGTAGATGAAGATATCCTTATCGTCCATCTTTGCCAGCATATCATAGAGAATTGCTGCCAGCTCGTCTTTAGTATAGGGAATATCGATCTTGATCAGACCTGCGCTGTTGAAAAAACGGTCCAGATGATCTTTCAGGGCGAAGATCTTTCCATTTCTTGCCAGCGTTGCCTCGTATACTCCGTCTCCGAAGTAACATGCGCGGTCGTTCATCGGAACGGTCATCTCTTCCAGAGGCCCGAATTTGCCGTTGTAGTAGCCAAGTGTTTTCATTTACATTTCCTCCTGAATTCACGAAAAATTTTTTCGGATATAACTGAAATTATTCTATTGCTATCATAGCATGGAACAGGAGGAAAGTAAAGGAAAGAGGAAGCATTTCAGCCAATGTTTTTGGACGTATTGTATAAAACGCCCTATATTTTCCCATTGTCATATGTGAGAATTTCCTGTATAATATAGAATAATTGTAACTGTTCAGTAGGTCTGCGCATTTACTGCGCTGACCGTAAGAAAAATTAGGCTGGAAGGCAAAAATCCTATCGGCGCAGCCGATTTGGAATGGATTTTTGCGCGTAATTATGAAAATCTTGCAGGGCGGAAGCAAAGCAGCTTTTCGCGGCATGGCGGCAGATATCTGGAAAAGATCTGTCGCATAAATAAAATCAGGAAAGTGCAGGGAGTTACCAATGAACATCAGTATGAACCCAAACGGCGAACTGTATCAGTCTGCTGTCAACGCGCCGGGAACGATCGAGATCCCGGAGAGTTTTTTAAATGAGGCACGTCAGTTCCGGGAATTGAATATGCGTTACACATGTGCGATCCGGGAAGTGAAGACGAAATTAGAGGTATTGAACGATGATCTGGCGATCCGGAATCAGAGAAACCCGATCCAGATGATCAAATCCAGAGTGAAGAAGCCGGAGAGTATTATTGAGAAGCTTCACCGCCGCGGTTTCCCGATCTCCGTAAAATCGGTACGGGAGAACCTTTACGATGTGGCGGGGATCCGCGTGATCTGTTCCTTCGTGGACGATATCTATACGGTGGCTGAGATGTTAGCACGCCAGGATGATATCAATGTCCTTATGGTAAAGGATTATATCCGATGCCCGAAGGTCAACGGATACCGCAGTTACCATATGATCATCGAAGTTCCGGTATTCTTTTCCGACCGGAAAGAAAATATGCGCGTGGAGGTCCAGATCCGGACCATCGCGATGGATTTCTGGGCTAGTCTTGACCACCAGATGAAGTATAAGAAAGATGTGGAAGATGCAAGTGAGATCAGTGAAGAGCTGAAGGAATGCGCTGAGGTGATCGCGCAGACAGATCTAAAGATGCTGTCGCTCCGCCGGAAGATCGAGGACCGGGAGAGTAAGGAAAATCTGCTCCAGTTCGATAAGGATCCGATGTAAGGAGCGGTTCGGGGACTGCGGAAGCGTAAAGTCCACAGCAGTCCCGATAAGGTATAACTTAATAGAGATAGCAGCACAGGGTTTCGGTGATACGGAACCCTGTTTTTTTGTACAGGGTGAGAGCCGGGGCGTTGCCGCCGGATACCTGGAGAAGGACCGGGCGTGGGGCAGTATTGTCAGCAGCGGCACCTGCGCTTCTCACGTCTGAAATATGGTACGAAGTTTCCGGCGAAAGTGGTGAATGCTCGATGGCGGCTGCGTTACCGTTCAGCAACTGTGCAAGTACTGTACTTAAAAACTTTGTCCCATATCCCTTACCGCGGCAGGATTCTTCCACTTCAAAGCCATAGAGGTAGTAGTGGGAAGGGAAGACGGAGAAGTTGATAACGGCGTGGTCAGAGTGAAAGCGGAGAGTCAGAGCGCCGTCAAGATTCAGACATTCCGAGTGAATATCAGCAATTAAATCAAGGGCACTGACATCGGATCCTGTCTGGCTGGAGTGGCAGTCAATGATGGAAAAGTTTTCTGGCAGCAGCTTCATCATATGTTCTTCGGAATTCATTTCTGCTCCGATCGCCTCCAGAACGGCAGCAGCGGCAGAATTTCTCTTATCCGCATAAAAAATCAACTCCGAATCTTCCGGAAGTTCATCGATTCCCGCATCCAGAAGCCCAGAAAAGTGTCCATGACCGCGAAACTCCGGATCCGTGAAGGCAGAGCATTCATAGAGCAGGCCCTCTATAGGGATAAAAGCGATGGCGGAGACGATGGAACCGTCGTGTTCAAAATAGAGAAAGAGATCAGCCTCATCAAACGGGAACGAAAGTCTGGTTCTGTCAGAATCGGTGCATTTATTTACCATGGTTTGGAGCTGTCTGATCTGGGAAGAATCAAGGGAATGGACCCTGTGTAATTTCATAAAAAAATCCTCCTGAAAAAAGCCGGAAAATTTCCGAAAGTCATTTACTGGAATACCATACTGATTCCGGGCAGTGGAATGCTTTGCGGATTGCCAGAGCACGCAGTGCGGAGTGATCCTGTATCGGAGAGAGTAAAAGCTTTTTGTCTCCAATATCATGAACATAAGTATATACAGAAAAATCGACCAATTCAAGAAAAATTCCGTGCTTTTTTCTATTGCCGTTCCGCATAAGCGGTGCTAAAATGGTTGCTAGTCTTTGCGTGAGACAACAAAATGAGGAGGAAACATTATGAAGTACGTGAAGGAAATTGTGATCATCTTCGGGATCACAATGGTCGGAGAACTCTTAAATAAGTTCATTCCGCTTCCGGTACCTGCCGGAGTATATGGTCTGTTCATTCTTCTTGGCGGTCTGTGCAGCGGAATCATTAAGCTCTCTGACGTGGAAGTTACGGGAAACCTGCTTCTGGATCTGATGCCGGTGATGTTTATCCCGGCGGCTGTGGGAATTATTGATAAGATCGAAGAGCTGAAGGCTGTCATGATCCCGATGCTCATCATTACCTTCGTGACCACATTCATCGTCATGTCCATCACCGGAGTGACGGCAGAGTGGATCATCAAGAGACAGAAGAAAGGGGAGAAATAGAGATGCCGTTATATTTTGGAGTATTTGTCAGTCTTTTCGCATACCTGATCGGTATGGAATTAAAGAAGAAATTCGGCTGGCCGGTGTTAAATCCGCTGCTTGTGGCGATCATTCTCGTAATCGCGTTTTTAAAGGCCACGGGGATCACCTACACGGATTATAATGAGGGAGCGTCCTATATCAGCTATTTTCTGACCCCGGCGACGGTATGCCTTGCGATCCCGCTTTACAAGCAGCTGGAACTGTTGAAGAGAAACTTGACGGCTGTTGCGACGGCGATCACCGCGGGTGTCATCGGAAGCGTTGTCAGCGTCTATGTGATGTCCATGGTCTTTAAGCTGGAACATGTGCACTATGTATCCCTGCTTCCGAAGTCCATCACCACAGCGATCGGAATGGGCGTATCTGAGGAAGCAGGTGGGATCGTGACCATGACCATCGTGAGCATCATCATCACAGGAATTCTTGGAAATATCGTTGCGGACGGCTGGTTCAAGCTCATCGGAATCAAGGAGCCGATCGCGAAAGGCCTGGCACTGGGAACATCCGCCCATGCTATTGGAACAGCAAAGGCCCTGGAGCTTGGTGAAGTGGAAGGTGCCATGAGCAGCCTGTCTATCGCGGTAGCAGGACTTATGACGGTTGTGAGCGTGCCGATCATGTCGGGATTGATCTGATCGTTAGACGTATTTTTATAGCTGCATTGGTCCGACCAATAAATGGAGAAATGTGTCCTGAATGCATGAACCTGCGCAAATGTGTAAGCTGCTGTATGTGGCTGTGCGGGGCAAATCAATGTATCAGGGCACATTCTTTTACATACGAAATATACCAACATTGAATTCTGTCACTGGTGAACATTCATGACCTTTGCTTCGTGATGAACGGAGTGGGGGGACACGCAATAATTTGAGAAAAAATTAAAAATGGGATGGATTTTTGCGCGGGATTGTGCAAAAATTAGATCATGAAAAAGATCTGATTTAAGAAGGAGAGAAAGCCATGGCTGAGAGTGTAAAGAAACGTTCAGAGATCGAAGAACAGGATACCTGGAAACTGGAGGACATGATCGAATCACCGGAAAAGTTCGAGGAACTCATGGACGGTGTGGAGGAGCGGATCCAGGAGTATGAGGCATACCGGGAAAAACTTGGAAACTCCGCGGAATACCTGAAGAACTATCTGACATATGATGAGTCTGTGGACGAGACACTTTCTCTCCTTTATGCGTATGCGATGCAGAGGCGGGACCAGGATACCTCCGTCAGCGAGAACCAGGCGCTGGTGTCGAGAGTCCAGTCCCTGGCTGTGAAGGCGATGGCGGCATCTTCCTTCGCGGATCCGGAGATTTTAAGTATCCCGGATGAGAAGATGGCAGAATTTCTTGCATCTCCGGAGCTTGCCCACTATAAGAAACAGCTGGAACGGCTGCTGGCGAAAAAGGCTCACAGGTTATCGGAGAAGGAGGAGGCGATCTTAGCTGCCGCCTCCGAGATCTCGGGAACTCCATCATCGGTGTTTGCCCTGTTCAACAACGCGGATCTGAAATTTGAGCCGGTGAAGGATGAAAACGGGGAGCTGGTGGATGTGACCCACGCGAGATACGGAAAGCTCATCGAGAGCAGGGACAGGAGTGTCCGCGAGGCAGCGTTCCATTCCCTGTACGCCTCCTACCGTCAGTTCGCAAATACCGTTGCCGCAAACTATGAGGGAAATGTCAAACAAGGAAATTTCTATGCGAGAATGAGAAAATATCCGTCCGCAAGAGCCATGTACCTGGCGGGGAATGAGATCCCGGAAAAGGTTTACGACAACCTGATCGAGTCCGTCCATAACGCTCTGCCGCTGATGCACCGGTACATGAAATTCAGAAAGAGCTATATGAATGTCTCTGAGCTCCACATGTATGATCTCTATGTGCCGCTGACGGAAGATTATGAGAAGACCTACACCTACAAGGAGGCGCAGGAGCTGATCTTAAAGGCGCTGAAGCCGTTAGGAGAGGAGTATCTGAATCTCTTGAGAACAGGATTTGAGAACCGCTGGATCGACGTCTATGAGAATGAGGGAAAAAGAAGCGGCGCGTACTCCAACAGCGCTTACGGCGTTCACCCGTATGTGCTGATGAGCTTTGATGGGACATTGAATTCTGTCCTCACACTGGCGCATGAGATGGGGCATTCCATCCACTCCTGGTATTCCAACGCGAACCAGAGCTACACCTACGCAGGATACAGGATCTTTGTGGCTGAGGTGGCCTCCACCTGCAATGAGATCCTGCTCTTAAACTACATGATCAACGAGGCAAAGGACAGAAAAGAGAAGTTTTATCTGGTGAACCAGCTTGCGGAACGGTTCCGTACGACACTTTTCCGTCAGGCCCTGTTCGCGGAGTTTGAGTGGGAGACTTATAAGCTTTCCTGGAATGGAACCCCGCTCACAAAAGATTTGCTCTGTGGTCTTTACCATGAGCTGAATTCGGAGTATTATGGGAAAGAGACCGTGATCGACTCCGACATCGACCACGAGTGGGAGCGGATCCCGCACTTTTACATGCAGTTTTATGTGTACCAGTATGCCACCGGATTTTCGGCGGCGATGGCCATCGCGAGACGGATCCTGGCAGGCGACCCGGAGACGAAGGAAGGCTATTTCCGCTTCTTAAAAGGCGGTTGTTCCAGGACACCGGTGGAATTACTGAAGCTTGTAGGTCTTGACATGGAAGAGCCGGAGGTTGTGAATGAGGCTATGAAGGTGTTTAAAGATCTGCTGGATGAGATGGAAGAGCTGGCGTAAAAAGAAATTTTTTGTCAGGGATTTCTGGTTCGTACCGACGCAGTACGGACTGAAAGGTATCAAAATGTAAATCATTGCAGCAAGTATGCAGGCTTGCTGAGCAGTTGCAGTTTGTCAATTATGAAATCAGGATGCAGTGTTTGCCGGGAAAAGTGATAATATCCGGCATGAGGGGAAGAGGCGAGCAGTTATGAGTATTTATGAGGCGATTTTTAATCGATACTCCGTCAGAGAATACCGGATGGAAAAGATTGAGCCGGAGAGATTGGAAGCGTTGAAACGGTATTTGAAAACCGTAGCGCTTTTAGATGAGGAAAAGCCGGTAGAATTTGAGATCGTGGACAACACCGACAAAAAGCAGAAAGTCCACGGACTCTGGAAGACGGAAGCGCCGTACTACCTTGCGGTATATTGCGGTGACGACCGCCTTTCCATGCGAAATGCCGGGTACGCAGCAGAGCAGGCAGTCCTCTACCTTACATCGAAGGAACTCGGAACCTGCTATCTCGGAGCGACAAAAGCAGGGGAGGATAAAAAAGACGGACTGAAGCGTTTCCTCGTGATCGCTTTCGGCAAAGCATCCGCAAAGCCGTTCCGCGATTCGTCCATGGCCCACAGAAACTCCCTGGCAGCTCTCTGTGCCTTCAAGGATGAACCGGGAGAACAGGTAAAGTCGATCCTCCGCGCCGCCCGCCTCGCCCCGTCCTCCTTCAACTCCCAGCCCTGGCGCTTCGTCGTTTACTCCGACCGCCTCTACATCTTCATGAAAAAAGCCGCCCCATTCTCCGGAAAAGGAGCGAAGGCCTTCAAGGAGTTCAACATGGGAATCATGCTGTCACATATCATGCTGGCAGCAGAGGAATACTGGATGAACATGGAGACGCTGGTGGAGGAGCAGTTTGCGAAGAAGGATTATAAGAATGGGGAGTATGTCTGTACGATTGTGTTTCATAGTTGAAAAACGCCACACCGCATCTGTCTGGCCTCCTCCCCATCTGTCACAATATTCCCCGATTCTCCTCAAATTGCAGAAATTTTCCCAACCTCTATATTTCTACTTGAAACCGGAAACACCATATGCTAAAATTGGAAAGAATAAGGTGTTGTAGAAACGCAACTACATCGGAGGAGGAAACTATGATCAGTCAGCTCATACAGAAGATTCAGAAGACAAAGGCACCGATCTGCGTCGGTCTTGACCCTATGTTAGGTTATATCCCGAACCATATTGTCCAGAGAGCATTTAAGGACTTCGGCGAGACCATGGAAGGAGCTGCCGAGGCTGTATGGCAGTTTAACAAAGAAATTATTGATAACACTTATGATTTGATTCCCTCAGTGAAACCGCAGATTGCAATGTATGAGCAGTTTGGCATTGAGGGTCTTAAAATATATGCCCGCACGATCGAATACTGCCAGAATAAGGGACTCCTTGTGATCGGTGACGTAAAGAGAGGCGATATCGGATCCACTTCCTCCGCATATGCAGTTGGACATATCGGAAGTGTAAAAGTTGGAAGCAATGAATGCCGCGGTTTCAATACGGATTTTATCACCGTAAACCCGTACCTCGGAACAGACGGAATCAAACCGTTCGTCAATGTCTGCAACGATGAGGACAGAGGCCTTTTCGTTCTCGTTAAGACATCCAACCCGTCCAGCGGCGAGTTTCAGGACCGCCTTGTAGATGGAAGACCGCTCTACGAGTTAGTCGCAGAGAAGGTCGTTGAGTGGGGCGAAGCAAGCATGGACGGCGATTACAGCAACGTAGGCGCTGTTGTGGGCGCTACATATCCGGAGATGAGCAAGATCTTAAGAAAGCTCATGCCGAAAACATACTTCCTTGTACCGGGCTACGGCGCACAGGGCGGTACCGCGAAAGACTTAATGCACTGCTTCAACGAGGATGGTCTCGGAGCTGTCGTAAACTCCTCCAGAGGAATCATCGCTGCGTATAAGCAGGAGAAATACGCAAAGTTCGGTCCGGAACATTTCGCAGAGGCATCCAGACAGGCCGTTGTGGATATGATCGCGGATATCAACTCCGTATTATAATAGTACATTGAAAATTTATCAGCCATGGCGTATGTCCGTGGCTGATGTGTTGTAACCATATAAAAACAGTGTTTCGGAAAGCTGGAAAAGCACCGGAATACTGATAGTAAACCACCAGGAGGAAACCATGGCACAGAAAAAAGTAAACGCTGTGATCCACAGCCAGGAAAAACTGGCGGAGGGAATCTACAGCATGTGGCTTGACGCACCGGAGATGGCAAAAGCAGCCGTACCGGGACAGTTTATCGCTGTTTACACCAATGACCAGTCAAAGCTTCTGCCGCGTCCGATCAGTATCTGCGAGGCGGACAAGGAGAATGGAAGACTTCGGATCGTTTACCGCATCGCGGGAGCCGGAACAAAGGAATTTTCCGCATACAAGGAAGGCGATACCCTCGATATTATGGGACCGCTGGGAAATGGATTCCCCTTAAAGAAGAAAAAAGCATTCCTGATCGGCGGCGGAATCGGAATCCCGCCGATGTTAGAGCTTGCTAAGAACCTGGACTGCGAGAAGACAGCAGTCATCGGTTACAGAGATAAAGAGACCTTCCTCGCGGACGAGCTTCGCAAATACGCCGATGTCGTGATCGCGACAGAGGATGGAAGTGTCGGAACAAAGGGAAATGTCATCGACGCGATCCGCGCGGAGAAGCTTACCGCGGATATTATCTACGCATGCGGACCAACTCCGATGTTGAAGGCATTAAAGACCTACGCAATGGAGAACGGGATCGAGTGCTATATCTCTCTGGAAGAAAAGATGGCATGCGGAATCGGTGCCTGTCTTGGCTGTGTATGCCACAGCAAGGACATTGATGAGCACAGTAACGTGAGAAACAAGAGAATCTGCAAGGACGGTCCGGTATTCCGCGCTGAAGAGGTAGAACTTCTGACTCCGGATGAGCAGCGCGAGCGCATCGCCTCCGGCATCATGATCAAGAAGGAGGAGCAGGCATGAATACAAAAGTAACACTTGCCGGTGTAGAGTTAAAGAATCCGGTGATGACCTGTTCCGGTACCTTTGGTTCCGGTATGGAATATGGCGAGATGATCGATCTTGACCGTCTCGGCGCTGTTGTAACAAAAGGAATCGCAAACATGCCGTGGCCGGGAAATCCGACCCCGCGAGTGACGGAAGTTTACGGCGGAATGTTAAATGCTATCGGTCTTCAGGGACCGGGCGTCGACGTGTTCATGAAGCGCGACGTTCCGTTCTTAAGACAGCATGACACAAAGATCATCGTTAATGTCTGCGGAAAGTCCGAGAGCGACTATGTGGATGTTGTGGAGCGTCTCGCTGACGCTGATGTAGATATGCTTGAGATCAATATCTCCTGCCCGAACGTAAAAGAGGGCGGAATCGCATTCGGCCAGGATCCGAAATGCGCGGAACAGATCACAAAGGCGGTAAAGAAGGTCGCAAAGCAGCCGGTGATCATGAAGCTTTCCCCGAACGTTACGGATATCGCTGAGATGGCGAGAGCCGTTGAGGCAGGCGGAGCGGATGTGGTATCTCTGATCAACACCATCACGGGAATGAAGATCGATATCAACAAGCGCACATTCGCCCTGGCAAACAAGACCGGCGGTATGTCCGGCCCGGCGATCAAACCGGTGGCTGTCCGCATGGTATATCAGGTCGCCAACGCTGTGAAGATCCCGCTGATCGGAATGGGCGGCATTATGACGGCTGAGGACGCGCTGGAGTTCATCCTCGCAGGCGCGACAGCAGTGTCCATCGGAACCGCGAATTTCATCAACCCGGATACGACGATCCAGGTGATCGAGGGCATCGAGGCGTACATGAAGAAGTACGGTGTGGAAGATATCCACGAGTTAATTGGTGCTGTGCACTAAGAATATTATTTTGAAAGGAAGTTTTTAGGTCATGGAAAAGTACAAGCAGGAATTTATTGAATTCATGGTTGATTGCGGCGTATTAAAATTTGGAGATTTCGTAACAAAGAGCGGAAGAAAGACTCCGTTTTTCGTAAACACAGGATTCTACCGCACAGGCGCCCAGCTCAGAAAGCTTGGCGAGTACTACGCAAAAGCGATCAATGATACATTCGGAACAGACTTCGATGTTCTCTTTGGACCGGCTTACAAGGGAATTCCGCTGACCGTTGCAACAAGCATGGCGATCAGTGAGCACTTCGGCGCAGACATCAAGTACTGCTCCAACAGAAAAGAAGTAAAAGACCACGGTGACAAGGGAATCCTTCTCGGCAGCCCGATCGCTGACGGTGACAAGGTCGTTATCATCGAGGACGTGACAACAGCGGGTACATCCATCGAGGAGACACTTCCGATCATCAAGGCGCAGGGCGATGTCGATGTTCTCGGCCTTGTTGTATCCGTAGACCGCTGCGAGAGAGGTAAAGGCGAGAAGTCCGCTCTTACCGAGATCCAGGAGAAATACGGTTTCCGCACAACAGCGATCGTAACCATGAAGGAAGTAGTTGAACACCTTTACAACAAAGAGTACAAGGGAAAAGTTATCATCGACGACACATTAAAAGCAGCGATCGACGCATACTATGAGCAGTATGGCGTAAAATAAGAAGGAGCGGTTTTATGGAAAAAATTTATAAGACCATGAGAAACACAGGGGCAGCGAGCATCGCGGTTGGAGTTATCGTTGCATCTGTCGGACTTGCTGCCGGAATCATCGCGATCGTGAACGGGGCACTGCTTCTTAAGAGAAAATCTGAGATTACGTTTTAATCGGATCAGGGCGGTTTTAACGCGGCTGTGAAAACAAAAAGAGCGGTGAAGCATGCCTGAAAAGTGAAATGAACGGAGTGGGAGATGTGGCCTTTATGGCGGCATCTCCTTTCCTGCTTAAAAATTCGGAGAGTATCCGGAGAGAAGGACCACGAAACAGGAACCCCTGTTTTGGTGGGAATGGAGAATTTTGAAAATGAAAAAACACAGACATCGGATTCTCGGGGCGGTTCTTTTTGTCCTGTATCTGGTTCTGCTGACATATTTCCTGTTTTTCGCCGAAGAAATGGGGCGCAGCCCCGACGCGAGGGCCGAATATTCCTACAACCTGACCCTTTTTAAAGAGATTCGGCGCTTTCTTTTATACAGGAACATTCTTGGCTGGCGCGCGGTGTTCTTGAATATTTTCGGCAACGTGCTGGCATTTATGCCCTTTGGCTTTTTTCTGCCGGTCATCTGGGTGCGGACGAGACACTGGTATATCACAGTACTCTTAAGCTTTGTCATGAGTCTTCTTGTGGAGACGATGCAGCTTGTCGGCAAAGTCGGAAGCTTTGATGTGGATGACCTGCTCTTAAATACCATCGGTGGTTTTGCCGGGTATATTATTTTTGTCCTTGCGAGAGGCGTTTGGGAGAGATACAGTGGAACGAATCGGAAATAAAGTATCGTATATTAAAAAGCCGTTTGCAAAGAACAGTTTTGTGGCGGCAGGGCTCGCAGCGGCGGCACTTGTCTTTTATGCCGCCGCCATCAGCTTTTCGTACTATACCCAGGGGAATGCACCGCTTGCGGCTGCGGCTCTGGGTTTTTGCAGTATTATCATTGCGGTGTCATCGGTGGTCTATGGTGTATTTGCCATGATGGAGAAAGAGAAGAATTATCTTCTGGCGAAGATCAGCCTTGCGGCGGCGGGGATCCTGCTGCTGGTGTGGGTACTGATGATCGTGTTTGCGCTGTAAAGATGACAGGGCGGAACCGGGAACAGCGGTCCGGAGCGCATCTTTTTCAGGTGCGGAAAATGAACGTGAAATGGAGGCATGACACATGGAACAAGATCTGATCAGAGAGCGCTATGACCTTTCCATGGCGCGGATCCAGGAAATTCTGACGGAAGAGACGGTACCGGAAAACTACCGGGATTATTTTAGAAAAGTGACAGAGTTCATTATCCAGTGCGGTGAGGTCTTAAAGGCGAAAGAGGACGGAAGCCTGGATCAGATGACACTGGAAGAGGGAAGAACGTTAAACCATAAGCTTTATGCGGATGTTCTTCCGGAAAACTATGAGACAAGCTATACGAATCCGGCTTACGCGGTGAAGACGCTGGGGGAGGAGTACGGAAAGCTTCTTTCCTATCTCTATGCGGAGATCCGCGGGGATATCATTTACGCGTTTGAGGGACGTGTTCTGGATCTCGTGATCGGAAACGAGGCACTGATCGAGATCTACAACCTCTTTGAGGGCGAGACACTTCCGGCAGCGAAGGAGATCAAGGATGTGCTCTACTGGAGCGCCAGCGACTACTGTGACGTGACTCTGACTTACCGTGTACAGGAAGGCGTGGATCCAAAGCTTGACTTCGCGAAAAAGATCATCATGGAGAGTGACCTTTCCGATCTCTCGTATCTCTACCGGTTCGGTGCGTATATTTCCCCGGAAGAGGAGAAGACAGCGGCGTTCTTAAACAGCCTGCCGGAGGAAGAGATCAGGAAGATGGCAGATACCTATACTGACGGATATATCCGTGGATTTGAGGTCATGGGCCGGGATCTTTCGAAGAAGAAGACGGTGTCAGTGCGTTATCCGATCGGTTTTGAACGCATGGTACGCCAGGCAGTAAAAAATTTCGAGGCAGCGGGGCTTTCTGTGATCTTTTGCAGAAGTGCTGTGGGCAGCATCAACCGGAATCCGGCAGGACGCGGCGGATACGCATCCTCTTCCCCGAACAGACAGTATGATTATGACCATCGTTATGACAGCGCAGTCTATATGGATAAGGCGTTCCGTGACCGGAAGATCGGTGTCTTAAAGACGGCCTACGAGCAGTATAAAGAGGACGCAGCCGCTTACGCGGGACCGGCGGTCATCGAGACCTTCGGCGAGCCGGGCTTTGAGCCAGTGAATAAGCCGGAGGCATGGGCGTTTACGGAGAAACAGCAGAACCTTTATCTGGAGTACAGGAATCTCTCTATGCCGGTGGTGAACGAATATATTCCGGGGGATGAGACGAGCTTTACGATCATCGCGTTCCCGGTTCCGGCAATCGGGGAACTGTTCCCGGAGATCTTTAAGGAGACGATCCGGATCAACACCCTGGATTACGAACTTTACCGTGACATGCAGCAGAAGATCATTGATGTTCTCGATACGGCGGAGTATGTGGAGATCACCGGAAAAGGGGAGAACCAGACGAACATGCAGGTCCAGCTGGCTGCGATTTCCAACCCGGAAAAGCAGACGAAGTTTGAGAACTGTGTGGCGGATGTAAATATTCCGCTTGGCGAGGTGTTCACTTCCCCGAAGCTTGCGGGAACGAACGGAATCTTAAATGTGGGAACGGTTTATATCGGAGATATCCAGTACCGGAATCTCCGCATGGAATTCAAGGACGGCCGTGTGGTTTCAGCGGTATGCGATAACTTCGTGGAAAATGGAGTGATCGATCAGGAAGCCGGACACCGCCTTATTGTGCAGGGAATCATGAACGGTCATGAGACGCTGCCCCTCGGCGAGTTTGCCATCGGAACGAACACGACGGCCTACGCCATGGCGGAGAAGTTTGGAATTCTGGACCGTCTGCCGATCCTTATCGTCGAGAAGATGGGACCGCACTTTGCAGTTGGCGACACCTGCTACAGCTGGTCTGAGGACAGCCCGATGTACAATCCGGACGGCAAGGAGATGATCGCGAGAGACAATGAAGTTTCTATATTAAGGAAGGAAGATGTCTCGAAGGCGTACTTCGGCGTCCACACGGATATCACGATCCCATATAAGGAGCTGGAGAGAATTTCCGCAGTCCATACAGACGGAACGAAGATAGATATCATTTTGGACGGAAGGTTTGTGCTGGCGGGGCTGGATGAATTAAATAGGCCGCTGGATGAAAAATAAGAAAAAGTTGTAACTGTGAAGATACAGAATCGTTATAAAAAGTTTTATCAGACTGCAAAACCGGAATAGCATAGAGAAAATTATGAACACAGTGGTTATGCAGCTGATGACAGGACACCCTGAAATATGTAATTCATTTATGTATTTCAGGGTGTTTTTACATAATTACACTGAGTGTGGACACTTGTGATCCCAGGAAAAGCCGCTGACAGACCGATGGATGGGAAGAATATTATATTTTGCAGTATCACATCACTGCATGAAGTTGGCAGAATCTACGGATTCCTACTTGACGCGCATAAAAAAACCTTGTATTATGATTGATAAGGAAATATTGTTACTAAAAAGCTATTTATTAGAATTACTTATCAATAATCGTTACACTCATAAGGAGAAAAAACAATGGCAAAAGTTGGAATTGTAATGGGCAGTGACTCTGATATGCCGATCATGGCACAGGCTGCCGAGGTACTGGAACAGTTTGGTATTGATTTTGAAATGACGATCATTTCCGCTCACAGAGAGCCGGATACATTTTTCGAGTACGCGAAGAGCGCCGAGAGCAAAGGCATGAAGGTCATTATCGCCGGCGCAGGCAAGGCAGCTCATCTTCCGGGTATGTGCGCAGCGATCTTTCCGCTTCCTGTCATCGGAATCCCGATGAAGACTTCTGACTTAGGCGGCGTGGATTCCCTCTATTCTATCGTACAGATGCCGTCCGGAATCCCGGTAGCGACCGTAGCGATCAACGGAGGAAAGAACGCCGGAATCCTTGCGGCAAAGATCCTTGCGGCATCCGATCCGGAGCTTCTTGAAAAATTAAAAGCTTATTCTGAGAAGATGAAGACAGAAGTTGAGAGCAAGGCAGAGAAGCTCGACAAGATCGGATACAAAGAGTATCTTGCTTCCATGAAAAAATGACAAGTAACAGAGATATTAAAAACAGAGTTCCCGCAGAAAGAAAGGTGAGTAGCTGCCGGGCATTGTGTTTCCAGCAGGGTCTGATGAAGACACAGTGTAAACTCATATAAGCATAAAAAATATAGAAATCGGGACATGATCGCGCATGCAACATGCAGAATGTGCAGAGAATGTCCGAGAACATAAGATTCTCCAGGAGGAAATACATATGGATTACAAGAAAGCCGGAGTTGATATCGAGGCTGGTTACAAGTCTGTAGAACTGATGAAAGAGCATGTTAAGAAGACCATGCGTGAGGAAGTTTTAGGAGGTCTTGGCGGATTTTCCGGTGCATTCTCCCTCGCAAAGATCAAAGATATGGAGGAGCCGGTCCTTCTTTCCGGTACTGACGGATGTGGAACAAAGGTGAAACTTGCGATGATCATGGACAAGCATGACACCATCGGTATCGATGCAGTTGCCATGTGTGTCAACGATATCGCGTGTGCAGGCGGTGAGCCGTTATTCTTCTTAGACTATATTGCATGCGGCAAGAACTATCCGGAAAAGATCGCGGATATCGTAAAAGGTGTTGCGGAAGGCTGTCTCCAGTCTGAAGCTGCCCTGATCGGCGGTGAGACCGCAGAGCATCCGGGTCTTATGGCAGAGGATGAGTATGACCTTGCAGGTTTCTCCGTTGGCGTCTGCGATAAAAAGGATATGATCACAGGCGAGAATCTTCAGCCGGGTGATGTGCTGATCGGAATGGCTTCCACAGGCGTTCACTCCAACGGTTTCTCTCTTGTCCGCAAGGTATTTGAGAAAGAGATGACTGCGGAGGGCTTAAATACATATTACGACGAGCTTGGAAAGACTCTTGGTGAGACACTTCTCGCTCCGACAAGAATCTATGTGAAAGCTTTAAAGAACGTGAAAAAAGCAGGCGTTACCGTAAAGGCATGCAGCCATATCACAGGCGGCGGCTTCTACGAGAATGTTCCGCGTATGTTAAAGGATGGCGTCTGCGCTGTGATTCATAAAGACAGCTACCAGATCCCGCCGATCTTCCCGCTGATGCAGAAAAAGGGCGAGATCGATGAGAAGATCATGTACAATACCTTCAACATGGGAATCGGCATGGTCGTTGCAGTCGCTGAGGAAGATGTCCGCACAACGATGGCAGCCATGAAGGCAGCAGGAGATATCCCATACATCATCGGATCCATCGAGGCAGGAGAAAAGGGAGTGACCTTATGTTAAGAGTCGGCGTTCTTGTTTCCGGCGGAGGAACGAATCTTCAGGCGATCTTAGATGCCATCGACGCGGGAACGATCCGCAATGCGAAGGTAGAGGTTGTCATCAGCAACAACGCAGGCGCGTTTGCTTTGGAGCGCGCGAAAAAGCATGGGATTCCGGCTGAGTGTCTTTCCCCGAAGGATTTTGCGTCCAGGGAGGAGTTCAATGAGGCACTGGTTGCTAAAATCGATTCCTATGAGCTGGACCTCATCGTGCTGGCAGGATATCTCGTGAAGATCCCTGCAGCCATGATCGAAAAATACAGAGATAAGATCATCAATATCCACCCGTCTTTGATTCCGTCCTTCTGCGGTGTCGGCTTCTACGGACTGAAGGTCCATGAGGCTGCTCTTCGGAGAGGTGTAAAGATCACCGGTGCGACGGTACATTTTGTGGACGAGGGAATGGATTCCGGTCCGATCATCTTACAGAAGGCTGTTGAAGTGGAAAAAGGTGACACGCCGGAGGTCCTTCAGCGCCGCGTCATGGAACAGGCAGAGTGGAAGATCCTGCCGAAGGCCATCGACATGATCGCAAACGGAGAGATCTGATACAGGATAGAAGACAGCCGTTCCTGGCTGCGCGGGGCGTATACAGGAACGGCTTCACTGATAAGCAGGAGGAAAAACGAATGAAGGTTTTAATCGTTGGCAGCGGCGGAAGAGAGCATGCGATCGCATGGAAGGTCGCACAGAGCAAGAAGGTCGATAAGATCTACTGTGCACCGGGCAATGCAGGTATTTCTGAAGTAGCGGAGTGCGTGCCGATCGGTGCCATGGAATTTGATAAATTAGTTGCTTTCGCGAAAGAAAAAGAGATCGATCTTACCGTGATCGGTATGGATGATCCGCTTGTAGGCGGAATCGTTGATGTCTTCGAGAAAGAGGGACTCCGTGTATTCGGACCGAGAAAGAACGCGGCGATCCTCGAGGGTTCCAAGGCATTCTCCAAGGACCTTATGAAGAAGTACAATATCCCGACAGCGGCTTATGAGACATTTACAGACCCGGAAAAGGCGCTGGAGTATCTTGAGACCGCAAAGATGCCGATCGTACTGAAGGCAGACGGTCTTGCGCTTGGAAAGGGCGTTCTGATCTGCCAGACATTGGAAGAGGCAAAAGAGGGCGTTAAGACCCTGATGATGGATAAGAAGTTCGGCTCCGCGGGTGATGAGATCGTCATCGAGGAGTTTATGACAGGCCGTGAGGTATCCGTACTGTCCTTCGTGGACGGAAATATCGTGAAGATCATGAGCTCCGCCCAGGATCACAAGCGTGCGAAGGACGGCGACCAGGGCTTAAATACCGGCGGTATGGGCAACTTCTCTCCGAGCCCGTTCTACACGAAGGAAGTCGACGAGTTCTGTAAGAAATATATCTACCAGCCGACCGTTGACGCCATGAAGGCAGAGGGAAGACCGTTCAAGGGAGTTATCTTCTTCGGTCTCATGCTGACCCCGGACGGACCGAAGGTCCTGGAGTACAATGCGAGATTCGGTGACCCGGAGGCACAGGTCGTTCTCCCGAGGCTGGAAAACGATATCGTGGACGTCTTCGAGGCATGTATCGACGGAACGCTCGATCAGGTCGACTTAAAGTTCGACAATGACCGCGCGACAGTATGTGTGATCTTAGCGTCCGACGGCTACCCGGTAGAGTATAAAAAAGGATTCCCGATCGAGGGACTTGAGAAGTTCAAGGGAAAAGACGATTACTATGTCTTCCACTCTGGCACAAAATTCAACGAAAACGGCCAGATCGTCACCAACGGCGGTCGTGTCCTCGGCGTGACCGCCACAGGAAAAGATCTGAAGGAAGCCAGAAAGAAAGCTTATGAGGCGACGGAATGGATCTCTTTTGAGAATAAGTACATGAGACATGATATTGGTAAGGCGATCGACGATATTCACTCATAACCTAAAAGGTCCAATGAATCTCAAAATCTCCATTTGAATTGATCATTATATGATTGATCAATAGGCAGACGAGATTGTGCTTTTCGGTATCATCCAATTCATCAATGTTGGACATGGACAGGATACTTTTCACATCGGCAGTATCTTTCTGATCAGCTGTAGCATTCTCAATTTCAAGAGAGAGGGTATCTCTTTCGGAATAGAGGATCTGCAGCTGATTTTCTATATCCTTTTCTTCGACTGAACCAAGCGAGTAGAGCCTGATCGTGCGGGCAATTTGCTTTTGTATATTTTCCAGACGTTTATTTAATGTTTCAACAAGAGATGAAGAGTCCGCAGCGGGGGAATTGGAAACTTCATCAAAATAATCAGGATCCAGCTGGAGATGACGGATTTCATTTAAAACAGCATTGTCTAAGACCTCGACTCTTATGTTGGGAGACATACATTTTGGAGATCCATCACGCCAGTTGTAAGCACGATTACGACATTTGTAATATTTATAGCGATGCTTTTTCGTGCCTACATAATGAGCAGAATATGTGGCCCCACAGGAAGCACATCGGCATAGCCCAGAGAGAAGATACTGACCGTAGTGCCCGGTATGTTCTTTTTTGTAGTATTCAGCGATCTGGGTAACCTTTTTCTGAACTTCATTAAATGTGGTTTCGTCTATAAGTGGTTCGTGGATCCCGTTAATATATCCAGTATTTGTTTTTATCTTTCCAATGTAGATAGGATTTTGCAGTATTAAAGAAATCGTATTATAACCAACTTTATAAGGTCCATATTTGGTAGTGTATCCAGACATGGAGCGGGCAATATCAGAATAGGAATATCCGCGGATCGCCAGATCGAAGATCTGTTTAACCTGCGCTGCTTCGTATTCGTTCGGGATAAGATAGTCGTTAATAAAGTCATAGCCGATTGGGACATTTCCGCCGCCGTGCCATTTTCCCTGCTTTGCCCGCCCTTCCCGTCCCATTGCCATTCGTTCCTTAATTTGTTCCCGCTCTAACTGCGCGAAGACACTTAAAATTCCGATCATGGCCCGCCCAAACGGGGTACTGGTATCAAAATTTTCCGACATGGAGATGAAATCCACATGGTTTGTAAGGAAAAGGTCCTCGATAATATAGAGGGTATCTTTCTGGGAACGGGATAATCGATCCAGTTTGTAGACAAGAACGGTATCAAAACGTTTTTGTGTGCAATCAGCAAAGAGCTTTTGGAGAGATGGACGGTTCATATTTCCGCCAGAAAAGCCCGGATCCGTATATACTTTATAGATCTTCCAGGAATGAGCTTCGCAGAATTTTGTAAGCCGGTCGATCTGCTCCGAAATGGAATATCCTTCAACGGCCTGTTCCTGGGTGGAGACCCGGACGTAAATAGCGACTTTTTTCATATAACACCTCCAGAAAAAGGTATAAAAAATACACCCCTTGCCGAGATGCCTGGAAGATGATATAATTCAAGTGTTCAAGTTGATTATATCTTCCGGAGCATCCGGCAAGAGAAAATCTATGTAAAGCCGTTCGGTGCGCCAACACCGGGCGGTTTTTTCATCTACTATTCTGAAAGCTCTTTCCTTAATTTGGTGGCAATTCGTTTGACCCCGACACCAGAATTTAAATTTAAAGCTTTTTCAAAATAACTTAAAGCTTGTTGTTTGTGATCCAGTTCTAATTCCAATTCTCCAAGGGAACGGAAAATCCATGCGTTATCCGCAAATAACGGATCATTGGCAAAATCCAATAATGCCGCAGTAAAATGGTCATAGTCTTTAATAGAGAGCGGTCGATCTGCATTGCTTATTTCAGCCCAAAGGTTCTGCAATTCACGTTCACGTTGACTTGGTCGATAAGATTTCTCCACCTGTTCTTTAAATAAATCACGTTCCATTAAAATTCCGTCAAAAGTGAAATGATATGTAGGTGTATCAGGATGCTGAGTATATTTATAACTAATTTGTTTTTTCTCTTCATCAATATCAAAATCTAAAGAAGCACTGTTGACGATATCTTCAGGATAACATATAGTAGTCTGCTGCTCTACAGTATCGTATACATAAACTGCATCACGATTTAGTACAATAAAGTATCGACCGGATGGAGAATACTTATAATTCCGTGCTCCGTACGCCTCATAGTGTATTTTCCATTTTTCTTTGCCAGTTGAATCACACAGATAGAGATCTTTCGCCGAATGAGGGTCTTGCGAATAATAGGTATCAATGGTAAAAGCAATCCAGTTATTGGGAGATACACAATGTTTACTGCATCCGATACTGTGGCCGGGTATATGAGGCCATGACTTTTTTATAAAACACTGATTCTCCTTAAAATAAGCGATAATTGAAAATACAGGTTCTTCTGGAGATGGAAAAGTGCCAAGTACATAAGAGTCATTTTTCTCAAGTGGATAAAAATAAGAGCTATTTAAAATACGATAAACCTCCTCTTTTGATTTATCCTCGTGGTATTGCGATGAATGCGATTCAGCGGTTTGATTTTCGGCTGCTGATTTTCTTTTGAAGAAAAATCCCATAATAGTATCCTCCCACATTATAAAAGTTTGAGTTTTAGCAACTCCTTTGGATAGCCAGTGCAGGAACAGAACTGATCACTTGTGTGTCCAGAATAATTCTGCAGCATATCGTCTGAGATTAAAAGTTCCGCTGCAAATTGGTTTGCCTCCCGTTCAATGCCCGACGTGAGCAGGAGGGTGTGATTCTGAAGAAATGCACAGTTTTCTTTTCTATGTAAAAGAGCATGCCCGAGTTCATGAGCAATGACAACTCGATACATTGGATCGTCTGCTGAAATATCTTCATTCACAAAAATCCATCGTTTTCGCTTCAATAACATATAGTATCCGGCAACATCACCGAGAGGCATAATTGCAATTCCGATATCAGCGAATTTTGCAATGGCGATAGGATCTCGGGTCCCGACAATGCGTTCATAGTACCGGATCAGTCGGCATATCTTATGATCGATTGTTTCCAAATCGTACCACCTACTTCTTATTCTTGGTCGGGTTATATTTAACCTTATTTTCTTTCTTGGTTTCTCTTAGGGCATACTCGACTGCATTCCGGATTAGGTTCATGGATGTGTCATCAATTTCTTCTCCATTATAATAAAGAGGTCCGTCCTCGCCTTTTTGCATTTGGTCCATAATCTGGTTGAGGGCTTTCGTGATATCTCTCTCATCCCGGGCGGTCAGTTCTGGAGACTTTTCTTGTATCCCCTCATTGCCAGTCATCAAATAATCTACGGTAACATTAAAATAGTTAGCTATTTTTTGAATCTTTGAGGTGTTCGGAGCAGATTTATCTATTTTGCTAATGTACCCTTTTCCAAACTCCAGCTGTGATTCAAGTTCTTTACTGGTGATTCCTGTTTCTTTACATAAGGATTGGATTCTTTCTTTTATACTCATATGGCTGCCTTTCAAAAAAAAGTTGCGAAAAAACGCAAATAACCCTTGACAGTTGCCATAAATCGCGTATAATAAAGATACGAGTTGCGATAAATAGCAATAACGGAAAGATATAGCGTTTGTAAATATTGTTGTGGTGACTTTATTTTACTATAAATCGCAAAATAAATCAATATAAATTTGTTATTTATCGCAATTTTGCAAAGACGAACGAGAAAGGAGAATAAAGAAATGGTCTATGATAATTTAAAAAACATCTGTAAAGAAAAGCACATCACCTTTCAAGAAATAGAGGCGGTTGCAGAACTCGGCTCCGGATGTATCAGCAGATGGAAAGACGGGAAAGTGAGTCCAAATATAGACACTCTGAAAAAAATTGCTAATGTAATTGGTGTTAAAGTTGCGGATCTTGTGAAAGAGTAAATTCGATGCCAGTAAAATGTGGAAGGGGTGTGAGAGAGATGTACCCAACATACGATGACATCATCCAGAACATTAAGAATGTCATAGCGGAAAAAGGCATACGGCAGGGTATCGTAGCTGCGAGAGCGGGTTTTTCCAAACAGGATTTCAGTAACATACTGAATGATCACAGAAAGCTGCTCCGGGTTGAGTACTTAGTCCCGATCGCCTTTGCGTTGGGAGTCGATGTAAACGAACTGTTAAAGGCAGGTGAGAAGGTGGAGTGATGAATGACAAAAAGAATCCATACCCATGGAGAGCGTGGATCCTTACAGCGTTGATTGTTAATCAGGTTCTGACGGCGATTCAGATCCGTCAGGCGAATCAGGAGTTGTGGAAGGCTGTGATTCAGCAAGACAAGAATTTGGTGCAGATTGGTAAGCATCTGATTGAGCATCAGCAGAATGACATTTTATATAAGACGATAATGAATCATCTTGTACAGGAGATTCTGTGGTTGATAGAACCCAGTCTTTAACTGGTCCGGCCATATGCAAAAAAGAAAGGCGGGATTACATGAAGATAAAGCATGTCATGAGTGATGGATCCGTGCGGGATAGTATCGAAGGTTTGATGCTTCCCGCGGATCATCCGGTCTATAAAGCATTGGTAAAAGCGCTTAAGGAAAAACACAATAGCGACCAGGCGGAAGAGAGAGAATCTAAGGTCAGCTAATTGGAGGGAGGTGAAATAGATGCATGAGAACAATGAGGAGACGGCAGGTGCTCTGCCAGTACTGCGGCCAGGTCTGGAATGTATCCCGGTTCGCAGTGATCCGAGACGAGTATCGGTGTCCGAAATGTACGAAGAGGATCCGGAACTCGAGGAGTCCTACGATCAGGACAAGCAGCAGCCGACACTATTTGAAGTGATGGAAAAGATATGTCGCATTGTTGAGTGTGTGACCTGCGGCGGCATGATATATGTTCTGGCCCGCATGGCTGGAATTGCATAAAAAGATCCCCATAGCGGAGCGGCAACTCCGAGGGGATCACATGTAAAAAGTTTACACCTCTATTTTAGAGGAGAAAGAGGAGAAAATCAATGAAAAAATTGGTCAGAGTTTCAACGGATCTGCAGGTGACGATCCACGATTATCCGGAAGGATCTTATCAGATACAGAATAAAGCTCTGAGGAAGCTGATTGGAAACGATTGTGATTTGTACGAATCGGTTAGCCCAAAAAGGCTTTATTCAAAAGTGAAGATCGGCAAGAAAATGGAAAAAGAAGGTCATCGCATGGTTATGTTGGTCGATGAAGAAGGACTGTTGAAGTCTTTAGAGTCGAACATCCTTGGCAGCTGGCTGTATGAAACAGATAAGCACGGATATCCGATTGCCGGGAATGTACTCTTTGTAGGAACCAAATATACGGGTATGGGGATTGACTTCTGCGGAATTTCGGAAGATGCAGCAGAATCTTTGAAAAAGGAATTTGAAGAGCAGATTGCAAAGGGGAAAGCCTGATGCCTACCGAGAAGTACATACTCCCCGACCGGGCCGCATGGAATGATGCGGTCAACCAGGCGCTTAAGGAGAGTGCGTGTGCGATCACAGATGAAACAATGGAAGAGCTGAAGGGAGAAGACGATGACGGGAAACATTAAATGCGAGATTCTGGAAACGTTCATCGAATTTCCAGAGATCCACGGATATCACCTGGAACTCAATCTGATCGAGTGGGGAGACAACGAACCGAAGTACGATCTCCGCAGATGGAACGAAGACCGTTCCAGGATGACGAAGGGTATTACCTTATCAAAAGAAGAACTGCTCGTCTTACAGGACAAGCTTTCAAATATTAAATTTTAGGAGGATCCATCTATGAACATCACAGTAACTTTTGAAACCATTGCCGAGGTAAAGGCATTTGCTGAAATGATCACAGGACCGGCTGTTAAGGAAGGAAAGTCCAGCCAGAATACCGCGGTTACACCGGCGGCAACCGTTCAGCCGTCCTTTAAAACAGAGACTGCACCGGTCCCGGTTCAGAACGCTTCGGCAGTTCCGGTCCATAATTCTCCTGCAGCTCCGGTGCAGAACGTATCGGCAGCTCCAGTAATTCCGGTCCAGGGAGCGCCGACAGCGCCAGTTCAGACAGCCCCGATCCACACGGCCCCGGTGACGCAGGCTCCAGCAGCACCAGTTCAGACAGTGCCGACCAGTACGAGAACGTACACTCCGGATGATCTGGCGAAGGCAGCCATGCAGCTGATGGACTCCGGAAGACAGAATGATCTCATCAACCTTCTGGCACAGTTCGGAGTTAACTCGGTTCCCCACCTTCAGCCGAACCAGTATGGGGCATTCGCGACGGCACTGAGAGAAATGGGGGCACAGATCTAATGGGGGGACACGCGGAAAGAAGTCATTCGACCCTTAGCCCGTCGAACGCTTATCAGTGGATGGCCTGCACCCCGAGTGTGATCCTGGGAAGCCAGTTCCCGGACACTTCTTCCAAAGCGGCAGAGGAGGGCACCCTGGCGCATGAACTGGCGGAGCTTAAGCTGAGAAACTATTTCTACACGACAGAATTCGGAAAACGCAAGATGAACGCGGAGATCAAGAAATTAAGAGGAAATGAGATCTGGGCGGATGAGATGACGGGATACACCGATGATTATCTGGATTACGTTAAATCTGTGGCATTAAACTTCGCAGTTTCTCCACATGTGGACATCGAACGCCGGGTAGATCTCCGTACATACATTCCGAATCTGCCTGACGAAGCACCGGCATCCGGAAGTGCTGACTGCATCCTGGTAGGAGGCGGGGTCATCCATGTGATCGATTTCAAATACGGCAAGAGCCCGGATGGGCGCGTGGATGCAGACCACAATCCGCAGATGATGCTTTACGCATTAGGGGCATACGAAGCATACCGGATCCTGTATGAGATCCATACCGTTCGGATGTCGATCGTGCAGCCCAGACTTCCGGATGGGATTTCCGAATGGGAGTGCAGCCTGGAAGATCTCCTGAAATTCGGAGAAGTGGTGAAGGATCGTGCAGCACTTGCGATCCAAGGCGTCGGGGACTTTGTTCCTGGTCCGAAGACCTGCAGATACTGCAGGGCAAGGGGACGCTGCAGGGCCCGTGCGGAAAAGAACGTGGAACTTGCGTTCAAAGTAAAAGACGATCCGGCGCTCCTCACTTTTGAGGAGATGGGGAAATACCTGAAGGATGGACAGGACGTGGCGAAATGGCTCAAAGACATCGAGGCCTCCGCACTGGAAGCCTGCCTCTCAGGAAAAGAGATCCCTGGATGGAAAGCGGTGGCCGGACGAGCTACCAGAGACTGGACGGATATGGATGCCGCATTTGCCCGCTTGGAAGAAGCCGGGATCCGGACAGAGGTACTGTGGGAAAGAAAACCGCTTACCCTCGCACAGGTGGAAAAAATCATCGGCAAAAAGGAATTCGCTGCAAACGTAGGCGAATTTGTTACCAAGAAAAACGGAAAGCCGGCACTGGTGGAAGATTCCGACAAGAGACCGGCGATCACCAATAAGATCAGCGCCGCGGAGGCGTTCAAGGAGGAAACAGACCATGAATGAGATGACAAACGTTACAACAGGAGAAGTAAGATTCAGCTACGCGCATTTATTTAAACCCTATGCAGCAATGCAGGGGCAGGAGGAAAAATACAGTGTGACAGTCCTTGTACCGAAGACTGATGTGGACACTATGTCCCGTATCAATGCGGCGATCGAGGCGGCAAAACAGAGAGGTATCTCTGATAAATGGAATGGCGTGTGCCCGCCGATCGTACCGACACCGGTCTATGACGGTGATGGTGTAAGACCTTCTGACGGAATGCCGTTCGGGGAAGAGTGTAAAGGACACTGGGTATTTACGGCCAGCGCGAAAGCCGATTATCCGCCGGAGGTCGTGGACCGTATGGGAAACCCGATCATCAACCAGTCGGAGGTATACAGCGGCATGTACGGCCGCGTGAATATCACCTTCTATCCATACATGTTCGGGGGAAAGAAGGGAATCGGCTGCGGACTGGGACCGGTGCAGAAGTTAAGAGACGGAGAGGCACTGGGCGGCAGCTCCATGACAGCAGCACAGGCCTTCGGAGCTCCACAGCAGCCGACAATGGCAGCTCAGCAGCCGGCCTACGCAGTTCCGCAGCAGCCAGCTTATGCGGCAGCTCCGGGATACACCCAGCAGGCAGCAGAGCAGGCACCGTGGGGACAGCCGGGAACCGGTGTGAATCCGTTAACCGGAATGCCGTATTAAGAATCCAGGGGCTTTCTAAAGCCCCTCTTTAGACAGGAGGAATCGTGATGGGAGTAAAACATCTGAGTATCGATATCGAGACACGGAGCAGCGTGGACATCGCCAAAGCAGGCGCCTACAAATATGCGCAGTCTCCGGATTTCCAGATCCTTCTGTTTGCTTATCAGTTCGGTGAGGATCCGGTTGAGATCATAGACTTTACAGACGGGGAGACACTTCCGAAGGAGCTGGTGTCGGCACTAAAAAATCCGAAGGTGATCAAGCATGCGTATAACGCAGCGTTCGAGTGGTACTGTCTCAACCGTGCCGGCTTTGAAACTCCGATCGATCAGTGGAGATGCACGATGGTTCACGGACTTTACTGTGGTTATACTGCAGGCCTGGATGCAACCGGCAAGGCGATCGGGCTTCCCCAGGATAAACAGAAACTGGCAATCGGTAAGGCACTGATCCGGTATTTCTGTGTTCCGTGCAAGCCTACAAGAAGCAACGGGAACCGTACCTGGAACCAGCCCTGGCATGATCCGGAAAAGTGGAAACTGTTCAAGGAATACTGCCGCCAGGACGTTGTAACGGAACATGCGATCCTTACCCGTTTAAAACAGTTCCCGATGCCGGAAAAAGAACAGAAGCAGTGGCAGATGGACATCCTGATGAATGCATACGGAGTCCGGGTCGATACGGAGCTGATCGAAGGAGCCTTGTACATCGATGGGATCAGCACGCAGGAGCTGACTGATGAGGCGATCCGCTTGACGGGACTCTTAAATCCGAACAGCGCCACGCAGCTCGTTCCGTGGCTGAACGAACACAGCCGGAAGCAGGAAACAGATCCGGACGTATTCCAGGATATCCAGAAAGCGACTGTGACGGGGGTTCTGGAAAAACCGGGAGATCTCCCGGAAGAGGTTCTGCAGATGTTAAGGATCCGGCAGCAGCTTGGAAAGACATCGATCAAGAAATATGTCGCGATGGATACCGCAAAAGGTGAAGGCGATCGTGTACGGGGACTTACCCAGTATTATGGGGCAAACCGTACCGGACGCTGGGCCGGGAGACTGGTGCAGATGCAGAACCTGCCGAGAAACTATATCAAGACACTGGATTATGCAAGAAAAGTTGTAAAGGCAAAGAACTATGAAGGGCTCCGGCTCCTTTACGGAAACGTCCCGGATACCTTATCCCAGCTGATCCGTAC
>ERZ772900.696-NODE-696-length-34473-cov-23.606717_pt1 | contig 34473 bp, 45 predicted proteins | sample MGYA00512124_ERZ772900 | MGnify/ENA primary metagenome ERZ772900 (study PRJEB29015, sample SAMEA2737716) | human gut metagenome | biome: human gut; feature: human-associated habitat; material: faeces | place: China | collected 2012 ... | reverse complement strand
CAGAATATAACGGCGGCTGGCATAGATGGCCGGATGAAAAAATTGCTTTCTTCAGAGACCCGTCTGAAGCACCGACAAACTTATGCCGCAACTTAAGCGATACTGAAAAATCCAATTTATGGCTCCCCTACCCGGAACACGTTCCTGTAACCGGAAAAACTTATGAAGTTTTTATTTCCACCGGGGAGGTAAGGACCGCAACCTGGCGCGGAGAAGACTGGTCGTACTTCAACGCCAAAGTTAAAGCCTTTAAAGAAATAGAAGAACCGAGTTTGATATGAGATTATTTATTGCTGAAAAACCATCCGTTGCCAAAGCTATCATTGCCGAGCTGGGAACCGTTAAAAGATTCAACGGTTATGTGGAATGCAAAGGAAACATTTGCGTCACTTGGTGCTTTGGCCACCTACTGGAGCAAGCTGAACCCGACTACTATCTTCCTGAAGATGTTCCCACCACTCCCAAAGGGAAAAAACGGTGGCGTATGGAGGATCTGCCGATATTTCCGGACAACTGGAAATTGCTGCCTAAAAACGATAAAGGTGTCAAAAACCAGTTGAAGATAATAAAAACTCTGCTATCGAAAGCTGATACCGTCGTACCGATTCCGGTATTTGCAAAAAAAGGGATTGTAACACAGGACTATCGTGCAGCAGTTGCAGAGCTGGTATGTGAGATGGAGGGATAAAATGGCTACAGGATTTAGTGTTAAAGATGCCCTGAATAAACAGAGCAAAGCGGGATTGGATGAATCACCGCGGGCACGGTTTAGAACAAAGGATATAAGCATATTTAAAATGTACCGGAACGAAATGAATTTTTACAGTGTTGAACAGATTGAGGAATTGGCAAGCGATATCCTTATGTATGGATTAAAGCAGAATCTGGAACTGGTATATGCACCGTGCGAAAAAGGAGAATACCGGATAGTAGCAGGGGAAAGACGGTGGGAAGCACTTAAGTACCTGGTATCCAAGGGATATAAAGAGTTTGAACTTGCAACAAGCAAATTGACAACGCCACAGGACAGTGATGAGGAATTGGTCGAGCTGATTATTGCAAATGCATATCGTACAAAAACAGTATCAGACATGCTACAGGAAGAACAAAAATTGAAAGAATGTTTGGAGCGAATGAAAGCGGAAGGAAAGAAGCTGAAAGGGTATGATCTGCAGTCTGGTCGTTTGCGTGATGTAATTGCTGCAAAATTGAGCATGAGCAAAACTAAGATAGCACAGATTGAGGCTATAAATAATAATTTGATTCCGGAATGGAAAGAAGAACTGGAAAATGAAAGAATTACATTTTCTGCCGCTTACGAACTTAGCGGAATGCAGGAAGATACACAGAGGGCAGCATTGGAACAGAAAGAAGAATCCGGAGAGCTTACGCACAAAGATGTAAAAGAAATGAAGAATGGAAAGCCGGAGCAGCAGTTGGAAACAGGAACGGTGTCACAATCTGACACAGAAGAAAAGCTGGAGCAGATGGAGATTATAGACAAGGATATGAATATGGATGAGTACCAGACACCGCATCCGGAAGGAATTACATCTATCTGTTATTCCTGTACAGAGTACGAGACATGCAACGTAAAAACGAGCACATGTACCTCATGCGACCAGTACAAGAACCGTAAAGAAGCATATAAGACCGAAGGGCAGAAGTACGAGGAAGAACAGGCGGCTATTGACCATGATACAAAGAAAAAACTGCGTGATATGGCAGATGCGCAGCAAATGGAGCAATTACCGTCAGATGTGCAGCAGTCACGGGTGCATCAGATCCGGAGCGCATACAAGAATTTTACCGCGGTATTATCGGGAGAAAAACCGTTTGAGCTGTGCAGAGATTGCGGTTACGAAGCAGGGGATATCCTTGAAATGCTGGAATATCAGGGTGGATTGTACACGGAAAGAAAAATCAGGTGTCACATTCTGTATGTGCAGAGAGAGTATACAGGGCTGGAGGATGGATACTGCATAGTAGGAATTCTGCCTATGGGAAAAGAGGAAGAGGAAGGAGAAAAAAATGAATAAAGTGATACTGATGGGACGGCTTGTGAGAGATTCGGACGTGAAATATACAGAAATGAATAACTCACAGGAACGTACATGTGTAGCAAGGTATACGCTTGCAGTGAACAGGAGAACGGGAAAAGACGGGCAGCAGTCAGCCGATTTTATTAACTGCGTGGCTTTTGAAAAAGCTGGGGAATTTGCAGAAAAATTTTTGAAAAAGGGGGTAAAGGTGTTAATTACAGGGCGCATCCAGACAGGATCGTACAACAATAAAGATGGGAAGAGAGTATATACAACGGATGTAGTGGTTGAAGAACAGGAATTTGCAGAAAGCAAAAGGACGGAAGGGGGACAGCAGCAGGAACCACCAGCCGGATCAGCTGGGGATGGGTTTATGAACATTCCGGATGGAGTAAACGAAGAGATGCCATTTAATTAACAAGAAAAAACCGGATGCGGGAACATCCGGTCGCAAGTGCTAATGACTTGGTGATGTAGTCATTATAGCACCCACATGGCTTGTAGTAAAGACTGACTTGGAGGGTTTATATGACAAAAACTGAATTTTTGAATGACTTGATATACGATATGGCCGGGTATCTTGATACGTCTGGGGTAGATCGTCTAAAAAATGCGGTCGCATACAGACTTAAAGGGTTCCAGCTTACATCAGACGAAACATTACCGGCTACAGACGTTCGGGACAACGAGTGGATCTTAGGAAGGTACCATGTTGACCTTATCGCTGTTGGAAGGAAAGAAAAAACTATAGGGATGTATTTATACACTTTAAGGAAATTTTTTAATGAAACCGGACTGCATTATGCAAGCATGACCGGGCAGGACATAATGGATTATATTGCCATAAGGCAGTATCGGGACAAGATCTCGAAGGCCTATGCGGGTAATATACAAAAATGTTTGTCCGCTTTCGCAAAATGGGCTTATCGAAAACACCATATCGAAAAAGATATATATTGGGACATTGATAAGATAAAGATCCCACAAAAAATGAAAAAGAGACTGTCAGATTACGAAGTGTCGAAATGCAGGAATTCACTGAAAACTTTACGCGAAAAAGCACTACTGGAGCTGATGCTTAGTGCTGGACCGAGAGTTGGAGAAATTTGTAACCTAAAAATTGAAAATCTGGATTTCGAACGCGGGGAGATTAACATTTACGGTGAAAAGACAAGCAAATGGCGCGTATGTTTTATGACACCGGATTGCAGGGTTGCTTTAGAGCAGTATATAAATGGCAGGACAGAAGGGTATATATTCCTTAATAGTCGGAATGAGGTGACAGGAAAACAGCTATGTAAGGCAACAATCGAAGAAATCGCAAAAGAGATTGCAGAGCGTGCCGGATGTAAATGCGTGGCTACGGTGCATGTATACCGGAAGACATTTGCATCCAGGGAATATGCAAGAACAAATGATATATTGTATGTTTCCAGAAGATTAGGACATGCAAATACGGCCGTAACCGAGCGGTACTACGTCTGTGATGATGTGGATCGTGACAGAAGAATGGCAAGTATTGCGTAAGGCAGAAAGGAGAATTGAAATGAAAGAAAGGACACCGCAGGAAAAGGTGCAGCAGTATTGTAGAAATGTTCGGGAAGAAATAGAACAGTGGAAAGATATAAACAAGAATGGTTGCAATGATCCGTTCTGGTCTGATGGTTGCAACATGAACCTGACGCGGAACCATATTATTTATGCACAGGAGCAGATCCGGAAAATATGCAAAGAAAATAACATTCCATTTCCAGAGGAATGCTATTTATCAGTACCACCAAAAGCAGATATTAACTATATGGCACATTTGAAGCAAAAGGAACGTGTAGAATGGATATTTCATTGTGGAGGCTTGCCAGTAAAGATGAAATACGAATATGAAGAGCAGCAGTTGAGTTTGTTTTAAGGAGGAAATGCTATGACATTGGAAGAACTTTTGAAAAATTACGGTGGCAATGCAGGTGTATCCATAGATGGGTACTGTGAGGACAGTTTTAATGAATGTTTACCAGATATGAAGTTCTGGGGAAAAATAAAGCACAGAAACGTGAAAACGTGGAATGTCATAGGAGGAGGCAGTTATCCGGTAGAATTAACAATTGAGCTTGAAAAACCACAAGAATATGCAATAACTGACAGGAGTGGAGATTACATCTGTAAAGGCTCATACGTTGTAAACGGAGAACGGTATAAGGTCCTTAACAGCAGTAAGCAAAATTCCAAGGTAAGGGTTTTTAAGAGTAGAGAAGCAGCAGAAAGAGAAATAGAACGAATGCAGGGGAGATATGTTAATGCAAGCGATTTGAGAGCATGCAGGATTTATAGGGAGGAATAGAAATGGAAGGGCAAATGGATCTGTTTAATCCACCAGATATGCACATAGTAAATACGCATGGTGAATTAAGAGAAGCACCTAGCTGGATGGATTACAAACGGTGTGAGAACTGTTCAGCATGGGAAATGCTTAGGAATGATAAGCAACCACCAGAAGGATGGGGAATATATGGATGGTGTAAGGAAACCATCCAAAGAAGCCAGGGAACTTCCTATTGCATGAAATTTGAGGATAAATTAGGAAATTTAAAAAGGATGATCAAATGATTGGAGGCAATGCAATGATTAACGGAGAACTGATTGTAGACAACTTTGCCGGCGGTGGCGGTGCATCTACCGGAATCGAGTTGGCAACAGGCTACAGCGTAGATATAGCCATCAACCATGATCCAGAAGCTATTAAGATGCACAAGGCAAACCATCCGAATACAAAGCACTACTGTGAAAACGTGTGGGCGGTTGATCCGGTCAAGGCATGCAATGGGCATCCGGTCGGACTTGCCTGGTTTTCCCCGGACTGCAAGCACTTTTCAAAGGCGAAAGGAGGAAAACCAAAGGATAAGAACATTCGTGGCCTTGCATGGGTTGCCTTACGTTGGGCTGGACTTGTAAGACCGAGGGTGATCATGTTGGAGAATGTGGAAGAGTTTAAGACATGGGGACCATTGAACCGGCGGCATCATCCAATTAAGGCAAAACAGGGAAAGACATTTGAGCAGTTCGTACAACAACTTCAGGATCTTGGCTATGAAGTGGAGTTCCGTGAGCTGATCGCAGCCGATTATGGTGCGCCGACCATGCGTAAACGATTCTTTATGATCGCCAGGTGTGACGGCAAGCCGATTGTATGGCCAGAGCCAACACACGCCCCTGAAGATAGCGAAGCGGTAAAAACCGGACTGCTAAAACCATACGTTGGAGCATATACACAGATTGATTTCAGCCGACCGTGTCCAAGCATTTTTGACACATCGGAAGAAATCAAAGAAAAGTATGGCATCCGGGCGGTTCGCCCGTTGGCAAAGAAAACAATGGATCGGATTGCAAGGGGATTAAAAAAGTTCGTTCTTGATAATCCAGAACCATTTATTATCCAGTGCAACCACGGCGGTGAACGTAGACCAAACGATATTCGGGAGCCGATGCCGACCATAACCGGGAAGCATGGATACGGGATTGTAGAGCCGTATATGGTGCAGATCGGGCAGACCGGATTCGCAAAAGATCGAAGCAAGGATGTGCGGGAACCACTCACAACTATCGTGAGTAAAAATGAACACTGCCTGATCAGTCCAACGTTGATCCAGTATCATTCTGAAACGGCACAAGGAGAAGTCCGTGGGCAGACCATAAAAGATCCGATTATGACTGTGGATGGCTCGAACAGGTACGGATTGGTTACATCGTTTTTAAGTAAATTTTATAAGAGCGGCACCGGGCAGGATATGAGAGAACCATTACATACAATCACAACATCACCAGGACATTTCGGGGAAGTTCGGGCATTTTTGATCAAATATTACGGACAAGGCACTGGGCAGGATATAAAAGATCCTCTGGACACTGTGACAGCACAGGACAGATTTGGACTTGTGACAATCGAGGGTGTGGATTACAAGATCGTAGATATCGGGCTGAGAATGTTAGAACCGAAAGAGTTGTACGGATGCCAGGGATTTCCAGATGATTATATAATCGACCATGATTAACAGAAACAAAAACAATACGGCTGGACGAGACGGATTTAAAAAGAATCTTAACTGAAAAATTTAAAACCGATGAAAACAGCATCAGTTTTGAACTGATAGATCCAGATGGATATGGGATACACGTAGAAGCAAAAATTGAAAATGTCCGGGAAAAAGAATAAATGCAGAGAATATTAAAAAGGCGGTGGAGTAGATGAATAAGCCATGTGAACATTGCGACAAGGCAGATTGCAAGAAATATAAGAGTGACTATTTTAAGTGCGAAAAACCTTGTGAAAGAGCAAAGATGTGCAAAAGGAATGATGAACAGCTTTTGAAAATGTTGAGAGGAGATGCGGAAGATGGCGATTAAACCGATTTTATTCAACACGGAAATGGTTCGGGCAATTTTGGACGGACGGAAGACTTGCACCCGGCGCCTGGTAAGATTTCTGCCGGGAGAAAATCCACAGTGGACTGGATATATTAGAGATGGACTTATGTTGTATAACGGAAAAAATGAGCCGTGTATCAGAAAAGCACCATATCAACCAGGCGATACCCTGTATGTCAGAGAAACATGGAAAAAGGCTCCGAATGGATACTATTACTACGAAGATTGGCAAAGAGGTGATATTGCAGATCTTACGAAGTGGAAACCATCCATCCATATGCCGAAAGAAGCAGCGCGTATCTGGATTAAGATTATGAATGTGAGAGTAGAACGGCTGCAGGAGATGAAGCCGGTTGATGTGATAAAAGAGGGAGCTTATTCTGATTGTTGGGATTGTCTTAATACATACGGAGAAAGCGGTTCGCAGTGCTGTTATGGGACAGAAGAACAGTGCAGTCAATGTGATGAAGTGATGATGGAATGGGAAAAACTTTGGACCTCCACCATTAAGAAATCAAACCTCAATCGCTACGGTTGGGATGCAAATCCGTGGGTGTGGGTTATCGAATTTGAGCGGTGCGAAAAACCAGAAGCATGATGATTTAGGAGGTGCAGGGTGAAATTATATCAAGGAAATGCAAAGGAACTTGTAGGCAAGAAGATTGATTGTTACAAAAGACGTTTCGGTTATTATCCAATGGAAGTTATTGAGATAAACGGAGTGCCATATGTAAAAGATGCAGTTGGAGTATGTATGCCGATTCCAGAAAAAGAAACGGACTTTAACTGCACTGATTTTGATTTTGTCATTGAGTAAATTTGGAGGTGGAAGATGGATAAAGCAGTTTTGATTATGGACATGCCGTATTGTGTGGGCTTTAATGATTGCCTGGATGATATTTTAGGAGAAACTCATGGGAAAGAAAAATTATAATAGTATCAAGTATATCACATTAGATGAACATACAAAAAATCATATGAATGATGATAAATTAAGCACAGCAAGAGCGGAAAAATCATTTAAAGCTGAAATAGGTGCAAAACCAAAATTTCACAAAGGAAAATATGGAAAGAAGTATGATACATACACCTGTGGAAATTGCGGTTCTACATTAAGAGGAGGCGTGTCAGAAAACTATTGCTGTAATTGTGGATATAAAATCATATGGGATAATCCAAGATGCCTAACAAAATATGAGAGTTTGGAGGAAAAAAAACCATTTAAAAATGACCTGATAAGGATAGCAGAAGAAAACTGGACCGATTCCCAGGTAAAGATGTTAAAGGGACTGATCTGTGCAGCAGTGAATGGAATTGAATATTCAGATGCATATGAGGTAGTAAATAGAGATTGATGCACAGGACTTTAGCAAAGTATTAGGTGCTATAGGACTGTGAACACAGTACTTTGCTAACACAAAAGGAGAATACATGAGCGAAATTAAAAAAGATGGATGGATTCCAATTGAGGAATCAGTACCAGAAACAGGAAAATATATAATGGTATCGTTCGAGAATTTTACATTACCAGATATTGCAAGATATGAAACGGATGAGCAGGGAAATGGAGCATTTTATCCGGGGGACGAGGATAAACCATATATTGAATATGGACTGGTAGTAAATGCTTGGATGCCATTGCCAAAGCCATACAGGGAGGAAGAGGAGGCAGCAGTAGATGAAACAACCAAAAAAACCGACACGGGAGCAGAAAGAACTGATAGCATTAAATAATCTTAGACCAGATAACTGGATGGTGATATCCGATAATAGCGCAGAGATGCAGATTATAAGCAAGAGATCCGCGCAGCGAAGAACCATAGAAAAGAAGCGGAGGTAATGAAATGCAAAGAAAAGGAAAGCGGAAAGAAGAGCTGCAAACTCCGACAGAGCTTACGCTTATATACCTGGAAAACTATAGAGAGCTGCAGAGATATGTAAAAGAGGCTGTATCAGAACCGGATCAAATAGGAGCAGACAGATATAACATATCTGCAGAAAGAGCATACTTAAGATCCATAAGGGAATGCCGAGCAGAAACCGTAATCTTGCTGGAGCATATAGACAAAGCTATGCAATCCCTGAAAGAAGATGTGGAAGCATCCGGGGAAGGATATAAGTATGATGTATTAGAGGCTGTATACATACAGGGAAAGACATATGCAGAGGTGGCAAGAGATACAGGATGCGGGAAGAATTCTCCCAAGAAATGGTGCAGAGCCATGATTCCCAAGCTGACCATAAAATTATTTGGCGCGAAAGCGTTAGATAATGGTGCAAATTGCTCTGAAATTGAGGACAATTTGAGCAAAACAGGGTAAAAAGTGGGGGAAATAGGGGGTAAAAAGTGGGTGACCTAAAGGGGATTTGAATGTGTTAATATGATAACGTGAACAGTTGGGTAAGCGATTGCAGAGATGCAGTCGCTTTTTTCTTGCTTGCTTCATGTTATTCTATGCGGCTGCTATATTGTAGCCGCAACAAAGAAGAGAAGGGCAGCAGTATGTTATTGAAAACTTGTCGATGTGGAAAGCTGATTCCGCAGGTGATGAAGATGTGTGAAGAGTGTGAGAAGAGGCAGCAGTCTCGACACACAAGATATAACAACACACGCAGAGATACGAGAGCTGCAGAGTTCTATATCTCGAAAGAGTGGAGAGCTTTAAGGCCTGTGATTATGGGCATATACGGCTATATAGACATATATGCACTGTATGTGGAGCAGCAGTTAATTACGCTGAAAGATTCTGATCCAATCCACCACATAGTAGAGCTGGAAGATGATTGGGAGCAACGATTAAACCCACTGAATTTGATACCGTTGAGCCATAACACGCACAATTCGATTACCGCCTTATATAAGCAGAGCAAAGCGAGTATGATTGCAACTCAAAAACAGCTGAGATCGTTAATCAATTTGCATTTCCGTGAGGCAGGGGGATATGAAAAAGTTTTACGCGACGCTTTCCTAGTCGCGCCCCCACTTTTCCTTGGAGAAAACTCCCCACGAGAAAATCCGTAAAAAGGGCAGGCGGGGCGGTGTCAGATTATGACACAAAAAATGAATGCAGATATTGATAGGAAGGAGGTCTGAAACAATGGCAGGGCAGCGACAACCGACAGATTTAGTTGTTATGAAGGGGAAAAAACATCTTACAAAGGCAGAAATTGCAGCACGAAAAGATGCGGAAGTTGTTGCACCAAACGATAATGTAAAACCTCCGACATATCTGACAGCAGGACAAAAAAAGAAATTCCGGAAACTGGCCAAGGAACTTCTTGCTATTAAATTGATAGCGAATATTGATTGTGACGCGATGGCCAGACTGATAATTGCACAGGAGCAGTTTTTAGAGGTAACAGAGCAGATCCGGAATACTCCGTTGATGGTAGATGTGCCAATATACGAAGAACAGAAAGATCCACTAACAGGGGAAAAGAGGCTTGTACAGGTCGGGACAAGACAGGTGGTAAACGCAGAGCGTGAAAGTCTGATGATTATACAAGACAGATGCATGAAACAGTGCAGACAGGGCGCATCAGATTTTGGAATGACCGTTTCCTCCCGGTGCCGTCTGGTGGTGCCAAAGCCACCACAGCAGAAACCGGAAAACAAATTTGCAAAGTATGCGGAGTAGCATTTGCAGACAGAAAAAATAACCGACCGCTGCACGCAATACGCGCTTGATGTAGTAGCAGGAAAGATTATAGCCGGGGATTATGTCCGGCTGGCATGCCAGAGACACCTTGACGATCTGGAAAAAGCAAAGATATCACCGTATAGGTATTACTTCGATGTTGAAAAATCCGAAGAAATAATAAACTTCGGAGAAGAGCTGACCATAGCGGAAGGTGAAGGAGACGAAAAGGTAACGCTGTATCCATTCCAGTGTTTTATTTTAGGATCACTGAACGGTTGGAGAACCAAAGAAAAAGGATACAGACGTTTCCGGACATCTTATGTACAGCTTGGCAGACAGAATGGAAAGTCATTTATCAACGGCATTTTGGCAACATACTACGGAAATTTTGACGGATTCAAGTACGGAAAAATATTTTGCACGGCAACCAAACAGGACCAGGCAAACATTGTATTTGATGAAATTGTAAAATTTATAAATTCGGATGATGAATTAAGCGAATGGTTTAAAGTCCATGAGCACAATCATACGATTGATTGTCTGTGTACACATTCCGAAATTAGGGCACTATCCGGAGATACCAAGTCACTGGACGGACATCGTGCGTATTTGGGAATCGTTGACGAATACCACGCTCACAAGACGAATCAGATGTACAAACTGCTTGAGGGCGGTATCAAGAAATTAAAATCCGCACTGATCTCCGTCATAACAACAGCGGGGTTTGATCTGAAATCACCGTGCTATAAGTTGTATGAATATTGCTGCAATCTGTTAAAGGGAGTGTTCGAGAATGACAGTCAATTCGTTTATATCGCGCAACTGAATGAGGATGATGATGAATATGAACCAAAAAACTGGATAAAAGCGAACCCGATTCTTGAATTTGATAGTGACGCTTTAGAAAACCTCATTCCAGTATCACGTACTGCGCGTGATATGGGCGGTGAGGATCTGCGCGACTTTCTGGTAAAGCAGTTAGATATGTGGGTACAGTGGTCAAATGCGTTGTATATCAAGGATATTGCAGTATGGAAAGCGTGTGCAGTATTAAAATCCCTGAAAGATTTTAAGGGGATGAAGTGTTATGTGGGCTTGGATCTTTCTGCTGGAGGTGATCTTACCTCCTTAGCAGTGATAATTCCGCACATGGTGGACGGCGTGAAAAAATATTTTATACACACACATTCATTCATTCCGGCACAGCGCGTGGACGAACATATAAAAACAGATAAAATCCCATATGATCTGTGGATAGAAAAAGGACTCGTGACGGTAACGGAAACGCTTGGAGGAATAAAAACTGATTATAAATACATCTTAAGCTACCTGAAAGACCTGATAAATGAGTACGATTTGAAACCACAGCTGATCTGTTATGATCCGCATAATGCATCCGCGTTTCTGTCCGATCTGGAAGAACTTGGAATGAATGAGCTGTCTGTAACACAGACAGCAAGGGTGCTGAATGATGCAACAGTTGACTTCCGGTTGGAGATAATGGCTAGAAATGTTGAAATAGAAGGAGAGGAAGTAGGAAAAGAGGGCAGCAGTATTGTTGTACCGGCTGATCCGCTGCTTACCTGGTCGATAGCAAATGCTAAGACAATATCGAACAGCTATGGAGAAATAAAAATTGACAAGGAACTCCGGACAGAGAGAATTGATCCGATTGATGCGATCATAGATGCATGGACGGAGGCAATGAAAGAAGAATACAGACCGGACATTAACGAGGAAGTTAATGAATGGCTGGCAATGTATGAAAAATATATGAAAGGGGGCGAGGAGTAATGAATCCGTTCCAAAGACTGGGGAAAAGAATAGCAGATTGGTGGCATGGCAACATCACGAATGGTGGAATTATGTCACTGAATTCTTCGGATTTTTTGGATCTGATGGGATTAAGAAGAAAAGGGAAACCGACATCCGAAGTAACATATTTCACATGCCTTAAGATGCTATCTGAAACATTGGCAAAAATGCCTATTAAATACTACCAGAAAACGGATAAAGGGATTGTTGAGGCAGAGCCTACAGATATATCCAGATTATTCTCTGAACGTCCAAACCCTTTTATGACACCAACAACATTCTGGAATACAGTAGAAATTAACCGGAATCACTATGGAAATGGATATGTGTATATCCGGAGAGTATTTAACCGGAAAAAATATGGTGGAGATATTAAAATACTGGATCTGTGGGTTATGCAATCCAATTGTGTACAGATCGTGGTAGATGATGCCGGATTATTCGCGGGGGTTGGTCGATTATGGTATGTATACACTGATCCAATACAGGGAAAACAGTATGTATTTGGAACAGATGAAGTTATGCATTTTAAAACATCATTTTCGTTTGATGGAATAACGGGACTTCCGGTGCAGAAGATCCTACGGGAAACAGTAGCAGGAGCTTCCAAGTCGCAAGAATTTATGAATAATCTGTATGAAAATGGATTAACAGCAAAGGCAACACTGGAATATACAGGAGAACTTGATGAAAAGGCGAAAGAAAATCTGCGAAAGTCATTTGAAGAGTTTGGATCTGGTGTAAAAAACATGGGCCGAGTCCTTCCGGTACCACTTGGAATGAAGCTGACACCTTTAGACATAAAGCTGACAGATTCACAGTTTTTTGAGCTGAAAAAGTATACAGCATTACAGATTGCGGCCGCTTTTGGAGTAAAACCGAATCAGATCAACGATTATTCGAAGTCGTCTTATAGTAATTCGGAAATGCAGCAGTTGTCGTTCTATGAAGATACAGAGCTTTTTATCATAAAGCAATATGAGGAAGAGATAAATTATAAGATTACATCATACCAGCAAAAGAAAGATGGGTGTTATTTTAAATTTAACGAAAAGGTGCTTTTCCGTACAGATAGTAAAACCCAGATGGAATATTTTAAAACAGCTGTTGGTGGTTCGGTTATGACGGCAAACGAGGCCAGAAGGAAGTTGGATCTTCCAGACAGAGAGGGTGGAGACGTTTTACTTGCAAATGGCAGCATGGTTCCGCTGACTATGGCGGGTGCAGCATATTTAAAGGGACAGCAGATCCCAGATGATCCGGAAGATCCGGACAATATAACAGATCCGGAAACAGATCCGGACAATATAACAGATCCGGAAACAGATCCGGACAAAATAATAGATCCGGAAACAGATCCGGACAAAATAATAGATCCGGATGATCCTGACAAGGATAAAGACGGAGAGGAATAGGAGGTGCAAAGGTGGCAAAGAAAAGATTTAATTTTACGCGTAAGAGACGCGGAAAGACAGAGAATGTGGGTTATCTGGACTTCGAAGCAAAAGATGAAGAACAGAGATGTTCGCTTTATTTCTACGGAGACATTGTATCAGCGGCATGGCTGTCGGAATGGTACGAAGAGGACAAATGCCCGGCAGACATTGCAGATTTCTTGAATCAGTTGGATGGATACGAAGATATTGACATCTATTTCAATTCTGGTGGTGGGGATGTATTTGCAGGGCTTGCAATTTACAACCAGCTAAAAAGATATTCTGGGCACAAGATCGGATATGTGGATGGAATGGCAGCATCCATTGCATCTGTAATCATGTTTGCGTGTGATGAACTGCATTTTTCGACAGGAGCGCAGGCTATGATACATAAACCTTCATGTATGGCATGGGGAAATGCAGATGATATGGAAAAAACAATCAAACAGCTGAATCTGTGTGAGGATTCTATTGTGGATGTGTACATGCAGCATGTGCAGGATGGAGTGACCAGAGATCAGATCAAGGATCTGATGCGGAAGGAAACATGGTTCGATTGCGAAAAAATGCAGCAGTACTTTGACGTTGAAATTGAAGAAAAAGCAGCAGTTGCAGCATGTACATCTGATTATTTTGCTAAATACAACAATTTGCCGGAGCCTTTGGGAAAGCCAAAGACGAAGGATATTGTAAATGCGGTCATTGAAGAACTGGAGAACCGGAACAACAAGGCTGCGGAACAGGAAAAACAGAGAATGGAAGCTGAAAAAGACGAAATTCTCAAAGATTTGTACCAGTATGGAACTTAAGGAGGAAAAAATGGGAAAGAAAGAAATGGAAGAGTTTTTAAACAAGATCAATGCCAAAAAGCAGGAGGTAAAGGATCTTGTAAATGCCGGAAAAATCGAAGATGGAAAAAAAGCAAAGGAAGAGCTTATCGAAATGCAGGATAAGTTTAATCTGCTTATGGATCTGGACGATGACGATCAGAACCATATTGAGGATCAGGTTAAGAATGGAACAGCAAAACAGGTTGGTGGAGAGGTAAAACCGGATAAAAAGAACCTGGTAAAATCTTTCGTCAACATTGTTAGGGCTGGATTTTTAGGAACAGAGCCGGATGCAAAAGATGTTGAAGTGTATAAAGATGCAATCTCGTCAGACGTTACACCCGGAAGCAACAGTGAACTGGGAATTGGTATCACAATTCCGGAAGATATCAGAACCGATATTATCGAGTTAAGAAGATCTGCTGACAACCTGGAACAGTATGTGAATACAGAAGGTGTAACTACGAAGAGTGGAACACGAAACATTGAAGTGGATGCAGAATCAACTCCATTTGATAACGTGGATGAGGCAAAAGATTTTCCAGAAATGGATGAGCCAAAGTTTAAGCAGATCAAATATGCAATTAAGAAAAAAGGTGGAATCTTAAAGATCACAGCAGAGCTGCTGGAAGATACAGCGACTAACATTATGGCATACATTAACAAATGGATTGCCAAAAAAACAAAAGCAACACGTAACGCTATGATCCTTAAAGTGCTGGATACAATGACAAAGGGAAAAGAAGTTGTCATTGAAAATCTGGATAGCCTGAAAGACGTTTTTAATGAAGACCTTGATCCGGCAATTGCAGAAGCAGCTGTGATCATTACAAACCAGAGTGGGTTTAACTATCTGGATAAATTGAAGGATAAGGATGGAAACTATATCCTCCAGAAAGATCCAACACTGCAGACGAAGGGAAAGCTGCTGTTTGGGGAATATCCAATTATTAAGCTGTCTAAAAAAACACTGAAATCAGAAAAAGTCATGAATAGTGATGGTCATACGGTAGATGCATACAAGCATCCGGTATATTGTGGAGATTTAAAATCTGCAATTACACTGTTTGACAGAAACGTACTGTCTATTGATATGAATGACAAAGGAGCAGGACTTTGGGATAAAGATCTGACCGGAATCAAGGTCCGTGATAGATTCGATGTACAGCCGGTTGATGAAGGGGCTGTGATTAAAGGACAGATCACAGAAACAGTAAATGGATAAATGCTGCGGGGCGGTCAGCCGCCCCGTGAAAACGGGGGATGCATCATGACGGAGGAAGAAAAAAAGGAATACAGGGAAAATCTGACACAGCAGTGCAAAAAATACTGTCATATTGATTATGACGATGATATTGACATTGTGAAGTTGATGATAAACACCACTTTAGAAGAGATGCAGGAGCTGATTCCGAATTTTGATGCGTATAAAATGACCAGCAGACAGCGATTGATTGCCCTTGTATCGGTAAAAAATATGTATGATAACCGGGAAAAATACGGGGAATCCAAGCAACTATCCAGCGCAGTATCATCTATGCTTTTGAAAGAGATCTATGGAGGTGCAGCAGTTGCAGACGGGCAGGATTAAGATCATCCGGAGAGAATCACAGGTAGTAGATGGACGAAAACAGTATACAAAATCAACATTCTATGAATGCTGGTGCGAGGTTAAAAGTCTTAGCACTACAGAAAAATACACAGCATTGCAGACAGGAATTGAAAATGCAATCGTGTTCGAGGTTCGGAACTGCCAGAAAGTGGAGGATATAAGAAAAAACCTGAAAGAGTTTTCCGCAGAATACAAAGGCACAGTGTTCAAAATCTATGATGCATCACCTATGTTTGTGGATAACCAGAAAGTACAGCTGAAATGCAGGGAAAGCGAATAGAAGAGTCAGAATCTGACACGGAGAAAAATGAAAGTAGAAATGGAATTCCAAGGATTGCAGGAACTGTTAAAAGCGTTTGAAGATGCGGCCAGTGATGCAGAAATTGCGGAAGTAAACAGGAAAATAGTAGAAAAAGGTGAACCAGTTGTGAAAAAAATCATGTCTGGGAAAATACCGAAGTCCGCGGACATTAAAAAAAGTGGTCGTGGTTTTGGTACGAAATCATCGGTGTCTACACATGCTGCAGATAGTGTTCCAATGGGAAAACCAAAGGTAAAGGGCGCGGGAGTATCCGCGGAAGTTGGATGGGATAAATCGGACAACAGTGAACACTTTTATGTGAAATTTATAAACTGGGGAACAATATACCAGCCGCCAAGGGAATTTATTTACGAGACAGGCAGAGATGCAGACTCTGAATTGCAGAAGATAGCAGAACAGGAGTACCAGGCATTCTTAAATAACACATTGAAATGAGGTGAATATGGCATGAACAAAGGCCCGGATATTATAACCGATGCATCGAATGCGCTGAAACCACTAAGTGATCGAGGAATAATCGTAATGCAGGGATGGTATGACAAAAACATCCATAAAACACATGTGACATTGTGGGATCTTGGAGAAGACGATGATAATTTTTCGGATGATGATGCAGAGGGAATAACGTGGCCAGTGCAAGTGACTATATTTTCGGAGCGTGATGAGATAGATCTTGCAAGGGAAATCAAGAAACTTATGAAAGATAATGGATTTTCGTTTGAGGGAAGAAATGCAGATGATTCAAAACCGGAAGATGGAATTTACATGAAAGCACAACGTTTTTCAAAATTTTATGAAATGGAGGAATAAAAGATCATGAATGAACAGGAGCAGGTTACACAGGTAAGTGAAACAACGAAAGAGATTGTTCGTAGCAGAACATGTGGATTTAAAGATTGTTATGTGGCGCGCGTTACACAAAATACAGTCGCAGGATATGTAGCAGAAAAACCAATTAAGTTAGCACGGGCGATTAAAGGAAAGATAGATGAAAAGTGGACATCTGAAAAAATCTATTCCGATGATGGAACAGAGGAGGTGATAAATTCTTATGAAGGTACGGATGTAGAGCTGGAAGTCAATGCACTTGCACCGCAGGACCGCGCATATATTTTTGGCCAGCTTTATGAAAATGGTTTTTTAGTAAAGTCGGCAGATGATAAAGCACCGGAACTTGCTTTGGGGTGGAGAGAACGTAAACTCAACGGGAAATATGAGTTTAGATGGCTGTATACAGGAAAATTTGCGGAAGGAATAAGCGAGGAAGCACAGACGAGAGAAGGGAAACTTTCCCCTACAACCAAAACAATCAAGGGATCGTTTTATGAACGCAGTTTAGATAATGATTATGAAATTTCTGTGGATGAGTCCAATCTTGTAACAGCGGATACGGATGCAGCTGCAGCAATTAAGGACTGGTTCTCGAAGGTATGGGAAAAAGATAAGGCACATGAATAATTAAAAGAATAACAGGAGGCGAGCAGAATGACTAAGAAAATCACAGTGAACCATAAGGAATATGAGATGCCTAAATTATCAATTGATGGATATATGGATTATTTGGAAATCGAAGAGAGAGTTGATGCACATACGAGATATACAAAGAAAGATATAGCAGATATGTGTGAGTGCATCTGTAGCGTCTATGGCAATCAGTTCACGGTAGAGGAATTAAAAGATCCAAAAACAGGAATTGATCCGGCAGGATTGATTATGGAATTCCAGGGAATTGACATAGGGGTAGGAAATGAGCTTGCAAAACGGATGGAGACAATCGCAAAAAATTCTTAGACCGCAAGTTGATTCCGGAAATTGAGCTGACTTGCGGTGGAAAGTATTATTTTATAAATTCCATCACAGTAGAACAGTACAAGCAATACATTAGTCTCATGGAGAAAAATGAGACACAACAGATAGAAGAGGCAAATTTTTTTAACAAAAAAATATTGCAAAAATTACTAAATAATGAGGTGCCAATCGCAGAGATCGGAAAGATTGATGCGGTTGAATTCCTCACAACAGTAAAAACAGTGCATTTTATTATGCAGGACATCCTCATGCAGAAAATGTTAAATGTGGTGGAAGTACAGCAGATTGAAAAAGAAAAATCCGCATTTGATGAATATGATCGTGAGAACGGATATGAGGATGATTTGGATGAGAATGAAAATAATCGCTGGAAGATATGCGGTGAAATTATAGATAGGATTGTGAAAATTGCAATCCAGGTTATGAGAAACTCTTATAGCCAGTGCATGAAGGAAGATATGGAGGAATTACTCGATTATCTGAAATTCGAGCTGGATACTATAAATGAGAACCAGTAGGGGGTGAAAGCAGATGGCTTTTACAAGCGTTAAATTAAGTGTTGATTCGAACAGTTATACGCAGCAGATGAAGTCCGCAGCGGCACAGATGCGTGTATTATCTGCGGAATATTCTACGGCAGCAACGAAAGCAAAGTTGTTTGGATCAGCTACGGATGGCTTAAAAGCAAAAGCAGAATCACTCACACAGAAAATATCATTACAAAAAAATATTGTACAGCTGAACAGTGAACAGCAGGAGAAGCTAACAAAAAAGCTGACAGATCAGAAATCTAAGCAGGAAGAATTAAAGTCTAAGATTGATGAGGCGAGAATTGCATATGAAAAGTCAACGGAAGAAACAGGAAAAAACTCTGAACAATCCAAGGCTTTAAAAAATGAACTGAACAGTCTGGAGCAGCAGTATAAGATAAATGAATCTGCCATAGGTAAAACAGAGACGGCACTGGCCAACCAGACGGTAAAAACAGAAAAGTCTAAGACAGCTCTGATGGGGATGGAAAAAGAGCTGGAAAATGTAAATAAAGAACTGAAAGAACATAAGTTTAATGCATTTACAGAAGGATGTAACAAAGCAGGAACAGCAATTGAAAATGTAGGTAAGAAAGCATCTGTACTGTCAGCGGCAGCTGTAGCAACAGGAACAGCATCCGTTAAAGCAGCAGAGGATTTAAAAGAGGGATACGATATTGTAGTAACCAAAACGGGAGCTACGGATGATGCCTTAAAAGATTTAAAAAAATCTGCAAATAATGTATTCGGAACAATGCCGGAGGACATGGCAACTGTTGGAGAAGCCATTGGAGAGGTAAACACAAGATTCCATACAACTGGGGATGAACTGGAAAGCACGTCAAAGCAGTTTATACAATTTGCATCAATCAATGATACTAACATTACACAGTCTGTCGATCAGGTCGACAAAATGATGAAAGCGTGGAATGTTGATGCATCTCAGACGGGAAATTTGCTGGGACTTTTAACAGCCAAAGCACAGGCAACTGGAATATCCGTTGATACGCTGGAATCAGAGGTACTGGATAATAATTCGGCATTAAAGCAGATGGGGTTATCCATGCCGCAGTCAATTAATCTGATGGCACAATTTGATGAAAATGGAGTAAATGCGTCAACGGCACTTGCTGGATTAAAAAAAGCGTTACAAAATGCAACATCCGAGGGAAAAACAATGGATGAGGCATTAAAAGATACAATTGGAAGCATCAAAAATGCGAAAACGGATACAGAAGCATTAAAGATCGCACAAGAGCTGTTTGGAAAAAAGGGCGCGGCAGAAATGGCTACAGCAATCCGCGAAAATCGAATTGATTTGAATGATCTGTCAAGTTCGATGAAGCAATATGGGAATACTGTAGAATCCACATATAATAACACAAAATCCCCATTGGATAATGCAAAGACAGCTATGAACAATGCAAAAATTGCAATGGCAAATTTTGGGGAGACAGCTTTACAGTCAGCTGCACCGATGATATCCAAAGCCACAACGAAAGTGCAGGATCTCACAAAAAAATTTACATCACTGAACGATAAACAGCAGCAGACAGTATTAAAAGTAGGACTTGTTACAGCAGCCATAGGACCGGCTACAGTAGCCACAGGGAAGTTGGTAAAAGGTGTAGGCGATACTGTAAAGGGTGTAAAAAAAGGAATCGAATACGGCGGGAAAGCGGTATCCGCTGTGAAAAAAGTTGCTGCAAAGATAATTGAAAAAACAGCGGCAACGGCAGCCGGAACAACGGCAGATACAGCAGCAACGGCCGCCACAGCCGCGCATACGACAGCCACAGCGGCCGCCACAGCTACAACAGGGACAATGACAGCTGCACAGACTGCATTAAACGTAGCAATGAAGCTATGCCCGATACTAATGATTGTTGGATTGATTACAGGTCTGATAGCGGCAGGGGTTGCGCTGTACAAAAACTGGGACAAGATAAGCGCGTTTGGATCAAAGCTCTGGGGAAATATTAAAAAGGATTTTAATAATATAAAAAAGAGTGTTACCGATTCGTTTAAAAAGTCAGGTGAGGCGGTAGAAAATAACGTCAAAAAAATGACAAATTCGGTAAAAAACAGCGCGATAGGAAAAGCTACGTCTACGGTATTTAAAGCCATACATAAGACGGTAGAGGACAATATGAAAGCCTCTACTGCATCAGCAAAGAAAAACCTTGATGAGATGAAATCCGCGTACCAGAAGAATGGTGGTGGGATAAAGGGAATCGTTGCTGCCACAATGACAGGTATACGAAATAATTATCAGAGAAAATATGATGAAATAAACAAGTTGACGGGTGGAAAACTTGACATCATGGTGCAAAAGACGCGGGAAGGATTTAAAAAGGCTGCTAACTCTATTGCAGAGAAGGTATCACAGGCGAAAAAAAATGCATCCAGTTTTGCATCAGGTGTCGTCACAGAAGTGGGAAAAATTCCGGGGAAAACCGTATCAATTGGAATCAACCTGGTAAAAGGTCTCTGGAACGGAATAAGCAATATGCAGTCCTGGGTAATTTCAAAGGTCCGGGGGTTTGGAAATTCAGTGCTTACCGGGTTAAAGAATTTCTTTGGAATTCATTCCCCGTCAAAGGTGATGGAGGAGCAGATCGGAAAGAACCTTGCGCTTGGTGTGGCAAACGGTATCACTAAACATAAAAAGCACGCAAAAAAATCCGCGTCCGAAATGGGAAGCGAGATTGTAAAGGCAGCAAAGAAAAAGCTGGATACCTATAAGACATATCACAAGATGTCCTTAAAACAGGAAACGGGATACTGGGATAATGTAAGAAAGCAGATAAAAAAAGGGACATCCGCACGGACAGAAGCTGATAAAAAATATCTTGAAGACAAAAAATCATTAAACAGCCAGCTTATAAAGGCACAGAAGGAATATGCCAAAAGCGAAAAACAGATAAATGCTGATCTTAAAAAAGAAATTAAAAACCTTACTAATGAATACAAAAATGCAGTAAAGGAAAGAAAAGATTCTCTGCTTTCCTCTTTTTCGCTGTTTGAGTCTTACGATGCAGGAGATACAGTCTCGAAGAGTGATCTGCTGGTAGGTATGCAGACACAGGTAGAAGCTCTAAACGAGTGGGAACGTCAGATTGCTACATTAAAATCTAGGCTTGGAAATACAGAACTGTTTAAAACAATACAGGAAATGGGTGTGAGCGGATTGCAACAGGTAAAAGCAATCAACTCCATGACAGAGGAAGAACTGAAAAGATACACAGCACTGTATAAGGAAAGACAGACATCTGCAAAAGACGAGGCTACCACAGAGCTGAAAGATACCAAGAAGAGCACAGATGATAAGATTGCGAAAGCAAACAAGCAGGCGCAGGAAAAACTTACAAAAGCACAGAAAACCTACACAAATGCATGTAAAAAGCTGGGGGTTACTGGTGCGGCAGCAGTAAAGAAAACTGTGGATGGAGCAGAAAAGCCATTGACTAAATCATTGGCTAAGATCCAGAAGAATACCAAAAAGACAATAAGCACTGCTGTGTCAACTACGAAAAAGGGAGCTACACAGTTAAAAAGGGCAATGGATTTTAAATGGTCTCTGCCAAAGCTCAAGATGCCGCACATTTCCGTTACCGGAGGGAAATCCCCGTATGGAATCGGCGGGAAAGGATCAGTTCCGAAATTCAAGGTTGAATACTATAAAACGGGTGGAATTATGACAAACCCGACAGTATTCGGACTGAATGGAAACAGCTGGATGGTTGGTGGAGAGGCCGGAGCAGAGGCAATTCTTCCGCTGCAGGAATTTTACCAGAAATTTAGCAGCATACTTGACAGAAAATTTGAAGCAGTACAGAAAGCACAGGCGGTTGGAGTAACATGTTACACATACATTGATGGTGATGAGATCGCAAGCAGGACCGTTACCAAGGTAGACAGCAAGATGGTAACGGATAAAAGAAAGCGGAGGTAGACATGAAGGTAAATGGTATTGATATCCGGAAATATGATGCAAAACAATTAACCGTAGATGTACAGCCTCCTGGTATTAACGTAAATTACGAATGGATAACGCGGGCATTGTTACCGGCAGAGTTCGATACGGATGTAACAATGGGGCATTTAAAACTGTCAGTATATTTTAGAGGACAGAACAGAAATAAGATTATACGGACAGCATCCGAGTTTATGCAGAATTTTACAAAATCGTGTGATCTTAACCTGGATGGGTATAAAGGCACATACAAGGGCTATATGACATCCAGCGATTACGAAAAGAAAAATGTAAAGAATCGGTATGTATTAAATCTGGAATTTGACGGATTTTTCTATGATGACCAGATTGATCTTGTATTTGATGGGAAAAAAACTGCAAGTGTGTACAATGCCGGGACAAGATCGGCACCGTGCATAATAGAAATATATGCGAAGAGTGCCCTAACAAATTACGAGATAACCGGGTTGAGCAGTGAGAGCATAGCCGTAGAAGCTCTGGAAGCGGGAAAAACGATGATTATTGATGGTATCCGTGGAATTGTTACAGTAGATGGCAAAAATGCTTTTAATCGGGTTAATATGTGGGAATTTCCACATATGAGAGCCGGAGAAATAACAATTGGATTTTCTTCGGATGCGGCAAAGGTAAATGTAAAATATAGTCCAATGTGGATATAGGAGGCGGTTAGGTTGCAAATTTTTGATGTAAATAAAAACCGAATTGGAATACTGACCGGATTTAAGGATAGATCCATTACGACAACCCTTGATTCCGGAGATAAAGAGATGTCTTTCCAGTATCCGGCAACTGCCGCCCTGGTAAACGATTTAAAAGAAGAGTGCTATATCAGGACGAAAACGGATGAGTATGTATTAAAGGAAATAAATGAAGCTGATGATTTTAATACATATACAGCCACCTTAAACGTGGAAGAATTGGAATCCAAGGTATTTAAGACCGGATTTGAGACGGTTGAAAAGACAATCACGGAATGTTTGCAAATTGCTTTTGATGGTACCGGTTGGAGCATCCGCAATTGCGAGGTTACAAAAAGACGAACAATCCGTGAATCTGATCAGCAGACAGCGTGGAGTGTTCTGCAGAAAGCATTAAGCACTTACAGATGCGAATGTGTAATAGATACGCTGCAAAAGAAAATTGATATCTATGATCGAATCGGAGAAGATAAGGGAGCCTATTTTATTGAGGGATTAAACCTTAAAAAAATGACACGAAAATCTGATACCTATGATTTTTATACCAGGATTTATCCAATCGGGAAAGATGGACTCACACCGGAAACAGTGCTGGGAAAAGATTATATTGATAACCACCAGTACAGCAGCAAAGTGAAAGCATGCGTATGGAAAGATGAAAGATATACCGTGGTGGATAGCCTTATAGAAGACGCGACCGCAAAACTTGCGGAAATATCGAAGCCATACAGACAGTATACTGCAGAAGTGCAGGATCTGGCAAAGCAGAGTGAAGTCTATAAGGATATCCTTGCATATGGAATTGGAGATACAGTTACCATTATATCCAAGACAAAAGGTATTAAGGACAAGCAGAGAATTGTAAAAATTGTAGAGTATCCAGAAACACCGGAAAAAAATACCGTTGAACTGTCTAATGTTAATAAAACATTTGCAGAAATCCAGCAGGAGGAAGTGGATGCCGAGACGGATCGCGCAACGACAGAGGAAGGAAACCTGTCGGACGATATCGCGGATGAAGCAGAAACTAGACAGGATGAAGATTCGAAGATCACGGTAAGGGTAGAAAAGACAGAGAAAAGCATTGAAACGGAGGTGGCAGACAGATCACGGGAAAATCTTGAAATTGCAACAAAAATATCGCAGTTGCCGCATAAATTATCGCTGCAAGCTACAGGTGGGGAGAAAACCGTAGGAATTACGATACAGCTGTATGACGAAAATGGCCAACTGCTCGATACAACAAGTGGTACTGCCAATATAACGGTAACGGGATTCGTTAGATTTAACGATCTGGCAAATGCTGGATCGACCACAATTAACGGAGCAAATATTACTACCGGAGTTATTAAAAGTGATGACAGTGAATTCACACGCGCAACATTCTATGATGGAATCAATTATGGTTTTCCTTGGCATGGGAATAATTATAAGTATGAAATAATTAAAGTTACATCTTTAGGAATACTGCAATTCGGTGGTCGGGATATGCACACCAACTTTCCGGGAAGTGTTGCGGTAGATGGTGTTTTGTCAAATATGGGTTCTCGTGTAGTAACAACAGAAGAATTAAAATTTGATAATTTATCTTATACCGACACAGGACATGGGAATATAAAAGGACCAGACAGCAGCCATAACTTGGCAACGACAACATGGGTAAGCAATAATTTCCAAAAGAAGAGTGGATCTGATAGGAGATTAAAAAAAGATTTTGCAGATATGCCGGATATAACGTATTTGTATATGCACCTTAATCCGAGAAAATATAAGTTTAAGACTGGATTAAAAGGATATGATGAGCGTATCCATTACGGATTTATCGCACAGGATATCGAGGATATTGCAAAAAAATTAAATCTTGGAAATCTTAGCTTGGTTTACAAGGAAAAATGTGATGCAGATTTGTCAAACGAAATGGATATTATTGGAGATCAGTATGTTTATCGAGTTGATAAAGACGAACTGCACGCAATGCATGTGCAGATGATCCAAAGGCAGGAAAAAGAAATTGAACAATTACGAATGAGTAATTGTACTTTAAATGGAGAAATTGAAATATTAAAACAACGTATAGAAAGATTGGAGGAAAAATTATGTTAGAAGTAACAAAGACAGTAAATGTGAGCGGATATTCGAGAATTGCAGAATCTGATGCACCGTATGTGTATTTTAGCGCATCCATATCGGCAGACGGAAAGAGAAGTGTAAATTATTCTGTACAGAATCAGGATGTTTTTAATGCAAATGAAAAAACGTTTGAAGCAGACCGGAAGGAATTTGAAGAGGCAGTTAAGAAGATGGATTAACATGGTTAAGCAGGAAAAGAGGTGGGGAAGATGAGCCTGTCTAAGATGGTAACCAATATTACCATGGAAATGTCCGGGGATATAAAGAAATATATGGTGTCTGCGGTGCAAGGAGACCGTGCTACGCGGTGTGTATTGGTCAAATTGGTAAATAACGGAGAACCATATATGATTCCGGACGGTGCCCGTGCCATAGTGAATATAAAAAAGCCAGATGGAAAATTCGTCTACAACCAATGTACATACAGTGGAAATGAAGTAACCATTGATCTTACAAGTCAGGCTTTAGCTGCATCTGGAACAGCATATTGCAATGTAGAGATCCGGACAGCGGATGATACACAGATAATAACAAGTGCTACATTTGAAATCGAGATCGAAACGACTCAAAGAAGTGACAGTGCTATAGAATCGTCTAATGAATTTACGGCGATAGAAGTGAAAGTCCATGATCTGATTGAAAAAATATCGAATACGAACAGTGCAGTAGTTAAAGCAGAGCAGCAGAGAAACCAGAATGAAGAGAGCCGGGCAGCAGCAGAAGAAATACGACAGCAGAATGAAGAGAGCCGGGCAGCAGCAGAAAAAGAGAGACGGCAAAATGAAGAGAACCGGGGACAAGCTGAATCAGATCGAGAAAAAAGTGAGCAGAAGCGATCACAGGGCGAGGATAACAGAAACCAGAATGAAGAGAGCCGGGCAGCAGCAGAAAAAGAGAGACAGCAGAATGAAGAGAGTCGGGCAGCAGCAGAAAAAATACGACAGCAGACTGCAAAGGATGCCACAGAAAAAGCAAATAGGGCAGGAAGTGCAGCAGAAAAGATTGCAAAAGAGGTTGAACAGAAATTAAAAAATGGAGAATTGAAAGGCGAAAAGGGAGATAAGGGGGATACCGGAGAAAAGGGAGCTACAGGGGAAAGCGGTGTGACCATGCCAGCCAATGGAATGATAGCACTGTCCGGAGATGAAAATGGAAATCTGTGGTGCTACTATTCAGATGCAGATAATCCACCACAATTTGAGAAGGACGACAAAGGAAACATTTATTACATTTTACCAGATTAACAGAAAGGAGAAACGATATGCCAAGGATATGCATCGGAAATTTTAAAGGACCAAAAGGAGAAAAGGGGGATACAGGAGAAGGAAAAACAGGACCAGCAGGACCACAGGGAGAAAAAGGGGATGTTGGACCAGCAGGACCACAGGGAAAAAAAGGGGATGTTGGACCGGCAGGACCGAAAGGGGAAAAGGGCGATCCAGGACCGGCAGGGACTACAGATACAACATTTACGGAAGCCACAACATTGACAAAATTGGTATCGGGAGAATCATTTAAGGCAATGCTTGGAAAGATTGCAAAAGCGGTATCATCCGTGTTTGATAAGCTGGATAAAAGCAAGGTGGTAAACAACCAGACAACTACAGAGGCTGGGTATGCACTGGATGCACGGCAGGCGAACCCTAATATAGACGGCACGTTGGCCAAGCAGGTAGCTGATTTAAACGGCAGTCTAAATAGTAAGAAAATACCATCATTTGGCATCGAAAACATATTTACTGGAAACCCGTTTTGTATAGTCAACAATGGTTCCGATGTAATAAGTGTACAAACCGATTGGGATATAGACAATGGCGGCTATAGGGTCAAAAACATAAAGTATCCTGCAGGAACGGCTACTAATCTTACGGTCTCATTATCGTTACCTGCTAATAGCATTGTTATTGTTGATGTAAATACACTTAATGGAGAGAATATTGATGTACAAGGATCACTCATTAGAAGTAACTTTACAAGTAGCCCAGAAATATGGAACTTATCAATTAAATTCACTGGGCGTACAAATCAGATACTTTCAGATATTAGATACATGCCGTTAGTTATCCACTTAGGTTAAAGAAAGGAAGGTAATAAAAATGGACAAAATTATCCTGAAAAACAAAACAGAGTTCGAGGTTGCTGAAGGAGCGAGTCTCGGCAATATTCAGATTCAGTCGAAAGACTTTGATGGAATTAAAGCAATCACGGATGCATTTTCTGCGGACAACCTGCAGGAAGTTACATTTACACATAATGGCGAAACATCCGGCAAGTACACCGATCTGAAATCCGATGGGTTTACATACGCACCGAATACGGATGAGGCTGGCAAGGAAGATGGAACATACACTGTTACAATCCGCTTGCGAATCAAAACGGAAATTGAAAAGCGTCTGGATGCACTGGAAACAGGACAGGTAACATTGCAACAGGGACATGAGTCCAACGCTGGAGCAATCGAAGATCTGGCCGGAATGATCGGAGGTGAAGAATAATGGCATGTGTAAACCTTATAAAATTCTATGTGCGCAGAATCACAACCGACAAGAAAATGACGATTGATGATGTACCGGAACGCTGGCGCGAACAGGTGCGGGTAGAAATCGAAAAAGCAGAAGGAGGAACAGAAAAATGAAACAGATGATATGTACAGTAGCCGGATTATTTGGATCAACGGTTGCAGCAGTATTTGGAGGATGGGACACAGGGCTTGCAACGCTGCTGATATTTATGATTGCTGACTACATTACTGGCCTGATCGTAGCCGGAGTATTCCATACAAGCACGAAAACGGATACAGGAACGCTGGAAAGCCGTGCAGGATGGAAAGGATTATGCAGAAAGTGCATGACGCTTTTGTATGTCCTTATTGCGTATCGGTTAGATCTCTTGATTGGAAAGCATTATATCAGGGATGCGGTAATTATTGCATTTACGATCAATGAGCTCATTTCTTTAACGGAAAATGCAGGCTTGATGGGAATTCCGATGCCACAAGTTATAAAAAATGCAATAGACATTTTACAAAAGAAAGGTGAAAAAAATGAGAGATAAAAAACTTTTGCATCCAGAACTGCAGGCAAAAATTGCACTGTTAGAAAAAGATCTGGAAAAAGAAAATATAAAGATCGGCTGGGCGGAAACATTAAGGACCAAGGCGGAACAGGACAACCTGTACGCAAAAGGACGAAGCAAACCAGGACCAAAGGTAACAAACGCACCGGGAGATTCGTATAGATCCATGCATCAGTGGGGAATTGCAGCAGATTTTTATTTGATAATGGATATTGATGGAGACGGGCAGACCAAAGACGATGCGTACAACAATGCGAAAAAGACATTTAATCGTGTCGGACAGGTTGCAAAAAAACTTGGATTAGAGTGGGGTGGAGACTGGAAATCAATTAGGGATCTGCCACACCTGCAGTTATCGCAGTGGGGCAGCACACCCCAAAAATTGATCGCAGTCTACGGAACACCGAAAAAATTTATGGAATCGGCATCCTGGGAAACATCTTCCGGAAAGAAAGCGGCTGGAAATGCATCTAAGGCGCAAAAAAATACGGACAAGGCGGCAACGCGGATCGAGTCTGCAAAGAGTTTTAACAAGGAATATGCTGGTACATATAAGGTAAAAGATAATTGCAACCTTATGGCAGGTGCAGGAACCGGAGTCGTAGCGGCTATTAAGAAAGATACTACCGTACAGAGCTATGGATATTACACTGCCAAGGGAGGAAAGATTTATCTGTTTGTGCAATGCGGAAAGAAAACCGGATTTTTAAGTAAAAATGATCTTAAATAGTAGGAGGAAGAGAAAATGCTGTATTACTTAGGAAAAGAAGGAAATGCATTTAAAAAAGAAGAATGCAAAGAATATAAGACAAAGGATGGGGCATTAAAAGCAATGGCTAAGGCAGAAGGAACTTGTGTATGGGATGCGGAAGGAAATCTGATTAACGGAAAATTAGAGGCAGAAACAGAACCGGAGGCAGGAACAGAGCCGGAGGCAGAACCAGAACCAGAGCAGCAGTCAGAGCAGGAGGCAGAACCAGAACCGGAGCAGCAGACAGAAACAGAACCGGAGCAGCAGTCAGAGCCGGAAGCAGAGGCAGAATCGGAGGCAGAACCGGAGGAAAGCACAGAGCCGAAAGTGATTATCCCGCAAGGGAAAATGAAAGTAACAGTAATATGTGACGGATCTTTAAATATCCACAGGACACCGGAATGGGGAGAGAGCAATATCTGCGGTCGGGCAACCAGAGGGCAGACGTATTATGTCAAAGAAATCCATATGATAGATGGAAGAAAAATGGTAAGAACCGTAGGAGATCTGTATTTATCTGGAGAAACAGAATTCGTGCAGTTCGAGCAGCTGTAATATCCAGAAAGAAAATTTAAACAAGTAGCAAATGGACCGGAGAAATGTCAAAAATGATATTTCTCCGGCTTTTTTATTTTGGTAAAATGCAAAGAAAATTAAAAATTGCTTGACATATGGTACACCATATAATATAATGTATTTGTAAGGAGGTGAAAGATAGATGAGCAAAAAGAACAAAAGAAAAAAGAGAATGATGAAAAATGCAATTGCCATTCTGATTGCGCTGGGAACGTTTTTCAAAGGCTTAGCGGATTTCATCAATTCTCTTAAGTAGAGGCAAGGGGCTAAAGCCCCGAACCTTTAAATATTATAGCTCATCTGTAAGAAAATGAAAAGATATAGTGCAATAATTCTGGTAGGAGCTTTGGTCTTGCATATGGCATCAAGGAGCATGTGGTCCAGCATTATATTGATGGTTGCATCACTAGGGGTAATAGTGGAAGCTGTGGCAGAGATTAGAAAGGAAAGGAGAAAAAGAAAGAATGCCAAGAGGTAATCCAAGCGCACAGACGATCGCATCAGAGAAGTATCAGAAAAAAGTAGGATATGTGTCGAAATCGTATAAACTTAGAAAAGAAGTTGTTGAAAAATTTGATCATGCATGTGAATGCGCGGGGGTAAGTAAGTCCGCGCAACTATCAAAAATGATGTTGGAATTTGCAAAAAAAATTGAAAATGATGATAAGTATTTAAAGAAAGGAAATTAGCTATGAAAAAATATATTGTAAAAGATCGAGGTATTGAATGGAGTTACGAAAACAGAGAAAAGGCTGACAAGAAAGCAGCTGACCTGAATACAGAGGTAATTGAAAGAACAGTGTGGAGATATTATGCACCATATTACACAAGCGGAACTGCAAACTACAGAGAAATAACTGGCGAATCTTTACCAGATGCAATCGAAAAAAGATTCGATCAGATAATAAAAGATTATGATCTCAGTGGTGTGGCGGGCTTAAAGTTAAAGCATGTTAAATTGCAAAAAGAAAATGGGTATGCAAGTTTAACCATAGATTTTATACCACTTGGAAAACTGGGAGCAGAGCTTCCGGAAGAAACAAAGGTGATAAAAATTGAATGGGTTACAGACGATGAGTTCCAAGGAGAATATACTTTTACTTTGAACAAATAAAAGGATGGCGGAGCCATAAGCTCCGCCGTTTGGGGTTAAGGAGTAAATAAAACATGGCAAAAGTTGTTAAAAAATGTGTTGTTTGTGGGAAAAAGTTTTATTGCGAATCATCACGTAACATTGTGACATGTTCGAGAGAATGTCGGTTGATACATTTGAGTCAAACACATAAGGGATTAAAGAGATCTGAAGAAAGCAAACGTAGAATGTCAGAAGCAAGACTCAAAAATCCGCGTAACATGGAAATACAGAGAAAAGCAACAGAAGCTGCAAAGAAAAGCCCAAAATCAGGGCGATTTGAAACAAACAGGGCGGCGATAGATTGGCATTTAGTAAGCCCAGAGGGAGAACACTTTTATATCCATTCGCTGTCTTTTTGGCTTAGAGAAAACGGTAATAAGTATTTTGGAGTAGAGCCTGACACAAAGCAATTTTTTAATATAATTGCTGGATTGAGTCGCGTCAAAAGATCCGTACTTGGAATACTACCGGAAGGACAACGTCCAGGATATAGTTATAAAGGGTGGCATGTAATCCCAACAGATTATGACAAGAAAAATAAAAGTAGTATTAGATGATAAATAAGCGGGAATAACTAAAAAGCATTCCCGCTTATTTTGAAAGCAAAATATTTATACTACTACTAAATTAAAGTTACCGACAGGTAATCTCGATACTGCTACCAGCCATGATGTGATCGGATTGTTGAAAATGTTAAGCAGACAATATCAGCAAACATTGATTGTGATTACGCATGATACAGATATTGCACAAATGGCAGACAGAATTGTTCAGATTGAGGACGGGAAAATATCTAAAGGAAGTGGTTTCCATGTTAGCGAATAATAATAAGATGATTATAAACAAACTGGCAAAAAACAGTGTAAAATCCAATAAAAAGCAATATGGAATATTGTTTTTCACAATAGTTTTATCTGCGTTTATGCTTTTTTGTGTATTTACAATCGGCTTGACTTATCTGGATTCAAGCAGATTACAAAATACACGATTAAATGGAGCTGAATATGATATTACGACTATGAATGGTTTTACATCAAAACAGGTTAAAAGTTTACAGAGCAACAAAAACATACAAAATGTAGGGATGGAATCCTATGCTGGATTTATTAAAAGTTCAGAGTTTGATAATACAGTTGAAATCGGTTTGTTATGGTGTGATGAAACGTTCTGGAATAATCTGATGTCTCCTGCAAGAACAAAATTAGATGGACACTATCCACAAAATAAGAATGAATTGATGGTTACAAAAGATATTCTAAAAGCATGTGGAAATGAAAATCTATCTGTCGGAGATAGTATTGTTTTAACTTACGAGAATAATACCGGTGTTCATACAGACAAATTTGTGATTAGTGGCATATGGGATGGATACGGAGACAAATCTGCCGGATTTGTGTCAAAAAACTTTTATGATGAGACAGGGTATGATTTAAAAAATGATGGAATCCTTTGCATAAAATTGAACCGTAATTACGTTTTACCAACTACAATACAGTCCTTAGAAAAATCATTGAATTTTTCAGACAGACAAATTTTTGCTCCAACAGACTACATCGAAAATTCTTTTAAACTGCTATTGGGCATATGCGGTCTGGCTCTTGTTATATGCCTAAGTGCATATCTTTTAATTTATAATATTTTGTATTTGTCCATTTCGGGGAAGATACGATATTATGGATTGCTTCAATCTCTGGGTATGACAAAGAAACAGCTTGTTCGTTTCATAACAAAACAAATGCTATTTATTGCAATAGCAGGAATATTTATTGGAAACCTGTTAGGTATTCTTTTATGCATAAAACTGGTTCCGTATATTCTTAGCGTATTGGGAATTTCCACTGGAAATATGGCGTTGCAATTCAATCCATTCATTTTAATTGTGAGTGTCGCTGTGACAGTTTTCTCTATTCTTCTTGGAATGAGAAAGCCTATTCAAATTGCAACAAAAGTTACCCCCGTAGAAGCTACAAAATATATAGAGTGTGTCTCTAATGGAAAAGGGTATAAAAAGAAAAAGGGAGCTTTCTTTTGGAGAATGGCATTTGAACAGTTTAAAAAAGACAAAAAGAAAACAGTTGTTGTGTTGCTATCGCTGGCAATAAGTTTATCTGTATTTTATTGCCTTACAACGATTATAAGTAGTCAGGGAGAAAGAACAGTACTTCCTAATTATTGGAATGCTGATTTTGCTGTTCAAAACCAGACACAAACTACAGAGAATATCAATTCTCTAAAGCCAGCCATAGAGGATTCTTTTGTTGAAAAAATAGAAAAAATGGACGGTATGAAAGACATTCATCTTGTAGAGGGAGTACCAATTAGTTTCCCATATGTGTCAAAGGGTTTTTCTGATATGTGGATAACTAATTATATAGAAAGGACACCATATGTATCTTCAAAAGACGTGATAACCAATTATAAAACAAATCCGTCAAATTATTATGGCATGTTAATAGGCATTGATGAAGACCAATTTGATTATGTAAATCAATCGTTGAGTAGTCCTGTTGATAAACAAGATTTTCTCAATGGGAAAAGTTGTATTGTACAGTATGAAGGCTCTGAAATACCCAAAGAATATTTGAATCAAAAAGTCCCTTTCAGTTTTGATGGAAAGCAATATGAAATTACTGTTGAAGCTGTGTCCTATGAAACACAGTACAGCGGAAGAGATATTGGAGCTTCGTTGATTGTAAGTCAAAATTATTTAAAAAGTTTGACTTCTAAGCCGACAATATTAGACGTGTATATTTACTATAATCAGAAATATGATGAAGTTTTAGAAAAAAAGATTACCTCACTGATAAATAATAGTCCATATAGTAATGACTTATATGTTGAATCTCAATATGAGAATATGAAAACAATTCAAGAAGCACAGGGAAATATGATGGAGATAGGTACAATAATCGCTTTATTGCTTTTATTTGTTGGAGTTTTAAATTATGCAAATACAATCGCAAGTGGTATACAAAATCGTAGATTGATTTTTTCTGTTATGGAAAGCATTGGAATGTCCAGAAAACAGATAAATCAACTTTTGATTCGAGAGGGTATTTTATATGCTATTTTCTCTATATTTGTAACTTTAACGATTGGTTCTGCTATCACTTATGTTTGCTTCCAATCCATGAATTATATGAGGATTCCGTTTAAAGTGCCAGTAATTCCGTTAATCAGTTCGATTATTTTAGTTGTGCTGATATGTACGCTAGCACCACTTTTATCCTATAAAAAACTCGTAGGAAATCACTCTATTGTGGAACGGTTAAGAAATTGTGAATAAAATTTGAAAAGGCACAGTAACTTGTTATTTATAAATGAAGATTTATTTGCTACTGCGAAGCTGATCAACAAATAAGCAGTGAGAAATCTAAACAGAAAAACAGAGAGAATAAGAGATAAATTACTGCTTATTCTCTCTACTGTGCAAGACACCATCAATCGTAGCTTGAATAATTTTTAATTCGTTATCAGTCAATAAATCAAGTGACGAATCTATCTGACGGCGAACTGTACTTTTCTCAGCTTTTTTTGATGGATAGAAATACTCGTCAACAGATATGTTGAACATGGTAAAACGTCTGACAGTATATGCAAAGAATTTACCGGAATTAAGGGAAAAGGAAAAGCAGATTGCAAAAGACTTGGAAGATAA
>ERZ772900.693-NODE-693-length-34621-cov-9.586559_pt1 | contig 34621 bp, 29 predicted proteins | sample MGYA00512124_ERZ772900 | MGnify/ENA primary metagenome ERZ772900 (study PRJEB29015, sample SAMEA2737716) | human gut metagenome | biome: human gut; feature: human-associated habitat; material: faeces | place: China | collected 2012 ... | reverse complement strand
CCCAATGTGGCCGATCACCCTCTCAGGTCGGCTACTGATCGTCGCCTTGGTGGGCCGTTACCCCACCAACTAGCTAATCAGACGCGGGTCCATCTCATACCACCGGAGTTTTTCACACCGTACCATGTGGTACTGTGCGCTTATGCGGTATTAGCAGTCATTTCTAACTGTTATCCCCCTGTATGAGGCAGGTTACCCACGCGTTACTCACCCGTCCGCCGCTCAGTCAATCAGGAATCCATCCGAAAACTTCATCTCGATCGCTTCGCTCGACTTGCATGTGTTAGGCACGCCGCCAGCGTTCATCCTGAGCCAGGATCAAACTCTCATGTTAAAAGTTTGTATCCGGGTTTAGAACTTAGCTTGGCTAATGTTTAAACCGTTCTACTGTTGTTTTGGTTTGTTTTCATTCTGAATTTTCTCATTCAAAGACGTCCAACCAGGACTCTTTTTTTATTCGAATTTTCAGGGTTTTACATACTGTTCAATCTTTGATTTTCAAGGTTCTTTGTTGTTGTCTGTCTCAGCAGCAACTCATTTAGTGTATCAGATGTTGTTCTGTTTGTCAACAACTTTTTTTATTTATTTTTGAACTTTTTTAGAAGTCCGTGCCCCGTTCTCACGGGGCGTGTATTATAATAGCAAATACCGGACCAAATGTCAACAACATTTTTCGACTTTTTTCGTTTTTTTCAAATATATGTATTATGTAAACTTTTTTATCTATTTGAACAAATCTTCCAGTAGTCCATCCACAGTCTTCTTTACCGTTCCATCATGGAATGGATTGTCTAATTCTGCCAGCTTTAGCAGATCAAAGTATCCCTTGCTTCCACCTGCCTGGCAGAGACGATAATAATCTGCCCATGCTTTCTTCCTGTCTTTCTTGGCTCTGCCATAGAACTGGATGGCACAGATCTGCGCCAGGGCATAATCAATATAATAGAATGGGAACAGGAAAATATGTTGTTTCTGCATCCAGAATCCACCCTCTTCCAGGAATGGATGCCCATCATAATCTCTCCAAGGAAGATAGGTTTTTTCTAACTCGTGCCATACAGTTCTGCGCTCTTTGGCTGTCATCGCTGGTTTTTCAAACACCCGGTGCTGAAATTCGTCAACCGCTACCATATACGGAATCTTCACCAATGCCTCTGCCAGATGGGCATAACAGTAATCGTCTGCCTTTTCACCAAAGAAATCCTTCATCCATGGATAAGCAAAATGCTCCATGCTCATGGAATGGATCTCTGCGATCTCCATGGTCGGAAATACCATACTTGGAATCGGCATGGCAGGTGCTGCTGTATACACTTCAAACGCATGTCCCGCCTCATGGGTCAGCACATCCACGTCTGCACTGGTTCCATTAAAATTAGAGAAAATAAACGGCGCATTATATCCCTCAATAAAGGTACAATAACCACCTTGGCGTTTTCCTGGTTTTGTTTCCAGATCAAACAATTCATGATCTGCCATAAAGTCAAAGAATTCTCCTGTTTCTTTGGAGATTTCATGATACATATGCTGGGCTTTCTTCACCAACGTGTCTTTGTTCCCCTGCGGCATTGGATTTCCATCCGCAAAATACAGAGGCTCATCATAATAGTGAAGCTTATCCACGCCCAGACGTTTTGCCTGCTCCTGACGTATCTTAGAACAGATCGGCACAATCACATCCCGTACCTGTTTCCGGAACACTTCCACATCTTTTGCCGTATAATCATAGCGTCCACGATTTAAGTATACAAACTCAATGTAAGACCCAAATCCCAGCTTTTTCGCAATTCCCACACGAAGTTCCACCATCTGGTCATAAATGGAATCCAGGTCTCCGGAAATTTTCTCGTAAAGATCTCCCCATGCCTTCATGGCTTCTTTTCGTTCATCCCGGTCGGTACTCTGCATATGCTTCAGCAGACCATAGAAATTGCACTCTTCTCCACGGAATATGGTTGATGCCGTTGCAGACGCTTTAGAATATTTCTGGCACAATTCACTTTCCTTCACCAGATCCTGCAAAATGGCTTCATCTGAAAGTTTCTGATTGATCTCCATATTTTTCAGAACAAATGCGCCATAGTCGGCCTCCCACTGATCCCGGTATGGAGACTCCAGAATGATCTTCTCCGCCTGTTGGTCTAACAGTTCCAGCTTTGGACTCATTTCATGGAAAAACTGCATTTCTTTCTCATAAAATTCATCCCTTGTATCAATAGTGTTGCGGATATGGGCTACAGTCTGCATGCCGGACCACATTTCATTTTCCTTCACATGCTCTGTAAACAGCCGTTTCATCTCTTCATAAGACTTCGCCTGTTTTAATTGTTCCAGATATTGTCTTGCGGACGCTTCCGCAGCTTTCGCATCTGGCCTTGTGTACACAATTTCAGAAAATTTTTCCATCAGTTGCCCTCCTCTTGGATCATCAATCATTTTTCTTTCAGCATACTGGACTTTGGATAAATAATCAACCCTTTCGACCAAATTCCCCTCTGTGTCAGACAAACCTTTTTTCGCATATGATATAAAAAAAGATACAGGAGTTTCTTATGGCACGTTTTACCAATCAGGCTCAATTAGCATATCGTAACCGGATCACCACTTCGAACATCGCAGTAGGCGAAATTTTGGAGGTTCTCTCTGCTGCCAAGCATGCGGTGGTTGAAACTTATGAGTCCTATGATGTGATCACCTATGTGATCAGTCTGGTCAACTCTGGAACAACTGCACTGACAGGACTGGTCTTAACGGACAATCTGGGATCTTATACTTTCAATGAGACATCTCTGTTCCCACTCCAGTATGTTGTGAACAGTCTGAAATACTATGTGAACGGCGTTCTGCAGACTTCTCCGGTTATCGCTTCCCAGGAACCGCTTCGGATCGAAGGGATTTCCATTCCGGCACAGGGGAATGCCGTGGTTATTTACCAGGCGGCTCTGACGCAATTTGCGCCTTCTGCTACTAATTCCACCATTACCAATCAAGCCGTCATCTCCGGCACCGGAATCTCATCGATTACTGTAGAAGAGACCATTTCCGCTCTGGCAGAGCCAATCTTAAATATCACCAAATCCATCAGCCCGGTTCCGGTTACGGAAAATGGAGCTTTAACCTATACCTTTGTCATCGAAAACCGAGGGAATGTTCCGGCTGACCCGGTTGATCTGATCGTGATCACAGACCAGTTTAACCCGATTCTCTCTGATCTGACCGTTACCTTCAATGGAACAGCCTGGGCGGAAGGAACCCAGTACACCTACGATCAGACAACCGGGCTTTTCACCACCAAAGCTGGTGAAATCACCGTTCCTGCTGCCACATTTACCCAGAATGCAGACACTGGAGCATGGAGCGTCATTCCTGGCACCAGCACCCTGGTGATCACAGGAACCGTATAACCCAAAACCTGCACAGACAGCAAAACATCTGCTGCTGACAGCTCCTGCAGATGCATGGCAACGCAAAAGGAGGCCCACAAAGCCTCCTTTTCTAAATAATACACTTGAATTATATATGAATCCATTTTTCCCGGTAGATCCGCACCAGAAAAATCATTCCACGGAAACAAAGCTCTGCACACATGGCAAACCACACCCCCGGTAATCCAAAGGTTTTTGAAAGTAATACAGAAAGTGTCAATCTGACAAACCAGATACTGATAAAATTCATGATACTTGGAATAAAGGTATCTCCTGCCCCACGTAAAGCGCCGGAAGCAACAATGGAAGCTGCAAACAAGGGTTCCGCAAATGCTTCAATCCTCAGTACCTGGACACCCAGCTGGCACACCTGCATATCCGGGCTTAAGATCCCCATCATAAAGGGCGCAGCCATATACATAAAAATCCCTGTCAGTGTCATCACCGCCATACCAAGCCATACTGTCATCCGTGTAAACCTGCGCACCATATTCCGTTCTCTAGCTCCAATGCTCTGTCCCACCAGGGTTGCCGCCGCATCCGCAATACCGTATCCAGGCATATAACATAAGCTCTCTGCTGTAACAGCGAAGGAATTCGCTGCAATTGCAATGGTTCCCAATGGCGCCACAATGGCGGTTGTTACAACCATGGCTCCGCACGTCAGGATATTTTCCAAAGCCAGAGGACCCCCAAGACGCAGGGCTTTCTGCAAACACTCGCTCTTAATTCCCCAATCCTCTCCTTTTTTCAGCCGGAACATGGAAGAACGGACACACAGCGCCCACAGCATCAGGCCGGCTACTACCAGTTCTGCCAATGCGGTTCCCAACGCTGCACCGGCTACCTGAAGTCCTGCTCCTGGAATCCACACGTGAATTCCCAGGAAATCTACCGTTCTGGATGGAAAGATCAACACTGCATTAAACAAAACATCCAACATACACATCAGAACATTTAACATTCCTGGAGTTTTCATATCTCCACTGCACTGAAGCAGACTTCCCGCCAGACGGTTCATCTGCAAAACCGGAAGAAACAACACAAAAATCCGGAAATAAACCGTTGCCCCATGACGGATCTGCATTTCACCGCCTAACACTCCCGGAAGTGGACCGCTGATCATAACCCCCAGCACCAGAAGGGCGCAGCTGATAAGAATTCCTGTCAGCAGGGACTGTCTCATAATGCTTCTGGCCTCGTCCTCTCTTCCAGCTCCAATCTTATGGGCGGCCTGTATTGAAAATCCAGATGCCACCGCCCCTGTAATTCCACCAAACAGCCAGGTACTGCTGGACACCAGTCCGATGGACGCCGATGCGTCCGCGCCCAGGCTTCCTACCATAGACGCGTCGATGTACTGCATCACGATGGATGTGATCTGTGCCATAATAGCCGGGATACTTAAAGTCACTACCAATTCCAGCTGCTGGGCTGCAGTCAGTTTTTCCCCCTGCCGCATCCGTTCCAATAATGACGGTTGCTTTTGACTCATGCTCTTCTCCTTTTAAACGCCAGGAGTTGGGAATGCATGTTCCGAATCCGTTTCTGTTCCTGCCGGTCCCGGATTTTCCGTTTCTTCGGTTGGACCAGGCTTTTGAGAAATCGTCGTTTCTTCCACATTTTCACTCTCTGTCACGTTTTCTATTGTATTTTCTTCTGTTTCCTCTTCTGTTTCCTCTTCTGTACCTTCTTCCGTACTGCTCTCTTCACTTTCGGCAGTCTCAGTTTCCTCATTTTCCGCGGAAGTCTCTGCTGCCGTCTCTGTCACATCCACCGGAGCCTGTGGCTGCGGCTGTGGTTCTGGAGCCTTTGCCGCAGTTCCCCCGTTATTTCCCACCTTGGCCTCCGGCGCATTTTCCGCTACTTCTCCCAGTCCACTATCAGACGCGATCTTCGCACTGATCTTCTTCACGGTTGCTGAAGGAGAATATGGTTCTTCTGGATACAAAAACTGATGAAGCTGAACCACATTGCTCTCTAATGTCAGCGGGATCACACAATCCTTCTTACCAATGTTTTTCTCCGTTCTGGAAAATGGGAATCCAGTTGTCTCCCCCATATGGTATTTACTGATTCCTTTGGCCATGGCAAGCACATCACTGACACCGATGCTGGTGGAAATCTCCGGCATAACAGCGTTGACTACCGTGATCAGGGTCTTTGGATCTGCCTGTTTTGCTTTTTCCATGGCAAGCGACAATACCAGGCGCTGTCTGGCAGTACGGTTATAATCCGTATCCATCAGCCTCAGTCTTGCATAAGCCACTGCCTGGACACCATCCAGATGATTGGTACCCGCATGTTCCAGCTGATGGGAGCCTAAGCCTGTGGAATTAACCGTTTCCGTGATAAATCCATTAATATATCCAAATTCACTGTCAGAAATATCAATATCAATGCCGCCAAGAATGGTAATGGCATCTGCCACCGCTTTCCAGTTAAAGGTGGCATAATCATCAATCTGAAGATCCAGGTTCCGTTCCAGAGCGTCCACCGCCTGTTTATGTCCGCCATCAAAATACGCCTGATTGATCTTATGGTATTTTCCTTCTGCGCTGACCTGCATGTAGGTATCCCGGAACACAGAGGATATCCGGATCTCACCTGTTTTTTTATCTACCACGCAGATCATCTCTACATCGGAATGCGTATCCTTTTCCAAATTTCCATCACGGGAGTCCACACCGAAAACAGCAACCGTCCAGTAACCGTCATCTTTCTTCTTCATAAAAAATAAAGTCAGACCGATCACTAGCGCAGCAATCAATAAAATCCCTGCAACTACTTTCTGCTTTCTCTTTTTTTTCTGGGCTCTCGTCTTCCGGTTCTGGGCTGCCATCTGATGCACCTTTGACTGACCATTTTCCTGTTTTTCTCTGCCCGCTGCCCGTGAACTTCCAGACATATGAGAACCGCCTGCCGCCTTTGAATTGACTGCCTTCCGCGACCGGTTCGCCTGTCTTGCATCGGAAAAATCCTCATATTCCAGACGCATTTCCTGGTATTTCTGCGTACCCTGACGTTTTTCCGGCTCTGCGTACCGTCTGGAAACTGTCTGTTTTTTGATTTCTGTCTGCCTTACTGCCGGTCTGCGCTTTCGATTACGCATCCGGTCCAGCTCGTCTTCATATTCCATTTTTTACTCCTCTCCTAACAAATTCCGATAAAATGGCCAGTCAATGTTATACGTTCCTACCATGACATTGTTCATTGAATTTCCAGTTTCGTGTATCAGATACATGCTGCGCTTACTGCTATCCGTCCATGCCAGGAACAGAAATACATGGCTGTCATCCCCGGTTCTTAAAATAATATCTCCTGGTTTTAAGTCCTGCCGCTTCACCGCATTTCCAAGAGAGATCAATCCGCTGGTGCTTTCGTACTGCAGATGCTGTCCCAGCGCCGTCCAGTACACCCAGCTGACCCAGCCGGAGCAATCCAGTCCTCTTAAGTTTCTTCCATTTTTATCTGGTGAAACCATGGTCCCGAAATGATTGCCATCCAAACCGGATGTTGATGGTTTTCCCCCCCAGTAATATGGGATACAGCCAACAGATTTTAAGGCTTCTTCCACAACTTTTCTTCTCTTTTCCGAAGTGTCTGATGGAAGCATGGACAGATAACGCTTGATCTCCGATGAAGAAAGTGGATTTTTCACATACATACTGGTGGAAACGGTCAGACCATATTCTTCATACCAGTCCTGTTGTTCCAGGCGGATTGCACAAAGCTGACGGAATTTATCCCATCCAGCCCAATTTTCGTTCAGGTTCTCTTCTTTGCCTCCAATAGGATCAACAGCAAATAAATTATTATTTTCATCATAGCCTATAATATATACGGTAATATGAAGATCTACATGGCCAGGACATTGGAGCTTGCTCTGGGCTGCTTTTACAACTCTTGTCTCTTTGACACTGCTCTGGGCCTCACTACGATTCTGTAAATTTTCCTGGCTGACGTTTTCTGCTGCTATTTTTTCTGTAGATGCAGCTTCTGAACTTTCTTTGCTCTCTGTATTGCTTTCCTCTGGTTCTGTCACATAAAGAATCTCATACATTTTAGCCGCTTCCAGCGGATTGGCGCTTTCCAGCAGATCCGGCATAGATTCCTCCTCCATCTTGGACTCCAGTTCTTCTCTGGATACTGTGGTGGTTTCTTCGGGAACCGTATCTGTTTCAGCAAGTCCAGTCTCTTCTGCCTGGTCCTCTTCCATCTCCAGTCCAGGAAGACCACGGCTTCCATTTTCCACACAGCTGCCATCACAGTAATAGAGATCACTGACCGATATCTTATAGCTGTGTGAAGCCTTCCATAAGGCATCTGTATGATCCAAAAAGGCTTGTCCATCCTCTGGACTCTGATAAAATGCATAAACACTGGCTAATGACAAAATCTGCTTGGCATTGGAATAGCCGCTGATCGGTGTTCCATCACCATCCACAAATGTGGTCACTACATCTTTCCAGTAATCTGTAGAATTCGCCTGATCCAGATTTTTTCCAATTGACGCTCCTACCTCTGCCGGCGTTCTTTTGGAGATCCCGTAGATTTCTTTGATCCAGCTGGCATCCTTTTCTGAAAGCTTCGTAAATGCCTTACCTGCATAAGAATTCATGGCATCGGCTCCATCCGCCCCATCTGGGAAATATCCCGCCATATTCATGCGGAGTGCCGACGGCTCCGGTTCCTCCTCTTCTTCATTTGCTGTCTCCGGATCCTCTGTTGTCACTGTCACAAAAGCTTCCGGGTCTTCTTCAGTCGTTTCCACTGGCACTGGCACGGTCACTGTCTGAGTCTGTTCTACTGTTCCCTCATAATAAAAATGCCAGTCCTCATTAGCTGAAAGACCAACACAACCGATACCTGCTGCAGTCATAACCGCAATTTCTACTACCGTCCAATATCGAAATGTTCTCCATCTGTCCCGATACTGGCGGATGGCTTTTCTTATATTCTCCTGATCGATCATTAACACGCTGTCTACTCTTCTTTCATTTCATGTAAAAAATACCATGTTACAATATATCATAGAATGAGCGCAAAATACAGAGCTCAAAACTTAAAATTTCGTTAAAAGAAAATGGAAAGAGCAATAGGACATAAAAAACGGAGCCATGCTTTATTCTCACATGGCTCCGCGCGTGCCTCTTATGATTTTGATGTTGGGGTCAAAAGCTTTTGATGCTATGTAATGATTCATCCCCTCATAGTTATGATTCTCTTTTCTCTTCCGGCTTTGCTGCTTTTGCCTTGTTCTGCTCCTGCTTTAATTTCGCAAATTCGAGAATGATCTTCACTGCTCCATCAATGCCGACAGCACTACTGTTGATACACAGATCATAGCTTCTGGAATCACCCCAGCGTTTGCTTGCATAATAATTATAATAACTGGAACGCTTCTTATCCAGCTTGATCATAATGTCTCTTGCCTTTGCATCATTTACATTATGAAGTTCTTTAATGCGTTCAATCTTATCAGCCTCATCAGCACAGATAAACACAGAAACCGTCTCCGGATAGTCTGCCAACGCGTAGTCCGCGCAGCGTCCTACGATCACGCAGGACTCCTGATCTGCCAGCTTCTTGATCGTGTCGAACTGTGCCAGGAAAATCTTATGATTGATCGGCATATCCATGTATGCAGATGTCGTATAGCCCAAAGAATAGGTATCCATCACCAGGGAGTATAAAAAGCTGTTAGTTGGCTTCTCATCATGGGTCTCGAACAATTCCTCGCAAAGACCACTGTGCTTTGCTGCTTCTGTCAGAAGTTCCTTATCATAGCATTTCACGCCTAAAGCTTCTGCAACCTTCTTGCCGATCGTCTTACCTCTACTTCCACACTGTCTTCCGATTGTAATTACTAAGTTGCTCATATGATCCTCTCCCTTCGGAATATATTATCATACAATTTTTCTTCTTGAACTTATTATACAACAAAATAAGAAAAAAGTATATAAATATTTACATATTTTCTAATTTCTGCAAAAGCTCTGTGAAATACTGCGGCAATGGAGCTGTAAATTCCATGTATTCCCCGGTTCTTGGATGGATAAAACCTAGCACACCTGCATGAAGGGTCTGCCCCTGCAGATGGAAAGGGCTTTTCTCCGGTCCATAAACCGTATCTCCCACAAGAGGATGATGGATGCTGGCCATATGAACGCGGATCTGATGCGTTCTTCCGGTTTCTAACTGGCACTCGATGTAGGTATATTTAGAAAAACGCTTTAATACCCGGTAATGGGTCACCGCATGCCGTCCATTTTTTTCATTAATGCTCATTTTTTTCCGGTCAACCGGATGTCTGCCAATCGGTGCGTCCACAGTTCCCTCATCTTCTTTGATCACACCATAAACAATAGCCCGGTACTTTCTGGTAATCGAATGCTCTTTTAACTGGGCTGCAATGGAATTATGGGCAAAATCATTTTTGCATACGATCAGAACTCCGGTGGTGTCCATATCGATCCGGTGGACGATCCCCGGACGCATAACACCGTTAATACCGGAAAGCTCATCCCTGCAATGGGCCATCAGTCCATTGACCAGAGTTCCCGTGTAATGTCCGGCTGCCGGATGCACAACCATTCCCTTCGACTTATTGACCAGGATCACATCCTGATCCTCATAAAGAATGTCTAAATCCATCTCTTCCGCCACAATTTCCGGCTCCACTGCCTCTGGCACATCCACTTCGATCTGGTCACCTGCGGCCACCTTGTAACTGGCCTTTACCGGACCGCCATTCACTAACACATCCTGGTTTTTTAACAGTTTCTGAATATAGGAACGAGACAGTTCTTCGCAGGCTTCTGACAGATAGCGGTCAATCCGCAGATCCTCCTGTTCCTCTGATACCATATAGTGCTGCTTCACCTAGGACTCCTTTCTCTTCTGCCACAGAACCGCCAGATCCTCATCACTGTACACCTTCATCAGAAGGATCAAAAGAACCGCCGTCGCTACGGTAACATAGCAGTCTGCCACATTAAAGATTGGAAAATCAATCAGAATGAAGTACAAAAAGTCTACCACATAGCCCTGAGCCACCCGGTCGATCAGATTGCCTGCTGCCCCTGCCGTAATCAAAGTGATACAGATCCGCAGCGGGACAAATTTCTTTTCATCAGGAAGCTTCCATATCACATAAAGAGCTGCCACAAACACACAAGCCGCTACCAGGAAGAAAAATCCATGTTTTCCCTGAAGAACGCCAAATGCCGCACCCCGGTTCTCGGAATATAAAAGTTCAAATACTCCCTTCCAAATCACAAATGGCTCTTTTCCTTTTAAACCTGCTACCGCCAGGCTCTTGGTCCACTGATCGATGGCAGTCAGAACTGCTCCGGACACCAGAAAACCCAGAACCGCTTTTATTTTCTGATTCATATATGAAATTCTCCTTACTCCAGAACTGCTTCCAGTCCCAGTTTCATCTCCTCTTCTGTCACCTGACGATCCACATAAGCGGAGCCGATCTCTTTCAGAAGAATAAATTTGATGGTATTGCCATCCATCTTTTTATCATTTTTCGTTGCAGCGATCACCTGTGCCGGATCAACACCTGAGACCTTTTCCTCCACCTGAAATGCTTTCATGGTTTCCCGGATATCCTGTACCTGTGCCTCCGTCAGATAGCCTCGTTTTTGGGAAATTGCTGCCGCTGCGATACAGCCAACACCAACGCAGTGACCGTGAAGCATCTGAAAATTCTTTAATTTTTCAATGGCATGGCCCAGTGTATGCCCAAAGTTCAAAAGTGCACGGTCTCCCTGCTCAGTCGGATCTTTCTCAACGACTTCACGTTTGATCTCATCACTTCGTTCGATCATGTCTGCACATGCCTCTAAATCTCTCGCCATGATCTTCTCCCGGTTGTCTTTCAGCCACTGATAATAAGCAGCATCTTTGATCAGCCCGTGCTTGATGATCTCACCCATTCCAGAGGAAAACTGTTCCTGCGAAAGAGTTGTCAGAGTTTTCACATTTGTATATACCAGCCTAGGCATGTGAAATGCGCCTACCATATTTTTATACGCGTCAAAGTCTACGCCTGTCTTTCCGCCAATACTGCTGTCCACCTGGGATAAAAGCGTGGTCGGTATCTGGATAAATGATACACCGCGCAGATAGGTTGCCGCCGCATAACCGCACAGATCGCCTACTACACCGCCGCCAAGGGCTACCAGAAGATCTTTTCTGTCCAGATGATTCAGGATCAGTGTCTCATACAGCGTCTGGACCGTCTTTAGATTCTTATTTTCCTCACCTGCTGGAAATACAAAAGTCACAACCTCTTTGCAGCATCCGGCCAGGCGTTCCCTCACCTCTTCCAGATACAGCCCCGCTACTGTAGAATCTGTCACAATGCAGATCCGGCGTCCTTCAACCGCAAGCTTTGCAACCTCCGTCGCCAAGGAACCAAAGGAATCACTCATCACAATATCATAAATCGGATTCCCATCCTGATGGACTGTCATTCGTCTCTCCATAATCTCCTCCTGTTTTCCGGAAAACTTTTAACTCAAATATCATCATATGAAAAAGCAAACGGTTTATCTGACCCAACCGTCTGCTCCTTCACTGTTTATTCTCGTAGTATTTCTCACATTTATCAAATACGCATTCCCATGCCTGAAAAAGAGGTCGCGCCTCCACTGATCAGTTCCTGAAAATCTCCAGACAGCTCAACTGATTCCGGCGTTGCAATAAAAATACTGTTGGAAATCTTCTGCAGATTACCATTCATGGAATACGTTGCTCCGGAAGCGAAATCAATGATCCGCTGCGCTACTTCCATGTTCAGTCCTTCCATATTCAACACCACTGCCTTACCAGCCAGCAGGTACTGACAGATCTCCTGGGAATCATTCATGGAGGTTGGTTTTACCATCGTCACTTCCATGCCGCCGCGTTTCATCGGAACTACCTTATTAGAGGATCTGCCTAAAAATCTTGGCTTGGACACTGGCTCATCCGGCTCGTCATAGCCATAATCATCATCCAGCTCTTTATCTTTTTTACCGAAAAAGCTTTTCTTCTCCGGTTTCTCATCTTCATAATCGTCATCCAGGAAGTAATCATCATCCTCGTTGTCGCTTAACCGCAGGCTATCCATAATTTTTCCAAAAACGCCCATTTCTAATCTCCCATCTTACTATCTTGCACCAAAGATTCCGGTGCCTACCCTGACAATGGTTGCACCTTCCTCTATTGCAACTTCAAAGTCTCCAGTCATACCCATGGACAGAATATTCATAGTACCATTATCAATGTTTTTACTTTTCATGTCAACATATAATTTATTTAATTTTTGAAAAACAGGACGATTATCTTCGGAATTGTCCACAAATGGCGCAATGGTCATCAGGCCCCGGACACAGACTCCAGAAAGCTCCTGGATCTGTTTTAAGGCATTTTCCACTTCTTCTGCATGAAAACCAAACTTACTTTCCTCTTCTGCCACATTGACCTCCAGAAGAATCTGGGTCACGATTCCTTTTTTCACTGATTCCTTGTGGATCGTCTCTGCAAGATGCAGGGAATCTACTGAATGAATCAGACAGGTCTTTCCTACGATCTGCCGCACCTTATTAGTCTGCAGATGGCCGATCATATGCCATCGGATATCCTCCGGAAGCTCTGGCTCTTTGGTCAGAATCTCCTGTACCTTATTCTCTCCAAAGTCTCTGGCTCCAGCTTCGTAAGCTTCCCAAAGCATCTCCACTGGTTTTGTCTTGCTGACAGCGATCAAAGTCACTTCTTCCGGTTTTCTTCCCACCCGCAGGCAGGCTGCTTCTACACGTTTTTTTACCTCATCATATTGTCTGGCAACCATGCAATCTCTCTCCTTACTGATATACTAATACACCTTCGCCTTCTACGGCGTCTGCGTCCAGAATGATATGGTCATAAACGTTCAGACCATATCTGGTTCCTTTCTGTACAATATAAAACTCGTTATTCTCTGCCAGAATCTCTATCTGACGAAATACGGAATAACCCTTATTGATATTATAAACTCCCTGCAGCGATCCAGTCTGCCCCACCTGATACCGATCCTGAGATCCCGGCTTTATCAGATAGTCTCCTGCATGGATTCCTTCCTCTTCTCCCATATCGATATAACAGGATTCTTCATCTGAATAATAAATCGTCGCAGGAACGAACACGATCGAGGTTCCCTGATCAGAATACACTTCTTTATTGAATCCTGAATCATTGCCATCGCCACCGGTGGTTAAATATTCTGCCGGGACCCGGTAAAAATCTTTGCTGGCAACAGAGCTTAATGGAATTTTTAATCCCTTTACCTCTTCTGTGACCACCTCAAAATCCACATACCGATCTGCTTCAAACTGAATCATAAATCGTTTAAAATCCAATTTTCCATAGGTTTTTCCATCCGTTCCTGTAAGAACAGAAAATGCGCCATTCATAGTCAGATTTTCACTTGGAAAATTAATCTTCAGACTGGTCTTGTCCCCAAATTGTGCCAGATCCTCCTCTCCCAGAGGAAATACCACTGACCAGGTATCATCGGTGATCACCTTGTAAGCCGGTGTTCCGGTCTCCGCAGGCTGTCCGGTCTTGATCGTCAATCTGGAATAACCGGTCCGGTCAAATACATCTGCGTTAATGGAGGTTTCATCCAGATTCTCATAAGAATCCACTGCATAAGAAACAATTCCACTGACCGGTGCTTTCAACTGCTTAAAATTGCCTCCCAGCTTCTCTGCCAGATCTTCTCCCTGGCTCATCGCACCGAAATTAGAATATTCCATAATCAGAGATTCCAGGGAATATTCCACATCATAAACATTACCAAAACGGTTGTCATTATATGCCAGACTATAAGATGTCAGGGATTTTTTAATCTCTGACAGATCCGAATCCGACAGCACTGACTGTCCCTGTCCCATCTCTTCCAGCTTCTGTGCCAGGCTTCCCGTCTCATCCACAGAACAGATACTGGTTCCAACCGCAACTCTTCGTCCTTCCCGCACATAATAATTCACATATCCCGAAGTGTCCAGATATTGGGTTGTCTCTTTTCTTAATATAATGCCTGTGTAATTCCTGTCATTCACAATGGCGCCTTCCGTCACTTCATAAGGCTGTATCTTCTCCCTCGACCAATAGGTATAAACGCTGAATAACATATAGATAAAAATGACCAGAAAGATCAGTTTTCCAATATTAATATTCCTGATAAAAGCCCTGAGTCCCCGCTGACTGCTTCTTGGGTACCTTACGACCTTCTGAGGTTTCTTTGCCATAGGAGGCGACCTCCTTTTCTTTTACGTCTTATCCATTATACGTGCTATCCCTCAAAAGTTCAAGAGTAAGAAAAACACAGATCAAAAATGCCGCAGGCTGAAATTCTATGATAGAATCTCTTATCCTGCGGCACTTTATGATCATCTTCGTTCGAAATCAATCATTATGTATTTTGTAAAAATTATAAGGAAATGATAACATCCTTCTTTACATCCTCTGGAAGCTCATCTGCATCCATAGATACGCTCAATACGAATGTTACATGATATTTCTCACTGATACCTTCCAGTCTGGAGATCGTCTCAGAAATATCCAGTCCCTCCAGACATGCCAGTTTTAAGAAGCTGTCCAGGAACATCACTTCCAGATCATGATCCTGGGAAATAATTCCAGAAATAAAACCAATAAACCCTGAACTATCTGTTACATCAAATCCTTTTACATTAATCAGACGAATCTTGTTGCTTAACTCATACATGTGCTTGGAACTCTTATCTAAGTATACGATCGATCCCTTTGCCTCTGTAATCGCTGCATTAGCCTTATCAAGCAGATGTTTTGTCTTACCTTTTCCTTTTTTTCCAGCTATAATCTGCACCATAGTTAACGCCCTCCTTAAGTTTATTGGTTTTGTATAAAAAGTCTAATTGATTTGTCATAATTATAGTATAAATTTATTGAAAAATCAATCACTAATCGACAATTTTGGAAATTATATTTGTCATATTGTCATACAGTCCCGGACGGCTTGGCGCTTTTAAGACAACAGAGATATATTCCTTCTCTTTCTGGTCCCTGGAAGCCATGATCAGGCAGAATCCTGCTGCTGATGTAGTACCTGTTTTTCCTGAAAATACAGTCAGTCCATCCGGAGTCTGTCTCTGACCCACCATATACCAGTTTCCACCCTCCCAGGTAGTCGAAACCGGATTGCCACTTCCATCGGTATAATCTGCTGTATAGGAAGTGGTTCCCGTTACTTTCCGGAATTCCGGCTGCTTTAATGCCTCGTTAAAAATCAGATACAGATCATAGGCAGTCGTATAATGATCCGCATTAGTCAGACCATGCGGATTCATAAAATGAGTTCCTGTCGCCCCCAGTTTCTGGGCTTCCCGGTTCATCAGTTCAGCAAACGCATCAATACTTCCAGCCATATGTACCGCAATAGCCGCTCCTGCATCGTTGCCGGACGGAAGCATCAGACCATATAAAAGCTGCTCCATGGTAAGCTGGTCTCCCGGATGAATCCCGGCAAGCGTCGCACCTGCTTCTGTGATCACTGCATCCTCTGTAACCGTGACCGTATCTGTCAGATCACCATATTTGATCGCGATCAACGCTGTCATAACCTTGGTAATACTGGCCGGATATAACCGTTCAAAGGCATTTTTGCTGTACATAACCTGCCCATCTGTAATATCAAACAAGCCAGCCGCCTCTGATGTAGTATCGGAAGGCGAATACTGGCTCTCATCCGTAACTACGCACAGATCGCTGGCAAATAAAGATGCATATCCATCTGTGGAATCAGTCAGCTCCACAGGAAAACTGCGTTCTGTAAATGAGTATGGACGATCCAGAGCTTCTTCGTTTTTTCCACAGCTGCATAACAGAAAGCCTGCCGTGAGACAGCAGGCAATCTTGTATATCGTTTTTTTCTTCATACTGACACCTATTTGTACATCTCACGCCACTCCAGATCACCGCGCTCTAACGCCTTGATCAGAAGCTCCGCAGTTGCCAGGTTGGTAGCTACCGGAATATTGTGTGCATCACACATGCGGATAATTCCTCTTCCATCCGGATCCATACGGTTTGGAGCAATCGGCTCCCTCAGAAAAATCACCAGATCCAGCTGATCCTGTTCAATGTCTGTACACATCTGCTGTTCTCCACCCAAATGACCGGATAGATACTTGTGCACATTAAGATTGGTGACCTCCTCGATCAGTCTTCCTGTGGTTCCTGTCGCATAAAGTGAGTGTTTGCTGAGGATTCCCCTATACGCAATGCAGAAATTCTGCATCAGTTTTTTCTTTGATTCATGAGCGATTAAACCAACGTTCATATATCTTCCTCCTTTATTCGTTCGTATGAAGGTACTGAATCATTACCATTCGTTACTATATCTGCGTTGCAATCCAACATTCAACACGACTCCGATACCGATATACAGACTCAGCAGAGAACTGACTCCGTAACTGACAAATGGAAGCGGCAAGCCTGTGTTCGGAAATATCGCGGTTGCTACTGCAATATTGGCAAAGCTCTGGAAAGCCAGAAGTGTTGCCATGCCTGTACAGATCAGTCTTCCAGAAAGATCCTTGGCCCGGTACGCCATCATCAGGCATTCATAAACCAAAAGAAGAAACAGGGCGATCACGATCATCGCGCCGACAAATCCCATCTCTTCTCCGATTATCGCAAAAATAAAATCCGTCTGTTCCTCCGACAGAAAATTACCATTCTTGACAGAGGCGATCTCTGTATTGTTTAGACCTTTGCCCCAGAGCTGTCCGGAGCCAATGGCCATAATGGAATTCTCCTGCTGCCAGTAAGCAGCGGAATACTCCTTTGGGTTGATCCAGGCTAAAATTCGTGTTGCCTGATATCCCCTCAAAAATGGAATCATCTCATACTGGAGCATGTATACAAACACCGCTCCAAGGGGAAATAGCACTGCCAGAACTCCTAAAATCCACTTGTAACTGACACCGGAACAAAATACAACCGACGCAATGATCACCGTAGTAACCAGAGTTGTGGAAAGGTTCGGCTGCTCCAAAATCATAAAGGCAGGAAGTGCGAACAGTGCAGCTCCAACTGCCAGGGTAATGGGCTGATTGATCTTTTCCTGATATCTTTGAAAATACCAGGAAAAGAACAGGATCAGTCCGATTTTTACAAATTCTGCTGGCTGAATCGCTCCGATCACTGGAAGGATCAGCCATCTGGTCGCTCCACCGGCAGTCCGTCCCATAAGAAGTACTGCAGCCAGAAACACCACGCAGGCTCCATAAATCAAAACATGTAAGGAAAGGAGCCTGGTATAATCGACCAGGGAAAGACAGATTGCAAGGATCAGTCCTAAAATAATACCAAAAATCTGTTTTGCGATCATGGAACGATCCTGGTTTGTCGCGCTCCAGATTGCCATAACTCCGATCCCACTAAGCAGGATCACATAGATCAGGATCCGGAAATTGTATCTTTTAAAGTTGTAATCAAAAAGCATTGTTAAAAAAATCCCTTCAATCTCATGCTGTGTACTGGTAACTTTGCGTAAAGGGTTGTTGTATATCGTTCTGATGAGGTGTCCTCCTGATGTTTTACGGCAATCTCCATCCTTGCTGCATCCACATCCATGTACTTTGACAAAGCAGCACAGATATCACGCCGGATCATCTCGATCAGTTCCGGTGAACAGTCTGCTTTATCTGCTACAAGCAGTAATTTCAGCCGCCGGATGGCGATCTCCCCGGACCGTTTCATAGGTACACCTGTTTCTCGCTTCATGGCCACCCTCCTATGCACGCTTTAAAAGTCCTGAAAGCCGTGCAAAAAAAGTCCGGTTCTGCCTCGGTGCATACATAGGGATCTCCTCTCCCATGATCCGCCTGCTGATGTCCAGATATGCTTGTCCGGATGGCGTATTCGTACCTGCCAGAGGTTCTCCCTGGTTGGTGGAAATCACGATCGCCTCATCATCTGGTATCGTTCCCATAAGAGGAATTGCTAAAATATCCATCACATCATCCACAGACATCATATCGCCTCTTCGGACCATATCCATACGGATACGGTTAACGATCAGCTGGATATCCCTTATCTCCTGGTTCTCCAACAATCCGATGATCCGGTCTGCATCACGGATGGCTGATACCTCCGGTGTGGTCACAACCAGCGCCCGGTCTGCTCCTGCAATGGCATTCTTAAATCCCTGCTCGATTCCGGCCGGACAGTCTAACAGAATGTAGTCAAACTCATCCCGCAGATCATCGATCAGTTTTATCATCTGTTCAGGATTTACTGCTGATTTATCTCTCGTCTGTGCAGACGGAAGTAAAGAAAGGTTTGGGTATCTTTTGTCTCTGATCAGGGCCTGCTTCATCCTGCAGTTTCCCTCGACCACATCTACCAGATTATATACGATCCGGTTCTCCAGTCCCATGACCACATCCAGATTCCGAAGCCCGATGTCCGTATCGATCATCACAACTCTTCTACCTAATATAGCCAGTCCTGTTCCAATGTTTGCCGAGGTTGTGGTTTTGCCCACCCCGCCTTTTCCGGAGGTAATCACAATGACTTCACTCATAGTTCCATCCTCCTGCAATAAATTCTTACCAACAAATATTTTACTCTATATTTTCTAATATTTCCAGTATTAATTATATTTAAATAGGTCAAATATATTTTTTTTAGTATTTTTCACACAGATGCCCTGATTCTCCACATAAGCAATCGATGGTCCCTTGCCTAAACGTTTTCCCTTTTCCGGGTAAACCGCCTGTACTTCACTGATCTTCAGCTGCTGGGGAGCCATATCCAGGGCAACGATCACTGTCTTTTCGTTGCCGGAGGCGCCTGCAGTCACACTGCCATGCAGATCTCCGAGGATCACCACGTTCCCCTTGGAAATAATTCTTGCGCCTTTTTCCACATCACCGATCACTACAAGACTGGTCTCTGTTTCCAGTAATTCCCCTGCTTTTAAATTGCCGCGAAAAAACTGACCAGTGTTGGAAGACAGCTCCATCAGACGGTTTTTCAGTGCTTTTTCACACCGGCGGATCCGGTTTATATCCTGATCTACCAGACACAAAATCTCGATCTGGGAATGCTCTGTGATCACATTGACGATCTCAAATTCCTGTTCCGGGGTCAGGGGGCGCCCCGCCAAAGTCAGCGTCATCTGTACAGATCCCCAGAATCTGGCGCTCTCTTCAAACTTGGCGGCAATGTCCAGAAGCAGCGTCTCATACGCTGCTTCCGGATCCAAGATTACCGTCATACCAGATTTATTTCCTTTAATGACTACGGTGTTTTTCATGACCGATCACCTTCTTTAATTTTTTTAATCGCCGATCACGACGTTGCTTGCTCTCAACGCTCCTGCATTCAGTATCTCATCCAGGGATGTATATCCATAATACAGACGGTATACATTTTTAGCTACTGCCGCAGCGTTAGAGGAAGAATATCCATAAGGAATATTGACCGTCACACTGATCTCCGGGTTGGTATATGGTCCATAGGAAATAAACCACGCATGGTTCGCACGGCTGTTCTCCTGTGCAGTACCTGTCTTACCTGCGATCTCTACTTCCAGATCTTTAAAGATATCCTTTGCAGAGCCTTCCGATACTACGGCCCTCATGCCAGTCTGTACTGCATCCCAGGTACTGTCTGCCACCTTTACCTGACTGGAAAGCTCCGTCTGATGCTCACGGACTACCCTGCCATCAGAAGTCATCACCTTGTCAACCAGACTTAACTCATAAACATTTCCCCGGTTAGCCAGAGCGGAAACATATCTGGAAAGCTGCACATTGGTATAGGAGTTGGTACCCTGTCCCATCGCAGAACGCTCCGGGTCTTCCGTAGTCAGCTTCGGATCATTTTCAGAAATTTCAATGCCGGATTTGTGATCCAGACCAAACATGGTCGCATATTTCTGGATCGTCCGGATACCCCTGTCCGTCGAATACACACCATTTTCATCTGTGGAAAGCCGGTGTGCCATCTCTGCGAAAAAGTAGTTACAGGAGTTCTGGATTCCGCCTGATACCGTCAGATGTCCATGACGTCCCGGATAAATCCAACATTTGATAGACGGGGACACTTCCTCATAAATACCGGTACACTCTACGGTTTCTCCCAGGGAGATCACACCCTCTTCCAGAGCAGCAATGGCTGTAATTGGCTTAAATGTAGAACCTGGTGCTTTTCGTGCCTGCGTGGCATTGTTGTAGAGCGGGAGGGACAGGTCATCATTTAACTTACTGTAATAAGCCGCATCTACCATACCAGAAAGCATGTTGTTGTCATAACTTGGATAGGTAACCAGCGCCCGGATCTCTCCCGTATTGACATCTGTCACCGTACATCCTGCCGTACATGGATCCAGAGCCAGCTGGGCCGGTGTCAATTCGATCTTGGAGATCTTATCGATCATAAATGAATACGCATAATTTTCTCCATTGCCTGTCAGCAGAGAAACCTGCTGCTCATCATATGGGAATACCCCCTGAGAATAAAGTGCCAGACAAAGTTCCCGTCCGGTCACTACTCCCTGATTGATCAGATAACGGTAAATCCTCTTGGTAAATTTCGTGTCATCCTTTAAATGGTCCAGAATATACCGTACAATGGCATCGTAGCTGTCATCCGCACTGGAATATCTGCTGGACACCTCCAGCTTCGTCGTATCGATCCAGTTATTAGAAATACCGCTGTAAAGATAATCCCTGAGACTGATGGTTTCATTTTTCCAGTTCTCCGCTTCCGGGCTGGAACTGTCAATCTTGTCCCTCTGGATGATCCCAACAGTAGAATCTGACAGGTAACTGTAAATATACTGCATGTAAGCCTTCTGATCCTCCGGCAGCTCCGCCATGGACGGGGCATTCGGATTATACAACTGGCTTTCCAGTTCTTTCATGATCTGTTCTCTGGAAGAAAGAAATATCTGATGGATCTGCTGTTCGATGGCACCAGCTTCTTCCGATTCCATATGTTTTAAAGAAAGCACGTTGTTATTGATCAGCTGATAATACGCATCCTTGATCGGGATCTTCTTCTTACTGGAATCCTGGTTTTCCAGTTCCGTCACATCACGGTTTACCAGACGCTCCGTCAAAATACCAGCCAGCTGTCTCTCTAACAGATAATAGATTCCTTTCTGGAGATCCGCATCGATGGTCAGATAGACATCATTGCCTGCCACCGGCTCGGTTCCATTTTCATCTTCTTTCAGTATCCGGCCGCGGCTGTCCACGTACAGATTCTGTACGCCCTTTTTTCCCTGCAGTTCCTGCTCTAAGGCTTCCTCAATACCGATACGTCCTACGATATCAGTCACTTCATAATTTTCATCTAATTTTTTCAGTTCCTCCAGCTGGTCAGACTGGACTTTTCCGGTATAGCCGATGATCGGGGCAAAATAAATACTGTCATCATAAACACGGATGGTGGATTCTTCAATTCCAACACCTTGAAGCTCTGCCGCACTCTCCTCGATCTCCGCCACCGTCTCTTCAGAAACATTGGTAGCTACTGTTGTGCTCTTATATTTCTGATAGTCCGTCAGAGACATCGTATACCGGATGCTGGCAATGGCCAAGGCCTCTTCATCCGTCAGAACGATCGGATTGCCTTTCTCGTCCTTCAGCCGTTTTATGTCATAATGCTTTTCATCCTTCAACTGCTCAAAAATATCTCTGGCTGAAACATTGGATGGATATTTCCCGTTCGGATCATCCAGCTTATCTACCGAGGTCAGACCGTAATAATCCCGAAGGAAACGTTTCCTCGCTGCTTCTGAAGACGCTGTAAACACCATATCCCCATTCTGATCAATGGTGATCTCCAGTTTTCCTTCTACCGTCTCTCCATGTTTTTCCAGCACCCGGATCAGATTGAGAAGCATCAGGTTTTTATCCTGGTTTTTCCGGTATGCACCAGTATCCTGGACGGTTACCGCATAAGCCAGTTCATTGTGCGCCAGCACATTGCCATTGCGGTCATAAATATTGCCTCTGGTTCCAGGGGTATAGACCGTCTGCAAGGTTTTGGACACATACTGGGTCAGATACTGTTCGCCGTTTATGATCTGCATATTGAACAATTTGCCGATCAGTCCAAAAAACATCAGGGTAAAGATGACTGCCAGGGCAAATACCCTGGAACCTGCGATTTTTTTTACTGTTTCCTGCAGAATTTCTAAAATGTCTCTAAACAATGGTCGTATCTCTCCTATTTTCCATACGTTTCAGCCACCGGTTGATAAACAGGATCAGGCGGTAGAGAAACAAAGTGGTCACAACAGTAAAAATGATCTCTGGGATCATCAGTTCTCTTAAATAATACAGAATATTCAGTCTTCCGCGGATCAGAAAACGGAACACATAGATGTACAGATTGTATGCCAGTTCGTTGACCAGGCTTAAGATCAGCGGAAGGGTAATATAATCTTCATAATAATATTTGGTACAGATTCCGTTCAGATATCCTACATAAATGTAAAACAACGTGTAAAATCCAAAAGGTCCGCTGTAAAACAGGTCCAGCAGGATTCCCGCCAGAACACCGTAAAACATACCTGCCTGCTTTCCCTCAATAAAACCAAAGGAAAATGTCAGGATCAGAAGCAGATTCGGCGTTGCCGTCAGAAATGGCATCAACGGGAACACACAATTCTGGATGGTAAACGCAAGGATCATCAGACATAGATTGATCCCTGCCCGTTTGATTCTCATGTTCATGGTCATTGTCCCACCTGATCTCCTGTCTCTTTTACCTGGGTGATGATCAGCACTTCCTGAAGATTACGGAAAGAAACCACCGGAACCAGATAACCGGAACTGGTAAGCTGATTACTGTCCAGGGTGATGTCGGAAGCGTAGCCAATGAGAATTCCTGGCAAAAACTTAGAACTGATGTTCGAGGTTACGATCCGATCCCCTTCTTTTACATCGGCATCCTTCTGGATATTGGTAATACGAAGCCGTCTTTCTTCATAGAGGGTCAGGTCTCCTGCAACAATACAGGTATCTCCGGACTGGACAGCCATCGAACTGACACGGCTGGAATCATCGATAATGGAACGGACCGTGGCGTAATGGGCGCCTACATCTGTAACGATACCCACCAGGCCTCCGCCTGCCATCACATTGCTGCCCACTTCCACTCCATCTGCTGAACCTTTATCCACACGGAATACCTGAAACCAGTCTCCAGAGTCCTTGGCAATGACTCTGGCTGCTGTCTTCTCATACTGTAGATACTCCTGATCCAGGTTATATAGTTCCCGCAATCTCCGCAGTTCAAACTGGTCCGAAACCAGACGATTGTTCTCCTCCGTTAACTGGGCCACTTCCTCCTGAAGTTTTTTGTTCTCATCCAGGGCAGATTTTAAGCTGGCGTAATCTGTCAGTTCGTCATAAATGGTAATACCAATCTTATTGACTCCGGACTGGATCGGGATCAGAAAATATCCCACTCCTGTCCTGAGTGGTGCCAGCCACCCATCGGAAAAGGATGTAATTCCGATGAGGGAGATACAGAACACTGTCAGTCCGATTAATAAATAACGTGTATATTTTGATTCCATGTGCTATAACATTCCTTCTTTTTTAAAACTGCTGTATGACCCGTCTCCAATGACAATGTGATCCAGCAGCTGGATACCCACCAGTTTTCCCGCCTCCTTCACCCTCTGGGTAATGGAACAGTCCTCACGGCTGGGTGTCGGATCACCGCTGGGATGGTTATGTACCATGATCATCCCCACTGCCCGGTATCTCAGTGCTTCAATCAAAATTTCTCTCGGCGATACGATGGAAGCGTTGACGGTTCCCTTGGAAATCAGCACATCCCGTATCATTCCCTGTTTATTATCTGTCAGCATCACATGAAGCTGCTCCTGCTCCATGTGGCGCATCTCTTCCATATAGTAATTCACCACTTCTTCCGGGTTCTGGAACCGGGTGATCTCCGACATGACAAATCTTCTGCTGATCCGCCGGGACAATTCCCCGATGCACAGAAGCTGGATGCCTTTTACATCACCGATCCCCTCCACCTCTTTTAATTCCGGAAGTGTTAAGTGGCATAGTCCCAGGATACCATCCTGGGGATAATTCAGTCTCAGAATCTGCCGGGCGGTCTCTAAGGAATTGGCCTTCCTGCTGCCGGTCCGTATGATCACGGACAGCAGCTCCTCATCGCTTAAAGCCTCCGGACCCTGTCTGATACATCTTTCGTATGGCCGGTCATTGACCGGAATCTCTTTCATGGTCTGTTTCTCCATGTCTGTCCTTTCCCGTAACTCTCCATACGACGAACTCCAGACAGGTTTATTTTAACATGTCCACCATTCCTGCGTCTACCAGTTTCTGTAAAGACATCAGAATTCCCAGTTTTGCATGATACCAGGTCAGACCTCCCTGGAAATAAACGGCATATGGAGGTTTGATCGGTCCATCAGCGCTTAACTCAATGGAAGAACCCTGTACAAAAGCACCTGCTGCCATGATAACCGGCGCATCATAACCCGGCATATCCCATGGTTCCGGAGCTACATAGCTGTCTACCGGAGCAGCTGCCTGGATACCCTGGCAGAATGCGATCACACCTTCCGGTTTTCCGAAGGTGATCGCCTGGATGATGTCGTGACGGGACTCGGTTCCATTTGGGATCACGTCAAAGCCCAGCTTCTCGTAGATATTGGCTGCGAAGACCGCACCCTTTAATGCACCTGCAACAACTGTCGGAGCCAGGAAGAATCCCTGGTAAAAGGACTGGTTCAGTCCTAAGCTTGCGCCTACTTCTTTGCCAAGTCCAGGAGCGCTTAAACGGTATGCCGCACGCTCGATGCAGTCTTTCCGTCCTACGATATAGCCGCCAATAGGCGCTAAACCACCGCCTGGGTTTTTGATCAGGGAACCGACGATCATATCTGCTCCCACATCGGTTGGCTCGATGGTCTCTACGAACTCACCGTAGCAGTTATCTACCATGCAGATCACTTCCGGCTTGATGCTCTTGATAAAGGAAATCAGTTCCCCGATTCTGGCTACGGAAAGAGTTGGTCTGGTGGCATAGCCCTTAGATCTCTGGATCGTTACCAGTTTTGTCTTCTCGTTGATAGCCTTTCTGATATTTTCAAAATCAAAGGAGCCGTCCGGCAGAAGGTCTACCTGGCGGTAGGACACGCCATATTCTTTTAATGAGCCGACGGAATCCCGGATTCCGATGACCTCTTCCAGAGTATCGTATGGTTTGCCAACCGGGGAAAGCAACTCATCGCCTGGTCTTAAGTTAGAAGCTAAAGCAACTGCTAATGCATGGGTTCCGCAGGTTAACTGTGGGCGTACCAGGGCGCTCTCGCCGTGAAAAGCGCTGGCGTAAACTGCCTCTAAGGTATCTCTTCCAAGATCATTGTAGCCATATCCGGTAGTTGCAGCAAAATGAATGTCACTGACCCGGTTGTCCTGCATCGCTTTGATGACCTTCATCTGGTTAAATTCTGCCCGCTTGTCGATCTCCTCAAACCGTTCCTTTAAATGCTCCTCGATCTGAGTGCCAAACTCCAGTACTTTTTTACTGATACCAAGACTCTCGTACATGGTTTCCATTTCTGTATTCATCGTATTCCTTCTCCTTCAATTTCATCCAATATATGTTCCAGGACTTTCTTCCGGTCATTCTGGAACTGCTCCAGCTCCAGCCAACGGACGTCTCTCTCTCTCTTAAACCAGGTGATCTGCCGTTTGGCAAAATGACGGGTGTCCCGTTTTAAGATATAAACGGCTTCCTCCAGGGAAATCTCCCCAGACAGGTAATCCAAGATTTCTTTGTAACCGAGTCCCTGCATGGACACCATATCTCTGGTACAGCCCATATCTGCCAGATGCTTCACTTCATCCACCAGGCCATGTTCCATCATCAGATCCACTCTCCGGTCGATCCGCTCATAGAGGGTCTTCCGGTCTGTATCCATCACATAATAAAGAAACTGGTATGGGGACTGTTTCTCCCGCTCCTGCTCATTGTGCAGAGAGATCTTTTTCCCGGTCTGGCGGTAGAATTCAATGGCCCGGATCACCCGTTTCACATTATTCTGATGAATAGCGGCTGCCGACTCTGGATCGATCTCCTGTAGCATCTGATGGAGGCAGCCGGCTCCCTGGGTCTGGGCCAATTTCTCCAGTTCCCTGCGGATGGCGGTATCACCGTCATTTTCTGTAAAATCAATATCATAGAGCAGTGCCTGGATGTAGAACCCGGTTCCTCCCACAATGATAGGAATATGTTCCCGTTCATAGATGCCTGTTAATGCCTCTTTCGCCAGCTTCTGGAACACCACCACATTAAATTCTTCTTCCGGCTCCAGCACGTCGATCAGATGATGGGGAACTCCATCCATCTCCTCCGGTGTCACCTTGGCAGAACCGATATCCATATGGCGGTATACCTGCATGGAATCAGCGCTGATGATCTCACCATTAATAACTTTAGCCAGCTGAATGGAAAGATCAGTCTTTCCTACCGCTGTGGGACCTGTCAGGATGATCATCGGTTTTTTCTTATTTTCACTCATATCTTTATCCTATTTTTATACGATCCTTTTAAATTTCTTTTCCAGTTCATACCTGCTCATGGAAATGATGGTTGGCCGCCCATGTGGACAGGCATATGGATTGTCCAGGTTCAGCAGTTCATCGATCAGATGATCTGCCTCCGCAAAGGACAGATGGTTGTTGCCCTTGACTGCCGCCTTGCAGGACATGGTTGCTACCCGGTCATGGATCATATCTGCCGTTCTTGCCCCTGCATCCTCAGACAGGTCATCGATCATCTCCATAAGAAGTTCTTTCTTCGCCACGGAAAACAGGTTGTCCGGCACTGCCCGTACCGCATACTCCCGTCCGCCGAAAGGCTCGATCTCAAAACCGATCTCCTGGAAATATTTCATGTATTTTTTCAAGAGAACCTCCTCCGTGCTTCCGATGGTCAAAATGATCGGCGGATTCAGCATCTGGGAGGTAAATTCTCTTGTCTTCAGTGTCCGCATGGTCTTCTCATACAGCACCTTCTCATGGGCTGCATGCTGATCGATAATGTAGAGATGTTCGTTGAATTCCACCAGCCAATAGGTGTCGAAGAGCTGACCGATCAGCTTGTGGCGGATGCGGTTCTTGGGCTCCAGGAGTTTTTCTTCGAAAAGATCTAACTGCTGGGGCTGTTCTGCCTGCCCTGTGGCTTTCTGTTCCTGCTGGGGCTGTTTTTGCTCCGGCTTCTGGGACTCCACTGGCGCAACTGCCTGAATTTCCGGCTCAGGCTCCGCACGGCTTTCCGCAATTTTGCCATAAACCGCTTCACTTTTATAGATCGAGGGCTGCATTGTTCTGGATTTAGCAGGTTCCTGTGGCTGCATTGTTCTGGATTCACCAGGTTTCTGCACCATAGCCGCCTGCCGTTTCACCTCAAATGGCTCCGGATGAGGTGCTTTCTTCTGGGCTTCCTCCAACGCTTTCTCCTCTTCCCGCTTCACCAGATCCACCTGCGGGATCAGTTCCTTATGAGACAGTGCCTGACTGATGGCCTGGAAGATCATCTGGTAGACCTGTTCTCCATTGCGGAACCGCAGCTCCATCTTGGTTGGATGCACATTCACATCCAGATACTCCGGCTCAATGCTGATATGAAGCAGCACAAACGGATACTTATGCTGCATCATAAACGGCTTGTACGCGTCCTCAATGGCCTTACCGATCAGCCCACTTTTCACATACCGTCCGTTGATGTAATAATTCTCAAAACTCCGGTTACTTCTGGCGATCACCGGTTTTCCCGCAAATCCATGGACCTGCAGAATCTCCTGCTCACTTTCCACGGGAAGCAGATTGGCAGCGATCTCCCGTCCAAACACGGTGTAAATAATGTCCTTTAAATTATGGTTTCCGGATGTATGGAGACGGTTCTGGTTATTCTGGATAAACCGGATGGAGATATCCGGGTGGGACATGGCGATTTTCTCCACCAATGCCGCCACATGGCTTCCTTCCGTCTGGGCAGTCTTTAAAAACTTCTGTCTGGCCGGTGTGTTATAGAACAGATTGCGCACCAGAAAGGTGGTTCCATCCGGCGCCCCCACCTCCTCATAGCTTCGCTCCACGCCGCCTTCGATCTGATACCGGGTACCAGAAAGTTGTTCCGATGTCTTGGTAATCAGCTCTACCTGAGCCACAGAGGCGATACTGGAAAGGGCCTCACCACGGAACCCCAGGGAAGATACCGTAAATAGATCTTCCACGGATTTGATCTTACTGGTGGAATGGCGCAGAAATGCCAACGGAACCTCTTCCTTCGGGATTCCGCAGCCATTGTCCGTCACACGGATGTAGGAAATGCCTCCGTCCCGGATCTCCACAGTCACTGCAGTCGCCTGGGCATCAATGGCATTTTCCAGAAGCTCCTTTACCACCGAAGAGGGACGCTCGATCACCTCTCCGGCAGCGATTTTATTGATGGTACTTTGATCCAGTACAGTAATATGTGGCATAATGCCTCCTTACCAGCGGTTCTTCAGCTTGCTCTGCAGTCTGCTTAAGATATTCAGAGCCTCCATCGGCGTGATCTCATTGATGGAGATCTCTTCTAATTCGTGGATAATATCGTCATTTTTCACTGTATCAAACAAGGTCATCTGATTGAGATCCACCTCATCCGGTCTGGTGACCGTCTTATGCTGGGATACGTTAGCGCTGGCCTCCGCGATCTCCCTGGCTTTCATGGTAATATCCGCACTGCTGAGCTCTTCTACCAGTTCTTTTGCTCTTGTGATCACCTGATCCGGCACTCCGGCAAGCTTGGCTACCTGGATTCCGTAGCTCTTGTCTGCGCCGCCCTTAATGATCTTACGCAGGAACACGATATCATCCCCCTGTTCCTTTACGGCGATACAGTAGTTGGTGACACCGCTCATGGTGTCCTCCAGCTCTGTCAGCTCATGGTAATGGGTGGCAAATAAGGTCTTAGCGCCTAAGACTCTGGTGTTGCTGATATACTCCACCACCGCCCAGGCGATGCTTAAGCCGTCAAAGGTGCTGGTGCCCCGCCCGATCTCATCTAAGATCACAAGACTGTTTCTTGTGGCGTTTCTTAAGATATTGGCAACCTCCGTCATCTCCACCATGAACGTACTCTGTCCGGAAGCCAGATCATCGGACGCGCCCACACGGGTAAAAATCCGGTCGCAGACACCAATATCTGCCTCATCCGCCGGGACAAAGCTTCCAATCTGTGCCATCAGCACGATCAGGGCTGTCTGGCGCATATAGGTGGATTTACCTGCCATATTAGGGCCTGTGATGATGGAGATCCGGTTCTTATTGTTGTCCAATACCGTATCGTTGGCAACAAACAGATCATCCTTCAGCATCAGCTCCACTACCGGATGACGGCCATTTTTGATGTGGATAGTGCCTTTTTCATTGATCTTGGGTTTCACATAATTATTTCTGGTCGCTACCAGAGATAAAGAACTGAACACATCCAGCCCTGCAATGGCCTTGGCAGTCGTCTGGATCCGGTTTACTTCTCCTGCGATCTGATCCCGCACATCGCAGAACAGATCGTATTCCAGGGAAAACAGCTTGTCCTCCGCTCCCAGAATGATATCTTCCAGATTTTTTAACTCATCGGTAGTGTACCGCTCTGCGTTGGCAAGCGTCTGTTTCCGGATAAAATAGTCAGGAACCAGATCTTTGAAGGAATTGGTCACCTCGAAATAATATCCGAATACTTTATTATATTTGATCTTCAGGTTTTTAATGCCTGTTTTATCCCGTTCTCTGGCCTCTAACTCCGCCAGCCAGGTCTTTCCTTCGGTTTTGGCATGGCGCAGCTTGTCGGCTTCCTCATTATAACCTTCCTTGATCATGCCGCCTTCTCTGGTGACAATAGGCGGTTCTTCCACAATAGCCCGCTCGATCAAGTCATACAGATCCTGCAATGGGTCCATATCCTCATGGATCTCCTTTAAGACTGCACTATGAAATTCCTTTAAGATATCCCGGATAAACGGCAGCATTTTTAAGGAGTTGCGGAAAGCGATCAGATCCCTCGGATTGGCGGATTTGTAAGTGATCCGGCCGATGAGACGTTCCAGATCGTACACCGGGCCTAAATATTCCCGGATCTCTTCTCTGGAAATGTAACTCATATTCAGTTCTTCGATGGCATTCTGGCGCTCGATGATCTGCTCTTTCCTGATCAGAGGCTGCTCGATCATGGTACGCATCAGTCTGGCGCCCATGGCTGTTTTGGTCTTATCCAACACCCATAACAGCGAACCACGGCGCTGCTTCTCTCTTAAGGTCTCCACCAGCTCCAGGTTACGTCTGGTAGAAGTATCAATGATCATAAACTGCCCTGTGGTATAAGGGGTAATGGTCACGATGTGGGCCAGGGAATTTTTCTGGGTTTCATAGAGATACTCCATGACCGCACCTGCTGCGATCACACCAGCGTCATAATCTGCCAGTCCCAGTCCGTCCAAAGTACTCACGTGAAAATGCTCTTTTAACACTTTTCTGCAGCTGTCATCGGAAAAATAGTGGCTGTCCAGAGAAGAAACCGCCACATGATAGCGGTTTTTCAGATCATCCAGATCAATGCTGGACATGTAAAACGCCTCATTGCAGATGATCTCTGACGGGGCGAATTTGTGGATCTCATCCAGAAGATTTCTCTCCCCCTCCACCTCTGTCACCAGATAATCTCCAGTAGTCATATCACAGGTGGAAATGCCGTAGGTATCGCCAATATAAACAATGCCCATCAGGTAGTTGTTTTTCGTCTCGTCCAGTGCCTGGCTGCTGGTAATGGTTCCCGGTGTGACCACACGGATCACCTCCCGTTTTACCAGTCCCTTTGCTAATTTGGGGTCCTCCATCTGCTCTGCGATGGCAACCTTGTAGCCCTTCTGCACTAATTTATATAAATAGGAATCCACAGCATGATAAGGGACTCCGCACATGGGAGCCCTCTCTTCCAGACCGCATTCCTTTCCGGTCAGCGTAATTTCCAGTTCTTTGGACGCAGTCAGGGCGTCCTCAAAAAACATCTCGTAAAAATCTCCAAGTCTGTAAAACAAAATGCAGTCCGGATACTGCTTCTTGGTTTCCACATATTGGGTCATCATTGGTGATAATCCCGCCACTTTGTTAACCTCTTTTCTCTAAATTTAAGCCTGCTTCCCCATATAATAGAAGCCTTTTGACTCCTCTAAGTAAACATCCACGATCTTACCGATCAGATCTGCATTTCCAGGGAAATGAACCACCGTATTGTTGCTCATGCGTCCGGTCACGTATCCCTCTACATGGTCATCCAGCTCTTCTACCAGAACTTTCTGTACGGTATGGACGTCTCTTCCGCATACTTCAGAGGAGATCTTCTGCACTTCCGCTAACAACCGGTCAAAGCGGGCTTTCACCACGTCCTCCGGCACCTGATTTTCCATCTTCGCCGCAGGGGTTCCGGTACGTTTGGAGTAGATAAAGGTAAATGCGCTGTCATAGCGTACTCTTCTCACTACATCCATGGTCTCCTCGAAGTCTTCCTCGGTCTCTCCCGGGAAGCCTACGATGATATCCGTCGTCAGGGCAATGTCCGGCACTGCCTTCCGGATCTTCTCCACCAGCTCCAGGTACTGCTCCTTGGTATAATGGCGGTTCATCACCTTTAAAATCTGGCTGCTTCCAGACTGCAGCGGCAGATGCAGGTGACGGCATACCTTATCACAGTCTCTCATGGCCTCGATCAGGTCATCGGACAGATCCTTTGGATGGGAAGTCATGAAACGGATCCGTTCCAGTCCCGGAATCTCATTGACCTGTCTTAGCAGCTCTGCAAATGTCACCGGCTGCTCCAGATTTTTTCCATAGGAGTTCACATTCTGGCCTAACAGCATGACTTCCACCACACCGTCAGCCACCAACCGCCTGATCTCAGCGATGATGTCCTCCGGTTTTCTGCTGCGCTCACGACCTCTCACATAAGGAACGATGCAGTAGCTGCAGAAATTGTTGCAGCCAAACATGATGTTGACGCCGGATTTGAAGCTGTATTTCCGCTCTGTCGGCAGATCTTCCACGATACGGTCCGTATCTTTCCAGATATCCACCACCATTTTTTTCTCTTCAAACCGCATACACAGTAACTCTGCCAGCTTAAAGATGTTGTGGGTACCGAAAATAATATCCACGAAACGGTAGCTCTTTTTGATCTTCTCCACCACTTCCGGTTCCTGCATCATGCAGCCGCACAGGGCGATCATCATATGTGGATTTTTCTTCTTCATGGTATTCAAATAGCCCAGACGGCCATATACCCTCAGGTTTGCATTTTCACGAACCGTACAGGTGTTGTAAAGCACAAAATCCGCGTGTTCGTCTGTAGTCTCCTGGTACCCGATCTTCTCTAAAATGCCCAGAAGCTTCTCAGAATCCCTGGCATTCATCTGACAGCCAAAGGTGTTGATGCAGCAGGTCAGCGGACGTCCCAGTTCCCTGCTCAGCTGTGCCACCTGTTTCTTGGCCATCTCCATAAAATATTCCTGTCTTGCTGGCTCCTCTAACGGTGCCTGTACGGTTAAATTGCTCATATTTTATCCTTTTCTATCTTTATTTGTAATGATCCGGTATCCCAGATGCTTATGGAAGGATTCGCTGTTGGAAGTCAGGTACTCATCATCCTGCTCTGGAACTGCGATGCAGGCATTCAGATTCAAAATGCCCTGTTCTTTTGCGATCTGCTCCAAAGCGCCATAAAGTCTGCCGCCGATGCCCCTTCTACGGGCGCACCTGTCCATTCCCATAAATGATGTATTTGGTTGTCGTCAGTTCTTTTAATCCCATAGGGCCTCTGGCGTGAAGCTTCTGGGTGCTGATGCCGATCTCCGCGCCAAAACCAAACTCAAAGCCATCGGTAAAACGGGTCGAAGCGTTCACATACACTGCCGCTGCATCGATCTCATTTAAGAACCTCTGGGCATTGGCATAATCGGAGGTAATGATCGCCTCGGAATGCTTCGTATTATAGCGGTTGATATGGGCAATGGCCTCGTCGATAGAATCCACCAGTTTCAGGGAAAGGATATAATCCAGATATTCTCTTCCCCAATCCTCTTCTGTAGCCGGGACAAAACCATCCACCAGGGCGCAGGCTTCCTTATCCGCCCGGATCTCCACCTGCTTCTCATCCAGTCTGGCCTTTAATAACGGCAGAAATTCTTCTGCAACTGCCCGGTGGACCACCAGTGACTCACAGGCATTACAAACACCGATCCGCTGGGTCTTGGCATTGAAAATGATATTCAGCGCCATGTCCAGATCCGCAGATTCATCCACGAAAATATGGCAGTTGCCGGTTCCTGTCTCAATCACCGGAACGGTACTGTTCTCCACCACGGAACGGATCAGTCCGGCGCTGCCTCTTGGGATCAGCACATCCAGATAGTCATTCAGCCGCATAAACTGTCTGGTCACTTCTCGGTCAGTACTTTCAATCAACTGCACCGCATCCTCTGGAAGTCCGGCGCTTTTCAGCCCCTCCCGAATCTGTACCACAATGGCCTTGTTGGATTCCAGGGCATCGCTTCCACCTTTTAAGATCACGGCATTACCGGATTTAAAACACAGGCCAAAGGCATCGGCCGTTACATTGGGCCGCGCCTCGTAGATCATGCCAATCACACCTAACGGCACCCGTTTCTGTCCGATCAGCAATCCGTTGGGTCTTGGCTTCATGGAGATCACTTCACCAACCGGGTCATCTAAGGAGGCCACCTGTAAGAGACCCTCTGCCATAGCCTGGATCCTGGCGTCATTTAAAGAAAGACGATCTACTAGTCCTGGATTCATGCCCTTTGCAAGCGCCGCCTGCACATCCTTTTGATTGGCCTCCAGAATCTTATCTTTTCCATCCAGCAAAGCCTGGGCAACTGCTTTCAAGCCTTCATTTTTCGGTGTAGATCCCAGATTGTTTAACACTCTGGATACTTCTTTTGCCCGGCTGCCAATCTCTTCCAGCTTCATAGGAACTCCCCCTTTTTTCGTTCAAGTCGAACGTCCGTGAGACTTGGCGCGTGATTCTGGTCAGCGAAGCTGACA
>ERZ772900.692-NODE-692-length-34625-cov-6.718571_pt1 | contig 34625 bp, 20 predicted proteins | sample MGYA00512124_ERZ772900 | MGnify/ENA primary metagenome ERZ772900 (study PRJEB29015, sample SAMEA2737716) | human gut metagenome | biome: human gut; feature: human-associated habitat; material: faeces | place: China | collected 2012 ... | reverse complement strand
TATACGAATATCCGAAGAAACACAAGGCATCCGGCGAAGTGTTCAGAGAAAAGTTACCTATATCAATATCCCTCCAGTTTTGTTTGTTTCTGCTTTCAGCATACAGGAAGCTGCCTTGCCCTGCAAGGATGCCGGACCGCAAAAAAAGCAGGGGCGGCTTACCTCGCAGCAAGCCGCCCCGCATGGGATAAATACCCCATTATTTTATGGTGGCAAGCCGGGAAAGGATACCGCTTGCCGCCTGCCATATCCGCTCCTGATTCCGGAGTATATCCTCCATGTCCGCGGCGTAAACGCGCCCTGTTTCATATGTTCTGAAAAATGCTATCCGCGTGGCATGGCTACTTGATGTATGTCAAGTGCAATGAACTAAAAATAGTGATTGTGGAAAAAAATCAAGAGAACGTACTCTTATAGTATAGAGCAGCAACGCTCATACAAGGATGGCAAGTGTACCAGTGTTTTTGTACATTTCCCTTATGAATTTGCCCCTTGTACAATGAAAGAACAAGGAGGCGTTCGAAATGACAGACTATATTGGAAATTACAAGAATCGACCGCGTAGGGTGGTGTTTTATGGTCGTGTTTCAACAGAACATGGGGAACAGCTATCTGCGCTGGGAAATCAGATGGAATGGTATACAGACCTTGCATTGCGCAATTCTAACTGGACCGTTGTAGCGCAGTACATAGACGAAGGCATAACCGGTACCCAAATGAAGAAACGTCCATCATTTATGCGGATGATAGAGCACGCAAAGGAACACCGCTTTGACTTGATTGTCACTCGTGAATTGTCGCGGTTTGCACGCAACACGGTGGATGCACTGAATGCCACACGCGAACTGAAGCAATACGGCGTGGAAGTCTATTTTGTAAATGATGGCATCTGGACAATGGACGGCGATGGAGAAGTTCGCTTGACCATTATGGCGAGCATTGCCCAAGATGAAAGCCGCAAGACCAGTGAGCGCGTAAAAGCTGGACAGAAGATGAGCCGTGAGAAAGGTGTACTCTATGGCAGCGGTAATATTATCGGCTATGACCGTGTGGATGGAACTTATGTAATCAATAAGGAACAGGCGGAAACGGTACGCAGAATCTTTAATCTGTACGCCGAGGGGCACGGAGAAACGACTGTTGCCAAAATGCTTATAGAAGAAAACCGTAAGGATGGCGGCGGTGGCCTGAGCTGGACGGCCAGCAAAGTGTCACGAGTACTCCGCAAGCCCACTTACAAGGGCTATATGATCTATAATAAATCCCATATTGATGACTTCCTCAGCCATAACCGCATCAATCACAGCGAGGAGGACTTTGTTCTTGTAAAGGGAGACTTTGAGCCAATCGTCTCAGAGGAGCTATGGGAAACCTGCAATCAGATCCGCAGCAAGCGTGCTGCTTTTGTAAAAGGAAAAGATGGTCGTGCCCATAAGTTTGGCGTGTCCTTCCCGCAGAATAAATGGACAAAAATTCTGTTTTGTGATTGTGGGATGCGATTCCAAATCGAAGGCTACGATAAAACGGCCAACGGTGGGAAAAATATGCGGCTCATCTGTGCACGGTCGAAAATGTTCAAAAAGAAAGATGCCGCCAGAGCACTGAACGGTATTCCTTGTCTGGCACCATACGCATCTGAATGGAAGCTGGAATTGATGGCAAGGGAAGTGTTCCGTACAGTGTGGAAAGAAAATGCCGAGGATATACTGGGTCTTTTGCGGATGTTGGATGCAAATCTGAACACTACCGGCACACCGAATGATGGAAACCAGCTGGAGAACAAGCTCTCTGCGCTGAATGAGGAATTGGACGATCTTGTCAGCCAGCGGGCAAGCCGAAGCATAACTATGGATGCTTTCTTAAGCAGAAGTACGGAAATCAACAATGAGATTATAAATGTCGAAGGCTTACTGCAAAGTTCCATACAGGAACAGCGTCCTAAAGCAAGGTTAGATATGCACAGCATCGAGGCTGCACTCAGCGATGATGCCTCTTTTCCGGATGGTAAAATAGAGCCGGGCTTTCTGGACAGGTATGCCAACCGGATTGTAAAAAGCAATAACCGCTACATTTGGATGATGCAGTTGATGAATGTGCAGCAGATCATGCCTATCCAATCGGAAAGGGAGCCGATAGCGATGGTTACCTATAAAAGTGGCGTTCCCTATGATATTGAGCAAGAGCAAATCGGCAAGCAGGATAAAGAAAGTGCTGGACCCGATTGCGCGACAATATGTCGTCCACAGGATTTCTTTTTGAACATGGGCCGAACCAAAAGAAAGCGTAAGTTGGTGGAATGGCTGGAAAGCTGTCAAAAAAATCAGGTGAGCGTGCTGGATGAAAAGATACCACTTTTGAGTTTTGCGGTTGACTTTGTGACAGCCTATGAGTATCAGAAAGCGCGTGGGATTAAGATCCACCCCGGTTTGTGGAAAGATATGCGTGTGGATATATTTCTGGTAAAAAAAGAAAATTGAAAAAGTTGTGGAAAAAATCCGATTCGCTGTTCTCTTATGTATTAGGAGGTTCCAAACCTCCGAAAAAGTGAATAGCGTCCTCTGCTGTACCGCATTGGGGAAGTAGCGCCATGACTGGATTCCACGAGCGTGCCAAGATGCGAGAAAACATATCGCATGGCTGCAAAGCGATGCGAGACAAAGCGCCGGGAAGGGTTGCCTGTCTGGAATTTGCAGAGGGAGAGAAACGCACAGCTATAACGACAGATCGTGCCGTGGAGGAAATACTTCCACGGCATTATTGTGTCGTTATGGAATGACGCTAGATTTGCTATTTGAATCAGTAAATGGTAATATTATAATTCGGATGAGGAATAGACCGTGATGGCAACTATTCGGGAATTCCGAATGGTTCAAACAGATGACATCTGACAGGTTCATCGAAGGGAAATTATCGCAATTTGTGGCTTATTGCGCCTTTCGAGTTTTATCTGCATATATTTTTGAAGATTATATGCAGAAAGCAGGATTCCATGTGGCAAAATTTAATCATCGTCATAGCAGATGAGGTGTCTGCGATGATAGATCATGCTATGAAAGAAATCCCTGCTGCGGCGCTTTTGTACTATTATATATAGGGTAGGGAAATTTCCGACTTGCTATTTGTATCGATAAATGGTACTATATGACTATACTAATGTCATTTGAATGGTTAGAAATAAATGACTTCTGAAGGAGGCTTTGGCGAAATGGGAAGATTCGTGAATCCGGATAATAGTGCGTTTCAAGTTGCACTGAATTCAAAAATTTATATGGATAAAACGGGTCTGCTGGAATATACCAACAGCGTTCTTGATACACCAGAAGCATATATCTGCAATAGCCGCCCCCGGAGGTTTGGTAAGTCCTATACGGCTAATATGCTGACAGCCTATTACAGCAAAGGCTGCGATTCAGAAAAGATGTTCGATGGGCTTACAATCGGCAAGAGTAGCGACTTCAAAAAGCATCTCAACAAGTATGATGTGATCCATATAGATGTACAATGGTTTTTGTCCAGCTGTGCAGACATCAAAAGTATTATATCCTACATTACGCAATCGGTTTTGGAGGAACTAAAAGAGTACTACCCTGAAGTTCTTCCTAACGAAGTGTTGACATTGGCGGACGCTTTGTCGCGCATCAGAAACTCGACCGGTCAGAAATTTATTGTGATTATTGATGAATGGGATATTCTGATCCGAGATGAAGCAACCAATAAGGCTGTTCAAGAAGAATATATCTATTTCCTGAGAGGCTTATTCAAAGGTACAGAGCCGACAAAATACATTCAGCTTGCATACCTCACCGGCATTCTGCCAATCAAAAAGGAAAAAACGCAGTCGGCCTTGAATAACTTCGATGAGTTTACCATGGTCAGTGCCGGCACGTTGGCACCTTTCATTGGCTTTACAGAAGAAGAAGTTAAGAATCTTTGCGAGGAGTACCACAAAGACTTTGACAAGGTAAAAAAGTGGTACGATGGTTACTTGCTGCGGGATTACCAAGTTTATAATCCCAGAGCTGTTGTCAGCGTTATGCTGAAGGGAGAGTTTAAGAGCTACTGGTCGGAAACGGCTTCCTATGAAGCAATCGTTCCCCTTATCAACATGAACTATGATGGGCTGAAAACGGCAATCATTGAAATGCTTTCCGGTGGGGAAGTTAAAGTAAACACGGCTACCTTCAAGAACGATACCGTTAATATCCAAAGCAAAGATGATGTTTTGACATATATGATCCATCTTGGCTACTTGGGATATGACCAGAACCGAAAAACAGCGTTCGTTCCGAATGAGGAAATCCGGCAGGAATTGACACTTGCGGTGGAAAGCAAGCATTGGAATGAGATGTTGCTGTTCCAGCAGGAGTCTGAGAAGTTGCTGGATGCGACATTGGATATGGATGGCGATGCAGTAGCCACTCAGATTGAGAAAATCCATGATGACTATGTTTCTGCCATCCAGTACAACAATGAAAACTCCTTGAGCAGCGTCTTGGCGATTGCATACCTGAGCGCTATGCAATATTACTTTAAGCCGGTTCGAGAGCTGCCCACGGGCAGGGGCTTCGCAGACTTCGTTTTCGTTCCAAAACCGGAGTACCGAAATGACTATCCGGCGCTTGTTGTGGAGTTGAAGTGGAACCAAACGGCGGAGACTGCGATGCAGCAGATTAAGGAAAAGAAATATCCGGATTCGCTGCGTGGTTATACAGGAAATCTTCTCTTGGTAGCTATCAACTATGACAAGAAAACGAAGAAACATCAGTGCCTTATTGAAAAAGTAGTATAAAGATCATGCCGTGGAAGGAACCTTCTTCCACGGCTTTTCTATACCATGATTGAGTCATTGACTTGTACATTTTGAAAATACTGAATGCAGTATTATACTGATGGGGAAGGAGGGAAAACCGATGCAATATGATAAAGCAGACCAGCAAAACTGCCCGCGCAGAGTTGTGTTCTATGGGCGCGTGTCCACGGAACTTGAGGCGCAAATATCAGCACTGAAAAATCAAATGAACTGGTATCTGGAGCTTGCAGAACATCATCCGAATTGGACGGTGGTTGGGCAATACGCCGATGAAGGAATCTCAGGTACTGGCATGAAAACCCGACCTTCTTTTATGAAGATGCTGCGAGATGCCCGGAAAAAGAAGTTTGACCTAATCGTGACCCGCGAGGTTTCCCGTTTTGCCCGAAACACGGTGGATACTTTGGTTACGACCCGTGAGCTGAAACAGTACGGCGTTGAAGTGTACTTTGTCAATGATGACATCTGGACGATGCGTGGCGATGGAGAAGTTCGCCTGACCATTATGGCAAGCCTTGCGCAAGATGAAAGCCGTAAAATGAGTGAACGCACCAAGGCGGGCATTCAGACGTCACAGAAAAAAGGCACCTATGTTGCGGGACCGACACCGTTTGGATATAAGCGTGATAAAAAGGCTCATACGCTTGTGGTGCAGGAAAGTCAGGCAGAGACTGTCAGAAAAATTTTTGCTTGGTATGCTGATGGCATAAATGGCACCGAGATAGCCCAGACACTAACGCAAGAAGGCGCACCGAATAAATCCGGAATGCCACAATGGAGCGCGCGTCAGGTTCTCTCAATCACCAAGAATACGATTTATAAAGGGTATTTGACATACAACAAATCGCATATTGATGATTTCCTCAGCCATAAAAGCATCAAGAACAGCGAACAGGATTACATTCTGGTGAAAGGCAGTTTTGAGCCAATCATTTCAGAGGAACTATGGGATAAATGTCAGCGCCGCAGACATGCATGGCAGTCGTACAAAGACGGCAATATAACGCAGGCTTACTTGTATGGAAAGAGCGAACACGCCGACAAATGGGCTTGCCGCCTGTTTTGTGGCTGCGGAGCCAGAATGCGGGCGTTCCGCGCAGAGAAAGGCATTGTTCGATATATCTGTTATCAGCGGTCGCTGAGGAATGTAGCCCCCAAATGCAGCGCCCCCAATGTGCAAGCATGGAAGCTCGAATTGATGGCGCGAGAAATTTACAAAAACGTTTGGCAGGATCACTGGCAGGATATTTTAGAAGAATACCAGCAGGAACAAGAAAACGGAGCTGCCAATAGTGAAAAGGTAGAGGAAGCACTCAGCTGGCAAGAGTCGTTCCCAAACGATGAAATCAGCCGGGAATTTCTGGACAAATTTGTGCTGAGAATCTTCTCCATCGATGGACAGAAATTCATCTGGGAACTAAATCTATTTCAAGAGTCATGCACTGTTCAATGCAATGTGCGCGGAACGTACAATTACCATTCGATTTCGGCGGAAAAAATCATGCCGGGAAAAACAAAAGCGAAGAAAGGGGATGGGGCTGTCAATAGGATACTTGAGGATGCAAACAGTACGCGCTTTTGGGTACATACCTATGATGACGACCCAATAAGCAGGCAGCCATCAAGTCGCCTCGCGGCTGATTTGCCAGCGAGTATAACCATTAAGTTGAATTACGAACAGGCTCGCGCCTATCGAAATTCGCGTGGTTACGTACTTTGGCCAGGAAATTGGAAAGACCTGACAGTTAAGGTTCTTCTATAAATCCTATCAAGTCCCGAATTGCTTGTATCTGCAATTCGGGACTTTTTGTTTTATTTTGCCCCATTTTGTACATTTTCCTGAAAATGTACACGGTTTGATGAGTCAGACAAAAAAAGCGCACACCCCTCGGTGTGCGCTCGGATTTCACGTCTGCGTCGATTCCCGCAGGCTTACCTGGTAACCCAACTCCATGCGGGTTTCAACAGGCTGCCCCTGCAAGGCGCACAGCAGCTGCTGCGTTGCTTTTAAGCCAAGGATATCCGCATTAAACTGCACGGCGGAGATGGGCGGCACGGTATTGACCAGATTCTCATTATCATACAGCGACGCCAGCCGGATATCCTGCGGCACGCGCAGGTTCAGCTGCTTGAGCATATTCAGCGTCAGCTGTGCCAGCCGTTCGTCCATGCACAGGATGCAATCCGCCCCGCGCTCTACAGCCTGCTGCACAGCCTCCATGCGCAAATCGTCGCTTTCCAGCTCCAAAAACAGCAGGCTTTCGTCAATTTTTTGCCCCATCTTGACATAAGCCTGGCGGAAACCCTCCAATCGGGATTGGTTGACGGTGTACAGCATACTGCCGCCCAGCAGCGCGATATGCTTCATGCCCTTCATCAGCAGCAGACTGGTCATCTCACGGCAGCCGCCCACCTGGTCATGGTCAACGGAAAGTACCTGATCGTCCTCCGGCTGACCGATGGCGACAAACGGCACCTTGCGCGCCTTCAGCAGCGGGATCAAGGGGTCACGCTCCAGTGTGCGGGTCAAGATCAGACCATCGATTTTGCGGTTATCCAGCAGTCGCTCCACAGGACGGGTTTCGTTTTCGTCCACCAGCGTCAGCAGGACATCGTAGTCAGAATCCCCGGCAACCTGATAGACAGAGCGCATCACCTTGCGCAAAAAGGGCAGCTCAAAGTCGGAAAATTGCGTGGAAATCACCAGCGAAATATTGTAGGAGCAGCGCTTCACCAGCCCGCGCGCCATCATACTGGGGGTATAGTTATGCTCTTTTACATAGTCCAGCACGCGTTGGCGGGTTGCTGCGCTGATGCGCCCGTTGCCGGATATGGCACGGGACACGGTTGTCTTGGATACGCCAAGCGCCTGCGCGATTTGCGTGATATCGATCGGCTTGTCGTTCTTCGGCAAAGGTGGCATGGTTTCTCATCTCCGATATGTATTTACTTTTATCATAATCGTTTTTTGCCGAATCGTCAATTATTTCTTGCGTAAAGCTTCCCCTTGCACAGCCCTCACACCGTTCGTCTGCACAGTTTTTTGCGTAATTTACGGCACAGGGTCTGTATCTCCTGCGCGGTTTCGGCGGTGCATGGATCGGGCGCAAACTGTGCCGCCTGTACGGCATCCAGCAGGTGCTGCACGGTTTCGCGGTCCGTCTGCGGGCAATGCGTTTGCAGAAATTCCGCAAATGCCGCTTCGTCAGAGGACACCTCCGCCGCCAGCCCGCAGCGCCGCATCTTGCGATGGAGCGCACAAAATTCTGCCTGTACGGTCTGCAAAGGTGTGCGCCTTGCACGGCGCAGAAGTGCCAAGGCCAAGACGAGCAGCAGCAAAACCGTAGGCAGCACCCACAAAAGCGGGACGCTTTGCGGCGTTTCGGCAGGGGAGTCGGCCTCCTGCCGCGCGAGCAGGGGTGTATCACTGTCTGCGGCATTTTGACCTGCCTGTGCGGCATCGGCGGCAAGCTCGCCCTCGGTCAGTTCGGCTGTCATACCGGGGGTGACCTCCAGCGGCGTCCAGCCCTGCCCGGAAAGGTAAATCTCTGCCCAGGCGTGGGCGTTATCGTCCTGCAAAACGGCACGGCAGCTGCCGTCGCCCGCAGCGGTAAACAGACTTTGCGGTGCGGCGTAGCCTACCACATATCGGGCGGGCAGCCCCACCATGCGGCACAGCAGCACCGCTGCCGAGGCAAACTGTGTGCTGCTGCCCGCGTGGCTCACGCTCAGGAAATACAGCAGCGGGTCGGTGTCGTCGGGTGTCTCGGCGTCCGCGCTGTAACGGCAGTGCTCGTTCAGCCAGCTGCGCACCAGTGCGCGTCGGCCATCGATGTCATCATCCCTGAGTTTGCGCTCCTTCACCAGCGCAGCCAGTTCCTTGTCTATGGCATCGTACCCGGCACCGTCGGGCACATCCAGGCAGCGCGCACGAACATACGCGGCGTAGGCGCTTTCCAGACGGTCCAGCACCCCCGCGTCATCATCGTCACGGGCCTCCAGCAGCTCCTTTGCCTGTTTGCGCGGAAAATAGTAGAACATATCGTCCTGCACGGTCTGCCCCGCTATGGCTCCGTCGCCGTCCGGCGTGTAGTAGTCGTTAAAATATGCGTTGTACGGCGCAAACGTGTAGGCATCGTTTGCATGCAGACGCTGTACGGTCATTTGCTGCGGCTGTGCGCCGCTGTATGCCGCGCGCAAAAACGGCAGGTTCGCAATGGCAAGCCGCCCGTCGCCGTCGGTTTTCCAGTTTGCTGCGGCACTGTCGAAGGCAGCGGCATTCCCTGCCTGCCAGCTTGTGCCGTCATAGTCCACGCCGATAAACCCGCGCAGGTAGACGGTCTCCTCCGGCTTGGCGTCGGTCGTGACCATTATATCCTCCAGCCCCGTCAGCGCCAGGCCGTCGCCCCGTGTCAGGCTGCCGTCCTCCACGCCGCCCGCAGCAGCGCTGACATGGAAATTCAGTGCCCCGCCGCTGATTTTCGGCAGCCACTCGATCGCCGCGCTCAGCCCGGCCACGCAGACTTTGTCGGTCACAGGCTGCAGCGCGTTCAAGGGCAGCATCAGCACGGGGCGCAGTGCCAGGGCAGGCAAAAACAGCACCGCGCAAATGGCAGCCATGCCGACACCGGCCAGCCTTTGGTTTGTGCGGTGGGTCTGCAGGTTGGCGGCATAGACAGCGGAATCCTTGCCGCGCCACAGCCGTTTGCGCACCAGCGACCGCGCCGCCGCACAGCTTCCCAACCAGCCCGGCAAAAGCAGCAGCCAGCCCAAAACGGCACGGCCCGTCCCCGCTAACAGCGTGAACACCACGATCGGCAGAAGCACCGCCCCCAGCAACAGCGCGTCGGTGTGGCGGGCTGTCAGCGCGGCCAAAAACATTGTAAACGGCACTGCCGTCAGCAGCGCAAACAGGCCCATCTGCGCCGAAACCGGCGAGGCGGACACCACAAAATTTGCGTTGAAGCGTGTATTCAAGCACAGCCTGACGGCATCCGCGCACTGTGCCGCACCGGCCAAAAACGGCTGCTGCACGGCAAACAGCAGCACCAGATACCCCACGGCCAGCGCCAGCGCCGCGCCGTAACGGCCCGCCTTGGAAAGCGGGACGCGGTGCAGTGCCGGCCACGCCGCACACAGTGCCGCCACGCCGAGCCACACCCAAATCGGCAATGCCAGTGCAAACGCACCGTTCAGCGCCGTCAGCAAGCCCAAGGCCAGCAGTTCCGAAATCAGCAGATCCGCCGCCGTTTCCGCCATGGGGTGGGCAGCGGCCTTGGTGCGGGGCAGCAGCACACGGTCCACAAATACCAGCCCCGTAGCGGGGTCGGTGTCCTTGCGGCGGGTCAATCTGCGCAGCCGCTTTACGGCGGTCTGCCCAAAGTGCAGCAACTGCTGCGGCGCGTCGGCCCCCTCTGCCAAAACGCTGCCCGCAGGGTCAGCGCGGTAGGTTGCGCCCAACGGCTCACGCACGGTCAACTCGCCCACGCGGGCGGTCAGTTTCCAGTGGATCAGCTTTGGTGAATCGCCTGCACGGTAGGGGCGCAGATCATAAACGCCGTCGGTCAAATCGCAGCCCGCCGCAGTCACTTTTTCGGCGCAGTTCTGCGGTTTTGTGCCTGCGCCGTCGTCCTCGCCCTCGGCGGGGGGCAGCACACACAGTTCTCTGCTTTGGGGCGGCACGGCGCAGTGCGCGGCAAACAGCCCCAACAGGTCGCGCACGGTGGCTTCCCGCACACGGAACCGCCACAGACCGCTTTTTGCTGCGCGCAGGGTCACGCGCAAATCGGCACACTGATGCGGGGCCAACATCGCGCCGCAGGGCAGTTCAATGGCCGTTCCGCTTTCGGCGTCCACAGCCTGCAAAACGACACGCAGCTCCGGCATGGGCCGCCGCCCGTTGTTGAGCAGTTTCACCAGTACGGCAAAATCCTCGTCGGGGTGCACGGGGCGGGCAGGCAGCTGCAGCGTTACCGTCACATCCCTGCGCAGCGTGCGGACATACCACGCCAAAAAGCCGACCAGCAGCACCGCCAGTGACGCCAAAAAGACCGCAAACGACGTGCGGCTGACCGCCGCCGCGGCAAACAGCACGGCCAGCAGCAGCGCGCAGCCCACCTTACCTGCCATGGAACGGTTTCTCCGGGCGGGGGCGCGGCACGGTGTGCAGAACATCGTCAAGGATATTCTGCACTGTATCGCCGCCGGTGCGGGCCTGTTCGGTCAGGCACAGACGGTGGCGGGCCGCATCGGCAAAAATCGCGGTAATATCCTGCGGGGCCACATAATTGCGCCCGCCCAGAAAAGCCGCCGCGCGCGCCATACCGGCCACTGCCAGCGACGCACGGGGCGAAAGCCCCAGCATCAGGCGGCTGTCCTGCCGCGTCGCGCGGGAAAGTTCCACGATATACCGTCTGATTTCATCGTTCATATATACTTCGTCTACCTGCTGCTGCATAGCCAGCAGGTCGTTTTTGTCCATCACCGGCTGCACACGGTCCAGCAGGGCGCGGCGCGGCTGGCGGGACAAAATCTCCATTTCCGCCTCCGCATCGGGGTAGCCCATGACCACGCAGACCATAAAACGGTCCAGCTGGGATTCCGGCAGCATCTGCGTACCCACCGAGCCGACGGGGTTTTCCGTTGCAAAAACGGTAAACGGCTGCGGCAGAACGCGCGTCACGCCGTCCACCGTGACGGCGCTTTCCTCCATGACTTCCAGCAAGGCGGACTGGGTGCGGGCGCTGGTACGGTTGATTTCATCGGCCAAAAACAGGTTGCACATCACCGCGCCGGGGTGGTATACAAATTTGCCGGTTTCCTTTTGGTACAGCGAGAACCCCACAATGTCGGACGGCAGAACGTCGGGGGTAAACTGCACGCGGTTTTGGGTCAGGTCCATAGCGCGGGCAAACGCCTGTGCCAGCGTAGTTTTGCCCACGCCGGGGATATCCTCAATCAGCACATGGCCGCGGGCCAGTATCGCCATCATGATTTTCAGCACGACTTCCGGCTTGCCCAGCACCGCCTTGCTTACCTCGGCTGTAACGGCCAGCGCCTTTTCGTTGATATTCTGCATAGGTCAATCCTTTCTATGCCTGCGCCAAATCAGCATACAGCCGATCACGGCGGCAATCAGCAGGCATCCCGCCCACAGGGCGTTGTTTTCCAGCCAAATCATCCAGTTGGAGTACGCGCCGCCCGCGTTTTCGCCGCCGCCCTCGTGGGGCAGGGGAGTGATACTTTCGGGGGTGACTTCCTCCAGCGCGGAGGTACCGTCGGCCTCCACCGTCACTTGGCGCGGTGCGGCGTCCCAGGTTTCGTCACACTCGGCCAGGTCTGCCGCTTGGGTGGCGGCCTCTGCGTCGGGGTCGCGCTCGGCTATCACCAGGTAGCGCTGGGTGTTTTGGGTGTAGGGGTGGCAGGTCGTCAGGGTAAGCAGGTCGCGGCCGGGCTGTATCAGCACGGCGTTTATGTCGTCCGGCTGTATAATTTTCAGCTCGCACACGCGGTAAACCAGCGTGTCCCACGGCGTTGTCAGGGTAATTTTGTCGTCGATTTGTATCTGTTGCACGTTGCGCAGCATTTCCGCGCCGTAGTAGCCGCGGTGGGCGGCAATGACGGTGTTGGTGTTTTCGCCGCCCAGCGGCATGGAGGTCTGCCCCAGCAGCGCGCCGCCGCGGGCCATGTTGGCCGCGTTGGCCCCCAGATAAACAGGCAGTTCCAAGTCCAGACGCGGTATCCACAGCGCGGCGATAACGTCGTCGGGCAAGCCGCAGCCCGTCAGGTCAAAGGCGGGGGTCTCGTAGGCAAAGGGGTCTTTCAAGCCGCTTTGGCCTTGGGCAAAAAGCTGTTGGTTGTAGGCCAGAAACGCGTCGTACAGTTCGGGGTAGGCGCGCGCGGGTTCGGCGGCGGAGGTTTCGGGCGCGGCGGGGGCGGCAGCTTCGGCGGCCTGCACAAATTTTTGCACGGTTTTTGTGCTTTTCTGCTCCGTCAGATATCGGCTGACCGTGGGCTGCAGCATCAGCCCAACGCCCAGCAAAATTGCCAGCCATGCAAAAATTTGCAGAAACAGGCGTTTCATCAGTCTTCCTCCTCGCGCTTTTTGCAGCGGTGCAACAGCAGCAGCAACAGCAGCGCCTCGCCGCCGATAACCACACTGCCCGTCACGCTGATCCACGGCCAGGCGTCCACAATGCGCTTTACCACGTTGCCGGTATTCAGCTGTTGGTACTGCACGGTCTGCGGCGTGTCGGGCTGCTCGTCCTCTCCGGTATACGGCACACGGGCGCCGCGCACAAGCATACGGTGGGTGTTGATGGAATAGGGTGTGCAGGTGACCAGCGTGCAGTAGTCCCCGCCGGGGATAATTTCCAAATCTTCGGTGTTTTCCGGCTCCACGACCTTGACCTGGTCCACCTGATACGCCAGCACCTCGTCCATGATGTGGAGGTAAAAACGGTCGCCCTCGCCCAGCTTGTCCAGGTCGGTAAACAGTACCGCCTCGGCCAGACCGCGATGCCCCGTCAGCACACTGTGGGTGCCCGCGCCGCCCAGCGGATAGCTGGAGCCTTCCAGATGTCCGACGCCCTTTACCAGCACATCGTCGTTTGTGCCCTCATAAATGGGCAGGTTTACGTCAATTTTGGGTATGGTAATGTAGCCAAGGCTCTCGCCCACGTCCAGCATGTCCACATAGCTTGTGCCGATGTCGTCCGCTTCGCCCGCCGCGTCGCGGTCAATGGCATTGTTCAGCTGTTGGTTGTAGCGGCGCGCAGCCTCCTTGGCGGCGTCGATTTTCTCGGCGTCCATCGACTGCACGGTGTCGTTGTAGCTTTCAATGACCGAGCTTGCGTGGCGCTGTGCCACCGCGTTGCTGACAACGGGGTACATGGCCACGCCGATGCCGGAGATGATCATCAGCGCAGCAAAGCCAAGTTTTAATTTGACGGTGGTTTCCATTGCAAAGAGCCTTTCTGTAAAGGGTTGACGCACTGCCACAACCGCCCATAGGGGAAGAACCGTTTCCGGCCCTTCCCCTATGGATTACCCGTTTATTTTGCTGTGGGTGTTTGGATGGTGTGCATTACGCACGGTTGGATTTCTTTTTCAGGCTGAACAGAACGCCGACGCCCGCCAGAACCAGCAGCACACCGATACCGCTGAACAGCAGCGTACCGAAACCGCCGGTGACAGGCAGCGTAAAGCCCTTGCGGTTGACAACATTAACCGTGTGCACGCCGATGTTCTGTTCATCGCCACCGGTAAAGGTTGTTGTCTTGGTAATCGTGCCGTCAGCGTCTTTTGTAAACGTCGTGGTTTCCTTAATGTTCAAGGTAACTTTGACAGGAGATTTCAGCAGGTTATAACCCTCGGCGGTCTTCGTTTCAACCAGGTAGTAGTCGCCATTGGCCAGACCGCCCTGCTCCAAATAACCGTCTTTACCACTTACTAACTTTTCTTTGTTGATCTGGGTCCAGTTCTTGCTGGCATCCAAGCCCAATGCCCTTGCGGCATCATCCTTTACGGTACCGTTCGCATCTTCTTTGTACAGGTCAAACTCGACGCCTTCCAGTCCTTGTTTGGTATCATCGGCAGTTTTATGCACCTTTACTTTGAAGGTGTAAACAACCGCTTCGTCTTTCGTTTCTTTCGTTCCTTCTTCTGTCGGTTTGCCCGCGGTGTCTACACCGATTTTGTTGGTGTATTCGAGAGAAGCAGAGTTTGTGTTGCCCGCCGTGGTTTGGTCTGCCGTAGCCTGTAAAGTTGCAGTATACTTGATAATGATGTCTTTTCCGGCATAATCAGTCATATTAGCAGGGATAAAGGTAATGGTAAAGCCGTCGCCACTATTCACAACAGTATATGCCGCTTCCTCCACAGCGGTGTTTTCACACTGAACGCTGAAGTCGCTCGTCTTGCCGTCAAACTTCAGGTTGGTCGGCCTATCGGTAACGGTAAAGGTCGTCAGTTTCGCAATGTTCCACGGTACAGTTACCTTAATTTGGTACGGAACATGGTCACCGACGCTGTAATCCGTATGGTTCGTGAGTTTACCGTTTTCATCTATCTTATCTATCTTTTTTTCAATAGCAGCGCCTTCATTGATAACAGGAATTTCGATTGCTGGCGCAGCATTTTCGCCGTTGTACTGGATTTCGCCCTTTTTGGTTACCTCAAATCCAATGGGCTTCTTATCGATGATGTAGGGGGTATTTCCTTCAATGGACTTCTCGATAAAACGGTATTTACCCTGAGACAGACCACTTACAGAAACAATGCCCTCTTCATTTGTTTTCAGATCAAATTTGGTATTGTCTGACTCGCTCTCTGTTACGGGCTTCCATGTTTTATCGGTGTCACTGAACTTTTCCAAAGTAAAAGTTACACCTTTGAGTGGGCTTTCGGCACCGTTGCCCACACGAGCTGTTTTATGAATCTTCACTTCGCCATAAGCCGTGCCGTTTTTGGGGTAAACGTGGATATCGTACAACCACTCGTTGAGGGTGCTTGCCTTCGTCATAGGAACCGAAACAAGAAACGGCTTCACAGGGCTTGTAACCTTATCGGGGGTAGCCGTCTCAACCACAACATACAAGCCGAGGGCAAGGGAATCGAAAGTCGTAAGGCCGTTTGCGTCAGTCGTTTGTGTTTTAAGAGCAGTGGAATAAGACTCGTCAGCTTTGATTGCATCTCCGGTATCGTTCAGGTAGTCCTCAACCTTAACCGAGGTGGCGTTACTTAAACCGTCGTAATAAGCCTGAAGCTGGGTACGATTCATAACCTGATAAATGCTGAATGTAGCACCTTCCAATGGTCTGGCGGTATCAGTAGGAACATTTTTCTCATCTGTATTTTCGCCGGTGCTTTCCTTTGCGTCATTTCCATTATATTCATATTTATGAATCGTAATAGAGCCAGAGTTCTGTGTCCAAACATCCGTCGTCGTGTCGTCTGCCGCCATGGCGGGCATGGCGCAAAGGCTCAGGGTCAGGGCGACGCTGAGGATTGCGGTAAATAAACGTTTCAGTTTCATTTTGATGCATACCTCTTTTTTCTATGTTGGTTTGTGTAGAGGGGTGGGGGTCAGGAACGTCTGCCCCCTTTCTTATTGTATCGGAACACCAGCACCAGCAGCACAGCCACCAGTGCGGGCAAACCTATCAGCAGCCACAGGCTGGGTGCGTCCGCGCCCGTGTGCGGCAGGGTAAAGCCCTTGCGGTTGTAAATAGTCAGGGCAATATTGTACACGCGGCTGGCGGGATCTTGAGTTACCTCGTCATAATCCGTGCCGTTGAGTTTGCACTTCCCGTCCGTTGTCAGCGTAAACTCGATGGCTTCGCTCAGCAGGGTGTAGCCCTCGGCGGTCTTGGTCTCGGTCAGGCGGTACTCGCCGGGGGACAGGGACGTAAAGCTGCATTTGCCTTTGTCCGCGCCCTCGCTGCTCGTCACGCACGTTTTGGGTGGTTCAGCCGTGCCGTCATCGTTCAGCTTTTCCAGCTTGAACTCCACACCGCCCAGCAGGGGAGTGGTTGTACCGTCTATGCCCATTTTGGTAAGGTTCAGGGCAAATTTCGGGTTGGTGCGCTGGTTGGTCAGGGTGATTTTGCCGGCTGTGCTGTCGGTTTTTTGCGATGCGGTGTAGGTGTATGCGCCAATCGTAACCGTACCGTCTGCCTTATACTTGCCGTCTTTGCTTGCGCACTCCGCCACGCGGTACACATAGGGGGTGTTGCCGTCGTTGACATCCGTCTTGTCCAGACGTTCAAACTTGTGCGTCCACTTCCCGGTCATATAGTTGTATTGCAGCTCGACAGCGCTCGTTGCATCTACCCACTTGCCGCTTGTGTCATTCACATGGCGGCGCTCCAGCTTGACCCAAATATCCGGCAGGTTGTTGGTCAGCGGGTTGCCGGTTGCATCCTGCCACTGCTTTTCCACCTCAATATCCATCAATTGGTGTGCCGTGTTGGTAAAGGTGGCGGCGACGGTTGTCTTATCGCTGGTAACCGTGCCGCGCACGCCGTTGTCCACATCGTACTTTGCGTCAGTGGCGTCGCAGATTACGCTTTTCAGGCTGCTGTCAGCAGCGGGCGTTTCAACTACCCGGAAGCGTGTGCCAATGGGGATGCCGGTAATTTCCCAGCTTCCGCCAACTGGAATGGTATTGGTCATTTGTGGTACGCTGTCCGCGCTGCCCAAGCCGATACCGCCAACGTTGCTGAAGGTGACGGTAAACGTGTAGCTGCCTGTCAGCGCCGTTGTTTCGTCGTTCGGCTGTTCCTTTTTAATTACCAGCGTACCGACCTTGACGGTGTTAATGAACTTGACCTTCAATTCGGGGAATTCTTCTTCCGGCGCGGCGTAACTGCGGAACACCAGCGTATTTGCGTCTGGCTTGCTGCCGTTGTAGTTGCTGCCTGTTGATGGTGTGTCCGCCGTTTCGGTTCTGCCGTCCTCCGGCTTTGTGCCGCCGCCTTGCAGCGGGGTGCTGATTGTGCCGCTTACAGACGGACTTGTCCCCGCTGCGCTGACCAACGTCCCGTTCTCGTACACCTCCCAGCGGGTGTCGTACAAGGCGGTATTTTCCGCCTCTTGCAGCGAGATATAACTACCACAGCGGAACTGGTCCGTAAAGGTCACGGTTTCGCCGTCTTGCAAATCAAACGTGCCATCGGTGTCCACCGCCTGCGTGCCGCTGCCCGCTACGCTGGACGTAAATATCGCGCCGCTGGCGGGCTTCAAGGTATTGCTTTCCGCCGAGTCATAGTCCGGGATATCCGCTTGCTCTACCGAGAAGCCCACCGTTTTGTTTGCCACGGGCTTGGCGGTAAAAACAAAATTGCGGAAGTAAACCGTGCGCTCGTAGTCATCGCCAATGAGGATTTTTGAGAGTTTGGTCAGGTCAAAGTCCGTGTCCTTTGGCATTTTGTTCAGCTGCAGCTTGACCGTGACCCACTTGTCGTTTTGCATCACAACGCTGCCGCTGAGCATGGTGTTCAGATAGGACTTTTGACTGTTGGCATCGCAGCCCATCTTCTTGCCGTTGTTGTCCACCAAGGTCAGATACAGGTAGTTGGTGGACAGAACGCCGTCACCCGGGTTGCCCACGGCGTAAACGTCAAAGGACAGATAGTCGCGGTTTTCGATGTTGAGCGGGTTTGTCAGCGTCATAGTGCCGTAGCGCAGGTTGCGGTGTGCGCTGCCTTTATCATACCCTTGGGCGTACCATTTTACGGTTTGACCAGTGTATGTTCCGCTTGTGTCGGGCGGATTATCGTCCTTTTCCATGGTTGTACTGTCAGTATCACTGCTGCTAGCGGAGAAAGCGCTGCCGACTGCCACGGGGTCGGGGGTGCTGTTGGTGATTGCTTTCGGGCCGTAATGCGTAGCCAAGTTTTGCAGGGTAAAGGTAAAGAGCTTTTGATTTTGGAATAAAGACTTGAACGCGGTGTTTACCTTGCTGAGATCGACCTGCTTTTCAACCTGCAATTTGTTATTGTCGGGGAAGTTGAACGCCACCGCCATGTTGGACTCCCACATACCGCGCTCCATATAGAACATAGTCAGGGTGTGGGTGGTGCGGTTTTTGTCTAATTGGATGGCTTTGCCTGTCGTCTTGGTGAACGTGACAGGGGTCTGGTTGAAGCAGACGGTTTTGGTGGTATCAGTCTGGTAGACCATGGTGTCGCTTGTGTCGGTGTTCTTGTTGGAGCTGACGTAGGGGGTTACGGTGCTGTCCGCGCCAAATTCCAGCAGACCGGAAGCTTTACCGTGCGCGCCGCCGACATCCAGCATCAACTCGCCGTCAATGTAGACCCACACGTCATCGTCGCCGGAGAAGAAGAACTTGATAGGAACTTCAATGTTCCTGCCGCTGGTGTCTTTTCCTACAACAACCTTGCCGTCCTCTGTAAGCGTAAAGTCAAATTGCAGCTTGGCGCCAAAGCCGTAGTTGTATTGGGATGCCCCGACTGTGCTGACTGTTTGGTTAAACGGGAAAAAGCCGTAGGTGCCATTGGTATTGTTTGGTGACGAAATGTTTTGTGATTTGCTGTCCGTGGTGGGGTTGCCGTCACTACCTTTGGGGGATTCCAGATAATACTTGCCGTCGGTTTGGTTCTGCTTCAAATACAGAGAGCTTTTGCTGCTGTCATAGTACCAATATTCGGCTTTGCTCTCCGGGTCGTTATCGTCCGGACTGTCCGGATTTTGCGCAAAAACGGCTTTTTGCTTGAGCGGGAAGGAAACATCCTCGTACACCTTGCCCAGCACGGTGTTAAAGGCGTTTTTGCCTTGCAGGAAGTCTTTGTCAAAGTGCGGGTCAACCGACGCATTTGTGTTGGAATTCTTGGTTCTTAACAGCGGCAGACCGTTTGCCGTACCGTCAGAGGTCTTGCTTTCCACAAGGCCCTGGAAGGTGCGATTGTAATCGGAGCTTCCATTACCATTATCATCCAAGGCCGAGTTATTCACGGCCATAAAGATATTGTAGTTGGAACTACCCTCGGCGCCCCAGCCGTATAGACCCATACCGGCGGCAACGGTTGCAAAGGGGTCGCCCCAGCCTGACTTTTGGAAATGCCCGGTATAAAGCGGGTATTTTACATTGCCGTTTGCAGTGTAAGCGCTGCTTAATGCGCGGTTGAACTGCTCAAAAGTGACGTACCCGCGCTGGGAAGATGTGGTCACCCACGAGTAAGTGTCGCGGTTCAGGCCATTCAGCTCGTAGTCGGTGTAGTAATCGTACAGGGTGCTGGTGATATACTTTGTATCCTTTTGTTGGGTAAAAGTGCCGCTGTTATCAATGTCCACAACGGTGGTATTTTTGCCGCTTTCGGCATCGCGGACAGAGGCTTTCTCGCCCCAGTAGCCGTCACGGTTGACACCTTCGCCGCCCGTGTAGGCCGACGGGTCGCCGTCGTCGGCAAAGAAGCAGGGTTCTTGCAGGGCTGGGGGGATTTCTGCCGTGCTGTACTTTCTGGTCTTGTTGTCTTTTGCGGGGGCGTTTTGGTTATCCGTTGCGGAGAATTGCACCGCGGTGTAAGTTTTTCCATCGCCGGGAATCTCGCAAGACCACAGCTTGCGGTCGGGAGTGGTGGGGTCGGCTGTTACCAACGTCATCTCCTTCGAAGTGACATGGTTCTCTGAATCCGTCAGGAAGCAGAACATTTTGTTGTCAATGCCCGGCATGGGCTGTTGCTGTAAACCTTCGCCCTTATAACTGTACTCGGACAGCGTGGCGTCAAAGTAAATCGTTTTGCCCTTGGTAAGCAAATCGCCGCCCGCACCTGCCCAAGTGCCATCAGTACTACCATTGTAGACATAGCAATTTTGGGTTGTTAAGTCCAGTTTCTGTGCGCCTGTGCCGGAGTTTTCGGTGTAGTCCGTGGTGAAATCATACAGGGCGCTTTCTTGGCTATCTTCACCCCAAGTAAATTTTACAAACCGCGACTGATTGTTGGGAATCCGGATCTGCTGCGCGGCAAGTTTGCCCGCATCCACCGTGCCGATCGTTTGGCTGTCGGTTGGTGCCAGGGCGCCGTTTTCCAGCTTGTAAAATGTTGCGGTTACGTCGGTAAGTGGAGCGCCGCTTGCATTTTTGAAGTAAAGCGGCATATCCTTGTAATAGTACTCCACGCGCGTCCATTGGTCGGGGTTAAATGCTTTGCCTTGGTTGCCATTTTTTCCGGTGTCAAACGAATATCCGCCGTCAAACATTTGCCCGGCAATTTTGTCAATGGCTGTTTCTTTTTTATAACCATTGCCATGGTCATCGCTTGTTTCTCCGCCAAAGGCAAAGAATTGACCTTTAAATCTTTGGTTTTGGTCGGATACGTGGTCATCAAAATACTGGAAAATCAGTCGATAAAACCCACCCGCTGAATAATCAGCCTGATTCAGTGTAACGCTGTATATCTTGCGACCATCGGTTGTTGTCGTTCCAGTGTCAACCATATCCTTGTCCAAGCCGCTGTCGTCCAGCTTATGGGCATACAAATGAACCCGATAGGAATCTCGGAATATTGTATTATCAACCGCAAAATAAATGGTTGTCGTAGCCGGGATAAAGCCCGTCGATACACTGGTGTCCGCTATCGTATCAGGTGTGTTCGCGTCATCGTTGTCAGGCAAATCATCCGCAGGCATAGTATCTTCTTCGTTGGGGTTGTCCCCGTCAGCAAAAAGAACATCTTGCTCTGTGTTGGTTTTTGCCGCCGTGGCTTCCTCTGCGTTGATGGCATGGTTTGGCGCGGCAGCCGTATCGGAAGTGTCCGCAGGGGTTTTGTTCGTCAAGGCTGGGTCGGCAGGGGCGGTGTCCGTATCGGCGGCGGGAGTCTGATTTTCTGCCGCTTCCTGGGTTTTGCCGTCATTGTTCGGAACCGCTGCTGCATTGTTTACCGTGTTTCCCGCTTCTGTTCCCGGCTCGTTCGCAGTGGGCGGGGTATCTCCTTCATCCGGAATCGTTTCCAAGTCGGATACAATAGGCTCTTGCGCAGGCTCTACACCCTCGCTTGATGTGTTTGCGGCAGGAATGGTCGGAATCGTTTCCGAACCTGCGTCAAAAAATAAAGCCCCATCCTCAGCTGCATAAACCGGCAGAGCCATACCGACCAGCAGGCACAGGGCGACAAGCAGTGCCGCCGCACGGTGCAGGATAGAAAATGCTTTCGTCATTTGCTTCGACTCCTTTTCTATATATGTGTATATGTGTGTTCTCACGATATATCGGGGGAACGCGCGCCATTCGGCGCGATTTTATGCGCTGCGCACATCTGGCACGGGAACGGACTTTTCCACAAGCTGAGCTGTATTTACAGTCTTTTTTGAGAATATAATCCGATGTGCAAACATTTGCGCTTGCGTCGGGAAAAGTAAGACACGGTATGCTTGTGTGTGCCTTTTTATAAAAAGCAGTATAATACTTTGGGATGAGAATTTCAATACGGCTACATTCAAGCAAGTGACTTTTGGCAGATTGCAAAATTTTGACTTGTCGAATTCGTCACAATGACAAGCGCTTTCGGCAGCTATTATACACACCGCCCAGCACTTGTTAGAGTTTTGCTGATGTTTTTGCGCAACTGTTGCGCAAAAATCGCCACAAAAAAAGCGTAAACACAACACAAATTTAACGGGAATGTCCGTGAATTTGGTCGTGTGTGTGCTTGCGGTTTTATCCTTATCCGGAGCCCAAAAGGGCAGGGGTCAGCTTATGAGGCACACCAATGTTCAAGCTGAAGATGGAATCTTAGGCAACACCGCATAATTCCCGCCTTACGGCTTAAGCACCGCTCCGGCGGCTGCGGCACGGCATCTGCGTTGCCAAAATGCTCGATAATACACAAAGTATTATCTGCGCTTTTGGCTTAGCAGCTGCCGCACCTCGCGCGCCGTATCGGCACTTAGAATTATGCGGTATTGCCTTATATCTTCCCTGCGTATGCCGACTGTCAAAAAACTCTTGTAGGGGCGGGCATTGCTCGCCCGTGCCCGTTTGCCTGTGAAAAAAACTTACCCGGAAAAGGCGTTGCTGCGCCAAGTTGGCGGGCGACCAATGGTCGCCCCTACATATTCAATAGACCACGAATGTGATTTTTTGACACGCCGGAGTATGAGCAGGAGCTGACAAGCAAGTTGCGGTGGCCGCATAAAAAGGCGCACGGCAAACACACCCGGGCAAGGACTGCGCTTGCCGGGAACAGCATGTGAGAGGTGTCCCTTGCGCTATAGGACACCCGGCAAAAGGGCGCACCTCGCCACTGGTCGGAGCCTTTGGGGGCGGAAGGCTTTACCCGCCAATGGCATCCTCGACCACGTCCAGCAGGTGGCAGGGGTCGAGCTGGGCGGCGGTGCAGCGGCGTGCGAGGGCCTCGACGAAGGCGCGGTCCAACGATACGTCGGAGATAAACTGCACGACCTGCTGGCAGCCACGGAGGTCCCGCGCGGCCAGAATGCCGTAGGTAGTGTAGGGCCCGAGCTCGGGCGCGGAGAGTTTTTGACAGACAACGCGATAGGTATACACGATTTTCACCCACTCCTGCTATGTTACATAACAAAATATATTGACAAAAAATGGTAACTGGGGTAAAATTATGGTAGTGTTAGTGTACTTATGGATGCCGCCCTTCACAATATAGCATATCCCGGTGTGCAAAGTACACAACCAGTGCCGGGAATTTTGGCGGCGCATTTTGCACCGCCGCTTTGCTGTTTTTCCGGCGGTGAATCGCGTTTTGAGGGGAGAGAAGATGTTATGTCCGCATATCGATGCCGTGTGGCAGAAGCAATGACCGCTGCGAGGGAGGCAGCGGGTGTTTCACAGCGGGAACTGGCAGACCGCCTGGGCCGGGATAAGCGCACGATCCAGAAATGGGAAAAGGGCGAGATGAAGATCGCGCTTGAGGATTTTCTGGCCGTCTTTGATGCACTAAAAGTGCAGGTGGAGCCGTACTCCAAATGGATTCGGCACCCAGAGCTTTTCCTCAATGGACTGTCGGACATCCTGCAATACTCCACCGATAAAAAGCGCAAGGCACTGGGGGATTTCTACCGCTGCCAGGCGTCGCCCATGGAGGTCGAGCAGGAATATTACTTTCTGTTTGCTGACCACGGCAGCGACTACCACGGCATGTACCAGCAGTGGATGGCCAATCTGCTGACACCGCTGCGGGATCGCCGCCGCATCTGTGCCCAGATCATTGAGAATTATAACGAGGCCCTTGCCACCGGGACCATCACCGACCCGGACGCGCCCCAGCCCAACATGGAGGTCCTGCAGGCCTGCTATGAGGCCAGTGGCCAGAGCATCCAGAGCGGCGCCAACGGCTACACGATGCTGAGCCTTGATTTGAACCGCTGACAAAAGCATAAACCCGCCGCCCCCTGCGTACACTCTGCGCAGGGGGCTTTGTTATGGCTGCACTTGTACAAAGGATTCGGGCGCGGGCGGCATCGCTGCCGACATTCGACATACCGTTTCTGCTGATCTTGCTGCTGTTGTTGAGCTACGGGCTCATCATGCTGTTCTCCGCGGGGTACGCGGTGGCGCTCTACCGCCGCGGCGACGCCTACACCTACATCCGCCCGCAGCTGCTGTTTGCGGCGCTGGGCGTGCTGGCTATGTACGCGGCCAGCCTGGTGGACTACCACGTCTGGCACAAGCTGGCCTGGCCGATGCTGGGGATCTCGCTGCTTTTGCTTGCCATCGTGCTTTTCATGCCGGAGTACAACGGCTGCAAGCGGTGGATCGTGCTGCCGGGGCTGGGCACGCTGCAGCCCAGTGAAATCGCAAAATTCTCGATTGTGCTGGTGTTCTCGCATATCATCTCACTGAATCACGACAGGATGAAGTCGTTTTCCACAGGCGTTGTGCCGTTCGCGTTGATTCTGGGGGTCGTCACGGTGCTCATGCTGCTGGAGCCGCACCTGTCCGGCACGCTGCTGATCCTGTCCATCGGCGCGGTGCTGATGTTTGTGGGCGGCACGGGGCTGCACTGGTTCGGGCTGGCCGGGGGGCTGGGCGCGGCGGCCATTGCGGCGGCGGTCATTGCACTGCCGGAGCTGGTGCCCTACGCCACGGACCGGCTCGCGTCGTGGCGCGACCCCTTTGCCGACCCGCTGGGCGAAGGTCACCAGACGATCCAGAGCCTCTACGCCATCGCGTCGGGCGGACTGGCCGGGCTGGGGCTGGGCAACAGCCGACAGAAATATCTGTACGTGCCGGAGCCGCAGAACGACTTTATTTTTTCGATTTTGTGTGAGGAGCTTGGTTTTATCGGGGCGGCGCTGGTCGTGGCGCTGTTTTTGCTGCTGCTCTTGCGCGGCATGTCGATTGCGGTACGCGCGCGGGATAAGTTCGGCGCACTGCTCGTCGTCGGGTTCGTCGTGCAGGTCACGCTGCAGGCAATTCTGAACATGGCCGTTGTGACGAACACGATCCCGAACACCGGCATCAGCCTGCCGTTTTTCTCGTCGGGCGGCACCAGCTTATTGATGCTGCTGGGGGAGATGGGCATCGTGCTGTCGGTGTCCAGGCAGACGGATATGGTGTAGGGAACATTCCCCTGGCCCCCTCTGCGAGGGAGGCAAGGACGTCCTAAGGCAATACCGCACAATTCCCGCCTAACGGCTTAAGCACCGCTCCGGCGGCTGCGGCACGGCATCTGCGTTGCCAAAATGCTCGATAATACACAAAGTATTATCTGCGCTTTTGGCTTAGCAGCTGCCGCACCTCGCTCGCCGTATCGGCACTTAGAATTATGCGGTATTGCCCCAACATTTGTTCAACCTTTTTTCACACTCCCACCGTTGCAACGGCGGGAGTTTTGTTTTATAATTAAACTGTATTTTTGTGTGAAAGGGGTGCCGCATGGCAAAACCAAAAAACCAAAAACCACCCTTTGCCCTGCGGGCGCTGGCGGCGTTCGCCGTGACGCTGGCGGCGCTTTTTGTGCTGCTGCTGGCGGCCTACGCCCTGCCCGGGGAGCCGGTGCGGGACCATGTCTACGACTCAGCGGTGAAAATCGCCGGTGAGGGGCTGTACCCGGAATATCTGAACTTCAAGTTGTTCCAGATGGACAACTACACCGACACGATCATGCTGACCGAGGCCGCGTCCGCCGACGAGGCCCCGCCGCTGACCGCCATGATGACGAATACGGCCTACAACGTCGATAACTTTGAGACGCTGGCCGACGACCTGCAATGGTACATAGTAAGGGACTGGGCCGCGGGCGCACAGCGCACCGACGCGCCCGCGCTTGTGCCGTTCTCCTACGCGCGGTACTGGCACGGCTACCTGATCTGGCTGCGCCCGCTGCTGCTAATCACAGACATCACCGGCGTGCGCGTGGTGCAGTATCTGGTGCTGGCGGCGTTGTTTGCCGCGGTGGCGGTGCTGCTGCGCCGCCGCTGCGGACTGCGGGCCGCGGTGTGGTTCGCGGTCAGTCAGCTGCTGGTCACGGCGTTCTGGGCACCGCATCAGGTACAGTTTTTCACCTGCTTTGCCGTTGCCTACGCGGGCTGCGTCTGGGTGCTGGCCAAGCCCCGCCGCAGCGATGATGTCTGCCTGGCACTGCTGGTTCTTGGCGTTGTGACGTCGTTTTGCGACCTGCTCGTCACGCCGGTCCTGACCCTTGGCCTGCCGCTTGTCTGCTGGCTGCTTGAGCCGCAGCAGCGTCTGCGGGCCGGCACAAGGCAGTGCGGCATCGTTGTGGGCGGCAGCCTGACGTGGGGCGTCGGCTACCTGCTCTGCTGGGCATCCAAATGGGTGCTGGCCGGGCTTGTCACCGGGCAGAACGTCATCGCTGACGCGCTGCATCAGGTGGGCGTGCGCACTGCCGCCGACAGCTGGCACGGCATGGAATTGACTTGGAGTAATATTTTACGTTTTGTATACACGACACTGGCGGGCAAGCACCTGTTCTGGCCGCTGGTTCTGGCTGTCGTTCTGCTTTTGGCGCTGTTTGCGGCCAGCATCCGGGACAGGCAGCAGCTCGCACGCGCACTGCCGCTGGGGCTCTGCGCGCTGATGACCCCGGCGTGGTTCATCGTGCTGCGCACCCACAGCATCCAGCACGGCTGGTTCACCTGGCGCGCACTGGGACTGACCGTCTTTGCAGGGCTGGCGTTTTTGTATTATTGTTGTGATGTGCGGCAAATCGCCAAACGCTTAAAACGCACGTAATATATCAGCCTGTCGAAAAAGGTGTGCTCACCCCTTGGCCCCCTCGCAGAGGCAGGTTTTTCGACACGCTGAATATATTAGGGGCGGCCATTGCCCCCTACACAACAGGATTATAGGCAAGGCAACAACAGGGGAAAGTAAAAATATGAACGAACTGAAAACGAAAACCGAAAAAACAACCGATGGAGCGCTAAAAAGGAACCCGTGGCGGCGCCTGCCCAAGGGTGGCAAAATCGCGGTCATTGTTGTCGGCATTCTGGCCGTGCTGGCTGTGCTGGCGGCCCTTTACGTCAACGGCAAGCTCGATCTGCTGCGCTATGATGACGGCAGCGTCAGCGAGATGGGGGAGATCGGCGCGGACGAGGACCAGGACCTGGACGGAACCGGCCTGACCCACACCGAAAGCGAGATGACAATGCCCGAGGGCAGCCCGTTCTCTGACGACAACGTACTGAACATCCTGCTCATCGGCACCGACGAGCGCACCGAGGCCGTCAACGACGCCGATGCCTTCACCCACCTGAACCAGCTCGACGGCACGGAGGACACCACCGAGTTCAGCGACGACGCGCGCTCCGACAGCATGATCCTGGTCTCGCTCGACATCAAGGATCACGTCATCCGGCTGGTCTCCATCGAGCGCGGCACCGGCGTGCCGATTCTGCTGGACGGCTATGAGGGCCAGTACGACTGGATCACCCACACTTTCCGCTACGGCGGCGCAAAGCTGACAATGAAAACCATCGAGGACTGCTTCAACGTGCAGGTAGACCACTACGTCCGCGTCAACTTCAACTCCTTCGTCCAGATCGTGGATGCCGTCGGCGGTGTAGACCTTGATATTACCGAGATGGAGGCCAAGGCCCTGAACTGGGAGGTCCCCTCCAACTCGATGCTGATCGTCAACCACGTTGACCCGGGCCCCAACCATTTTGACGGCTACACGGCGCTGCAATACGCCCGTCTGCGCAAGATCGACAACGACTGGAAGCGCGTCGAACGCCAGCGCACCGTCATTAAGGCCGTGCTGGATCAGGTGCAGAACGCCAGCGTCATGGAGCTGGACAACCTGCTCAACACCATTCTGCCGCTGATCCAGACGAACTTTACCAAGTCCGAGATCGCCGCGCTGCTCGTGCAGCTGCCGGGCTTTTTGGGCTGCGATGTGCAGCAGATGTCCATGCCGCTGCAGGGCACCTACGGCATCCGCACGGGCATGGATGACCGCCTGATGTACGACCCCGACTGGGTCGTGAATATTAAGGCATTGCAGGACTTTTTGTACGATGATAAGACCGCCGAGGAGGTCATTGCCGCCACGCCGGAGACCGCCGCCGCCGAGGCCGCGGGCGAGCTGGTCATTGCGACCCGCGAGAGCGCCGACGTGACCAACCCCGTGGATGAGTACAATAGTAAGTATCTGCACCGCATTGATATGACTTACGCGCTCGATGCGTCGGACTTCGGCAGCGACGAGTACCGCGTCTTTGTGGCCGACACCGACAATCTGCGCGGCAATGAGCTGCGCGGTGCGCTGATCGACAAGCTGTACAGCGCGGGCGTGCGGGTCGTGGCCGTGCCGGACGGTGCCGCCGCGGGCGTGCTGCTGGACAACTATCTGCAGACCGGCAATACCGGGAGCCTGAACAGCTACCTGTCCGTGCTGCCCGCCGACCGGCGCGACAGCGCCCGCACCCTGTGGGAGCACGTCCGCACGCGCTACCCCGGTGTTTTCCACGCCGCGGGTCTGGGGGCAGATGCCCGCAGTGCGACAGTGGGCAAAGCGCTGACCGTGCTGGCCAATGCGAGCTACAACACGCCCGAGACAGAGATCGCCGAGGCTGTGCTGGTCATGCGCAGCGGCACGACCAGCAATGCCGTCTACTGGTTCAAGACGGCGATGGCCAAATATCCGCGCCAGATGGAGCGGTTCTTCGGCAGCAGTTACGCCGCCGTGTCCCGCCTGTACTACGCCATGCAGGGCACGCTGAACGTCGCGGACGACAGTGAGCTGCCGACCTACGACGCGAAGCAGCTGCTGAAAACCTATAAGAAGGACGGCATCCTGATCTTTACCGACGAGGCCAGCGCCCTGATGACCGAGGGCAGCATGGCGTCCGAGCTGCAGGCGCAGCTGGATAAGCAGAAATACGGCGAGGACGAGGACCCGCAGCGCGTCTGCGCCATTGGCGCAGTCTACGGCACCTGGAGCAACGCCGGCAGCTTCACGCCCGACGATACCGAGACCGCCTGGGACGCTGACAGCCTGACCGAGTACCTGGGCAGCGACGCCCTGCGCGGAAAAGATATGCTGCTGGCGCTGGACGGCGAGGACAGCCCCTACCTGACGGAGAACTGCCTGCTGAAGGACACCGACACCCCCGTGGCCGAACAGGTGCAAAAACTGTTTGTGCTGGATAAAAACAACATGGCGTCGCCGGAATCCGCAGAATCTGAATAAAATTTGAAATTGGGTGTTGACAATCACGCCCGTGTGTGGTATAAATGCTTTAAACCAATGAAGCGAAAGTAAAGCACACAGCGCAGTTACAGAGAGTCCCCGATGCTGGGAAGGGGATACAGAGCGGGTCTGCATAATGGTTCGCGGAGGGCACGGGGAAACGGGCATGGCCCGCAGTATCCGTTGACGGGCAGCTCCCGTTACAGAGCAGGGGAATGTTGGTTCCCTACAGAGTGGCCGCAGTTTATAGTTGCGGCAAGCAAGGTGGCACCACAGATTTGTTTTATCTGCCCTTGCACAGGAGAAGTTCTGTGCAAGGGCAGTTTTGTTTTTGACAATGGGGGAGAGGGAACATGAACCTGATGAAAGAACGATGGCAAGCCTGAATTTGTAAATCTGGATGGCCCGGGAACGCGCCGGGCACTATAGGGGCAATGACCGCCCCTACAAACCTGACATTCACTACAATTTACAAATTAAGGAGAATTTACCATGAAAAAGTTTGTTGCTGTTCTGTCCGCCGCCGCCATGATGACCAGCCTGGCCGCCTGCGGCTACACTGCCGATACCGCCAACACTGCCGCATCTTCCGCCGAGACCTCCGCGTCCGCTGCCGAGAGCACCGCGGACACCGCCGCCGCTGACAGCTACAAGGTCGCCATTGTCCAGCAGCTCGACCACGCCAGCCTCGACGAGATCCGCGTGGCTATTGAAAAAGAGCTGGATGCCAAGGCCGCCGAGAAGGGCATCACGATCGAGTACAAGGACTTCAACGGCCAGAACGACGCCACAACGCTGAATCAGATCGGCACACAGGTCGTCGCCGACGGCTATGACGCCATCATTCCCATCGCGACGCTGGCCGCCCAGTGCATGACCACCGCCGCCGAGTCCACCAAGACCCCGGTCATCTACGCGGCCATCTCCGACCCCGCCGCCGCAGACCTGACCGACATTGACTATGTCACCGGCACGTCCGACGCACTGAACACCCAGTCCATCATGGATATGATGTTCGCCGTTCAGCCCGACATCCAGACCGTCGGCCTGCTCTACTCCAACTCCGAGGCCAACTCCACGACCCCGATTGCCGAGGCCAAGGCGTATCTGGATGCCAAGGGCATTGCCTACGTCGAAAAGACCGGCAACACCAACGACGAGATCATGACCGCCGCGTCCAGCATGGTCGGCCAGGTCGATGCCGTCTTTACCCCGACGGACAACGTGGTCATGGCCGCTGCCGCCGCTGTCTCCGAGACGCTGACCAAGGGCGGCATCCCGTTCTACACCGGCGCGGACAGCTTCGTCACGGCAGGTGCGTTTGCAACCTGCGGCGTCAACTACACCGAGCTGGGCACCTACACCGCCGACATGGCGCTCGACATCCTCGAGACCGGCGTTGTCCCCGCGTACCACGTCATGGACGGCGGTATCATCACCGTCAACACCGAGACCGCCGCCGCCTTGGGCATCGACTACAGCGCCTTCAACGATCTGGCCGGTCAGGTCGTCGAGGTCACCACGGCGGAATAAAAAAATCCCGGCCCCCTCTGGGAGGGGGCTCCGCCCGCAGGCGGTGGGGGAGAGAGCCTGGCCATCACCCGAAATATTTCGGGCAGTGGCAAGGTTCTCTCCCCCTGTCCTGCGGACATCCCCCTCGCAGAGGGGGACAAGTTTAATCAGAGAGGAAGTCACCCTATGTTTACCGTTGCCACCGTGCTGAATGCACTGGAGCTGGGCTTTATCTACGCGCTGGTCGCTATGGCGCTGTTTTTGAGCTTCCGCGTGCTGAACATCGCCGATATGACCACCGACGGTGCGTTCACGCTGGGCTGCGCCGTGTCGGCCACCGCCGCCGTGGCGGGCCACCCGTTCCTGGGGCTGCCGCTGGCCATGCTGGCCGGTGCGGCGGCGGGCTTTATCACCGCGTTTTTGCAGACAAAGCTCGCTGTGCCGTCGATTCTGGCGGGCATCATCACCAACACGGGGCTGTACACGGTCAACCTTGCGGTCATGGGCTTCTCCTCCAACGTGCCCATGCTGAAAACCAAAACGGTCTTTACCGCTGCACAGGGGATTTTTGGCGAGAGCGCACCCTATAAGCTCATCGTGGCGGCGCTTGTCACCGTTGTGGTCTGCGCACTGCTCATCGCGTTCCTCGGCACCCGGTTGGGCCTGTCCATCCGCGCTACCGGCGATAACCCGGACATGGTCCGTGCGTCGTCCATCAACACCGCCTTCACCATCACGGTGGGCCTCTGCATCGCCAACGCCATGACCGCGCTGTCCGGCGCGGTGCTGGCCCAGTACCAGCGCTCGGCGGACATCAACCTCGGCACCGGCATGGTCGTCATCGGCCTGGCCTCGCTCATCATCGGCGAGACGCTCTTTGGCCGCGGCGGCATGTGGGTCAAGGCTGTGGCCGCCGTCGCGGGCAGCGTCATCTACCGCTTCATTATTGCGCTGGCTCTGCGTGCCAACGTCCCGTCGGAGTGCCTGAAGCTGATCTCCGCCGTCATCGTCGCGCTGGCCATTGCAGCCCCGGCCCTCAAGGCCAAGGCTGATTTCCGCCGCCGCCGCGCCAACGCCCAGAAGGGAGGTGCCCGCCATGCTTGATCTGAAAAACATCAGCAAAACGTTCAATCCGGGCACTGTCAATGAGAAGGTCGCCCTCGAAAACGTGAACCTGCATCTGGACGACGGCGACTTTGCGACGATTGTCGGCTCCAACGGCGCGGGCAAGTCCACGCTGTTCAACGCCATTGCGGGCGAGTTCATCGCCGACACCGGCACGATCACGCTGGACGGCAGGGACATCACCTTTCTGCCGGACTTCAAGCGCTCCAAGGCGATTGGCCGCATGTTCCAGGACCCGCTGCGCGGCACGGCCCCGCACATGACGATTGAGGAAAATCTGGCGCTGGCCTTCCTGCGCGCGTCGGGGCACACCTCGGCGTTCTCCCGCATCAACAAAAAGGACCGGGAGCTGTTTGCCGAAAAGCTCTCCGCGCTGGGTCTGGGGCTTGAGGACCGCATGAAGCAGCCCGTGGGTCTGCTGTCCGGCGGCCAGCGCCAGGCGCTGACCCTGCTGATGGCGACCCTCGTCACGCCGAAGCTGCTGCTGCTTGACGAGCACACGGCGGCGCTGGACCCCGGCACGGCGGACAAGGTGCTGGAGCTGACCAAAAAAATCGTGGCCGAAAACCACCTGACCTGCCTGATGATCACCCACAACATGCACGACGCGCTGACCCTGGGCAACCGTACGCTGATGATGGACCACGGTCATATTGTGCTGGACATCAGCGGCGAGGAGCGCGCCCACACCACCGTGGACGGCCTGCTGGACCGCTTCGCAGAGAACGTCGGCCACGCGCTGGACAATGACCGGATCTTGCTGAGCAAAGAGAAGTAAAAAAGAACCGCCCCGCACGAAAAAACGTGCAGGGCGGTTTTTTGTAGGGAAAGGCTTCCCCCTCGGGGCTGCGCCCGCAGGCGCGTGTCGGAGCGCAACCGCCGAAGGCGGCTCTTGGCACGGAGACTGAAGCCGGCCGCGCAGCGGACTGATGAGGGCCGAGTTCGCCAACACTGCCAGTTCACGGGCAATACGGCGAGGTTTTCCCTCATTCGACCTCGGGCGGGGCCTCGGCCACCTTCCCCCAAAGGGGAAGGCTCTCATTTTATAAGTAGCTCATTTCCTCTTTCCGGCGTCCGGCCAGATCGGGGTTGTCGAGGACGGCACCGGCGCCGAGGGCTACACAGTCCAGGGGGCTTTCGGCAATGTGGACCTCGATGCCCGTCTCATTCTGGATGAGGGTATCCAGCCCGCGAAGCAGCGCACCGCCGCCGGAAAGCATGATGCCGCGGTCAATGATGTCGCTGGACAGCTCGGGCGGCGTGCATTCCAGCGTGTCCTTGATGGCCTCGACGATGCGCAGCAGGCAGTCGTTCATGGCATCGCGGACCTCCTCGGAGCGGATCAGAATGTCCTTCGGCAGGCCGTCCACAAGGTTGCGGCCTTTGATTTCCATGCTGGTCTCGGGGTCCTGCGGGCAGGCCGAGCCGATCTCGATCTTGATCTGCTCTGCCGTGCGCTCACCGACCAGCAGGTTGTATTTGCGCTTAATGAAAGCGATGATGCTCTGGTCCAGCGCGTCACCCGCGCAGCGCACGCTGCGGCTGGCGACGATGCCCGACAGGCTGATGACCGCGACCTCCGCCGTGCCGCCGCCGATGTCCACGATCATGCTGCCGACGGCGTCAGTGGTGGGCAGACCGCTGCCGATGGCGGCGGCCATCGGCTCCTCGATGACCGTGACCTGGCGTGCGCCCGCCTTGGCTGCTGCCTGGCGCACGGCGCGGCGCTCGACCTCGGTCACACCGGAGGGCACGCAGATGACGACCCGGGGGCGAGCCAGAATGCTGTTGCCGCAGGCCTGACGGATGAAGCTCTGCAGCATGGCCGCGGTAACGTCAAAATCCGCAATAACGCCGTCCTTGAGGGGGCGCACCGCCACGATGGAGCCGGGTGCGCGGCCAATGACCGCCTTGGCCTCATGGCCGACGCTGCGCACCCGCAGCTCGTCGCTGCGCGGGTCCACGGCGACGACGCTTGGCTCGCGCATGATGATGCCGCGGCCCTTCATGTACACAAGGGTGTTGGCGGTGCCCAGATCAATGCCGATGTCTTTGGTAAACATAGCGTGTATTCTCCCGAAAAAGCATGTAAAAAAGTTGCAGATTTTTCCCATACAGACTCCCGTTTCCGGGGCTGTCCGGGTCAGGTAAACTCGCGCAGCAGCTGCGCCGTGCGGTGAACCGGCAGCCCCATGATGTTGTAGTAGCACCCTTCGATGCCCGCACACCACAGCGCCGCGTGCCCCTGGATGGCATAGGCTCCCGCCTTGTCGTAGGGCTCCGGCGTGCGCACGTAGGCGCACAGGTCGTCCTCCGCGATGGGCGAGAAATGGACAACGGTTGTCTCGACAGTGGCGGCGGCGCGGCGGCCCCGGCAGATGCAGACGCCGGTGTGGACGCGGTGCTCACGCCCGGAGAGTGCGCGCAGCATCCGCACGGCGTCGGCCTCGTCCTTCGGCTTGCCGAACACCTCGCCCTCGCACTCGACCACCGTGTCAAAGCCGCAGACGACATCATCGGGGTTTTCCTCGGCCACGGCGCGGGCCTTGGCGGTGGCCAGAGCCTTGGCGAGGTGCGCCGGGGAATCCGCCGCGATCTTCGTCTCGTCCACGTCGCTGGTGATGACAGTATAGTCGGGGGTGATAAGGGACATCAGCTCGCGCCGGCGCGGACTGCCGGAGGCAAGGATCAGAGCCATAGTGTGCTTCCTTTCTGGTCTATTATAAAAAGTCGGAGTGTGCAGAGTTTGCCGAAACAAGGTGTGAGCAGAAATTTTAGGAAAAGGGCACTGCCGGAAGGTTCTCTCCCTCCGGCGCTGCGGCGCCACCTCCCTCGCAGAGGGAGGCAAGGGGCTCTTGGCCCCCTCTGCGAGGGTGACTCCCCACAGTGTGGGGAGATGTCGCGAAGCGACAGAGGAGCCTGGCCGCGTAAGCGGTGTCAGCGAAGCTGACTGAGGGAGAGACAATTATTTTAGGGCAATACCGCATAATTCTAAGTGCCGATACGGCGAGCGAGGTGCGGCAGATGCT
>ERZ772900.660-NODE-660-length-35610-cov-5.418957_pt1 | contig 35610 bp, 28 predicted proteins | sample MGYA00512124_ERZ772900 | MGnify/ENA primary metagenome ERZ772900 (study PRJEB29015, sample SAMEA2737716) | human gut metagenome | biome: human gut; feature: human-associated habitat; material: faeces | place: China | collected 2012 ... | reverse complement strand
AAAAGGTTGTCCCGCCTGCGCGGCAGGCGGCCACCGGGTCACAGGCGCAGCCGTGGGCGGAGACGAGCCGCCAGCCCTGCCACGGGCGGCCCAGCGCCGCGGCCAATAATTGCACGCTGGAAACGCCGGGCAGCACCGTGTACGGCAGACCCGCATCGTCCAATGCGCAGCAGAGCGCCGCCGCGCCGGAGTAGAAGCCCGTGTCGCCGCTGAAAACCACCGCGGCCTCCGCGCAATCTGTCTGCCGCAGCAATGCGCAAATTTCGTCCGTTTTATAGAGGGCTGCGCGGTTTGCCGTGCAGCCCTCGGGCAGGTTTTCCAACAGGCGGCGCGCGCCGATGATCAGCTCCGCTCCGCGCAGCGTCTCCAGCCCCGCCGCTGTCAGGCTGCCGGGCGTTCCGCTGCCCATGCCCACCAATGTGATCCTCATAAAAGCTCCCTGCATCGCTGTAAAATTGTGTCAGCGGTCTCGCCCTCGTCGTCCGGGCGGCGCAGCACAATGAGCTGCACGCCGCACCGGGCGGCGGCCTCGGCCTTTTCGGCAAAGCCGCCCGCTGCGCCGCCGTCCTTCGTGACCATATAGTCGATATGGAACTGGTGCAGCAGCGCCGCATTTAATTCTTTCGTAAAAGGCCCCTGCATCGCAAGGATATTGCGGTGCGGAACGCCCGCTGCCTCGCATGCCGCGATACCTGCCAGCGTCGGCAGAACGCGCGGGTAGAGCCGCGCCGGGTCGAGCGCTGCGAAGGCGGGCAGCTCCTTGGCACCCGTCGCCAGCAGGACGCGCCCCGGTCTGTCTGCCAGATACGCGGCAGCCCGGGCGGCATCGGCCAGCACCACACTGCCCGCGGGCAGGGGGCTGGCGGGGCGCAGCAGACGGTGATATTCAACTCCCGCCGCCGCTGCCGCCGCACGGATATTGCGCGTTGCCTCGGCAGCATACGGGTGGGTCGCGTCAACGCAGAGTGCCGCACCGCGCAGCAGCGCCGTCATTCCTTCGGCGTCCAGCCGCCCGGTGCGCACCGTGATGCCGTCGGCGCAGCCCTGTTCCTCGGCCCCCAGCTCTGTTGCCACACAGACCGTGACCGCCGCGCCGAGCGCCGTCAGCGCGCGGGAGAAGCTGCGCCCCTCCGTTGTACCGCTGAAAACCACCACATTCATACGCCGCGATACCCCCTTGGCGTAACCATTCTGCCATGTAAAATCTGCGTTGCAGCGTTGCCGACAAAGACCGTTGTGAACATATCCACGGCGGTGTCCTCCAGTTCGGCCAGCGTCAGCAGCCGTGCGGTCTGGCCGTCACGGCCAATGCAGCGCACCAGCCCGCAGACCGTGTCCGGCCCCTTGCCGTTGTCCCGCAGAATGCGAACGGCCTTTTGCAGGTAGTCGGCGCGGCCTTTGGACGACGGGTTGTAGAGCGCCAGACAGAAATCCCCCGCCGCGGCGCAGGCCAGCCGCTTTTCTATGACGGCCCACGGCGTCAGCCGGTCCGACAGCGAAATCACGCAAAAATCGTGTGCCAACGGCGCACCCAGCACCGCGGCCCCGCTCAAAGCGGCAGTCAGGCCGGGCACGATCTCGACCTCTACCTCCGGGCAGTGCTCCGCCAGCTCCAACAACGGGCTGGCCATGCCGTAGACCCCGGCGTCACCGGAGCAGACGAGCGCCACCGTCTTGCCGCCCTTTGCCGTTTCCAGCGCCCAACGGCAGCGGTCAAGCTCCCGCGTCATGCCGGTAGCGTAGACCTCTTTATCCGGGTAAAGCGGGCGTACAAGGTCGATGTAGACCGTGTAGCCGCACAGCACGTCGGCGGCCTGCAGGGCGGTCTGCGCCTGGGCGGTCAAATACCGCGCACCGCCCGGGCCGAGGCCCACCACATACACAAGACTACGGTTCATCATTTTTCCATCTCCAATCCGGGGCAAAGGGGGCCAGCGCCACGGCAAGGGTCACGCCGTCCCGCGCCCACTTCGGGATGAACAGCACCCCGTCTGCAGCCAGCACAGCCGCGCGTTCACAGACATTGTCCACGCCCGTGATGCTCTGCACAAAGCCGGAGGACGTAAAGCGGCCTTTAGCCGTGCGCAGGGCAGCGGCGGTATAAAAGTCCATCTTCCAGTCGTGCGCCCGGCAGAACGCCGCCAGACCCGGCTCATCCTTTTTCAAGTCAATGCTGGCTGCGCGGACAATGCCCTGCGGGGCAAAATGGTGCTCCGCGCAGAAGGCCGCAAAGGCTGTTTCCAACTTTTCCGCCGTCGTGCCGCGCTTGCAGCCGACACCTAACACCGCAATGCGGGGGATCAGGTGCAGCGCCTCACCCGTCGGGGTCAGCGTCAGCGCAAAATCTGCGCGGTCAGCGGCGGCGGCAGGCTCCACACCCGCGGGCGGCGTGCCGGAAACAGCCCAGTCGGCGGCATAGCAAACGCTCTGCCCGGCCAGCAGTGCCCCACTCACGTAGCGGATGCGCTCCGGCTCGGCCACGGCGCAGTTCTGGCGCTTGGCCCACTCGTCCACGGCAAAAACGCCGCGTCCGTCGGTGGCCGTCGTGATGACCGGCACGGCATGACAGACCGCCGCCAGCCGCTGCGCCAGCTCGTTTGCGCCGCCCAGATGCCCCGACAGCAGCGGAATGGCGAACTGCCCACCCTCATCCAGCACAACGACGGCGGGGTCTGCAGCCTTGCTGCGGCAGTGTGGCGCGATGGCCCGCACCGCGATCCCGGCAGCTCCTACAAAAATCAGTGCGTCGCTTTGTGCAAACTGCGCAGCGGTCCAATCGGTCAGGCGGACGCCGTCCGCACCGCCGCGGGCCACGCTGCCGGGGCAGGCTGCCGCCAGCTGCTGCGCCAGCGCCAGTCCCCGCGCCGTGAACGCAATGTACGCGCAGGTCATCGGTCCGTCCCCCTGCGGAACTCCGTTGTGAACGCCGGGTCGTACAGCTTGCTGCGGTCATATTGTGCGGCCAAAAAGTCCCCGACGACGATGAGCGCCGTCTTGGTGATGCCCGCCGCGCGGGTGCATTCAGCCAGAGTTCCGACGGTGCAATGTACAATTTTCTGTTCCGGCCACGTCGCCTTGTAGACAACGGCGGCAGGGGTCGCGGCGGTGTACGCGCCCTGCAGAAGCGCATCCTGCACCCTGTCGATCAGGCCGATGGAGAGAAAAATGACCATCGTCGCCCCGTGGGCGGCCAGCGCGGCCAGCCGCTCACCTTCGGGCACAGGGGTACGGCCCTCCATGCGGGTGATGATGACGGTCTGGCTGACGCCGGGCAGTGTGTACTCGGCGTTCAGTGCCGCCGCCGCACCGCAGAAGCTCGACACGCCGGGCGTATCGTCGTAGGCGATGCCCATGGCGTCCAGCGCGTCCATCTGTTCCCGGATCGCGCCGTACAGGCAGGGGTCGCCCGTGTGCAGGCGCACGGTGGTTTTGTGCGCTGCTTCGTTTTCTTTCATGACGGCAAGCACCTGCTCCAGCGTCATCTCGGCGCTGTTATAGATGGCGCAGTCCGGCCCCGCCAGCCCCAGCAGCGCCGGGTTGACCAGGCTGCCCGCGTAGATGATGCAGTCCGCCGTTTGCAGCAGGGCCGCGCCGCGCCGGGTAATCAGGTCCGGTGCGCCGGGGCCGGCCCCCACAAAATGTACCATGTCAGGCTTCCTTCCACAATTTCAACAGTGTATCGGCAGTTTTTGTCTGTCCCAGCGGGCCGTTCCGGTTTGAGAACAGCACCGCACCGACCTTGAACGCCCCCGCCGCGCGGCGGTCCAGATGCAGCTGGATCGCTGTGAGCAGGCTGGCCATGACCGGCTCCCGCAGCTGCGCGGCGTCCAGAATGTCCAGACAGGCGTCTGTCGTGGCGGCGTCCATCAGGGCGCGGCAGGTCGCCGCGTCCGCGCCGCAGAGCGCCGCATGGGCGCAGAACAGCTCAGTGCGGCAGTCGGCACAGCGGGAGTGGGTGTTCATGATGCCGCCCGCCAGCTTGACGAGCTTGCCCACATGCCCGACGAGCAGCACCTCCGCGAAGTGCTCCGCCGCTGCCATATCCAGCGCCTCGCCGATGAAATTTGAGATTTTTACGACAGGGATCTCGTGCAGCGCGGGGTAGTTGGCGGCCAGGTAGTCCAGCCCGTAGTTGCCGGGGGCTAAAATCAGGCGGCGGCTTTTCAACGCTGCCTGGTGGATTTCGATTTGCAGCGTATCCAGAAGCGCCTGCTGGCTCATCGGCTCCACAATGCCGCTGGTGCCCAGCACCGACAGGCCGCCCTCGACCCCCAGATGCGGGTTGAAGGTGCGTTTGGCCGCAGCCTCGCCGCCTTCGATGGAGATGACCACCGCGAACCCGCCGCCGTAGCCGACGGCGTCCGCCTCCCGCAAAAGCGCCTCGGTTATCATCTGCCGCGGCACACGGTTGATGGCCGCCGCGCCGACGGGCTGGTCGAGGCCGGGCTTTGTCACACGGCCCACCCCCGCCCCGCCGTCAATCGTAACGGTGCGCGGCGCGTCGGGCAGCAGTGTGACCGCGGCAATGACCGGCAGACCCGTCGTGGCGTCGATGTCGTCGCCGCCGTCCTTGACGATGGCGCACGCGGCCCCGTCTGCCGTCTGGCGGCAGAACTGCGGTGCGACCTCCACGACGATGCCCTTGGGCGTGCGCAGACCAACGCTTTCCGGCGCGTGGCCGGTCAGCAGCAGCCGCGCCGCGCCCGCCGCCCCCAGCGCCGCACAGGTGCCGGTGGTGTAGCCGCAGCGCAGTAAACGCTGCCCGCTGCGGATGTAGTGCTCAAATTGGGGCTTCGGCTTTGCGCCGCTCCCAGCAAACAGCACCGCGTATTGGTCGGTGCTCAGTCCAAACAGCGCACAGATATTGTCCTGTGCAAAGGCGTCCTGCGGTGCCAGCACAGCGGACACACCAGACGGCGCAACGCAGACAACGGCGTCGGCCAGCCTTTGGGCCAGCTCCAGCTCATGCAGCGTCACGATGACGGCCACATTCTTCTCATGTGCCAGCACTTGGAGGATGTCCATGAGTTCCGCCTTGCCCTTTACATCTAAAAACGACGTTGGCTCGTCCAGAAGCAAAATCTCCGGCTGCTGGCAGACCGCGCGGGCCAGCAGCACGCGCTGGCGCTGGCCGTCGCTGATCCTGGCAAAATCGCGGTCCTCCAGCTCCTCCGCCCGGACAAGGCACAGGGCGTTGTGCACCTGCTGCCTGTCGGCATCGGACAAAATGCCCAGCCGCCCGGTGTAGGGGTAGCGCCCGGCGGCGGCGACCTCAAAGCAGGACGTCAGCTCGGTGCGGGCCGTGTGGGGCAGCATCAGCGCCAGCTTGCGCGCCCGGGCGTTGGGGGTGTAGGCCGTCAGGTCTTGCCCGTCCAGCAGCACCGCGCCGCCCTGCGCCGCCAGCTGCCCGGCCAGCGTTTTTAAAAGAGTGGATTTGCCCGCGCCGTTCGGACCGATGAGCGCCAGAATTTTGCCGCGCTCGGCGTGCAGGGCAATGTCCCGCAGCAGCGGCGCACCGTAGCCGACGGCGAGATTTTGCGTTTCACAACAGCTCATACCGTGCCCTCCCCGCTGTGGCGGCGCACAAGCAGCCAGATGACCACCGGCGCACCGAACACCGCTGTGACCGAGCTGATGGACAGCTCGGTGGGTGCAAACAGGCTGCGGGCGATCAGGTCGCACAGCAGGCAGAATGCCGCGCCGCCCAGTGCGCAGCCCGGCAGCACCCGCAGCGGTTTTGCACTGCCCAGCGTATGTTTTACCAGATGCGGCACCGCAATGCCGACGAAGGAGATCGGTCCGGCAAATGCCGTGACGCAGGCCGCCAGCAGGCTTGACAGCAGCACAAGCACCACGGAAAACGCCCGCACCGGCACGCCGACGCTGGCGGCGTAGCTTTCGCCCAGCTGGTAGGCAGCCATCGGCTTGGAGAGCAAAAACGCGGCGGCCAGGCAGGGCAGAACGATGGCCGCCGCCGTGGCGACATTGCCCCAGGTCATGCCGGAGAAGCTGCCCATCGACCAGTTGTGCAGGTTGACGATGTTGGAATCCTGCGCGAAGGCGACGACAATATCGGTGACAGCCGAGCAGATGTAGCCGATCATGACGCCGCAGATAACCAAAATGCTCATCTGCTGCACGCGGCGCGCCACGGCCAGCACAAACAGCATGGCCGCCATGGCCCCGGCAAACGCCGCCAGAATCAGCGTCAGTGAGCCGGTGAGCAGACCGCGGTTCAAAAAGACGACCATCGTCAGCGCCACAGCCAGCTTGGCCCCGCTGGAAATGCCCATGACGAACGGTCCGGCAATCGGGTTGGCAAAAAACGTTTGCAGCAGATACCCGGCCACCGAGAGCGCCGCCCCCAGCAGCACGACCATGACGGCGCGCGGCAGGCGCAGCTGCAGCAGGATGTCAGCCGCCAGCGCGTTTGTGCAGCGGCCCAGCAGGGCCGCCGCGATGTCCGCCGGGGAGAGCGCAATGCTGCCCCAGAACAGGTTGAGCGCAAACAGCGCCAGCAGGGCCGCCGCCATGGCGAGGTATGCAATTGTCATGCGTTTGGGGGTGTGCATGCGTGGTTCCCTTTGCGGCGGGCGGCAATGGTGCGGGCGGATAGGAAATCCGCCCCTACGGATACGTCACGGTTTTGTGCGCCCGTTTTTGCCGCCGCGTTAAATTTTCAGTGTAGCTTCGTCAAAAATGTCAATTCACTGTCGTCCGGGTCATCCTCGGTGAACACCCTGTTCATATCCAGGATCAGCTCCGGCAGCTCCATGCTCTGCTGGAAAAGGCTCTGCGACGTACACCAGACGCTGCCGCTTTGCACGGCCTTGAAGTCCGCCAGCATCGGACATTTAGCGAGCAGCTCATCCATTGTGCGCAGCTCGCCCTCAATCGTGCTGTTGTAGAGCAGCACATCGGCGTCACGCGCCCCGGCGTAGAAATCCTCGAGCGAGATATTGACAGTCGCCAGGTTGTTGCCGCTGTCGGTCAGGTCGGCAAAGACGTAGCTGCCGCCCGCCAGCCCGATCATCTTGGCGACGTAATCACCGCCCTTGCGCACCGTGGCGAGATTGTTTGAGGTGATGGAGAAGAACGCCGCAGTCTTGCCGGTGGGTTCCTCGTCCAGCAGCGGTGCAATGCGCTGCACAGCGTCGTCAAAAACGCGCTCGGCCTCCTCGGTTCTGCCCAGCAGGATGCCGTACAGCTTGACCCATTCCATCCGGGCCAGCGGGTCACTCTCGTAGCTCGAGCGCTCGACGAGGACCGGCACGCCGAATTTTTCGAGCTGCTCTTTCACCTCGGGCGTGTGGTAGATCATTGTGTTCTCGATGGCAAGGCCGCAGTCGGCGGACAGGATCGTCTCGTAATCGGGTGCGCTGTATTTGCCCGCGTAGGCGATCTCGCCCTGCTCCATGGCGGTGCGGGCCGCGTCGAGGTACCAGTTTTCGGCCTGCGTGCCGGACAGCGCCACAGCCCCCAGCCCGCCAATGCTGATGATGGGGTCCATCGCGGACGACGACACAAGGTAGATATTTTGGATAGGCTGCTGCAAAACGGTGATGTCTGCGTCCAGATTGGCGGGCACAGCGGCCCCCTCCGGCACGACGAGATAGCGGCTGCCGTCAATCGTGATGAGGTCATAGCCGCCCGCACACACATCCACCGTGAACTGCTTCGCATATTCCAGCGGATAGCGGTTTTCTATCGTCAATGCGTCCGTTTGCGCGGGAGCCTGGGATGCAGCCGCGCACCCTGCCAGCAGCAGGGCTGGCAGGGCAAAAGCTGCCGCGCGCCTCATTCGGCGGCGGCCAGCGTCGCGCTGTCAAAGGTCAGGGTATAGTCGATCTCGTGCGGGGTGCTCATGGCGACGGTGTCCGCCGTGACGGCCAGCGCGGTATCCAGCGCGGCAACGGGGATCTCAAACGTCGAGTTGCCGTCGGTATTGACGGGCAGGTACTTTTCGCCGTCGACGAGCATATAGTCATAGTTCGGGCTGCTCCAGACGATGGTCGCGGTCATAATGCCGTCGGCCACAGTCAGCGCGGCGGGGCTTTCGACGGTGGCGCGTCCGCTGCCGCCCTCCAGCGTCACAGCGCAGGTGTAGCTGCCGTCGGCGGGGATCTCGACGGCTGCCGCAGCCGCATCCTCTGCCGCAGGCTCGGCATCGGAGACGCTGACCGTATGGTCATACCAGGTGCCCTTGGTGCCGAGGATGGCCAGCTGGAAATCGGCATCGACAGCCGCAACGGGGATGTCAAAGCCGTATACTTCGTCGCTGGTGCCGTCGGAGTAGGTCACTGTGTCAACGGTAGGCTGCAGCCAGTCGCTCTCGTGGGCGGGGGCGTCGGCGGCCATGCCCGGATACAGGTTGACGATCTTCTGGGACTGCAGACTGACGTGGAAGGTCATCGTGCCGTTTTCCACCGTCAGCGTGCCCATGCCGTCCACGGCTTCGTTGGCGTGGAACATGCTGCTGTCGGTGTTGAACTTAGCGGTGTATACGCCGTCCGGCAGCGCGGCAGCGGGGGCCGGGGCTTTCGTGACGGCAGGGGCCGGGGCCGCGGTGGCGGCAGGGGCGGTTTCTTCCGTGGAGACCGCCTCGGACGTGCTCTCGGCGGTGGACGCTGCGGACGCACCGCAGCCCGCCAGCAGCAGGGCGGCGAGAGTCAGGGATGCGAGTTGGAGCTTTTTCATGCTTTCCTTACCTCATTCTATACATATTTATCAAGCAATAGCGGGAGGCAGCGCGGGCGGATATAGAATCCGCCCCTACGGCGTGGCAGGGCATCACATCGGACGCAGGCCGGATATGCCCGGTCCCTGCCGCGCTTTCCCAAAAACCAAAAAACTGCCCGGAGCTTACCCTCCGGGCAGAATGGGTCTTTCTCAGCCGTTCAGGGAATCGATGGCGGCCCCGGCGTGGTCAACGTAGAGCTGCTGGATGTCGCCGATCTCGCCCAGACCTGCGATCTGGGTGTCGACGCTCTCAAAGCAGTCGGCGGCGTTGAACTGGCTCAGCCAGGAATCGTCCTCGGCACCGGCCATGTCGTTGTTGGCGTGGTCACCGGCGACGACCATCAGCGGGCGCAGGATGACCTTGGTGTAACCGGCCTCCTTGACCTTCTCGATAACGGCATCGCAGGCGGTGTCCTCAGGCTCGCCCTCGACGGTGCCGATAAAGACGTTGTCATAGCCCAGCGTCTGCATCGCGGTCTGCATCTGGCTGTAGCTGACCTTGGCGGTGTGGGACGTGCCGTGGCCCATAAAGACAAAGGCGGTGCCGTCCGCAGCGGCGGCAGCGGCGTCGTCATACCCGGCGGTCTTGACGGCCTCGGCGGTGATGGCGGCGGCTACGGCCTCCTTGTCGGCGTTGATGACGGTGGCATCTTCGCCGACCTCGCCCAGCAGGGGTTCGGCAATGGCAACGCTGTCGAACTTGTCCCTGTACTGCTCAACCGCCTCGCACATCTCGTCGTACTCGGCGCCGTGCATCAGGTGCGTAGGCTGGACAACCAGATTCTTGACGCCGTTGGCAACGGCACGGTCAAGCGCCTGGTCCATGTTGTCGATCTTCTCGCCGTCGCGGGCCTGAACGTGGTTGATGATGATCTGCGCGGTGAAGGCGCGGCGGACGCTCCAATCCGGGTAGGCGGCCTGCAGGGCGTCCTCGATGCCCTTGATGTCAGCGGCGCGGCTGCCGTTGAAGGAGGTGCCGAAGCTGACGACCAGCAGCTCATTCTCGCCGATGTCGTCGGCATTGCGCGGGTCGTCTTTGCCGGCGTCGCCGGTGTCGCGGCCAAAGTAGTCGGGGTCTGCGTTCTCGCCCTCGACCAGCTCCTTCTGGGTGTCGGTCAGGGCATCCCAGGCAGCCTTAGCGGCCTCGCACTGGGCATCGGTGTCGGCGCTGCGCTCCTGCACGTAGATGGCGTCGATCAAATCGGCGCAGTTCTTGGCGGCCACTTCGTCTGCATCTCCCTCGTCTGCAGTCTTTTCTGCATCTTCTGCGGTGCTTTCTGCGGCGCTTTCGCCGGCGACGGTGCTCGCGGCAGCGCTGTCAGTGCTCGCGGCGGTGCTGCCGCAGCCGACCAGCAGGGCGGCGGACAGTGCTGCGGCCATGGCGACGGCGGCAGCTTTTCTGTAGGTGATCCTTCTCATGTGTTTTTGCTTCCTTTCCTTGTTTAAAGTCTGGAGACAGTACGGGAGAGAACAGCAGGACACACGGAAATTAACCCCGTAAAAAACGAGGTCTTTTGCGTGCAGAATGGCAACACAAAAGACCCCGTATTTTAAGCAGGTGCTTTGCGGTACAACCAATTCCTCGTGATCTGGGGCGGTGCGCCCCCGTACCCGGCAGCAGGCAGGTTTCCTGGCTGAAAGCTCAACGCCTGCCGCCGCCTTCCCGGGTCAAAACCCAGTGACCGGTGCAAATGCACCCGGGCCGCGGGCTCCCTTATCACAGTGACGAGATCGTGCGGGATTTGCACCCGCTTCCCTTTTACCCTTTCCCATGCGCCGAACGGCGGCATAAAAAGGCACCTGCTGTCGTATTCAGTTTTACGGTGTAAAGTATAACACAATGCGGTGAGAAACGCAAGAGTGCGTCGGTTTCAATTTTGCCTTTATACGCTTTATACGATTGTGAACTGGCACGCCCGCATGGCGTCCAGCGCCGTTTGGTGGGACTGGGGCGTGACCCCGGCGCAGCAGTCGGACAGGATTTCGATTTCCGTCTCCGGGAAGGCCGCGCGCAGCACCATGGCGTTGCTGATGACGCAGATGTCGGTGCAGTAGCCGTAGATGACGATCTTTTCAATGTCGTCCACGGCCTTGTTGTGGGCCATCAGCTCGTCAAGGATCTCGCTCGGCAGCATATAGCTGCCGAAGGAGGGCTTGTTGACGATGTGGCAGACCTCGGGCTCGGTACCGTCCAGCGCGTTCTCCAGCTCGGGCGCAAAGTTCCAGCCGTCCTCGCCCTCGATGCAGTGCTCCACAGGCAGGTGGCGTCCCTCCCGCGTGGCAAGGTAGTTGTCGGGGTGGGTGTCCCGCGTCAGGAACAGCCAGTGTCCGGCCCGGGCATGGGCCTTAACGGTCTCGGCCAGGTGGGCCACGTTGGCCTGTGCCTGGGGGTTCGCCAGCGCACCCGTGATAAAGTCCTTTTGTACGTCCACAACAATATCCAGAATCATAGCGACAGCTCCTGTTTTTATAGTTTGCTACCAGTATACCGCAGACGGTGCGCGGTGTAAAGTGCGCGTTCCTCTGGCCGCAGGGGTGCGGATGTGGTATAATGGAAGAAAAAGTTCAGGAGGCCCTTCATGACTCCGCGTGAAGCGTTAAAACGATATTTCGGCTACGACTCCTTCCGCCCCGGGCAGGAGGAGATCGTCAGCGCCCTTCTGGCCGGGCGGGACGCGCTGGCCATCATGCCCACCGGCGCGGGCAAGTCGCTCTGCTATCAGGTCCCTGCCCTGCTGCTGCCGGGGCTGACACTCGTCATCTCGCCGCTGATCTCGCTGATGCAGGACCAGGTCAAGGGGCTGAACGCAGCGGGCATCCATGCGGCGTTTATCAACTCGTCGCTGACCGAGACACAGATCGCCCGCGCGCTGGACCTGGCCGCCGAGGGCAGCTACAAGCTCGTCTACGTCGCGCCCGAACGTCTGGAAAGCCCGGTGTTCCGCAGCTTTGCCGCGGGGGCGGACATCTCGATGGTCACGGTGGATGAGGCGCACTGCATCAGCCAGTGGGGACAGGATTTCCGCCCGAGCTACTTAAAGATCCTCGACTTCATCGACAGTCTGCCCCGCCGCCCCATCGTGTCGGCGTTCACGGCCACGGCCACGCGGGAGGTCAAGGACGACATTGTCTGCACGCTGCGGCTCCACGACCCGAAGGTGCTTGTGACCGGCTTTGACCGGCCCAACCTCTACTTTCAGGTCGAGCGCACCCGCCGCAAGGACGATTTTGTCATCCAATATCTGCGCGACCACCCCGGCGAGAGCGGCATCATCTACTGCGCCACCCGCAAGAATGTGGACAAGCTGCAGGAGCTTCTGACCGAATACGGCTTTGCGGCCACAAAGTACCACGCGGGCCTGTCCGCCGAAGCACGCCGCAAAAATCAGAACGACTTCATCTACGACACCGCGCCGGTCATTGTGGCGACGAACGCCTTTGGCATGGGCATTGACAAGTCCAACGTGCGTTTCGTGCTGCACTACAACATGCCCCAGAGCATGGAGAATTATTACCAGGAGGCGGGCCGTGCCGGGCGTGACGGGCTGCCGTCGCAGTGCGTGCTGCTTTTTTCGGCGCAGGATGTCATCATCAACAAATTCCTGCTGGACAAAAAGGATTTTGCCGAGATGGACGACGAGGAGGCCGACCTTTTGCGCCAGCGCGACCTGCAGCGCTTGCAGACGATGGAGCGCTACTGCCAGACGACGGAGTGCCTGCGCAACTACATTCTGGCCTATTTCGGCGAGCATCCCACCGCGCCGTGCGGCAACTGCGGCAGCTGCAACAACGATTTTGACGAGGTCGATATGACCGACGCCGCCAAGTGGATGATCAACTGCGTGGCCGAGCTGCGCGGGCGGTACGGCAAAGCGATTTTGTTCGGCACTTTACAAGGCGCGAACCGAGCGCGTCTGCGGGAGCTGGGAGCCGAGCGCTTCAAGAGCTACGGCCGGATGAAGGACACCCCGCGCGAGACGCTGGAACGCCTGCTGGCCCAGCTGCTGGAGGATGGATATTTGGTGCAGAGCGACGACCAGTACGCCGTGCTGCACATCGGGGATATTGCCCCGCTGAAGGCCGGCGGGCAGGTGCTGGTCAAGCTGCCGCCGCAGCGTGAGCCGGAGCAGGCCCGCGCACCGAAGCCGAAGCGCCGCAGCCCGATGGACGCGCTGACGAGCGCCGGACTGGAGCTGTTCAACCAACTGCGCCAGCTGCGGTTCGATACCGCCCAGCGCGAGGGACTGCCGCCCTACGTCGTGTTCGGTGACAAGTCGCTGGTGGATATGTGCCTGCGCGCGCCGCGCCGCGCGGAGGATATGCTGGGCATCTACGGCATGGGTGAGCGCAAGTATGAAAAGTACGGTGCCGCGTTCTTCGCGGTCATTGACGCCTACCGCGCCGACCACCCCGACGCCGTTTTGAGCCTGGATCCGCCCGCACCGGAGCCGGAAAAGCCTCTGCCGTCCGAGAAGAAGAAAAAGCCGCCGAAGGCCGAGCGCCCCGCGTTTTACCTGACGGCAGAGGACGCGCGCAGCTTCAACTATCAGGACAGCTATACCGGCGCGGAGCTGAAGGCCGCGCTGATCGAGGCCGCCGGTGACCCGGATGTGAAGGCACCGACCATCAAGGAGATCGACGAGTGGCTGCTGGCGCAGCGGCTCATCGGCATGGAGCGTCTGCCGACGAAGGGCTTTTACTACGTGCCGACCCCTGCCGGTGTGGACGCCGGTCTGCGCAGCGAGGACAAGGTCAGTGCCCGCGGCACGCCGTATTCAGTGCTGCTGTTTACGCCGGAGGCGCAGCGGATGGTGGTAGAGCATTTTATAAAACCGGACTAACCGCAAACCGGCAGGTCCCTGCTTTCGCACACGGCCAAGGCGGCATGTTGGCATGCCGCCCTACGTTCCACTTTCCCCGTTATACGTAGGACGGGGTGCCCACACCCCGCCGCCAGTTCGCGGCATCTGCCGCTAATGAGTTTACGCGCTCTTTTCGTCAACCTGCCCGTTCTTTCGTCAATTCTTTGTCATATTCGTCGATTGCGGATTTTTTGACACGATGTTAAAATGTTAGCAGAGACCGTATACCAATTTATAAGGAGCACCCCATGGACAACGTGAAAATTCTCGAGGTCAAGCAGAGCATCTTTGCCTCCAACGACGAACAGGCCGCCGCGCTGCGGGCTGAGCTGAAGCAGGAAAAAATCTTTCTGCTGAATTTAATGAGCGCACCGGGGTCCGGCAAAACCACGACACTGCGCCGCACGATTGCTGCGCTGCAAAATGAGCTGCGCATCGGCGTGATGGAGGCCGACATCGACTCCGACGTGGACGCCCGCGCCATTGCCGAGACCGGCGCCAAGGCCATTCAGCTGCACACCGGCGGCATGTGCCATCTGGACGCCGAGATGACCCGGCAGGGACTGGCCGGGCTTGGCACCGGGGGTCTCGATTTGGTGATTCTGGAAAACGTCGGCAACCTTGTCTGCCCTGCCGAGTTCGACACCGGCGCGGTGAAGAACGCCATGATTTTGTCGGTCCCCGAGGGTCACGACAAGCCGCTGAAATATCCGCTGATGTTCCAGGTCTGCGACGTCGTTCTTGTCAACAAGATCGACGTGCTGCCGTATTTTGACTTTGACATGGACAAATGCCGCGAGTATGTGGCCCTGCGCAACCCGAACGCAAGGGTCATCCCGATCTGCGCCCGGACGGGCGAGGGCATTGACGAATGGGCCGATTGGCTAAAAGAGCAGGTCAGAGCGTGGCAGGCGTAAATAATCCAGCCGCGTTGTAGGGGCCGCACATGTGCGGCCCGCGGCCTTGCCGCAATCGCCCGTCCGCCATTTACAACCGGGCCGGGCATGCCCGGCCCCTACTGTGCAAAAAACGGAGCAACGGCACAAAAAAGGAGCACACCATGAGCAAACCCACTGCGTTCCCGCTGGATGAGAGCAGGCTGCCCTTCGAGATTCCGAGGGACGAGCCGTACCGCGAGAAAATTGCCAGGCTGGGCCAGATGATCACGGACCGCATCCCGGCCAAAAAGGGCATTCTGACGAAGGATGACCCCGAATACTGGGGCCTGGCGTCCATCGTGACCGACGAGATGGCGGACGTTGCCTTAAAAATGAAGGTACGCAAGCCCATGACCCTGCCCGAGCTGGTCAAGGCCACGGGCAAGCCAGCCGGGGAGCTGGAGCCGCTTTTGCAGCAGATGGCCGTCGTCGGTCTGCTGGAGTACAACTGGGAGAATCCCCGCCGCGAAAAGCAGTACATCCTGCCGATGTTCGTGCCCGGCAGCGCAGAGTTCTTCAACATGAACAAGCAGCAGATCGCCGACCACCCCGAGGTGACAGCCTTCTTTGAGCGGATGACGTTTCTGCCGCTGGAGCACATTACCGCCATGGTGCCCCCGGGCGGCGCAGGCATCGGTATGCACGTCATCCCGGTTGAAAAAGCCATCGAGACCGAGAACCGGTCCGCCGACATTGAGCACATCTCTCACTGGCTGAAAAAGTACGACGGCAAGTATGCCGCCGGTCCGTGCAGCTGCCGTATGTCCCGCGCCGCCATGGGCGAGGGCTGCGGCGACGACCCCGACGACTGGTGCATCGGCGTGGGCGACATGGCCGACTACCTCGTCGAGACCAACAAGGGGCATTACGTGACCTACGATGAGGTCATGCAGATCCTGCAGAAGGCCGAGGACAACGGCTTTGTGCACCAAATCACGAACATCGACGGCGAGAACAAGATTTTTGCCATCTGCAACTGCAACGTCAACGTCTGCAATGCGCTGCGCACAAGCCAGCTGTTCAACACGCCGAACATGAGCCGCTCGGCCTACGTGGCGCGTGTCGAGCCGGAGAACTGCGTGGCCTGCGGGCGCTGTGTGGAGTACTGCCCCGCGGGCGCGGTCAAGCTGGGCCAGAAGCTCTGCACGAAGGACGGCCCCATCACCTACCCGAAGCAGGAGCTGCCCGACGCCGTGAAGTGGGGCCCCGACAAGTGGGCCATCGACTACCGCGACAAGAACCGCATCAACTGCTATGACACCGGCACGGCCCCCTGCAAGACGGCCTGCCCCGCGCACATTGCCGTGCAGGGCTATCTGAAAATGGCCGCGCAGGGCCGCTACCGCGACGCGCTGGCGCTGATTAAAAAGGAGAACCCCTTCCCCGCCGTCTGCGGGCGCGTCTGCAACCGCCGGTGCGAGGACGCCTGCACCCGCGGCACCGTGGATCAGGCCGTTGCCATCGACGCCGTCAAGAAGTTCATTGCCGAGCAGGACCTGAACGCCGCGCACCGCTACGTGCCCGACGTTGTCCAGCCGTCGCTGCAGGGCCCGTGGCCGCAGAAGATCGCCATCATCGGCGGCGGCCCCGCAGGTCTGTCCTGCGCCTATTTTCTGGCAGTGCAGGGCTACAAGCCCACCGTATTTGAGAAAAACGAGCGTCCCGGCGGCATGCTGCGCTACGGAATCCCTTCGTTCAAGCTCGAGAAAAACGTCATTGACGCCGAGATCGACATTCTGCGGGAGCTGGGCGTTGACATCCGCTGCGGTGTCGAGGTCGGCAAAGACGTCACGCTGGCCGAGCTGCGCCGACAGGGCTACCGGGCGTTCTATATCGCCATCGGCTGCCAGGGCGGGCGCCGGGCCGGTGTGCCCGGCGAGGACGCCGCGGGTATCGAGACCGCCGTCCACCTGCTGCGCACCGTCGGCGGTGACGAGAGCCGCAAAATGACCGGAAAGACCGTCGTCATCGGCGGCGGCAACGTTGCCATTGACGCGGCGCGCGTATCTCTGCGCTGCGGTTCCGACGGCGTGACGATGGTCTGTCTGGAGCCGCGGGACAAGATGCCGGCCTCGCCGGAGGAAATTGCCGAGGCCGAGGAGGAGGGCACCAAAATCACCTGCGGCTACGGCCCGAAGGAGTTCCTCTCCGAGAACGGCCATGTGACCGCCGTCGTGCTGAAAAAGTGCACCGGCCTTTACAACGCGGAGGGACGTTTTTCGCCCACCTACGATGAAAACGATACCATCACCCTGCCGTGCGACAACGTTGTTTTAAGCATCGGCCAGTGCATCGAGTGGGGCGATTTGCTCAACGGCGAGGCCGTGCAGCTGGGCCGCGGCCAGGGCGCTGTGGCCGACGCGCTGACCTACCAGACCGCCCAGCCGGACATTTTCGTCGGCGGCGACGTCTGCACCGGGCCGCGGTTTGCCATTGACGCGATTGCTGCAGGCAAGCAGGGGGCAATTTCCATCCACCGCTTTGTGCAGCCCAACACCAGCCTGACGATTGGCCGCAACCGCCGCGACTTCCACGAGCTGGACAAGTCGAATTTGGCGCTGGGCGAGTATGACCGCGCACCGCGCCAGTCCGCCGCGCTGGATGCGGGCATTGACGCGCACCGTTCCTTCCGTGACGCACACCTGACGCTGACCGAGGATCAGGTCAAAATCGAGACAGCGCGCTGTCTGGGCTGCGGTGCCAGCGTTGTGGACCCGAACAAGTGCATTGGCTGCGGCGTCTGCACGACAAAGTGCGAGTTTGATGCCATCCGCCTGCACCGCGACCTGCCCGAGTGCAGCAAGATGGTCAGGAGCGAGGACAAGTTCAAGGCCATTCTGCCCTACATGGCGAAGCGCGAGATCAAGATCCGCTTTGCCAAGAAGGAGAAGTAATGCACGAGCTTGGCATTGTATTCCACATCATCCGCACGGTGGAGGACGTGGCCCGGCAGAACGACGTGACGCGCATCCGGCGCGTGACGCTGCAGCTGGGCGAGGTCTCCGGCGTGGTGGAGAGCTATCTGCAGGACTGCTGGAAGTGGGCGGCGGCGAAATCGGAGCTTTTGCCCGGCGCGGTGCTGACCGTGGAGACCATCCCCGCCGTGACCGTGTGCGAGGACTGCGGCCAACAGTACCCCACCGTCCAGTTTGGCCGCACCTGCCCCCACTGCCAGAGCCCGCGCACCCACCTTTTGCAGGGCCATGAGATGTTGATCAAAGAAATCGAGGCCGTGGAGACAGGCCCCACCGCCCCGGAAAGAGCGTGAAGCCGCATGAAATACAAAATTTTCCGCATTGAAGAACAGATGTACGGCTGCGAGGAGCCGCCCGCCGACCAGCCGATTCTGGTTGACGTAGTGCTGGAAAGTGCTGACGGCACGCGGCGCGTGCTCCCCTACCCCGACGAAGCGCTGCGCCGCGGCGGGATGGAGGAAGGCGACAGCGTCGAATTGACCGACGGCATCCTTCGCAAGGTATAATTTCCCCAAAAACAAAAGGGGCTGTTGCGTGTGCAGCAGCCCCTTCTATGTTTTTTACAAAGGTTATTCTTCCGTAGAAATATCGCGGCCAAAGTATTTTTCGCTCAATGCCTTCAGCGTGCCGTCGGCGCGCAGCTCGTCAATGGCGGCATCAATGGCCGTGCGCAGGGCGGCAGTCTCGTCGCCCTTGCGCATCGGGATGGCGATCTGGTTCGCATCGTCGGTCAGCACGGCGATCTTCACATTCGCGTCGGGGTGCTCCTTCGTGTAATCGTAGAAGGTCATCTCGGCGTTCAGCGTCGCGTCGATGCGCCCGCTCAGCAGCAGCTCAAACGTCTGGTTCAGGTCGTCAACGCCCGTCACCGTCGCGCCGTACTGCTCGGCCAGCTCGGCGTAGGTGCTGGAGATCGTGTTTGCGGTCTTTTTGCCCTTCAGGTCCTCCAGCGTGTTGATGCTGTCATCGTCGGCCTTGGTGATGACGGCGGTGCGGTTGAAGGCGTAGGGCGTCGAGAAGTCGTATTTTTCGGCGCGTTCGGGGGTGATGTCCACGCCGTTGACCATGATGTCATAGCGGCCCGCGTCCAGACCGGCCAGCAGGCCGTCCCACTCGCCCTCGACAAACTGCGGCTCAACGCCCAGCTTCTTCGCGATCTCGGTGGCGACCTCGACGTCGTAGCCGACGAGGTTGTCGTTTTCATCGTGGTAGGTCCAGGGTGCCCATGTGCCCTCCATCGCAACCGTGATGGTACCCTTGGCCTGGATCTCGCTCAACAGGTCGCCGGACGCGGCCTCGGCGGTGCTCCCGGCGGCGGATTCCGCTGCGGGCGCGGTGGCGGCGCTGCTGCCGCAGGCGGTCAGGGCCAGCGCGGCGGTCAGGGTCAGGGCGGTCAGTTTGGTCAGGTTCTTCATTACAATAGGCTCCTTTGCTTGTAGGTCTGCAAAAATTCTTTGGTGCGGGGCTGCTGCGGGTCGTTGAAGAACGCCTCGGCGGTGTTCTGCTCCACAATGACGCCCTGCTCCATGAACACCACGCGGTTGGCCGCATGGCGGGCAAAATCCATCTCGTGGGTCACGACCAGCATCGTGCGGCCTTCCCCGGCCAGGCTGCGCATGACGGCCAGCACCTCGCCGGTCAGCTCGGGGTCCAAAGCGGACGTAGGCTCGTCAAAATAGATGATCTCCGGGTCGGCGGCCATGGCGCGGGCAATCGCCACGCGCTGCTGCTGCCCGCCGGAAAGCTGGCTGGGGTAGTAGTCGGCGCGGTCATCCATGCCGACCTTGACCAGCGCGGCGCGGGCGATTTCCTCGGCCCGGCGGCGCGGCATTTTGCGCGCGATGATAAGCCCCTCGGTCACGTTTTGCAGCGCGGTCTTGTTGGCAAACAGGTTATAGCTTTGAAAGACAAACCCCGTGCGGCGGCGCAGGGCGTTGGCCTCGGCGTGGGTGACGCGGGCCAGATCTACGCGCTGGTCGTCAAACAGCATCGTGCCGCCGTCGGACTTTTCCAAAAAGTTCAGGCAGCGCAGCATCGTTGTTTTTCCGCTGCCGCTGGGGCCTAAAATGGCGACGACGTCGCCCTTGTTCACATCCAGATCGATGCTTTTGAGCACCTGCAAATCGCCAAAGGACTTGCGCAGATTTCTGATTTGCAGCATAGTTCAGCTCCTTTGCGCGCCCTTGCTGTTGAGGTACCGCTCGCCGACGGCCTGCAGGCGGGTCAGCACGGTGCAGAACAGCAGGTAAACCAGACCGACCTCAATGTAGAGGGCCAGCGGCTCATAGGTGCGGGCCACAATGCGCTGGGTCGTCATGAACATTTCGGTCACGGTGATGTTCGCGGCCAGCGAGGTATCCTTGACCATGGCGATCAACGTACTGGCCAGCGTGGGGAAGGCCGTGCGCAGCGCCTGCGGCAGGATGATGCGGCGGATGATCTGTAAGTAGCTCATGCCGACGCACTGCCCCGCCTCCATCTGGCCTTTGGGCACGGATTCCAGCGCAGCGCGGATGGTCTCGGCGCAGTACGCGCCCTCGTTGATGGAAAAGACGAGCACCGCCGCGGGGAACGGCTCGATCAGGATGCCGACGCCGGGCAGGCCGTAGAACACAACGAACAGCTGCACCAGCACGGGCGTGCCGCGGATGACCCAGATATAAAACCGGGCCAGCCGCTGCAAAACGGGCACATGGGCAAACTGCACCAGCGCCACCGCCACCGCGATGATAAGCGCCAGCGTGAACGAGATGGCGGTCAGCGGGATGGTAACGGTCAGGCCGGGCAGCAATATTTTACCAAAGGAATCCACAAGGATTCCCCACAGGCGTTCGGACATGGGGCGGGACTCTCCTTTTTTGGTTAGGGTTGCGGGAATATTTCCCACTAAAACGGTATGCTATGAGATTGTAGCACACTTTGCCGGATTTTGCAAGAGTGAAATTTGAAGTGAAGTTTAAGGTTGGAGCAGAAAAGCCGGGGTGACTTGCCCCGGCTTTGTCTGTGTGGTTTGTGTTATGCGGTGGTCTCGGTGGGTGGAACGGGCTGTGCGGATTTTTTGCGCTTGTCGTCACGGTACACCCAAACCATGTAGATGACCCAGATTGCAGCTGCGGCAAGCGAGATGCTGACGCTCAACCGAAGACCCGGCGTGTGGTAGGTGACGGAAATATCCGCCTGCCCTGCCGGGACGCGAATCGCCATCAGTCCGCAGTCAACTTCTTCGACCTCGGCGGGCTGGCCGTTCACTGTTGCGGTGAAAGCGTTTTTCTCATACGGCACGCTGAAAAAGACCAGCTCGTCCGCGGCAAAATTTGTGGTTGCTGTGAAGCCGTAGTTGTTGGCTTCGAACGTGTCCGCCGTGTGCTGGCGGCGCTGGGCGCAGTCCTGCTCAAAGGCGGTGTAGGTGCAGTTGTCTAGCTCGCTCTCTGGCAGGGGCTGCAGCAGGTCGCCGTATTTTTCGACCTGCTCGTCGGTCAGGACCAGTGCCTTGAGCAGGAGGTTGGAGCGGTTGGCGGGGTCAGTCTCGGCATACTGCGTCTGAGTGATGTAGTAGTCGTAGGTGAAGCCCATGGGGATGTAGTTCTGGTTCTCGTAGATGATGAACTCATTTGTGCGGGCGCACTCTGCCCAGTTGTCGGCCCACTCGGCGGGGGTGTAGGTGATGGTGGAATCGCTACTTTCCCAGGCGTTTGTAATATCACCAATTGTACTATCGTCAATGATGATTTCGCCGCCCTCACTATCTACGGCATCCCACGATTCTTCATCCTGTACATTTATCAGCAGGAATCGGGTTCCCAATAAACTACGCAGCGCATAAACGTCCTGTCCTACCATAGAGCGCACACCACGTGATTCACCTACGCCCTTATAGAAAGAGAATATACCCGGCGAGATGGTAGAGCTAAAAAAGTTTTCACTGCTTTTATTCAGTACCACATTAAAATTATCTACACCATTGGAATCGATACGGTAAAATGTGTTTTCGGGCAGTAGTACACTCACTTCATCCAGCTCTGCGTATTTCTCGTACCAGGTATGGTCACCATCCTGTGCATCTGACGTATATCTTGTCAGCATCATATGCGCTTCACCATACACAAAGCTAAAAACCATGACTGTGCAGAGCATGGCCGAAATAAATTTTTCAGTTCCATAATATTTTTTGTAGATAAAGCCACCCGCCAGCACACCTGTAAGGCTGACGCCCCAAATCAGCCAAAAAATGAGGGCACTTCCCGCAACGCCAAGCCGTGTGCCGAACAGGTCAACCGTGCTGGGGACCAAACCGATTGCCGCGAATCCCAGCGTGAACAGCAGTACAGTTTTCCACGCATCCTTCCATTGCGCGCGGCTAACTTTTTCATTTTCCAGCACGATTCCTGTGGCTGCGCAGAGAATCAACAGCGGCATATAAAACCATCGTGCGTAATAGCTTACATTTTCCAAGGTAAACATTGCGTTCAGCATTGGAACAAAGGCACATATCACACTAAATCGAAGTATCTGCGCAAAAGGATGCTTTCTGTCCGCCCGATTCAATGCCAATCCGCCCACAATACCAACAACCGGAAGATAGGCAGTCAAATTTTGCCAACGTGTTCCGGAATCCGGGAAAATCACTGTGCTATAAGGCGCATCCGGCATTAGGAACATACTGGCCAATATTGCCATATATTTTTGCGGCTGGCTGTAGCTTATGAAACCATAATCATTCAGGAAATTGCTGGTGCGTGGATTTTGGGCAAGGCTTAACACGGCTGGTATCAGCAAAGCACAGCCCATGGCACAGCCTAATATGCTTTCCGTTGCCATACGGATAAAGAGCCGCCCTGTCAGGTTATACTTTTTTCCTATGGTCATACAGATGAAATAGATCAGGAGGAAAACCACCTCACCAACAAAGAAATAGTAATTTACCAGCAGGGACAGCGCAACCCAAAGCGGGAATTGTCCTCTTTTCCCATCTATAACGGCGTCATCCAGCTGCGCAAGCAGATAGGGAAATATTGCTGTAACATCAATAAAGCTATTGTAGAAAATGCTATAAAGGTTGTAGCCGCTGAACGCATAGAGAATACCCGCAAGCATCGCATATTCAGGTATTTTAATCCAACGTCGCGCCCATAAATACCCGCCTGCACCCGCCAACGCAAACTTAATGCAAAACAGCGGAACCATGGCCCAGGGCATCCAGCTTGCAGGGACCCACAACGACAGCCAGAAGAAGGGGCTGCCAAGCATATAATACGAATAGCTATTGATGAAGCCGCTTCCAAGGTCTGTAGCCCAGCTGAAGCTCCCCGCTTGTTTAACGAAGTCATTGGCGTATTGCCAGAAGGGCAGTGACTGGCTATTGTAGTCACCCGCATAATAAAACACTTTTCCCTGCATCGCATCGCGAAGCGAAATCGGAAGAAAAAGCAGCGCCGCCAGCAGCAGGCAAAGTACAAAAACCTTCCAATACGGCTTTTTAATATATCGGAACTCCAGCATAGAATCTTCTCCAACAACAGGCACAAATGATTTCATCAAAAAAGCTCCCGCCCCACATAACACGGGGCGGGAGCTTAAAACTACCGTTATTCAGCAGTCAGTCGACAAGCGTTAAATCTTAGCCAACACTGTAGAGCTCGGAAGCAGAGTTGCTATAGACACAGGTTTTACCAGAATTAGAGTAAGAGACAGAAACGACCTGGCCTTTCTCGTTGTAGGTAATGGAATTGATAGTACCCTTAACCTCAGCCAAAGTCTTAACGCTTGCAATCATAGAGGTATCCATCGAGCTAGCAGTAATAGATCCAGTGGAATTGTTGGAAGTTTCCTTGCCATACTTTTCAACCAGCTCGGTCTGGGCGGCCATAACGACCATACGGGTCTCGGAAATGATCTTCTCCTTGTTAGCCTTGTCGATGTAGCCGGTCAGAGCCGGGATCAGCAGGGCGGCCAGGATGGCCAGGATGACCAGAACGACGATGAGCTCGACCAGGGTGAAGCCCTTCTTGTTCTTCATTTTGCGAATTTTTTCGAACATGATAAATTCCTCCAATAAATTCAGTAAGGACATCGTACGTCCTCATTTGTGAAAATATAATATCACATAATCTGCCAAATTTCAACAGCCTTATGTAAAAACAGCAAAAAACATTTTTTTGCTTCTATTTTCGATTTCCCACTGTTTTGCCTGTTGTACTCCAACCGCCTTGCCGTGGCTGCCCCTCTACCGCCGCGCAGAATTCTATACATATTACCGTCATTTTAAAAATCAGCTGCGCCGTCACGCCAAAAAGCGCGGCCAACACCGCCGCCATTGAAACCGCACATATATTGCGTTCATTTTATCTGTGCTGTCTCTGCAAGTGTGGGCAGCAGAGCGCATCGCGTATGGATTTCAGCGTATACAGGCCAATTTTACAGGCGGGCAATTTTTGTGCTATTTTGCATTTTCCCGTGTTCTCTCTCCCCTGCCCGGCCACGGGGACGCTCATTTGTGAAAACACCGCAAATTCCGGTGCAAAAGTGTGGTATACTGCAAGATTTTGTGCTATACTGGATAAAAAATCAACACAGCCGGGCCGCGCCCGGCACAAAAGGGGCCACACATGAAAAACACCACCGAGGAAAAACGCGAGGCCATCCCCAACAGCGTCAGCCGGATGCTGCTGGCGGGCATCGGCGTACTTTTGCAGGTTTTATGGATCTTCTGGCTTGCCCTCAAGCTGAACGACTACTCCACCGCCATTCAGGTATGCACGTCGGTACTGACATTTTTGATTACGTTGCGTATATATGGGCTGCATATCAACTCCGCGTATAAAATTTCGTGGATCATTCTGATTTTGCTGTTTCCCATCTTCGGTCTGACCATCTATCTGCTGTTTGGCCGCAGCGGGGCCGTCAGCGTCATGCGCCGCCGTTTCGGCAAAAATATGACGATGCTGCGCCGGTATCACGCACCTATTTTGCAGCAGCGCCGCGCCCTGCCCTACCCGGACCGCATCACCCGCAACCACGCCCGCTATTTGCAGGACCGCGCGGGCTACCCCGCCTATGACAACACCGATGTGACGTTCTACGGCGACACCTGCGAGGCACTGGAGGCCCAGAAAACAGCCCTGCGCAGCGCGGAAAAGTTTATTTTCATGGAATACCACGCCATTGAGGACGCCTCCGCCTGGCAGGAGCTGGAGGATATTCTGGCCGAGCGCGCCGCCCACGGCGTGGAGGTGCGCGTATTTTACGACGACGTGGGCAGCATCGGGTTTATCAACAGCAAATTTGTCAAAAAGCTGGCGGGGCGCGGCATCCAGTGCCGCCGGTTCAACCCGGTCATCCCGATTTTGAACGTCTTTATGAACAATCGCGACCACCGCAAAATCACCGTTGTGGACGGGCGCGTCGGCTTTACCGGCGGCTACAATCTGGCGGAGGAGTACTTCAACCGCACCCACCCTTACGGCCAGTGGAAGGACAGCGGCATCCGGCTGGAGGGCGACGCCGTGCGCGGCCTGACGCTGATTTTCTTAGAGCTGTGGGGCGCAACGCAGAAGGCCGCCCCCGAGGTCGAGCGCTATCTGCCCGATGTGCCCTACACCGCGCGGGAGAATGCCGTGGTGCTGCCCTACGCGGACAATCCGCTGGACGACGAGGCCACCGGCGAGAACGTCTACCTGAACATGATCCGCAGTGCGAAGGACTACGTCTACATTACAACGCCCTACCTTATTTTAAGTGACGAGATGCAGCGCACACTGCGGCTGGCCGCGTCCAGCGGCGTTGATGTGCGGATCATCACGCCGGGCATCCCGGACAAAAAGCTGATCTTCTCGGTCACGCGCAGCTATTACGCCAGCCTTGCCAAGAGCGGCGTGCGCATTTATGAGTACGCGCCCGGGTTCATCCACGCGAAGCAATGCGTAGCCGACGGCACGGAGGCCGTTGTGGGTACGATCAATTTTGACTTCCGCAGCCTGTACCTGCACTTTGAGAACGCCTGCTGGTTCTGCGGCTGCAGCGCCGTGGCCGATGTGCGCCGCGATTTTGACGCGCTGTTCCCCGTCTGCCGCGAGGTCACGCAGGAGTACGCCGACACCCGCAGCCTGGCCGTGCGCGGCTGGGACTGCGTGCTGCGGCTGTTCAGCCCGCTGATGTGACGGGCTGTGCACCGGGCGCGGCAAGTGGAATTTTCCCAAAGAAATCTGTACTATTCCACGTTGCAAACCGCCGCTGCGCGCCGTACAATAAAGACAAAATCCAGACTGTCAAATGAGGTGCATACCAATGGAGCATATAGCATGGAAGGGCCGCATCAAGCCCGGCTGCAAAGCGGAATATCAGCGCCGCCACGCGGAGATCTGGCCCGAGATGGTCGAGGTGCTGAAGGCTGCGGGCATCTGCAACTACAGCATCTTCTACTGTAACGACGAGCTGTTCGGCTACTATGAGTGCGCGAAGGGCGTTGCCTACGCCGAGAAGGTACAGGCCGAAAGCCCCGTTGTGGACCGCTGGAACGACTACATGAAGGACATTCTGGAGCTGGAAATGGACCCTGTGACCGGCGCCCAGCCCAAGCTGGAGCAGGTGTTCCGCTTGGATTAAACGCGCATAAGCCAGCAAAGCCGCCCGTGTCAGGCTGACACGGGCGGCTTGTGTTTTTATGGGCAGGTGCAGCGCAGGCGGTGCTGCCTTTAGGGTATTTACAACACGATGCGGAACGCGACGCGGTGCTCCCCTTCCCCGCTGACGCGGTAAGGCTCCTCCACATCGGTGCCCCAGCTGTCGATGCCGCCGACGCCGCGGGCTGCGCCCAGGATCGTCACGCTCGTGCGGCCCGTGGCGGGCAGCTCGGTGATGTGCTGGGCGGCCTCGATCTCCTGCGCAGTGTTGGGCAGTGCGCTGAAGGCAAACGGCGCGTCGGCCTGTTCAATCGTCAGCGCAGCCGCCGTCTGACCGCAGGCGTTGTGCTGCTCCAGCGTGAACTGACGGGTGCCCACATGCAGGCCGCAGTCCTGCGGGACGAGGGCCGGCTCAATGTGCGGCACCTCCTCATGGCAGCCAAAGACGCCGCCCTTGCAGCGATCCGGGTAGGTCTCGCCCGAAAGGCCGGTCCAGAGCGTACGGGCCACGGGGGCAAACGTCTGGAATTTTACGCCGAAGCAGGGCAGCTCCGGTGCACCGGGCACGCCATGATAGACGGCCTCGACCAGCAGCGTGCCCTGCGGCTCCACGGTGTAGGTCAGCTCAGCCCTAGCGCCGGGCACGGTGGGCACGCCGTAGGTATAGCGCACCTGCACACCGTCGGCGGATTTCCGCAAGACCGCAAAGCCGAGGTTCTGCAGGTAGACATCCGCCGCCAGCCAGGCCGCCGCTTTCTGCGGAAAGCCGCAGCCGCGGTCATTGTCGGTGGCGGCGCGCCAGAACGCCGGGCGCGGGGCGCGCCAGAGCCACTCGCTGCCGTTGACGGTCAGCGACGACGGCCCGGCCTCGCCCGCGGAAAAGAGAATTTCAAACCCGTCGCCCCTGACGCCGAGGTTGCCGTCGCCCTCGGTCACGGTCAACATGCCGGGCTTGCGGGCGGCCTGTGCTTTGGCCGCGTCGCAGTCCGCCCGGGCGGCGGCTGCGGCGTTGCGGGCATCGTGGGCGGCGCGGCGGGCGGGGGTGTCGTACCAGTAGCGCACGTCCTGCATGGCGGGCTTCTCGGCACCGTCGGCGTAGACAATGCCGTTGCCGCTGAAGTTGTAATCGGTGTTGCGGTCCGCAAAGTCGCCGCCGTAGCCCAGCACGCTGCGGCCAAGCGCGTCGGTGTGCCGGAGCGCCTGGTCCATGTAGTCCCAGATGAAGCCGCCCTGGTACTGTTCGAACTCGTCGGCCAAGCACACATAGCTCTCCATGCCGCCCAGCGAGTTGCCCATATCGTGCATATATTCGCAGAGAATGAAGGGCTTCTTCGGGTGGGATTCGAGATACTCGCGGATCTCCCACGGCTTGGCGTACATCCGGCTTTCCATGTCGCTGATGGCGTTGAACGCGCGGCAGTGGAACACACCCTCATAATGCACGAGGCGTCCCGGGTCGTGGTCGTGGAAGAACTGCGACATAGCGAGAATATCCTCGCCCGCGTAGCTCTCATTGCCGCAGGACCAGATCAGGACGGCGGCGTGGTTCTTGTCGCGTTCAAACATGCTGCGGGCGCGGTCCACGACGCAGTCCTTCCACTCGGGCAGGCTGCCGGGCACATTCCAGCTCGGCTCCACCGCGCCGAGCTTCTGCCAGCTGCCGTGGCTTTCGAGGTTCGTCTCGTCGATCATGTAGATACCGTTCCGGTCACACAGGTCATACCACAGGCTCTGGTCGGGGTAGTGGCAGGGGCGCACGGCGTTGATGTTGTTCTTTTTGAACACGGCCATGGCGGCGTGCATGTCGTCGGCGCCGATGGCGCGGCCCCTGTCGGCGTTCCACTCGTGGCGGTTGACGCCGTTGAACACGACCCGTTCCCCGTTCAGGCACATGACGCCGTTTATCATCTCAAAGCGGCGGAAGCCGATGTCGTAGGGCACAACCTCCTGCAAAACGCCGTCGGCATCGCGCAGGGTCAGTACGGCGTGGTAGAGCACCGGCGCTGCATGGCTCCACGGCTGGATGCCCTCGATCTCAATCGTATCGCCCGCGGCGGGGCCCTCGTAGACGGCGTAGCCCTCTGGGTCGGTCACGACGAGGGCTACCGACGCGCCGTCGGTCTCGCCGTCCAGCTTGACGAGGGGCGTCAGCAGGCCGGTGGTGTTGTCGGCGGCAAGGTCGGCCTTGAGCCAGATGTCGTTGATGTGGACCTTGGGCTTTGCGTACAGGTAGACCGAGCGGAAGATGCCCGAGAAACGGAAGAAGTCCTGATCCTCGATCCAGGCGGCGCTGCTGCGCTTGTAGACCTCGACGCAGAGGCGGTTGTTCTCGTCCCGAATATACGGTGTCAGGTCAAATTCAGACGGGGTGAAGCTGTCCTCGGCATAGCCGACGAACTGGCCGTTGCACCACAGGTACATGGCCTGCTCCACGCCCTGAAAGCTGACGCAGACGCGCTGGCCGCGCAGGGACTCGTCCAGATCAAACTCTTTGACATAGCTGCCCACGGGGTCATCGTTCCAATCGACCTGCGGCGGGCGCAGGCAGCTGCGGCCATCCCACGGGTAGAGGGTGTTGGTGTACTGCAGCTGACCGTAGCCCTGCAGCTCGATGTGCCCGGGCACGCGGATGGTGCCGAAGCCGGACAGGTCGGCGTCCGGCTGCCAGAAATCCGCCGGGCGGGCGGCAGGGTTGGCACTCCACGCAAAGCGCCATGCGCCGTCCAGTGACTGGCGCAGCGATGTCAGGCCGCTTTCGGCCTCGTCCAAGGTGCGGCAGCAGAGATGGTCAGAGTGTGCGTCCAGCCGGTTCACAGCAAAGACGGTGGGGTCACTCAGCCAGCGAAGTTCAGGGGTCATAGGGATCTCTCCTTTACACAATCAGGTTCTTACCGTCATTCTGCCACAGGGCGCGCGGGGTGTCAATGGAAAGTTTCACGCAGATATTTTCCGTATTTTTTGCATCTTTACGGGAATTGTGCTGTGTTTAACACTTCGCGGCAGGATTTTTTGAGATTTCCCGTTTTGTCTGGTGGCAGATTGTACGCTGCAGCACCAGATATAGCGGTGACGGCAGGATTTTTGCGGGGTGGGTTGTTATAGTCGGCACACCTGGGGCGCAAAAAAGCGCCGCACCTTTTTGCAGGGGCGGCGTTTTGGGGTCATACTTCTTCTGTCTCCGCCTCCGCGGCGGTGCGCAGACGCTCCCGCACGGGGCGCAGGGCCTCGGGCAGAGCCTCGTCGGGCAGGTCGCTGATGCCCTCGGTGCTGCCGCGGGCGGCGGCGGTCTCATAGAACCAGCACTTGTAGTCCAGGGTGTCCATCGTCTGCTGCAATTCAGCCATGCGGGTCTCGAGCACGGTGCGCTGCTTGCGGAACAGCTCCAGCCGCCGGGCAATGGTCTCATCACCCTGCATGGCCAGCTCGATATATTCGCGGATGTCCTTGAGGGACATGCCGGTTTTTTTCAGGCACTCGATGATGCGCAGCCACTCGAAGTCCTTCTCCGTAAAAACGCGGATGCCGCCGGACGAGCGCCCGACGAAGGGCAGCAGCCCTTCCTTATCGTAATAGCGGATCGTCGATGCGGGCACGCCCAGCCGCCGCGCCATCTCCCCCACTGTATAGGCCATGTGTTTTCCTCCTATGACTTAAACCCAGGTTTAACCTGTGTATCAGTATAGGACAAAAGGGCGGCGTTGTCAAGGCGGGCGGGGTCACCCGCGGTATTTCCCCCTCATCCGGCTGAACGGTTTCCTGTTCTTGCACACGCCGCGGGGCGTGCCGCCGCTTCCCTGCTCGCTTTTCTTTTATAGGGAAGGCTTTTTCTATTTTTTATTGACAAACGCGCGGTTTGTTTCTATCATGTTCATATAAGTAAGGGAGGGACCGCCACTATGCTGACCTATAATATGGACGTGGAGGAACGCAGCACCTGGCTGCGCGCCACCCCCGGCGCGGCGGCGCTGGCACAGCCGTTTTACTGCACCGAGGCCGGCAACTTTTATGGCCGCGCCCATTTTGCCACAGCCCGCACCGACAAGGAAAGCTATCTGCTGTTTTATACGCTGTCCGGCTCCGGTTTGATTGAGCAGAACGACCAGCGCGTGGAGCTGCCCGTCGGCAGCGCCCTGCTGTTGAACTGCCGCGCCCCGCAAAGCTACTGCACTGCCCCCGGGCAGGACCACTGGCACCACTACTGGGCGCATCTGGACGGCGCAGGCGTCGCCAATCTGGCCGAGGTACTGCAGCCGCAGGGGCGGCTGTCCCCCGTTACGGTCAGTCGGCTGGAAATGCAGCCGCTTTTTGAGTCACTGGCCGCCGAGTGGGAGCACGGCGCCGCCGCACAGATCGAGATCTGCCTGGCCCTGCACCGGATGCTGGCCCTGATGGCCCGCCAGCTGCTGGCCGGGGACGAGAGCCGCTCCAACCGCACCTTGATCGAACAGGCCGCCGAGTACATCCGCCAGCACTATGCCGAGCCGCTGTCGCTGGACAGCCTGCTGGCCCAGACGCCGGTGAGCAAGAGCTGGTTCCTGCGGCTGTTCCGCCAGTACATGGGCACGACGCCCTACAATTTTTTGCTGTCCACGCGGATCACACGCGCCAAGGAGCTGCTGGTGCTGACGGATTTCTCCGTCTGCGAGATCGCGCACCAGGTCGGCTTTGGGGATGAGAGCAACTTCTCGACCCGCTTTACCGCCATGGTGGGCCAAAGCCCCCAGCAGTACCGCAAAAGTGCAATGAAGCCCGCGGAAAACTGAATAATGGGAAAGAAGGCATTTGTATGTTGAAAACCGAACGCATGGACCGTGTCCGTGCTGCCCTGCGCGCGCAGGGACTGACGCAGATGATCGTCTGCGACCCCAAGAGCGTGTGGTATCTGACCGGCGTCGCCGTGGAGCCCTATGAGCGTCTGCTGGCGCTCTACCTGCCCACCGAGGGTGAGCCGGTGCTGTTTTTGAACAGGCTGTTCAATGTACCCGAGCCGCCGTGCAGGACCGTCTGGCACACCGACACGGACAAGCCCGTGGCGCAGATCGCCGAGGTCGTGGACGCGGGCAGGCCGCTGGGCATTGACAAGGAGTGGCCCGCTAAGTTTCTGATCCCGCTGATGGAGACCCACCCCGGTATGCAGGTCGTGCTGTCCAGCGACTGCGTGGACGACTGCCGCGCCTGCAAGGACGCCGAGGAGCAGACCCTCATGCGCGAGGCGTCCCGCATCAACGACGCGGTGAACGAGACCGCGAAGCACTATATAAAGGCCGGCATGACCGAACGCGAGGTCGCCGAGTTTATCGACGCGCAGTACCGTGCCCACGGCTGCGAGGGGCCGAGCTTTACGACGATCGTCTCCTTTGGTGCCAACGCCGCCGACCCGCACCATGAGCCGGACGACACCGTGCTAAAAGAGGGCGACTGCGTGCTGTTTGACATGGGCTGCGTGAAGAGCCGCTATTGCAGCGACATGACCCGCACCTGGTTCTGCGGCCAGCCCACTGAAAAGCAGGCCGCCGTGCACGATCTGGTACGCCGCGCGAATGAGGCTGCCGAGGCGCTCATCAAGCCCGGCGTGCGCCTGTGTGAGCTGGATGCCGCCGCGCGCGACCTGATTACGGAAGCGGGCTACGGCGCGTATTTCAACCACCGTCTGGGGCATTTCATCGGCCAGACCGACCACGAGAAGGGCGACGTCAGCAGTGCGAACACCGCCGTAGCCAGACCCGGCATGATCTTTTCGATTGAGCCGGGCGTCTACCTGCCCGGCGAGTTCGGCGTCCGCGTGGAGGACCTCGTCCTGGTGACCGAGACCGGCTGCGAGGTGCTGAACAGGAACGATAAGCATTGGGATGTGGTGGGGAAATAACTGCCGCCATCCCTGCCTCCCCTTGAGGGGAGGTGGCCCCGCAGGGCCGGAAGGGTGGCTGGCAGCCGACCTATAAAAGGGTTGTTGCGGCCCACCCCTCACCGCCTGCGGGCGGAGCTCCCCTCAAGGGGAGCCTAAAGAATTTCAGAGAGGTGTACGATTGAAAAAACATCTGTTCCGTATCATTGCCGTCCTGTCCGCCGCGGTCCTGCTGGCGGGCTGCGCGGCGTCGCGGCTGCGGCTGGGGGCTGCGGCTGCAGGCGGCGTGTACAATGCGTTTGGTACCGCCATGGCCGCCCAGAACAGCACCATCGAGGTCAAACAGACCGCCGGGTCCGCCGCCAACCTGCGGCTGCTGGCGGGCGGCTATTTACAGCTGGCCGTTGCCCAGTCCGACATGGCGCAGGATGCCTACGACGGCAGCGGCGTCTTTGCCCACGAGAGCACCGAGCGCAGCTTCAGCGCCGTGGCCGCCCTGTATGAGGAGGCCGTGCAGGTCGTTGTCCGGGCCGACTCCGGCATTACGACGCTGGAAGAACTGCAGGGCTGCACGCTCAGCGTCGGCGAGGAGGAATCCGGCACCGAGCAGAACGCCGGGCAGGTGTTGGCCGCCTGCGGCCTGAACAACCGCCTGGTACACACTGTAAACCTGAACTACACCGACGCTGCCGCCCGGCTGGCCGACGGCACGATCGACGCGATGTTCGTCACCGCCGGTCTGCACGCCGACGCGCTGGAGCAGCTGGCCAAGACCTGCGCCATCCGTCTGCTCTCCGTCGACGGGGGTGTCGGTGCGCGGCTGCTGGCGGCCTACCCGGCCTACCGCGCCTGCGTTATCCCCGCCGGGACCTACGCCGGTCAGGGTGAGGACGTCTGGACCGTCAGCGTGCAGGCGCTTCTGCTGGCGTCGAACGCGCTGTCCGACGAGACCGTCCAAAGGCTGACTGCCCGGTATTTTGACAGCGTGGACGCCGTGGCTGCCGCCGTGCCGGTGCCGCTGGTGACCGACCCCGCCGTGGCCGCCGCGCAGAGCGTTATCCCCTACCACACCGGGGCCGCTGCGTACTACACCGCGCAGGGCATCACCCCCGCAGGGCCGGAGACGGGCGCGTCCCCTGAACAGGAGGCCGCCGCATGATCATCTCGCTGGATATGTACCAGACGCTGTTTGCGGCGGTCTGCGTGCTGATGCTGGGCCGCTTTTTGAAGGCGCGCATCGGCTTTCTGGAAAAATTCTGCATTCCCGCGCCGGTCATCGGCGGCGTGCTGTTTGCCGTTTTCACCTGTCTCTGCTATGTGACCGGCATTGCCGAGTTTGAATTTGACGACATTTTAAAGGAAGTCTGCATGGTGTTCTTCTTCACCTCGGTAGGCTTTCAGGCCAACCTCAAGGTGCTGAAAAGCGGCGGCAAATCGTTGATCCTCTTCTTGGGGCTGGTCGTTGCGCTGATTTTGTGCCAGAACTTCCTCGCCGTCGGGCTGGCAGATCTGCTGGGCATCTCGCCGCTGATCGGTCTGTGCACCGGTTCCATCCCGATGGTCGGCGGCCACGGCACGGCGGGCGCGTTCGGCCCCGTGCTCGAGGACTTCGGCGTTGCGGGCGCGACCACGCTCTGCACGGCGGCGGCCACCTACGGCCTGATCGCGGGCAGCGTCATGGGCGGCCCGACGGGCCGTCTGCTCATTGAGCGCCGCAAGCTGCTGGACACCGTTGTGCCCGAGGACGACAGCCTGCTGGTGGAGGAAGAAATCAAGCACGAGCGCCACACCAGCATGTACCCGGCTGCTGTGTTCCAGCTGATTATCGCCATCGGCATCGGCACGTTCATCTCCAAGGCGCTGGCCATGACCGGGCTGACGTTCCCCATTTATATCGGCGCGATGATCGCCGCGGCGTGTATGCGCAACATCGGCGAATTCACCCACAAATTCACGACCCACATGGGCGAGATCAACGACATCGGCGGCATCAGCCTGTCGCTGTTCCTGGGCATTGCCATGATCACGCTGAAGCTGTGGCAGCTGGCCGCGCTGGCGCTGCCGCTCATCATCCTGCTGGCGGGCCAGACGCTGCTGATTTTCCTGTTCACCTACTTTGTGATTTTCAACATCATGGGCCGCGACTATGACGCTGCGGTCATTGCGGCGGGCGTCTGCGGCTTTGGCATGGGCGCGACGCCCAACGCCATGGCCAACATGCAGGCCCTGTGCGAAAAGTATGCCCCGTCGGTCAAGGCGTATCTGCTGATCCCGCTGGTAGGCAGTCTGTTTGCGGACTTCCTCAACAGTCTGGTCATCACCTTCTTTATCAACTTTATCTAATTGGGAGGTCCTTCTGATGTTCCGCAAGCTGCGCGAGGCGCTGAAAGCCTACGTGCGCACGGTGAGCGGGCCGCTGGCGGTGCGGTCGTCGTCGAAGCTGGAAGATTCGCACTACCAGCCCTTCGCCGGCATCTACTCGACCTACATGATCCCCTACGTCGACAACGAGGACCAGATGCTGCGCCTGCTGCTCAAGGCGGTCAAAAGCGTCTACGCCTCGGTCTATTTCGCGGCGTCGAGGGCCTACATCCAGTCGTCGCAGAACCTCATCTCGGAGGAGAAGATGGCCGTGATCATCCAGGAAGTGTGCGGCACGGAGCAGGACGGGCTGTACTTCCCCACCTGTTCGGGCGTGGCCCGCTCGATCAACTACTACCCCATCGGCGACGAGAAGGCGGAAGAAGGTATCGTCAATCTGGCACTCGGCTTGGGCAAATATATTGTGGACGGCGGCATGACGCTCCGCTTCTCGCCCTATCACCCCAACCAGGTGCTGCAAACCAGCGAAATGGAGATTGCCCTCAAAGAGACTCAGACCCGCTTCTATGCCCTCGACCTGCGCAATGCCGGTCACGACTTCTCCATCGACGACGGCTTCAACCTGCTGAAACTGCACGTCAAAGAAGCGGAAAAGGACGGAGCACTGAACTACATAGCCTCCACCTACGACCCTTACGACCAGATTATCCGCGACGGGCTTTATCCCGGTGGACGCAAAGTCATCACCTTTGCCAACATCCTGCAACACGACGTATTCCCCCTGCCACGCATCCTGCAACTGGCTTTGAAATACGGAGAGCAGGAGATGCGCCGTCCCGTAGAGATAGAGTTTGCCGCCACCATGAGCCGTGAGAAGGACAAAACCGGCACCTTCTACCTGCTGCAAATCCGCCCGATAGTCGACACCAAGGAGATGCTGGATGAAGACCTTACCGCCATTCCGGACGACCAGGTACTGCTCCGTTCCAACAACTCATTGGGACATGGCATCATGAACGAGATACATGACATTATCTATGTGAAGACAGACGACTATAGTGCCTCCCACAACCAGGAGATTGCCTGGGAGATAGAGAAGCTGAACCAGCAGTTCCTGGACGAAGGCCGCAACTATGTCCTTGTAGGTCCCGGACGCTGGGGTAGCAGTGACACCTGGCTCGGCATCCCCGTGAAGTGGCCGCACATCAGCGCTGCCCGCGTGATAGTGGAAGCCGGACTGACCAACTATCGGGTAGTGCTCTACAGGAGCACTTCACCTTGCCTTACGAGAACGAACAGCCGATACCGCTT